>Ga0209554_1000815_pt1 | contig 25591 bp, 21 predicted proteins | sample MarorgKNORR_S2LV_5_FD_188221 | JGI IMG/M metagenome (GOLD analysis project Ga0209554, IMG submission 188221) | Marine microbial communities from the Southern Atlantic Ocean, analyzing organic carbon cycling - Bottom_A/KNORR_S2/LV (SPAdes) (version 2) | ecosystem: Environmental > Aquatic > Marine... | reverse complement strand
ATTTTGGTGATATTTGATCTTGCTGATCCAACCAATCCAACCGAGGTGTCGCGCTGGCACATGCCGGGTCAACATTTGGCCGGCGGCGAAACGCCGACATGGACGCGTTATTCTCACCGTCTGCATCACGGTTTGCGCGTCGGCGATGAAATTTGGGCGTCGGTATGGCAGGCAGGATTCCGTGTTATTGATGTGTCCGATATCACCAAGCCGACAACGGTCGCGACGCACACCTATCATCCGATGGTACGGGAGCCCACGCATACGGTTCTGCCGGTGCCGCAATTGATCAATGATCGGCGGATTGCAGTCGTGGTTGACGAGGAACACGCCCGCGAGCCCGGCAATGGCCAGGCGCCTGCCAATCTTTGGACGTTTGACGTCACTGATTTTGATAACATTCACGGTCTCGGATCGTTCCATGTTTCAGAAATGGATTGTCCGTGGTCGAGGACGCCCGGCGCGCGCTTTGGTGCCCATCAATTCCAAGACCATCTCGAAGACAGTTTGGTCTATTGCACCTGGTTTGCCGGTGGCTTGCGCGTGATTGATGTCGCTAATCCAGCGCGTCCAAAAGAAGTCGCCTCCTTCATGCCTGAGCCTCGTCCTGGTCACAACGCGCCGCAAAGCAACGATGTCGAAGTTGATGATCGAGGTTTAATTTATCTTTTCGATCGTGACAAAGGTTTCGACATCCTCGAAATGAACTGATTGAAAACCTCCAATGAATATTGCGGTGGATGATGAAAAAGCAGTGCGGCGTAAGGAGCGTTATGTCGTTAATCTGATCTCGGCGGCACATTTCTTTTCGCATTTTTACCTTCTGACCTTGCCGCCGCTTTTCCTGGCGATGAAAGAAGATCTCAACGTCACCTTCACCGAGCTCGGCTTGATCGTCTCGATGTATGCGGTGGGGTCTTTTTCCGGTCAGTATCCGATGGGTGTCTTGGCCGATAAATATGGCCCGCGCTGGATATTGATCCTCGGTATGCTGACGGTTTCCACGATGTTTGTCCTCATGGGGTTGATACCGGTTTATTGGGTGATGGTTGGATTGGCGTTATTCGCAGGTTGGGGAGACAGTGTTTTTCACCCTGCAGATTTTGTCGTCATAACTGCCACGGTTGTGCCTAAAAGATCGGGGCGCGCCTATGCTACTCACGCGTTTGCGGGTTTCGCGGGATTTGCAGCGGCGCCGATTGTCGTCGATCCGATCCGGCTTTATTCGAGCTGGCAGATGGCATTGATCGTGGTCGGTGTCCTTGGATTGATCATGACGATTGTGTTGATTGCGAATAAGGACTTGCTGATTGGCGAAGATGAAACGGACCATGAAGAGCTGGCGAATGCTCGGCCAACCGAAAGCATGGGCGTGTTGGCGTTTTTTAAATACCCGCCGATCCTAATTTTATTTTTGTTTTACGTCGCGATTGCGCTTGGCGGTTCTGGAATTCAGCAATTTTCATCTTCTGCCTTACCGCAAATGTACGGTATCGAGCCGTCGACAGCGAACCACGTCTTGTTTGTCTATATGGCAGGAATATCTGTCGGCGTGTTGGTAGGTGGTTGGGTTGCCGATAAAACCAAACGCCTGGATTTGGTGGCAACAATTGGCTACCTGTTGGCCATTGTAATGACCTGCATCGTCGCCCTCAACTTTCTGCCGTTCCTACTGGCCGCAGCATCCCTGGTCATCGCAGGCTTTATGACCGGCATTGTCATGCCGTCGCGGGATGTCCTGGTACGTGCTGTGACGCCAAAGGGCAACGCAGGTAAAGCCTTTGGGTTCGTGAATTCAGGCTTTGGCTTGGGCGGCATGGTCGGCCCGATCATTTTTGGTAGCATCATGGATTCGGGCAAAGTGAGCGGGATTTATTTAGTCGCGGCGGTTTTCATGTTTTTTGCCATCGTCACTGCCCTGGCGGCCGGACGGTACGCCCGCACCGATACGTCTCCTCAACCTGCCGAATAAGTCTACCAGTCGTTTCGAAGTTCGCGTAGCTTCAAGAACACGGTTTGCTCGTCAGGATCAGAAGGTAGATCCGGGAATGCTTCCCGCAATTTATCGATAACACCGGTGCTATCCAGCCGGAAGAACGTATTAATTTCTTTTTCCAAGCCGAGTGTTGTAACCATGGCCTGGTGGGTGTCTTGGCCTTCGACATCAGCGAGCAGGCTTTGCGCTTTGGCGTTGCCCGGCTCACGGTCCAAGGTAAATTTGAGATTGTTGGCGATATAATCATGTCCTGGGTAAATTTGTGTGCTATCGGGTAGCTTCGCGATCTGCTGCGTAAAAGTTGAATAAAGCGATTCCGGATGACCACCACTTTTGCAATGACCTGCGCCGGCATTGAACATTGTGTCGCCGGCAAATAAAGCAGGGGTATCGGTTTGCGACAACAAGCAGACATGGCTCATTGTATGACCTGGCGTGTCTAGGGCCTCAAGTTCTACAGTCTTTCCGACTTTGACAATATCGCCGGCTTTGAGGCCGACATCCATATTTGGAATTTGATCGCTGGCACCTGCATGAGCGAGGAGTTTGGCGCCGGTGGCATCGACAACATCCTGGTTACCCCCAATGTGATCATGATGATGATGGGTATTAACAATCTGCGTGATTTCCCAGCCCTTTTCTTTGGCAGTCGCGAGGCACCTTTTGTAATCCAGTGGGTCAATGGCCAATGCTTCGCCCGTCTCCGGGCAGGCAATCAGATAGTTAAAGTTACGGTAATCATTTTCAGTCCAGATTTGTTCGACGAGCACAATGGCCTCCCTTTGATGAAATTTTCTCCAGTTTACAGATTAAATTTCAGTTCGTCATTGTTTCTGTATTGTTTGAGCGGTCAGGTAAAGTTACCTTGCAGCATGTCAGTGAGAATTAACAAAAAGACGTTCGCAGAAGGGGCCAAAGAGCTCGGCAAACGCGATAAAGATTTCGCCAGACTCGTCGATGAAATTGGCCTGCCGGGCCTGCGTTCTCGATCGTCTGGATACAGCACGATCTTAAAAGTGATTTGTGGCCAGCAAGTGTCGACCGCAGCGGCTCGGGCGATAGGTGGGCGCCTAGACGCTATCGAAAATCCCATGCGGCCAGAAACCGCGCTCAAACTCGGTCCAGAAAAACTGCGTGCCGTGGGTTTAAGCGGCCAAAAGGTTAATTATGCGCTCGGCATTGCCGAGGCCATTGTGTCTGGTGATTTTAGTTTCAGGCGTGTTGCGCTCATGAGCGATGAGGATGCCATCGAAGAAATGACCAAACTTAAAGGCATAGGTCGCTGGTCTGCCGAGGTCTATTTATTGTTCGCGCTTAGGCGCCCTGATCTTTGGCCGGTCGATGATTTAGGCGTGGTCAAAGGTTTGGTGCATCTGAAAGGCATGAAGGAGCGTCCATCACGCGACGAATTGATTGAAATGGCGGAAGCGTGGCGACCGTGGCGCAGTGTCGCGGCGCGCCTTCTGTGGCACTACATCAATTTTGTCGAAAAAAACCGGTGACGGCTATTTAAATTCTGGCGGCGATGTCTGATCGAGAGCTGCAAAAAAAATCTTCAAAAAAGTTTTCTCCTCTATGCGGCGGGGTTTGGTGAACTTCTCAGCATCGAATTTTGAGCGTTGTGTGGCACTCATACTTTCATAGGTATCGACATAATTGGAACCAAATTGAGGCTCTAAATCTCCGGCCCATTTAAGATGATGCAGACGACTAATAGGGTCTTTATCTGTGCATTTTCCTTCCCCCAAATATTTTGCGTATTGCACAATGGCTAAAAAGCGATGGGTTGCGACGGCGTTTGCCATCAATTTTGTCGCTATCGGGCAATAGGATTTTGAATTTTGCGACCGATAAACCAAGTCCAAATATCGAATGGCGCCATCGGTAATGCCGAGCTTGGCACTTTTCAAAAACGCCTTGGCAGCCTTTTTGCGGTCGATTTGACCAAAATGCGGCCGATCATGAATCAATCCAACAAAATAGGACGACCAAGGATCACCACGGTCTGCACTTTTGGAAAATTCAACTTCCGCCGTTTTATAGTCGAAGTTGTTGTATGCAATGTAGCCAGCCTGCCGGTCACGGATAATTATAGCGCCAAGAATTAAGACGGCCACGCTCCCTATAGCGATTGTTTTTTGGAGACGGCTCATGTCCCGGTAATTTTCAATTTTTTATAGTGCATGGACGGACAGTATAAAATCAGGCAGAAAGATGCAAAGGTTTCAACAGGCACGAGTGATCCATGAGCATTCCAGAAGTCGAATTATTCAGCGACACTAAAACCCGTCCCACCAAAGCCATGCTTGAGGTGATGATGTCCGCGGATACCGGCGACGAGCAAGCCGGGGAAGATCCGACAACAAACGCTCTTTGTGAACGGGTCGCCGATCTGCTCGGTAAAGAGGCTGCACTTTTTGTCCCGTCCGGCACGATGTGCAATCAAATCGCTCTTGCCGTTCATTGTCAGCCTGGCGACGAAGTTATCGCCGATAAAACGGCTCACATTATCAATTTTGAAGCGGGCGGCCCGGCTGTTATTGCACGCGCCATGATTAGGCCGCTTGATGGGGTGCGCGGTCAATTTACACAGCAACAAGTCAAAGAGGCTTTGCGTGCCGGCTTCCGCCATGCACCGGCGTCTAAAGTGATTGCGGTTGAACAGACGGCAAACTTGGGGGGAGGCTCAATTTGGCCCTTGGAAGTTTTAAAGTCGGTCAGCGATTTGGCCTCCACACATAACCTTATATCCCACATGGATGGTGCTCGGCTTTTAAATGCTGTTGTTGCCTCCGGCGTATCAGCCAAAGAATACGCGGCCACAGTTGATACTGTTTGGATCGATTTTTCTAAAGGGCTTGGGTGTCCGATCGGCGCGGCGATAGCGGGCTCCAAAGATTTTATAGAGGCTGCCTGGCCGTGGAAGCAACGGCTTGGCGGCTCGATGCGGCAATCCGGCATTTTGGCCGCCGCAGGCTTATATGCACTCGACAATAACGTAGATCGCCTCGCAATTGATCATGCAAATGCCCGCCAATTGGCGACCCGATTGGCACAAATACCCGGCGTCAAAGTCGATCCGCTGTCGGTAGAAACGAATATCGTGATAATCGACGTGAGTGATGCAACTTTGTCCGCTCCTGAAATATCTGAAAAACTCCTGGCAGCGGGGATACGCATTGGCGCGATGGATGCGAGCACCCTGCGGGCCGTTACGCATCTGGATGTTGATGAAGCGGGCGTTATTCGAGCCGGCGACGAATTTGGCAAAATTTGTGGCTAGGTGATCTCGAATTTGAGTTTTGCGTGAGCAGTTCGTAGCGCCGCCTCGACTTCTTCCGGTGTCTCGGCTTTAGCGAAAATAAATCCTAAATATTTTTCGCCCTCAGGAAGAGGTATGACCTGCTGCCCGTTGGCTATGCTGATCGTAATTTCGGTGATGCCGGAAACGGCCTGGGCCTCCAAGGTTCCATCGACACGTTCTAGCATTCCAGCTTTTGGGATTGGAATCATCATGACGCCAGACGCGGTTGTTTCTCGGTCTGGCACGATTGATGCGCCGGTCGCATGCCGTAAGATGATATCTTCCAAACTGAGACCGTCGCCAAATTCCAGGCTTCGCGAACACAAGCCGCCAATAGACCGTGCTGCCATTTCAATGATCCAGGGACCGGTTTCGTTGCTGTGTTGTGCTTTAGGGTTCACCCGTAATTCGGCGTGGATAGGCCCTTCGTTGAGACCGATGGCATTGGCTGCCTGCTCTGCCATTGTTTTTACCGAAGATTGAAAGTCGGGCAAAAGCCGAGAAGGCGTCACATAAAGTGTTTCCTCAAAATAGGGGCCATCGAGCGGATCGGGCTTATCAAACAACGCCAGCACTGTCAGCTTGCCCTCAACCATCAAACCCTCAAGGGCTACTTCTTCGCCTTCAATAAAGTCCTCAATAATGATTTCAGGGTGGCTTGCAGATCCAATCGTTTTCAGGAGTGATTTGATCCGCTCAAATGCTGCACAGAATTCCACTTCGTCATTGGCGCGAATAACACCGCGGCTGGCTGAAAGATTAAGCGGTTTGAGGACGCAAGGGAAATTGACGGTTTGGGCAAGATTGTCTGGATCGCTGTCCAGCGAAACACTTTTAAAGTTTGGTGAGGCGAGATCAAATTGATGGAGGCGCTTTCTAAAAAGAAGTTTATTGCCCGTCGCGGCGACGGCTTCTGGATCATTGTGCGGCAAGCCCAGTAATTTTGATGCTTTCGCAGCGATTATGCTGGTGACATCATCGACGGCAACGACAGCGGCCAGTGGAAAGCTTGCATTGAACTTTTCGATCTCTAACGCAGCTGTATCGGGGACGACGAAATCAAGAGACAATGTGGCGCTGCTGGATAGCTCGTTGAGCACTGATTCTTCATCCGAGCCAACCGTCACATCGACACCCAAACGATGCGCCGCCGCCAGAAAATCACTCACCCGGTAAGACGTCGATGGTATGAGAAGAAGCAGCCTGGACATCTTTAAATCTACAACATTGTATTAAAGGCGGGAGAGTTGTTCTTGGGTTGGCTCGGCGCAGCAAAACCATGGCTCGCTCATACTGGGGATCGCCATGGTTGGGAGCGTTGAAAAATCCGGGCTTGCTTGGTTTGTCCGTCCGCAAGCCGCAAGGGTTACCTCATAAATTTCCGCAAATGTTTTTTGGCGAGACAGACTGTCTCTGGCGCTGGCTTCGACAATTTCCTGAACTTCAATGCACAACGCTTCAACGCTTTCATCTGGATTGCGCCATTTATAACTTAAGGCTTCCTGATCGTAGCCTTGCAGATGTGGCTGCATCTCCGGCAGTTCCAGCAAATAGGATCGGTTGGGTATCAGCAGGCGTATCGCCAATTGGATCGGCGCAACATTTTCGATGAGGTTAAGCTCTGCAAGCGTCTCAAGGAGATGCAAAAAACCTTCCTTGGTGGTCCATGGTGTGAACGGAACAAAGGTCGGGGATAGCGTCAAACCAGCGTTTTGAACGAGATCGGCAGCGCGCTTGAAATCTTCCTGGCTATGGCCTTTATCTAGCAGATGTAAGATTTCCTCTTCGACTGATTCCACTGCCGTTGTGATAAACAGGCACCCCGTATCTTTTAGAATGGGGAGTAATTCCGCCTGCTTGAGAAGATGCTCGACTTTAATCGTTGCATCGTAGGTTACGTTTGGAAACTCCGCGTGTAGTGCTTTGACAATCGTCATTGCGTGGCTCGGGCCATTGAAAAAATCAGGATCACCAAAACTGATATGCTCGGCGCCGCGATCAATTTGCTGGCGAATATCTCTGAGCACTATATCCGCTGGAATAATACGAAAGCGTCCGTTGTAGACCGGCACGACCGGGCAGTGGCGACAGACATGTTTGCACCCTCTGCTGGCTTCAGTGTAGCCGACGGTTTTGGTTGTGCCATTGCCTAGATTTAAATGGGCGTAGCGATCGAGGCTTGGTAAATCATCGCGAAACGGTTGATCAAATATCTGCTTCGCGGTTGAGATTTGCGGTTCTGAGGAGAGTGTGTCTCCAGCGGCCACAGAAACATAAATTTCTACCAGTCCATCTTCAAATTCACCGCCTATAAAACTGTCGCCGCCAATAGATTTCAGATACTCGGCATTGAGGGGCGCATAGAGCCCGTAAAACGCAATATGTGCTTCGGGATTTAATTCTTTAAGGCGCGGCAGAAGCGCGACCGAAAGCCGCGTTGCTGTGTGCATCGGCAAATAAAGCGCGATCAGGCCAGCTTCACGGACAGCTTTTTCGTTCAAATCATCGATGGCGAGATCATTGCAAGTGACTGAGGCCCCGGCAGTTCTAAGCTTGGCTGCGGGCGAGGCTAGGCTGAACGGCTGATGGCCGAGATCATACGTCGATAATAATAGGACCTGCATAAGTTGCCGGCGCACTCTGTTAAGCGGGCGCGCCACCTTTGCCTGGTGAGTAGTATGGATTTTCGCCGCCGGCGTGATCCGTCACATCGAGGATAGCAACGATGCTCGGCACTGCGTTTTTAATCTCAACTTCGACGCCTTGTTTCAACGTGACATCGGCCATGCCGCAGCCCTGACAACCGCCTTCAAGGCGCACATAAACGGTATTGTCTTTGACGTCGATCAACGAGATGTGGCCACCGTGGCTGGCAATTGAAGGATTAATCCGCTCATCCAAGACCTGGAGGATGGCTCTGCCGTCTTCGGTATCAAGGCCCCGCTTGGGGATTGCATCGCGGTAATCTTTAACGGCGCGCACCTCTGGAATGTAATGACCTATTACATTTGTCATGCCACCCGCAAGACCGGTTGTTGGGCCGATAAATTCGACATAAACAACACCGTCCAAAAAGCCTTTGTAGATGACGTCGCCGCCCATTTGTTCGGCGGCAGGTTTTACCCGGTCATTCATCAGTTCTTTGATCTGGGCGATGGCCTCTTTGTCTTCTTCACGCTCGACAAATAGAGCTTCGAGTTCAGCTTCCAGTTCGTCATCAACATCTGATGCACCGACAATCATCGGATCGCCAGCCGTGTAATGGTCCATGATCGCGCCAAGGATCATTGGCTTCATGAGCTGCCAATCAAACCCTTCTTCTTTGATAACGGTGACGAATTCGTCATACAGCGTGACACTGTCGACACCATCAACTTCAAACAAGCGGGTCGCAAGAGGGGAGCGCTCAGCGGCTTCCTCGTCTGGAAATTCAGCAGACCCGGATGCCAGGACAGATTCACCTGGAAAAAATTTCATGCGCGACGGATCAGGCATCGCCTCAGTTTGTATAAACATTTTTTGTCTCCTAAAAAATCGTCGCTCCCAGTGGAGCGGAATTTCACATAGCCCTAATTTACTACGTTGACACAGAATTTGCCAGTCTAGATTTATTATAAACCATAAAGGTTGTGGGGTTTAGGGGTGATAGCGACAAATACCGAGCTTGGTCAACCAGTTCAAGGTGCGGAGAAGATCGCTGGTATTCAATTTTGGTAGAAGATCAGCTAACACTTTTATCGGTATGGGTGCACCGGGTTCCAAATGCCCCATTAAAAATGGCAGCTCCTCAATTTCGATCAAGGATCCTGCATACACAAAGCCGGTTTTTAGGGAAATGAGTTTCATCGCCTCCGACCAATTCTTGATGATAAGTTCAATTTCCCCATTTTCTGAAAAATGGTGTGTTGGGAATTTTTCAAACATATCAAAGGGATCGGGAAAGGAGGGATGAAACGGCGCCTCGTCTTTTTTAGGTGCCGATTCGGTGTCTGAGGAACGACGGTCTGTCAATTCATGCCAAAGTTCCTCATAGGCCAATATGATCTTTGGCCAGGCAAACTCTGCGTTGGCACGGTCTTTACCGGCCGCGCCCATGGTTCGACGCAACCCTGGATTCTCGATCAAACCTTTAAGGGCGCCGACAAGCGCATCTATATCGACGGCTGTTGATTGCTGAGTGGCCCCAAGATAATCACCATAATTGCTCTGGCCGGAGAAATAGCGATAGGCAAGATCATCACCGAGACCTTTGCGGGGGGCCAAAGTGGGAATGGTATAACCATCAACTCCATCTCGGACGGTTTCTCGGTAGCCGTCCCAATCTGAAACAATAACCGGCAATCCTGACGCCATGGCTTCAATCGGCGTGAGGCCAAAACTTTCCTGAATATTGTCAACGAGCGAGCAAAAAATATCAGCGCCTGCCCAAAAACCATCTGGAAAATCTTTATCGCCGTGACGAATGAACGATACGGTCGCCAAATTGCAGGCCGCTGCGGCGGCTTCTTTGAAAGCTATTTCATTAAGTTCGTCATTAAAATAGCCGCAAAAAATTAAACGTATTGGCGTTTTTGTTTCAATCGCCGCGCGTTCGACACCCAGCATCAAGGCAAGGGGATTGGCCTTGGCGATGAAATTCAAACGGCCAGCATATAATATAGCAATCTCATCATCATCGAGTTCGAGAGCCTCGCGCTGCTCGGATCGTTGCTGCTCGCCGGTGATTGTATCGAAATGACGGGTGTTGGTACCCAGTGGAATAACGGGGAATTGCATAGGACAGTCAAAATCTCCGCCGGTGCGGGCTTTTATATAATCCTGCCAATGTTCAATGACAGTCAGCACAGCCGACTTGATGGAGTTTGAAGGACAGATTAGCGCATCCCAGCTTTGAGTGGGCGCGGTTACATACTGGCCAACCGTATCCATAACACTATCGGTAGAGCTTGCATGGACCAATCCACTGACACTATAGCGACGTTGGCCAAATTGGCGCCGAGTCCAAATGTGTTTCAGAATGCCTGGATCATATCGGAACAGGTGACCTGCCTGCTCCAGCGCATCGGCATCATTTTGATTTGTGCCAATACAACGCTCGGGGTCCATACGTTCTTCTTTCGCATATTGCCGGAACAATGCCAGAGCAGAGTCGGTTGGGCAGACGCAAGGAAACTGCTCCTGGGCAGCGGAACGGAAAAAGGCGCGAATGAATTCTCGGGTGGCAACATCAATTCCGACGGGGCGATTGTTGTCCGTGCTGTAGCCGTCAAAATTTATCGCCGTTGTCATTGGGGTAAGTCGTGCTTTATGAAAATGCTTTAAAAGTAATCAATGTGTAGGTGTCTTTGACGTTGGGCAGAGTTTGAATCTTCTCGTTAATGAAGTGGCCGATATCATCCGAGTCGTCCAAATAGCATTTGATCAATAAATCAAACTGTCCGGAAGTCGAATGTATTTCTGAAATTTTATCAACGTTCTCAATCGCCTGCTCAGCGACGCTATAAACGTGGCCGAGTTCACATTTTACTTGGACAAAGACGGTTTGCATTTTTTACTCCCAGCCGTATTCCGAATGCATATGGATGAATACGCAATTGGTATCATACAAGAAAATCATTGGAAATGGTAAAGCGGAATTTCGGTGACAGTTTGCTCTAACTCGTCATGCGCGGGCTTGACCCGCGTATCCATAGTCAGATGAAATTTAAGTCTTCACCGGCCGCATGAGGAAGGCGGGGACGTGGTCGCCGAGGCCGGTGATCGGAGCGTCATTTGCAGCATTGCTCTTTTCGATTTGCACTCTTGGAGCGCGGCGGGGCGTTGGTTTCTTGGTTTCGGTATCGGATTTTTCTTTGGATCTAGCGTTTCGTTTTGCTTTTGGCTTTTCGTCAGCTTTAATCTCAGTTTGCTTTTCCGGTTTGGCAACTGGATCGCCGGCTGTTTTAGCGCCTTCGAGTTCGATGCGGGGAATATCTTTACCGGTGAGCTTCTCAATGGCATCGATGTATTTTTTATCTTCGCGCCAGGCAATCGTGAAAGCACGGCCTTGTTTGCCGGCTCTGCCGGTGCGGCCAATGCGGTGCACATAGTCTTCTGCATGCATGGGGACATCAAAGTTAAAGACGTGGCTCATATCTTCGATATCCAGGCCGCGGGCAGCAACATCACTGCAAATGAGAAAGTCATATTCGCGCGCCTTAAATTTTTCCATCGTTGCCATGCGCGCCGATTGAACCATATCGCCGTGCAGTGTGGCTGAATTAAAACCATGCTTTAGGAAAGATTTGTTGACGATATCGACGTCTTTTTTGCGATTGCAGAAAACCAGGGCATTTTTGACCTTTTCTTGCTTGATAAGCCGGCGAAGGGCATCGCGTTTTTTCTTTTGCAGGCCGGAAAGATCGCGCTTGGAGCGATGATCGACCATCAATATACCATGGGTGATGTTTTCACCGGTGGTTGCAGGCCGGGCAACGGTAATTTCCTTAGGATTCATCAAGAAGGCATCTGCGAGGCGTTTGATTTCCGGCGGCATCGTTGCTGAGAAAAACAAAGTTTGGCGAATTTTTGGCAGCAATGAAACGATCTTCTCGACATCCGGGATAAAGCCCATGTCGAGCATCCGGTCGGCTTCATCAATCACTAATATCTTCACATCACGAAGCAACAAGCCGCCACGATCAAACAGATCAAGCAAGCGTCCGGGGGTTGCGATCAAAACATCGACACCGCGGTCGAGCAGCTTATTTTGCTCAACCATAGAAGTGCCGCCAATGATCAAGGCTTTTGTAAGTTTGCTGTACTTGCCATAGGTGTCAAAGTTTTCCGCAACCTGAGCCGCCAATTCGCGGGTTGGTTCTAAGATGAGAGTGCGCGGCATCCGCGCCCGTGCGCGCCCGTGCGACAAAATATCGATCATCGGTAAGGTGAAAGAGGCAGTTTTACCGGTGCCAGTTTGAGCACAGCCCAGAATATCGCGTCCCATCAAAACAGTCGGGATGGCTTTTTCTTGGATGGGGGTCGGTTCGGTGTATCCGGCATCGGACACAGCATTAAGTACTTCCTCGCTAAGACCAAGGTCAGCAAAGCTCATATGTGATGTTCCAGGTTGGATGCGTATTTTAACAGGAGACTAATGCTCATAATCATTGAGAGTGGGGGCGAAATAGGCGAAATTAAGGCGATTGTCAATGGGCATTTGTTGCATATATGAAATGGCATTTGTTTAACTCTTGTTAAGCCGAGCGCGAACAGGCATGTAATTATCAGGTATAACAACAGTATAGAGTGTTTATGAGCGGCATAAATTTACCTTATCGAGGCATTCTCCCGGATATTGCGGAAGACGTCTTTGTTGCGCCCAATGCGACGATCATCAGAAAAGTCAAAATCGGCGCGGGGTCGAGTATCTGGTTCAACACGGTTTTACGCGGTGATGTTGAGGCAATCACTATTGGTGAGCGCAGCAATTTGCAAGACGGCACAATCGTTCACGTCACCGGCGGCAAATATGAAACACATATTGGCAATGATGTTAGCATTGGGCATAAAGCGCTAATCCATGGCGCTACATTAGAAGACAGCTGTTTTATTGGTATGTCAGCCACCGTAATGGATATTGTCATCGTTGAAACGGCTGCCATGGTCGCAGCCGGGGCGCTGGTTACGCCAGGCAAGCGTGTCAAATCGGGTGAGTTGTGGGGTGGCAATCCGGCCAGGATGATGCGTAAATTGAAGCCGGAAGAAAATGATCTCCGGCCTTATGTGGTTGATATGTATATTAATCTCGGTCAGGAATATAAAACTGAAATAGAAAAATAATGCTAAAAAGCACCTGTTTTTAGCGAAAAATAGTATATAGTCGGCTGAATATTATGTGGATTACTAAATAATTGTGTTTACTTAGGGGATGTTCGTAACCTGTTAACGAAATTGCGGCATTGTCGAAGCTGTTGTGTTTTAATCAGGGGACCTGTCTCTAGGGGATTGAGGATATGAAGGATTTTAGAAATCCGTTAAAGGTAAATTTGTCGCGTAAATTGTTGGCAACAGTTGCGTTGACTGCGTTATTGGCTGGTTGTTCGTCCGTTCCGGACGCGATTAATCCGGTTGAATGGTACAAAGGTGCCCGTGATGCCATCATGGGCGATGACGAAAAAAAGAAAGATACCAAAAGTAAATCCTCGAGCGAGAGGTCTGTGCCTGGCGCAAATGAAAGCTTTCCGAAACTCTCATCTGTACCGGATCGGCCAAAAGCCACCGTTGCGGAAGAACGTAAACGCATTGCAGCTGGTTTAGTTGCTGACCGCGAGGAATCTCGAAAATATTCAAATGAGGTCATTCGCCGTCAAGGTGATGCGGCGAACACGCCGCCACCGCCGCCGCCAACTGTTAATTTGCAACCTACGCCGCCATCGCGACCAAAAGCACCTGTTGTGAGCCGGGCTGCGCCAGCACCTAAGCCGGCACCACTACCAAAGCCTATGGTTGCACAAAAGCCAGCGCTGGCGCCGATGCTAAGAGCCGCGCCGAAACCCGCGCCGAAAATGAAGCCGGTTACCTCAATCCAGCGGACCAGCCCGCAATTGCGCGTCGCACCTCCATCCGCGATGGTCAAAGTGCCGTCGGTTAATCCGAATTCGCCACAATTGGCCGCTATTCCGGGATTTTCAAATAGCTCATTTCAATATGAGACTGTCGTCGTTTCCGGAAATGGAGTGCAAACAATTGGCTCCCGTCGTGGTGCAAGGTCTGGCTCTGGCGCACGCACATTAACGCATGGAATGCAGGGGTCTTATCAGGTCGCAACGATCTTGTTCGACAATGGATCTTCTACGGTGAAATCGCGTGATCGTCGGGTACTGCGCCAGGTGATTGCCCAGCATAAACAAGTTGGTGGCACGCTCCGAATAATTGGCCATGCCAGCCGCCGTACCAGGACAAATGATCCGATTAGACATAAAATGGCCAACTTTCAGGTCTCTACTGCTCGGGCAGAGCGGGTCGCCAAGGAATTGGTAAAAATGGGAGTGAAAGCAAATAAATTGTTAGTTGGCTCCGTTTCTGATAGTGAACCGCGGTATTACGAATATATGCCTTCGGGTGAAGCGGGAAATCGCCGTACAGAGATCTATATAGACTTCTAATTGCTTCGGCAGGCGTTTCGGCGCACCACCATCGTTTAGGTATATTTGGGTGGGCTTGCTCTCATGATGAGGGCGAGCCAATCGTTAGTTATAGAATCGAAAGGCGCCATCGGCAGTTAGAGCAATGGATCAGGAATTCCATAGAATCAAACGGTTACCTCCATACGTTTTCAATGAAGTGAATGCGATGAAGGCACGTGCTCGAGCGGCAGGTGAAGATATTATCGACTTTGGAATGGGCAATCCTGATCAGCCGACACCCAAGCATATTGTCGAGAAATTGATCGAAACGGTCGAGGATCCCCGTACGCACCGCTATTCTGCGTCGCGTGGAATTCCTGGATTGCGGAAAGCTATTTCCGGCTATTATGCTAATCGTTTCAACGTCGATATTGATCCTGATTCGGAAGCAATCGTAACTCTGGGCTCGAAAGAAGGCTTGGCAAATCTCGCCTCGGCCATTACCAGCCCGGGTGACGTGATCCTTGTGCCGAACCCGAGCTATCCGATCCATCAATTTGGCTTCATTATAGCAGGTGCCGCTGTGCGCAACGTGCCGGTGACACCGGATGGCGATTATTTGAAGGCGCTTGAGATTGCGGTTATCCATTCTGTGCCGAAACCGACGGCGGTCGTGCTCAACTACCCCAACAATCCAACGTCGATAACGGCAGATTTGGATTTCTATGGGCAGGTCTATGAATTCTGTAAACATCACGGCATCTATATTTTGTCAGATTTGGCCTATGCGGAAGTATATTTTGATGACAACCCACCGCCGTCAATCCTGGAAATTCCAGGCGCGCGCGACATATCGGTCGAATTTACGTCGATGAGTAAGACCTATTCGATGCCGGGGTGGCGGGTTGGATTTGCTGCCGGCAATAAGAATTTGATTGCAGCTCTGGCACGGATCAAATCCTATCTTGATTACGGCGCGTTTACGCCAATCCAGGTAGCAGCGATCGCGGCGCTTAATGGCCCGCAAGATTGTGTTGACGAGATGCGCCAGATGTACCGCGAACGCCGCGACGTTTTAATCGAAAGTTTTGGAGCAGCGGGCTGGGACATTCCGAGCCCTCCAGCGACCATGTTCGCCTGGGCGCCAACCCCGGAAGCGTTTAGACATTTAGGCTCTGTTGAATTTTCAAAGCTGTTGTTGAGTGAGGCGCAAGTGGCTGTTTCACCGGGCGTTGCTTTTGGCGAACACGGCGACGGACATGTCCGCGTATCGTTAGTGGAAAACCGCCACCGCATCCGCCAAGCTGCTCGGAATATAAAGACCTTCCTCGGCTCATATGATAAAGTGTTGGAACAAACAGAAAAAAAACGAGCTACAGCGTCTTGAATAAATCACCATTGAGAATTGGTATTGCCGGGCTCGGCACGGTTGGTGCCGGAACCATTAAACTGCTTGAAAGCCAAGCGGCACTGATATCCCTGCGCTGTGGCCGTGATATCAAGGTGACGGCTGTATCGGCGCGCGATAAAGCCAAAGACCGCGGTGTTGATCTCTCCGGCTACAAATGGCACGACGATCCGGTTGGGCTTGCCTCAGATGATGAGGTCGATGTTATTGCTGAATTGATCGGCGGCGAGGACGGTGCGGCTAAAGCCTTGGTCGAAGCGGCAATTGCCAATGGCAAACATGTCGTCACGGCCAATAAAGCGCTGATTGCGCATCATGGCACAGAGCTGGCAAAATCAGCAGAAGCCGCCAATGTTGCGCTCGCTTTCGAAGCCGCTGTCGCCGGCGGCATTCCGATTGTTAAAGCCATGAAAGAAGGGCTTGCTGCCAACAACATCTCTCGGGTGTTCGGCATTTTAAACGGCACGTGCAATTACATTCTCTCTGAGATGCGCGAAACCGGCAAAGATTTTGAGATTGTGCTCAAAGAAGCGCAAGACCTTGGGTACGCTGAAGCCGATCCCGCTTTTGATGTCGATGGCGTCGATGCCGCGCACAAATTGGCGATCTTGACCAGCTTAGCCTTTGGCTGCGAAGTAAACTTCAAAGATGTTTATATCGAAGGCATCCGTCATGTCTCGCCGCTCGATATCGAGTTCGCCGATGATCTCGGTTATCGCATTAAGTTGCTCGGCATAGCGCGCAAGACTGATCAAGGAATTGAGCAGCGCGTTCACCCTTGCATGGTGCCGCTGGACGCGCCGATCGCGCATATTGAGGACGTTTTCAACGCTGTTGTTGCCGATGGTGATTTTGTCGATACAACGATGTATGAAGGCCGGGGCGCAGGCGAGGGGCCGACGGCCTCAGCGGTTGTCGCTGATATCGTCGACATCGCAAGTGACCGGAGGAGCAATACCTTCTCCATTCCTGCCGACAAACTTTCAAAGATGAAGGTCGCGCCGATTTCTTCTCATGTCGGCTCTTACTATGTGCGCTTTATGGTGGCCGACAAACCGGGTGTTTTTGCGGCGATTGCCAGCGCACTCCATGACAACAATGTATCTATGGAAGCGATCTTACAACGTGGACGCTCCGAAAGCGAAGCCGTGCCGGTTGTGTTGACGACGCATGAAGCCGACGAGGCCTCCATGATCGCGACTTTAGAAGCGATAGAAAAAAATGAAACGGTGGTGGAACCACCCCGCCTAATTAGGATAGAGTCTTTTTAGAGACTTAAAAAAAATATAACTTAAAAAAAGGTTTTAAAAATTATGGGCGAATACACAGCAAAAATGGATCGAAATATCGCGTTGGAAGCGGTCCGCGTAACTGAGGCCGCCGCACTGGCTGCGTCTAAGTTGATGGGTCGAGGCGACGAAAAAGCCGCTGATCAAGCTGCCGTCGATGCAATGCGCACCGCGTTAAATGGTATGCATATCCAAGGTACCGTTCGAATCGGTGAAGGTGAGCGCGACGAAGCCCCCATGCTTTATATCGGCGAAGAAGTCGGCTCTGGCGATGGCCCTAAAATCGATATTGCGCTTGATCCGTTAGAAGGTACGACGATAACCGCCAAAGGCGGCACCAATGCACTTGCTGTTATCGCGATGGCGGAGGAAGGCGGATTTCTGAACGCGCCCGATACCTATATGGATAAAATTGCCGTCGGACACGGTTTACCGGAAAATGTCGTTGATCTCGATGAGACAGTTGGAAATAATCTAAAAAATCTCGCCAAAGCCAAAGATGTAGAAATCGGCGATTTGGTCGCCTGTATTCTTGACCGCCCACGTCACGAAGAAATCATTTCGAAGTGCCGGGAAGCGGGCGCACGCATCATGCTGATCGGCGATGGTGATGTCAGCGGCGTGATTGCCACGTCAACCGAAGAGGCGGGCGTTGATATCTACATGGGAACCGGCGGCGCCCCGGAAGGCGTGTTGGCGGCCGCGGCGCTCCGCTGTATTGGAGGTCAAATGCAAGGCCGTTTGGTGTTCCGCAATGATGATGAACGGGGCCGCGCTCAGCGCCTGGGTATCGAAGACTATGACAAAAAATATGGTCTGATGGAACTCGCCGGCGGCGAGACCATGTTTGCCGCGACCGGTGTCACCATGGGAACCATGCTCAAAGGTGTGCGCCGGTTTAAGGGCGGTGCGATGACCCATTCTCTGATCATGCGGTCAAAATCAGGTACTGTGCGCTATATTGAAGCCGAACATCACTTTGATCGAAAGCCGGGCTTCGAACCCATCGATAGTTAGTTGTGACGGAAGCTGTGACGGATAAGCTCTTTTTTGAGGTCGAGCGGTCATTTAGCGGAAAGCGGTGGCTGGAAAGACCGAGTGATTCTCGTCAAGCGCTTGCGCTTTCTCAGCAGTTTCAACTGCCGGAAATCATTGGACGGTTTTTAAACGCCCGCGGCATTACAGCAGATCAAGTCGATACCTTTCTTGAACCCAAACTATCCTCATCCTTGCCGGACCCAGCCCATTTGCTGGATATGGATGTGGGTGTCGCGCGCCTTATTGCCGCCATTCAGGCAAAAGAAAAAATTGCCGTCTTTGGCGATTATGATGTCGACGGCGCGACGTCATCGGCGCTGCTGGCGCGCTTTTTCAAATCGATTGGTGTTGATCTTAGAATTTACATTCCGGATCGTATTACCGAAGGCTACGGTCCAAATATCGCCGCGCTTGAAAAGCTAAAAGGCGAGGGCGTCAAAGTCGTTATCACGGTTGATTGCGGTACGACAGCCTTTGAGCCGCTGGCCCATGCCAAAAAAAACGACCTCGATGTCATTATTGTTGATCATCATGTCGCCGAAGCTGGTTTGCCGGATGCGGTTGCTGTGATCAATCCCAATCGGCTCGACGAAGAGAGCGAACATGGCCAGTTGGCCGCTGTTGGCGTGTCGTTCCTACTGGCGGTCGCGCTCAATCGCGGTTTGCGCGAGGTTGGGTATTTCAAGGATCACGCTGACATCAGCGAGCCAGATCTCATGCAGTGGTTGGATATTGTCGCGCTTGGCACAGTGGCCGATATGGTTGCGCTTACCGGTGTTAACCGGGCGTTGGTCGTGCAGGGCCTGAAGGTCATGGCAAAACGCCGCAATGCGGGACTGTCTGCGCTGGCGGATGTTGCGCGCATGGATGAAGCGCCCTCGACCTATCATTTAGGCTTTCTGATGGGGCCGCGGGTGAATGCCGGCGGGCGTGTCGGCGAATCGTACTTGGGCGCGCAATTGCTCGCGACCGACGATGCGGATGAAGCCTTCAACATCGCGCAAAAATTGGACGCTTATAATACCGAGCGCCGGGAAATTGAGGACGTGGTGCTTCAAGAAGCACTCGAGCTTGCCGATCAAAAAACTCAAGAAGATGCGTCAGGCTCTGTCGTTTTTATCGCAGGGAAAGATTGGCATCCGGGCGTGATCGGTATTGTTGCGAGCCGTCTCAAAGAACGCTACGGGCTGCCAGCTTGCGTGTTGACCATTCAAGACGGCAAGGCAACGGGATCGGGCCGCTCAATCACGGGCGTTGATTTAGGAGCCTGTGTGATCGCTGCCCGCCAAGCCGGTATCCTGACAAATGGCGGGGGTCACGCGATGGCGGCAGGCTTCTCGCTGGCTGAAGACCAATTGGATGCTTTTAGCGAATTCCTGTCAGAACGTATCGGCAAACAAATCGAAGAGGAGGGCATTGTCCCGACCCTCAACGTAGACGGCGCAATTACAATTGAGGGCGCAACGATGGAGTTGGTCGAAGTGCTGGCCAAGATGGGGCCGTTTGGCACGGGCAATGCTGAACCGCGCTTCGCCTTCTCGAGTGTTCGAATAGCCAAAGTCGATGTCGTCGGCGTCAATCATGTGCGCTGTTTTTTGAGCGGGCTCGATTCGAAAAAGCAACTCGCCTGCATTGCCTTCAGATGCGTCGATACCGAGCTTGGCCAGGCGTTGCTTAACCACAATGGCCTACCGCTCCATATTGTCGGACGGCTCCGCGAGAACCTCTGGCAGGGTCGCTCATCGGTGCAGCTGCTGATCGATGACGTTGCAGCCGTTTCGTAAGTTCAGTTGATGCGCCAATCTCCTTTTTTCATTGTCGGAATTATGTGTCTCGCTGAAGTGCTGACCATGCTCGGCGTATTTACCTTTCCATCGCTGATGCCGGAGTTCATAGAGACGTGGCAGCTTACCAACATCGAGGCCGGCTGGATCGCCGGTATTTTAATCGGTGGATATGCCCTTAGTGTGCCTGTGTTGGTGAGCCTGACGGATCGGGTAGACGCGAGGCTGGTATATATCGTTGGTGCCTTGGTAACGGCGGCGGCACTATTTGGATTTTCGTTATTTGCCAGCGGTTTTTGGAGCGCGTTGTTGTTGCGAATGCTGGCCGGAGTTGGATTGGCGGCGACTTATATGCCGGGGCTTCGTGTTTTAGTCGATCGGTATGAAGGCGCAAAGCAGGCCCGCGCGTTAGCGTTTTATACAGCAAGCTTTAGCCTCGGCACCGCGACTTCGTTTTTCTATTCCGGCCAGGTTGGAGCGTTGGTGGGCTGGGAGCAGGCGCACATGTTTGCCGGGTTAGGTGTGATTGTCTCGGCCGTGTTGGTCGCCATCGCGATGAAACCTGTCACGCCGCAAAAGCCGGAAATCGCCACCAGATTATTGGATTTCAGACCGATCTTCCGCAACAAAGAGGTGATGGGCTATGTATGGGCCTATTGCGCGCATTCGTGGGAGCTGTTTGCCATGCGCTCGTGGCTGGTCGCATTCCTCGCCTTTAGCCTTACGGTGCAGGGGCAGGGGGTGTCTGATAGTGCGCTTGCCCCGACGGTGGTTGCGACCTTGGCCGCTTTTGTCGCCATGCTGACCAGCATTGGCGGTAACGAATTGGCCGACCGCTATGGCCGCCGCCGAATGATTAACTTCTATCTGGTATCGGCAGGATTATTGGCTTTGGGGATCGGTTTCCTGGCGGCCTTACCCTATTGGATCGTTGTCTTGTTGGTGGTTTTATATTCGGGATTGATCCAACTCGATTCGGCAGCGCTGACGGCGGGCGCGGTCATGGCAGCGGAAAAAGGCAGGCGCGGCGCGACCCTTGGCCTGCATACGTTGATTGGCTTTGGCGGCGGCGCCATCGGGCCGTTGGTTGTCGGTGTCGTGCTTGATGTTTCCGGCGGCGGTGACAGCATCAACTCGTGGGGCTACGCCTTCGCCTCGATGGGAATTGTCGCGCTTCTAGGGCCGATAGCCCTATGGAAACTACGCGGTGCTCCCGGGACACTAAAACCTTGATAAATTTTTTTGAGAACTTACCTAATTAGGGTCTTGATTTCGTGCCGAGGGGCGTATAAACCCTCGTTTCCGACGATGCGGTATGACCCCTTCGTCTAGCCAGGTCTAGGACGCCAGATTTTCATTCTGGTAACACGGGTTCGAATCCCGTAGGGGTCACCATCTCTTTTTTAAGTAATTGAAAATCCATCCTTTTTTCTCCGTTTAACCCAACCTAGAGTGAAGGTTGGGTTACGTTGTTCCTCTTTCCGATGGCAGTAGCCAGTGCTACAGACCGACGTGACGCGCTACCTATTCTCCAATTTCAGAATATCGCCTGCCGTGGATGCCAAGCTTTCGGGGGTGCAATCCTGTTGAGTGATTTCAGCAAGGAGCTTGCGGTCGTGGCGAAGGATGGACTTATCGTAAGCCGGGTCGTAGTGGGTTTCGAGAAGATCGACGGCGAGGTCTTGCCAGTTCTCGGTTTCGATCAAGCCTTGCCAAATATTGGTCCGTTCGTGGCCGTGCCGCCGAACCATACCGGATACGAGCTTTTGGAGATCCGATAAATCCTCTGTCAGGCCTTTGTAACCATCGAGTAAATACTCGGCCCGGGCGGTGCGCGAGGCGTTGATCGATATCATCGGGGCCGCAACGATCTGTTTCCAAATATCGGAGGGCAGTTGGATGTCGCCGATACGAGAGCTCTCGGATTCAACATAAACTGGTAGTGCGGCGTCGAAATTGGAAATTTCTGCGAAAAGGCTGGATTCGAAATAACGCTGGCTCGGTTGAGGGCGATCTTCCATCCGCCCCAATAGCGAGCCGCGATGTGCCGCCAGATTTTCCAAATCTAAAACTTGCGCGCCTTTTTGGGTGAGCTCGGTAAGTATATCGGTTTTGCCGGACCCCGTGCGTCCGGCAATCACGATATAGGAAAGTGTAGCGGGAATATCTTCCAGGCCTTTTAAGACGGCGCGGCGATAGCTCTTATAGCCGCCGATCAATGTATAGGTCTTCCATCCGATTTCACTGCAAACGGTGGCGAAGGATCGTGATCTCTGACCGCCGCGCCAACAATGGATGAGCGGTGAAAATCTTGGCTCTTTATCTTGCAGTTTTGACTCAATATGCGCGGCAATATTGCGGGCTGCCATAACAGCACCTTTTTTACGGGCGAGATAGGCCGATTGCTGTTTGTAGATGGTGCCAATTTCGGCGCGCTCTTCGTCGGAAAGGACAGGCATGTTTACAGCGCCCGGTATGTGATCATCCGCGAATTCTGAGGGCGAGCGCACGTCAATGATCATGTCATAGTCAGAAGACACCCATTTATCGGTTTCGATGATCGGCGCGCTCATTTGGCGGTCGCGTTCCTTTTCCGGTTTGGCTGAAAAACCAGCGTCGCCTTAAATTCTATCAGACAAAATGCTGGATCCTTGGTGCGTATTAATCAAGCATATTTTCATCGATATTATTTGCGTTGAAAGGCTCCAAAACCCACTTAACATACACGTATTTCTATTGATTGGTTTATTACTCTCCAAGCGCTGCATTGACGCGCGGCATAACGTCTTCCGCCATCAGCACCATCGAGCGTTGAGCGAGTTTTTTGTCCGCCCAATCAAGGCCGGTATAGACAAGTGTGCCGAACGGACCAATCTCGTCACGGAATGCCAGTAACTGATCAACCACGCTTTCAACGGTTCCAGCAATTACCTGGGTATCGAGCGATTGTTGCAGTGTGATTTGATCCTCGGGTTGATCTGGATGTGTGCCAAACAGACCCAGCCTGCCTCCGCCTCCTAGTTTTTTCATGAGGTTCGCAAAGTAGAACCCGTAAGGACCGTCTTCTGATCTGGCATAAGCCTCAGCGCTCGCCTGATCCTCCGCAACGAATATGCATTTTGCCACCCTCCAACCGCTCGGGTCTTCAGGTTGGCCCGCATTTTTCAATCCTTCGAGATATTTTGGCAGATGGGTTTTAACCCAATGGGCTTGCACATACTGACACGAGATTGGACTCCAGCCGCGCTCAGCCGCCAGAGTAATGCCATGTGAGTAAGGGGCTAGGGCCGTAACCAAAACGGGAGGGTGCGGCTTGTGCCAAGGTTTGGGTACCAGGCCTTGGCCGATCTCCGGCATGTGAGTGGTTGTGGTCTGAATTGAGTAGAAATCACCTTTAATGTCAAAGGGCGGCTCGCCCCACCATAGTTCCATAATCTGATCAAAGGCCTCAACCATCTTGAGGTTGCGGTCGATTTCCCAATTTCCGAAAGCCTCAATGTCCGAAGGCTGACCACCGGGCCCAATCCCCCAGAGGAAACGGCCCTCCAACAAATTGTCCATCATGGCGACGTGTCCAGCGACCATAACGGGGTGGTAGGCAGGCAAATTAACAACGCCGGAGCCGAGTTTGATTTTTTTGGTTTCTGGAATTAACCGCGCGATGAACATCAGACACGAGGTGATGGGTTCGGCAAGATCAGTGAAGTGCTCGCCAATCAAGGCTTCCTTGTAGCCGAGTTTGTCGGCAAGAATGATGGCGTCCATATCCTCTTGCAAGACCATGCCGTAGTCGCGGTCAATTGGATGCACGGGTTGAATAAAAAAAGAAAGGTCCATTGCTAGTTGATCAGCTCCAAAATGCCTTTAACCAGATCGCTTTGACTCATAGAAAATTCTTTTCCAAGCGAAAAATGGTTGTGCTCTTTATAGAAAAGCGTTTCTACCGAATTACCTGCGGCTTGACATAGGTTGGCATAATCTTGCGATTGCCGCATAAACTCGTCGGTTTCTTTGCCGGCCCAGGCAATCAGCATGGGCAGATCTGCACGCGGAAGATTTTGCACTGGACTGTTGCGTTCCACAGCACTCACATCGAGATTTAAATAGTTCTTCTGGCTGGTGTGTAGGAATGGTTCGAGATCATATAGGCCACTCATGGCTGCAACGCCTTTAACGACGTTTTCCGGCAGGCCGTATTTGCTGTGCCATCCTTTGGCAGCGATCATGCCGGTCAAATGGCCTCCGGCGGAGCTTCCGGAAACAATAATGCGATCTGGGTCACCACCAAAATCCGTTGCGTTCGAGTGGACCCAGGCTAAGGCGCACCTAACATCATCGATAATTTCGTCCAAACTCACATTCGGAGCCAATCGATAGTTGATCGGTATCCACGTAATGCCGGCCTGGTTAAACACCGCGCAAGGAAAGCCATAACCGGCTTTATCACCCGCTTTCCAGTAACCGCCATGGATATAAACAACAATCGGCGAGGGCGTATTGTCAGACGGAAAAATATCGAGATTTTGCAATGGCTCAGACCCGTATGACACACCAAGAGAAGGATTACAGTTTTTTATAGCTGCTTCGGACAAGCCACCATATTCAACTCTGTAGACTTCGATGGTCGGTACCGTGGCCTCGATGTCGTACTGCTCTTCCAACGCCTGCAGATCGTATCCCTGATAGAGTGTCATGAGGTCAGTGTCACATCACGAAAGATATTCATGATTCTGATATATTCCGAATTAATTGCCAAACTCTTCACTTGTTCGGACATCTCGTCTACGTCGATATCACCAAAGTGCTGGATAAAGACACAGTTAACTCCGGGATCGAATTTCAACTTGTAGGTCATAATATTAATTTACCAGAAAAATTTTCGTCGACAAGCCGTTATACAAATTTGGCATCGGTTGTCATGGCTTGGATATTATCTATAGTTCGAAATAAACAAATAGAAATTAAAGGCAATTACCATGGCCGATTTCATTTCGAGCTTAAAATCCAAATTCGATGACTCAACGGTGCTTACCGATGCGCAGGATATGAGCAAATATGTCACTGACTGGCCCGGCAAGATGACCGGTAAGGCTTTAGCGGTGGTGAGACCTACGTCGACCGAAGACGTCGCGGCGATGGTGAAGCTGGCTTTTGAAACCGGCACGCCGATCGTTCCGCAAGGCGGCAATACGAGTGTGGCCGGCGGCTCAATCCCCGACGACAGTGGCGCGGCGATCGTCTTATCGCTCGAACGCATGAATAAAATTCGAGAGATCAGTCCAGCTGCGATGACGATGACTGTGGAGGCGGGATGCGTTCTCGAAACCTTGCAAAATACAGTTGAGGAACAGGACCTGTTCTTTCCGCTCAATTTTGGTGCCAAAGGAAGCTGTATGATCGGCGGTAATCTCGCGACCAATGCCGGTGGTCAAAATGTCGTGCGCTATGGCAACACGCGGGAGCTTTGTCTCGGCATTGAAGCCGTCCTGCCAGATGGGCGGATAATCAATTTGCTGTCGGGATTGCGCAAAGATAATACCGGTTATGATTTGCGCGATTTATTCATTGGATCGGAGGGGACGTTGGGCGTGATTACGGCTGCTACGATGAAGTTGTTTCATTTGCCAAAAGCCCGAGCGACTTCCTATGCGGTCGTGCCGGATAT
>Ga0209554_1000814_pt1 | contig 25611 bp, 25 predicted proteins | sample MarorgKNORR_S2LV_5_FD_188221 | JGI IMG/M metagenome (GOLD analysis project Ga0209554, IMG submission 188221) | Marine microbial communities from the Southern Atlantic Ocean, analyzing organic carbon cycling - Bottom_A/KNORR_S2/LV (SPAdes) (version 2) | ecosystem: Environmental > Aquatic > Marine... | reverse complement strand
AAAAACAATTATAGGATAAACAAATCACTTTCTACCAGCAACAACAATTACAATCTCACCTTTTGGTGGTTTATTTGTGTAGTGTTCCAAAATTTCTTTTGCTGTCCCTCTAATGGTTTCTTCATAGAGTTTTGTTAACTCTCTCGATACTGAAATTGGTCTGTCTTCGCCAAAATATTTACAAAAATGAGCAAGGGTTTTAATGAGTTTATGTGGTGATTCGTAAAAGATTATGGTTCTGGTTTCTTGAGCTAATAGTTTTAATCTTGTTTGTCTCCCTTTTTTTACCGGAAGAAATCCTTCAAACACAAATTTATTATTTGGTAATCCTGAGTTTACTAAAGCAGGCACAAAAGCTGTTGCACCCGGAAGGCAATCGACTTCAATATTATGTTCTACACAAGCGCGTATTAGTAAAAATCCTGGATCGGAAATTGCTGGAGTTCCAGCGTCACTAATTAAAGCTATTGGAATTCCGCTTTTCAATTTTTGAATAATCGCATCAACAGTTTTATGCTCGTTGTGCATATGGTGTGATTGCATTTGAGTACTAATCTCAAAATGTTTCAGTAGTTTTCCAGAAGTACGAGTGTCTTCAGCAAGAATTAAATCGACTTCCTTTAAAACCTTAATAGCTCTTAAAGTAATGTCTTCTAAGTTTCCTATTGGTGTAGGAACTATATAAAGTTTATTCATTTATTACCTAACTGTTTTACCCAAGTAGTATGAAATTATTAGCAAAATTAAACCATAAACCGACAATCCTATACCTTGATTTTCAAAATAGTGTGCAAAACTGGCTAACACCATATCAAAGAAAAACCCTGATAAGCCCATTCGGTTAGCCAAATACTTTTACGCCATAAAATTATAATTACTCCTAATGTTTTTGCAACTGCTAACGGAATAACAATATAAGTTGGGTAACCTAAGCTTTCAAAAAAATCTTTTACCATTTCGGTTTTGGTAAAATACATCGATGAAGAATATAGCATCAATAAGCACAAAAAAATTGTGGCTGCCCAATAAATTATTTTATAAACTTTCATTTATACGTGCTCGAAAACTTTTAGCTAAACTTGCTTTCAATTAGTTCCATAAAACGTTCTTCGTATTCTTCTTTTCCGGTCCAACCGTTATAATCTGGTTTAATAATCTCTTGAATTAAATGAGTTGCTTCTTTAAAAGAATTGGATGTGCTAATTTGTGATATTACACGTTCGTAATCTTTGCTTTTGCCATTAAAAAGATGTTTTATAAAGGCTAGTCTGTCATTTAAATCTACAACCAAATCTTTCCTTTTTAATTTATCATTGAGCGATTTTTTATTATCCTTTATTGATTCGTTTTCTGATTTTGAAACAGGCTCAAAAACAGGCGTTTCAGAAAAACCTTCCGTAAGTTCTTCAAGATTATTCTTATGAAATTGGGGTTTCGGAATAGCTTCTTCAAAAATTACATCTACTTCTTCTGTCTCAAAAGGCATTTGTGCTACCATATCCTTTATTTTCTCGATAACCGGCTCCATAATATCATCATCATTTTCATCTACATTAATATATGTTTTGTCATCGACTTCAATAATATCGCTTACTTTATTATTAAACGCTTCATCGAGCATTCCAAAAAAAGAAGAATCTCGACCAATTATTGGTATATCGTCTTCAAAATTCTCATGAGCAAACTTTAAGGTCGTCAACTTTTCATAAAGAGCAGTAACTTCGGTATGCATTTTAATAACATCCTCTTTTCCTTTTAATTTAAGAATCCTGTTAGCAATACTAATTAATTCTGATTCTAACTTCTTTTTCATCTGTTTAAAATTTTTAAATTTAATCCAATTTAGGGTTTTGTTTTTTAATACATTTACATCACCTTTATACAAACGAATATTCGCTTTGTTTTAGTGTTAAAATTACAAAATGTTTCTTGAAAATACAGTAAATCAGAAAGAACAATTTGGTTGGATTGAAGTAATTTGCGGTTCTATGTTCTCTGGTAAAACAGAAGAATTGATACGTCGGCTTAAACGCGCCAAATTTGCAAGGCAAAAAGTAGAAATTTTTAAGCCAGCAATTGATGTGCGTTTCGATGAAGACAAAGTTGTGTCTCACGACGAAAATGAGATTCCATCAACTTCTCTTCCTTCGGCTGCAAATATTCCGATTTTAGCTGATGGTTGCGACGTGGTTGGTATTGATGAAGCCCAATTTTTTGATGATGAGATTGTACGTGTTTGTAACGATTTGGCCAATAAAGGTATTCGGGTTATTGTTGCTGGTCTCGATATGGATTTTAAAGGAAATCCTTTTGGTCCAATGCCTGCTTTAATGGCAACTGCCGAATATGTAACTAAGGTACACGCAGTTTGCACAAGAACTGGTAATCTGGCACAATACAGTTACAGAAAAGGAAAAAGCGATGCTCTTGTATTACTGGGCGAAGTTGATGAGTACGAACCTTTAAGTCGAGCAGCTTATTACAAAGTTATGCTACGTGACAAAGTCCGTAATATTAAAGTTAATGATGCTATAGAAGTTCCTGCTAAAGCGAAAAGTACAAATGCCTAAAGCACACGAAACTATACTTGAAATAAATTTAAAAGCACTTCGGCACAATTTCGAGTATATAACATCTAAAATCAATAACAGCACTAAACTAATGGTAGTTGTAAAGGCTTTTGGATATGGAAGCGATGCTTGTGTTGTTGCTAAATATCTTCAAGATCTTGATGTTGATTATTTTGCTGTTGCTTATACAAGCGAAGGGGTTGTTTTACGAAAAGCAGGAATTACAAAACCCATTTTAGTATTACACCCTCAACCTATAAATTTTAAATCGCTCATTGATAATTGTTTAGAACCGAGTTTATATAGTGCAAAAGTCCTGAACGAGTTTGTCAATATTGCTTCTGAAAAAAATCAGAAAGACTATCCTATCCATATTAAATTTAATACAGGATTAAACCGGCTAGGGTTTGGAAAAAACGATGTGGATTATATTGTTTCAAAAGTGAATGAAACTAATGTTATAAAAGTGAAATCTCTTTTTTCTCATTTAGCAGCAAGCGAAGATTTGAATGAAACCTATTTTACTTTAAACCAGATCGAAAGTTTTAAAACTATCACTAAAGAATTTGAGGGTAAGATTAGTTACAAACTCATACTTCATATTTGCAATACCTCTGGAATATTAAATTATCCTGAAGCACATTTAGATATGGTTAGATGTGGTATTGGTTTATACGGTTTCGGAAACTCTTCAATAGAAAATAAAAATTTTAGACCAATAGCAACTTTAAAATCTGTGATTTCACAAATTCATCTTATTGAAAAAGATGAAACTGTAGGCTATAACCGAGCATATAAAAGCAAATCCTTTCAAAAAACAGCAACAATACCTATTGGTCATGCGGATGGTATTGGCAGACAATATGGAAATGGAAACGGTTTTGTAATTATTAATGGAAAACAAGCACCAATTATTGGAAATGTATGTATGGATATGCTTATGGTTAATATTACTAATATAGATTGTAATGAAGGAGATGAAGTCATAATTTTTGGAGAACATACGTCTGCCGAAAATTTTGCTGCAGCCACTAAATCCATTTCTTACGAAATAATTACAGCCATTTCTCAACGCATTAAACGCTTAATAATCAAATAATTATTTAGTGCTATATGATATTTATATTTTTAATTGTTAAGGCATATAACAAAACTAAAGCTCCTGATGAAGAAGTTCCACCAGCAGAACCTACAGGCAATGATTTACTTGCAAAAATTAGAGATTTATTGATGAAATAATTTTGTTTAGTATTTCCCACACTACATCTTTTATTAACTAAATCACTTTGTATTAGAATTTTTTTTATTTATGTTTTTAAACTTCCAAAATGAATAAATAATTACTTTTGTTTTTTAATCATAATATAAAAATGAAAATAGCTGTAGTTGGAGCCACTGGGATGGTAGGCGAAGTTATGCTTAAAGTTCTTGCAGAACGTAATTTTTCTATAACTGAATTAATTCTTGTTGCTTCAGAAAAATCTGTTGGGAAAATAATTTTATTTAAAAACAAAGATTATAAAGTAGTTGGTCTTGAAACTGCTGTTTCAATGTCTCCAAATATTGCTTTGTTTTCTGCCGGAGCAAGCATTTCTCTGGAATGGGCTCCAAAATTCTCCGAAGTTGGAACAACTGTTATCGATAATTCTTCGGCTTGGCGAATGTATCAAAATATAAAATTAGTTGTTCCTGAAATTAATGCAAATCAACTTACGAGAGAAGATAAAATAATAGCGAATCCGAATTGCTCAACGATACAAATGGTGATGGTTTTAGCTCCATTACACAAAAAATATAAAATTAAGCGCATTGTAGTTTCGACCTATCAATCTATTTCTGGTACAGGATTAAAAGCTGTTAAACAGTTAGAAAATGAACTTGCTGGTATTAAAGGAGAAATGGCTTATCCTTATCCTATTCATCAAAATGCTTTGCCACATTGTGATGTGTTTGAAGACAATAGTTATACCAAAGAAGAGATGAAACTGGTGCGCGAAACTCAAAAAATTCTTGACGATAAAACCATAGCTGTTACAGCAACAGCAGTAAGAATTCCAACGTCTGGTGGTCACAGCGAATCAGTTAATATTGAATTTGAAACTGATTTTGAAATCACTGATATAAGAGCCTTATTAAATGATACTTCTGGTGTAACCGTACAGGACAATCCCGATATTAATGTATATCCAATGCCAATTTATGCGCATGGAAAAGATGATGTTTTTGTTGGCAGAATACGACGCGATGAATCGCAACCAAATTCGTTAAACCTTTGGATTGTGAGTGATAACCTTCGCAAAGGAGCTGCTACAAATACCATTCAAATTGCAGAGTATTTAGTAGAAAACAACTTGGTTTAAATTCTTTCTTTGTTTTATAGTATCTTTAAAAAATTCTTAAAAAATTCAAAATGAAGAATCTCGTAATTTCTCTCATCCTAATACTATTTCTTTTTTCCTGTAAACAAGACGAAAAAACTAAAACGCAATCCATTACTGTGAATTATCCTGAAACTAAAAAAGTAGATACTGTTACAAATTATTTTGGTACAGATGTAAGAGATCCATATCGTTGGTTAGAATACGATAGAAGTGCAGAAACCGAAGCTTGGGTTAAAAATCAAAACGAAACTACTTTTGGTTATTTAGATAATATCCCTTTTAGAGAAGAGCTTAAACAGCGCTTAGAAAAACTTTGGAATTACGAAAAAGTAGGCGCTCCCTTTAATGAAGGTGACTATAGTTACTTCTACAAAAATGATGGGCTTCAAAATCAATATGTTATTTATAGATACACAAAAGGTGGAGATTCTAAAACTGCTGAAGTGTTTTTAGACCCAAATACGTTTTCAGAAGACGGAACAATTTCGTTAGGTGGTATGAGTTTTTCCAAAGATGGTAAAACTTTAGCATATAGTATTTCTGAAGGTGGCAGTGATTGGAGAAAAGTTTTGGTTATGAATACCGTAACTAAAACAATCGTTGAAGACACTTTGGTAGATATTAAATTCAGTGGTATGTCTTGGTATAAAAACGAAGGTTTTTATTACTCAAGTTACGACAAGCCAAAAGGAAGTGAACTCTCTGCAAAAACCGATCAACACAAGGTTTACTATCACAAAACAGGAACAAAACAGACAGAAGATATTTTAATTTTTGGCGGAATAGAAAAGGAAAAACATCGCTATATTTATGGTACTGTTACCGAAGATGATAATTATCTTATTATTGCGCCAAGGGTTTCAACTTCTGGAAACAAACTATATATTAAAGATTTATCTATACCTAATAGCCCATTAGTAACAATTTTAGATCATACTAATAGCGATACTTTTATTATAGATAATGTTGGAAGCAAACTTTACCTAGTTACAAATTTAAATGCTCCAAACAAAAAAATTGTAACAGTTGATGTGTCTAATCCTACTCCAGAAAATTGGATGGATTTTATTCCTGAAACCGAACACGTTTTATCACCTTCAATTGGAGGAGGTTATTTCTTTACTGAATATATGGTTGATGCTGTTTCTAAAGTGAAACAATACGACTACAATGGTAGCTTTATTCGAGATATTAAATTGCCAGGTGTTGGAAACGCAAATGGTTTCGGGGGAAAAAAAGAAGATAAAATAGACTATTATTCGTTTACAAATTATAACACGCCTTCAAGTATCTATAAATACGATATAGAAACAGGAAAATCTGAATTATACTGGAAACCTTCTATTGAGTTTAATAGTGATGACTATGTAAGTAAACAAGTGTTTTATAACTCTAAAGATGGCACTAAAATACCTATGATTATTACACATAAAAAAGGCATTGAGTTAAATGGTAAAAACCCAACCATTCTTTATGGTTATGGAGGTTTCAATATTAGCTTAAACCCATCTTTTAGTATCACAAATGCCGTTTGGATGGAACAAGGTGGTATTTATGCTGTACCTAATTTACGTGGTGGTGGCGAATATGGTAAAGTGTGGCACGACGCAGGAACCAAACTAAAAAAACAAAACGTATTTGATGATTTTATTGCCGCTGCCGAATATTTAATAGACAACAAATATACTTCTTCGGAATATCTTGCTATAAGAGGTGGCTCTAATGGTGGGTTATTAGTTGGTGCAACATTGGTGCAACGTCCAGATTTAATGAAAGTAGCACTTCCCGCTGTAGGTGTTTTAGATATGCTGCGATATCACACATTTACCGCGGGTGCAGGTTGGGCTTATGACTACGGAACGGCTGAAGAGAGTAAAGAAATGTTTAATTATTTATTAGGCTATTCACCAGTACACAATGTTAAAGATGGTATGCAATATCCAGCTACTTTAATCACAACAGGAGATCACGATGATAGAGTTGTGCCAGCACATAGTTTTAAATTTGCAGCAGAACTTCAAAGTAAGCAAGCTGGAAATAGTCCTGTTTTAATTAGAATAGAAACTGATGCAGGTCATGGTGCAGGAACTCCAGTGAGCAAAATTATTGAACTATATGCCGATATTTTTGCCTTTGCTTTTTACAATATGGGATTTGAAGTGTTGCCAAGTAAAACTAAAGAAATGCTAAAAGATTAAATATTTTAATATCCTTTTAAATATTTTGAATTCAGAAAACCAGATTGTTTAATCCAGTTTATCATGACCAAGTGCTTTGAGCAATTCAAGATCTAATTGGTGAAGAACATCTTCCCGTCCAGAATAGTATCCTCTTGTAAATCGTGCTGATTTAGTGCCTGTTTGCATTTGTTCACATACTTTCCAATCTTGCTTATTGGTCAAATCCCAAAAATCAACAGCAGATTTTATTCCTGCTTGTGCTTTTGGATCGTTGATTATTTCTGGACGAAAAAGCCAATAGCAATCATTAATTATTTTGCCAGGTCCTAGCGGTATAATATGATGGAATAATACAAAATCTGGATGCGGCGTAAGCAGCATATTTGGAAAAATTGAATAATAATATATTCTCTGCAAATCGTCTCCAGAAACATCACAAACAGGAGGAGCCGCTGCATTTCCATCCATAGTCATACTTCCTCTTTCTTTAGTAAGATCCATATATCCACCTATTACGGCTCCCTTACTAGAATCGTGCTGAGCTGACTGAACTGGAGTAAGCTCTGAAAGCAACGGATGTACGCCTGGACAATGGTAACATTCTTGATAATTCTGAAGTATCAGTTTCCAGTTACAATTTAATTCGTATTTTATATGATGAGCAATTCTTAATTCACTTAATCTCCAATCAGAAAATTTTCCGATAAGCACTTCCATTTGATTTTCAAAGGGAACTGGATTCCTATTTAAGTTTATAAATACAAACCCTTCCCAAACCTGTACTTTGGCTTGATGAAGTGCACATTTGTCCTTTTTAAATCCAGAACCCTCTTTCATCCGGGGAGCACTTAAAAGCTTGCCATCTAGTCCGTAAGTCCAAGCATGATAAGGGCATTGTATGGATTTGGATTTAAAAACTCCTGTTGGCTCAACACAAAGTCGTGTTCCCCTGTGCCTGCAAACATTAAACAATGCCTTGATTTCATTAGATTTGTCTCTTACCAAAATAAGACTCTCATCGACTACTTCAATAAGTTTGTAATCGCCAACTGAAGGAATTTCTTCTGCACGACATGCATAGATCCAAAACTTATAGAAAATTTTTACTACTTCTTCCTGATAAATTTCTTTGCTATGATAATACTTTCCTGGTAAAGTCCTTGTGCCATCAATTATGGGGAAATTAATTCCTCTCTTTTTAAATTTTCTTTTTTCCATAGTTCCAGTCTTTTCGTTAATTAATACCTTAACCTTCTACAATCTCAATTGTTTTTCAGAATCATTTTTGCCGATAAATATCCTGGCATACACGTAATTCCTCCTCCTGGATGTGATCCACTACCACAAAGATACAAACCAGAAACTGGTGTAGTATATCTTGAACATGCTGGAATTGGACGGGTAATTAATTGATCTACAAAATGTTCTCCGTGATAAATATGCCCTTCTGTTAGTGTATATCTCTCTTCGAAATCCGCAGGGGAAAGGACTTCCATGCCTACTACAGATTTAGATAGCCCTGTTGAATATATGTCAAGTTCTTTAAGGACATCTTCACCTAATTTCTTTTTAGCCTCTTCTGACCAGCCAGCTTCAAAATTATAAGGAATTTGATGAACCTGTACTGAAACAACACTATGACCATCAGGTGCCAACGAAGGATTGTTGTAAGTAGGAATATGAATATCCAAGAATGGTGCATCGGTCACTTCCTTATATTTCACAGGATCAAAAGCTTTTTCCATTTCATCAAATGAATTTCCTGTTCTGGCAAATTCAACAGTTTGGTCGTTTAATTGAACCAATGTGTTTATAGCTAGATTAACCTTTGCTGTTGTTCCTCTACTTCGTATTTTGTCAATCCAATAGTCAAGCTCATATTCAAGTTCAAAATCATCAAACAAATTCAGAAAGGTTTCTTTTGGTGTACAGGATGCAGCAACTTTTGTAGAGAGAATTTCTTCACCACCAACTAGTTTTACTCCTTTAACAACTCCATCAGTATCCAATAAGATTTTTTCAACTTCGGCTCCAGTATGAATTTCGACACCAGCTTGAATTGCTGCCTTTAGCAATGCATCTACAAGTGCTTGTGGGCCACCTTTAATATAACTTCTGGAAGCACATTCCCAAAGCATTAGGTTAATAGTGGAATATGCCGACCAAGGGCCAGCATAGGATCCGTAAATTGCAGGAGCAGCAATTCCAGCTTTAAGAAAATCTGTTTCGAATTTTTCATTTAAAAAATCTGCCACACTCATGGGTGCTACTTTGAGCAATTCCATCATAGTCTTATTACCCAACCCTTTGAGCATCATCCCTTTTTTAGCCAATACTACCAAACTGGCCATAGTTAAATTTTCAATGTTGATATTTGGCGGTGGGTTCTCCATCAAATCATTAATGACTTTGCTAATTTTTTTAAGAAACTCTTGGTATGCTTTGTAGGCTTCGGCATCATTTTTAGAAAAATTATTGATCGTTTCGGCTGTTGCATTTACATCTGATTGTATATTAACACTCTTCCCATCCTTAGATAAAATTGTCACATCTGCACGATTATTCTCAATTACCAATCCATATTTTTCAAGTTGAAGGGCCTTAACAACTTGTGGTCTTACACCGCTGGTATCATGTAATAATCCAGTAGTTGAATAACCTGGATAAAATTCTTCTCCTGCAGCAATACCACCCAATACATTTCTTTTCTCAACAACAAGAACTTTCTTTCCCTTTTTAGCAAGAATCGTTGCAGTAGTTAGCCCATTGTGACCTCCTCCAATTACTATTATATCATACTTACTCATATTGCTTTTTCTTTTAAGATTGATTTTGCCGAAAGTTCACCTCCAGAGCCCATAATGCCTCCTCCTGGATGGGTGCCCGAACCGGACATCCATAAATTTCGTATAGGGGTTTTATATTTGGCATACCCAGATATTGGTCTTTGAAATAATAGTTGTTCTAAAGTAAGCTCCCCTTGAAATATATTGCCTTCTGTAAGTCCAAACGTTTGTTGCATATCCCATGGAGTAACTACTTGCCTATGCTCTACTAAACTATCAATATCTGGCACGTATTCTTTAATGGTTTCTTGAACAGCATCACCAAATTTATCAGACAGTTTTGGCCAATATTCAGGCCCTTCTTTAATATAAAATGGCGCATATTGTACAAAACAAGACATCACGTGTTTCCCTGGAGGTGCCAATGTTGGATCTGTGAGTGAAGGGACTACGATATTAATAAAAGGTCTTTCTGAAAACTCACCATACTTTGCCTGGTCGTAGGCTTTCTCTGCATAATCAACATTAGGAACAATTGCAATATCACCCTTCATGTACTCAAGCCCTTTTCGCTTCCTACAGAAATTGGGGACACCATTGAGGGCAAAATTGACTTTTCCTGAACTGCCTCTCATTTTAAATCTTTTGATCTCTTTGGTAATATCAGACGAAAGATTGTCTTCCCCAATCATTTTTAAATAGGTTCGGTTAGGATCCAGGTTTGAAACAACTATTTTAGAATCTATTTCATCTCCATTAGCCAAAAGAACTCCCATTGCCTTTCCGTTTACAATTTTAACATTAGACACACTTACATTCGTTCTAATTTCGGCTCCAAAACTTCGTGCAGCATCCGCACATGCATTACTTACGCCTCCTGTTCCTCCTTTTGAAAAGCCCCAAGATCGAAATGCACCATCCAATTCACCCATATAATGATGAAGTAAAACGTAAGCAGTACCTGGTGAACGGACGCCTAAAAATGTTCCAATAATCCCGCTTACGGCCAATGGACCTTTTAAAATTTCAGATTCAAACCAGAGATCAAGAAAATCAGCACTACTCATAGTTAACAGCTTAGTATTCATCTGAAGTAATTCAGACCCTAAATTTTTAAAAACCTTACCCATTCTCAACAATGACGAGAGCTCTTTTGGGTTGATGGAAGCTACATCAGGCGCTGGATGATCTATAACCTCTTTAGCCAATTTAGCCATATGAGTCATTACTTTATTAAACTCACCATAAACTTCTGAATCTTTTTTACTGAATCGTGCAATTTCTCTTCTTGTTTTAGCAGCGTCTCCCCATTTACAGAGCCCAATATCACCATCTGGAAGTGGTTGATATGAAGCATCCATAGGTATGATATCATACCCATGTTTTACAAGGCTTAACTCCCTAATAATATGTGGTCGAAATAAACTCACAACATAACTACACACCGAAAAAGTAAATCCTGGATGAATTTCTTCTGAAACGGCTGCACCTCCAAGAACATATCTTTTTTCTAATACTAAAACCTTCTTGCCTGCTTTGGCCAAATATGCGGCATTAATCAATCCGTTATGACCTCCGCCAATTATTATTGCATCGTATTTTTTGCTCATTGTTTTATTTTTAAAGGATTGCCCGTTTTCTTTTTGGATTGAAAAATTGAGGTTTGCCAACAATGGCTCGTACCAATTCTCTATGATGCTCCACCATTACTTCAAAATTAACTTCAGTACCTGATTTGGCATAATCTATTTCTATGGTAGCAAGAGCTATATTCTTTTTTAATATTGGTGACCATGTTCCGCTAGTCGCATACCCAATTTGTTTGGATTTTTGTTGCTTATGGTATATTGGTACAGAATGTCGCCAGGCACCAGCCTGTATGTGTGGTGGCAGTCCATGTTTTTTATACAATTTTTCTAAGTCAGGCCAATTGATATCAATTCCAACCGTTGCCCATCGTGATCCGTTCTTCTTTTCTTTCTTTAAGGCTCTTTGCCCCATAAATGGCTTTCGGTCTAAATTGACTGTCCATCCTAGTCCAAGTTCATAAGGAGAACTCATTTGTTCAGGAATTAGGGCATGTAATGAGCCGTGATAATCAACACCATTCATAATTAAACCCGCTTCTAGCCTTGCAATATCCAAGGCGGCAATTCCAGCCATTCTAATATTATAATCCTGTCCTGCCTTCCAAATTGCATCAAACAAATTCAATGCATCTTCATTTTTAACCCATAATTCATAGCCTAGATCTCCCGTATATCCTGTACGTGAAATTTTAAATTTAAATCCCTCTGAATTTGCATCAGTGGTCCAGAAAAATTTCATACTATCTAGATCGGCATCACACATGTTTTTGAGAATGTCTCTAGACGTAGGACCTTGCAAAGCTAATCCACAAAAACTATCGGTAATATCTTCAATATGGACATCCAGTTTTTTAATAAATCTTGAAAACCATGAATATGAAGGGTCTGCAGCCGTCAAAAAATATTCATTCTCGCCGAAGCGCATAACAGTACCATCATCTATGACCATACCCCTATCGTCACACCAGCAACAGTAAGTTGCCTGATTCAACTTCAACTTACTGATATCCTTTACAATAATGCGAGACAGAAACATCGACGCATCCTTACCGGTAATTTTATATTTAAAAAGCGGTGTAATATCGACTAATCCTGCAGAATGTCTAAAAGCATAATATTCGAAATCAGAAACCACATTGTATGAATTGGCAGCAAAATAGCCTGCCCAATCCTTCCAATCAAGAGCTTTGTTGTGTTCTGAGGTTCTCGGATGAAATGGTGTTTGTATAGGCATATATCTAAGTTAAAGTTATTGTAATCTCAGCGCTGAGATTACAATAATTATAATTATTGAAAAATTGAAAAATTGTCTAAGATAGATTAGAAGAGGTACTTATAATCCTGGGATTAGTACCCAAGGCATTTCAGAAATGTTATTTATTATTTTTTCTAACATGTTATAAAAGTATTAATTATTTAATGAAAAACACTTTTAATAATCATTATTTGTGTTAAGTATGGAAGCGTCATCCTTTTGTGAACCAAAAGATATAGCCTACAGCCTGCCTTTTGGCTAAAGCCAAAAGTAACACAATATAAAAACTCCGAAATATTCGGAGTCTTATTTTAATCTTCTTTTGGAGGCGCCATTACAAAATCTTCCATAAATTTAGTAGTATAATTTCCAGCTACATAATCCGGATGATTCATTAATTGCTGATGAAACGGAATAGTAGTCTTAACACCTTCAATAACAAACTCGTCAAGAGCGCGTTTCATTTTGTTAATTGCTTCTTCACGTGTTTGTGCTGTTGTAATTAATTTCGCAATCATCGAATCGTAATTTGGCGGAATCGTATAACCTCCATAAACATGCGTATCTAATCGTACGCCATGCCCTCCTGGAGCATGTAGTGTTACTATTTTTCCTGGAGAAGGTCTAAAATCGTTAAAAGGGTCTTCGGCATTAATTCTACATTCTATTGAATGCATGTTTGGTAAATAATTTTTACCTGATATTGGTACGCCTGCTGCTACTAATATTTGCTCTCGTATTAAATCTATGCCTATAACTTGTTCGGTTATTGGGTGCTCTACTTGAATACGAGTGTTCATTTCCATGAAAAAGAATTTTCTGTTTTTATCAACTAAAAATTCTATAGTTCCTGCACCTTCATATTTAATAAATTCAGCAGCTTTTATGGCGGCTTTTCCCATTTTATTACGAAGAGAACTAGTCATGAATGGGGATGGCGCTTCTTCGGTTAATTTTTGGTGACGTCGTTGTACCGAACAATCTCTTTCGGATAAATGGCATGCTTTCCCTCTGGAATCGCCTATAATTTGAATTTCGATATGTCGAGGTTCTTCAATCAATTTCTCCATATACATATCGTCGTTCCCAAATGCCGCTTTAGACTCTTGTCTTGCTGAATCCCAGGCGTCTTTTAAGTCTTCTGGCTTCCAAACTGCTCGCATCCCTTTACCTCCACCGCCCGCCGTAGCTTTTAGCATAACTGGATACCCTGTTTTTGTAGCTGTTTTTTTGCAATCTTCAAAATTTTCAATAATGCCATCACTTCCTGATATGCATGGCACTCCTGCTTTTTTCATAGTTGCTTTTGCTGAAGCCTTATCTCCCATTTTGTCAATCATTTCTGCAGAAGCTCCAATAAACTTTATTTTATGCTCTTCACAAATTTTTGAAAATCTTGCGTTTTCAGATAAGAAACCATATCCAGGATGAATTGCGTCCGCATTGGTAATTTCGGCAGCAGCAATAATATTTGCCTTTTTTAAATAGGATTCACTACTTGGAGCAGGTCCTATACAAACTGCTTCATCGGCAAACTTAACATGAAGGCTTTCGGCGTCTGCAGTAGAATAGACTGCAACCGATTTAATTCCCATTTCTCTACAAGTTCTAATAATGCGTAGCGCTATTTCTCCTCTGTTTGCTATAAGTATTTTTTTAAACATAAATTCTTCAAATTTTCAATATTCAAAAAACAAATTCCAAAAAATAACTTTGGTATTTGGAAATTGAAAGTTGGGATTTATATTACGATGGATCTACTAAAAATAATGGTTGGTCGAATTCGACTGGAGAAGAATCGTCAACGAGTATTTTTACAATTTTTCCGGAAACTTCTGATTCTATTTCGTTGAAAAGTTTCATTGCCTCAATAACACAAAGCACATCTCCTTCTGCAATAGTTTGTCCTACTTCTACAAACAATGGTTTGTCTGGAGATGGTTTTCTATGAAAAGTTCCTATTATTGGAGATTTTATTGTGATGTATTTAGAATCATCTTTAGGCGGTGTTTCAGTCGGAACATTTGTTGTTACATTAGGCGCAATAACCGATTGTGGATGTGCTATTTGTGGCATTTGCGGAACAACTGGAACTTGTTGTACTACTGTTTTTACAGAATCTCCTGTTCTAATGGTGATTTTCACATCATCCATTTCAAGTTTAACCTCAGTTGCTCCTGATTTAGCAACAAACTTGATTAAATTTTGAATGTCTTTTAAATTCATAATCAGTTGTTTAAATTAATTAGTTGTAATATTATGAGTTGTACGCCCATTTTAAATAAATTGAGCCCCAAGTAAAACCTCCTCCAAATGCAGCCATGATTATATTATCTCCTTTTTTTAACTGCTTTTCATAATCGCTTAATAAAAGGGGTATTGTCGCTGATGTTGTATTTCCATATTTTTCAATATTGGTCATAACCCTTTCTGTAGGAAACTCTAATCTTTTTGCTGTAGCATCAATTATACGTTTATTTGCTTGATGTACTGTAAGCCAATTGATATCATTAATTGTTAAATTGTTTTGTTCAAGTATTTTTAAACAAACGTCTGCCATATTTGACACAGCCCATTTAAAAACTGTTCTTCCGTCTTGAAATATAAAATGTTTTTTGTCTTTTATAGTTTGTTCGGTTGCTGGTTCAATCGATCCTCCAGCCGGGACTTGTAAAAATTCCCTTCCTATTCCATCGCTTTTTAAATACTCGTCTTGTATGCCTAAACCTTCATCATTTGGTTCTAATAAAACAGCACCTGCTCCATCGCCAAAGATGATACATGTCGTCCTGTCCGAATAATCTATCATTGAAGAGTTCATGTCTGCTCCTATTACAAGCACTTTTTTGTATTTTCCAGATTCTATATAGCTTGATGCTGTAGATATCGCATATAAAAAACTGGAACATGCAGCAATCAAATCATATCCAAAAGCATTGGTTGCCCCAATTTGAGTTGCAACATATACTGAAGTAGGAGCAGCCTGCATGTCTGGTGTTGCTGTAGCAACAATTACAAGTTCTATCTCTTTGGGATCTACATTCGTTTTGGTCAATAAGTTTTTAGCCGCATTTATAGCTAAAAATGATGTGCCTTTATTTTTTCCTTTTAGAATTCTACGTTCTTTGATACCTGTTCGTGAAGTAATCCATTCATCGTTAGTATCAACCATCGTTTCCAATATTTGGTTGGTTAATACATAATCTGGCACATATTTTCCTACAGCTGTAATTGCTGCTGAGATTTTACTCATATATCTTTTTTTGGTTTGAACAAAAATTGGTCAAAATTGACAAAAAACGTCAAAAAATCAACTAAAATGCTATGTTTTGTTCAAATATTGGGCAAAATAGGTAGTTTTTGACTTTTAAAAAAATTTTCATAAAAAAAACGCTCACTTATGAACGTTTTAAATTATGCCTGCATAATACTTATGCTAAATTTTCTTCTTTTTCAGTATTATCGATTAAAACCTGACCTCTGTAATAAAGTTTTCCTTCGTGCCAGTGAGCTCTGTGGTATAGGTGCGCTTCCCCAGTTGTTGGACACGTAGCAATTTGAGGTACTGTTGCCTTATAGTGAGTTCTTCTTTTGTCTCTTCTAGTTTTAGAGATTTTTCTTTTAGGATGTGCCATATTAATATTATTTATCCGTTAATAATTTCTTTAATGTATTCCAACGAGGATCTATATCCTGTGATGTTTTTTTATTTTTTAAGCTATTTGGGCTTAACTCTTCTAATTTATCAAGTATTTCTGATTTTAATGTTCCATCTTCAATTCCAGGATGTATTCTTCGAGATGGCATTGAAAGCACAATTAGTTCATAAATGTACTGACCAATATTAATTTCGTATTCAGAATGAGGAATAATTAAAATTTCTTCATTCTCATCATTATAATCATCCCCATAATTAACAACCAAATCAAAGCTATTCTCAATTTCTTGATTATAAGGTTCGTTAGTTAAGTCGCAAAAAACATTAACTGTACCTATTGCTTTAAAATGTAATTCTAAAAGTGTTGGTTTTTTATTTAAAACAACCCTAATATTTACATTTACACCATTAAACTCATTAAATTCAAAAAACTCAAAGAACTTTTTATCTATCTTATACTCAAAACAATGCTCTCCTAATTTTAATCCTACAAATTGTATTATATACTCTTTCAAAGGCTTCATCATCACAATTATTTCGAGCGTGCAAATATATAAAATTTTATTTACCTTATAATGGATATAAACAAAAAATGTTTATATCTTTTTTGTTTGCTTTTTTAAAACATGTGCATTCAATTCTTCATGTATATTCCTCATTTTAAAAATACTAACACCTGTAAATATTGCTTCTCTAAATGAGCTTATATCAGCTATCCCTTTTCCAGCAATTTCGTAAGCTGTGCCATGATCGGGAGATGTTCTCACTTTATTTAATCCCGCTGTAAAATTAACACCGTTTCCAAAGGACAATGTCTTAAAAGGAATTAAGCCTTGGTCGTGGTAAGCGGCAATAATAGCGTCAAAATTTTTATAATTCTTTGATCCAAAAAAACTATCGGCAGCATAAGGTCCAAAAACCAACTTACCGCTTTCCCTGATTTTTTTAAGCGTTGGTCGCAAAATAGTGTCGTCTTCATTTCCTATTACACCATTATCTCCTGTATGTGGATTAATTCCTAAAACTGCAATTTTAGGTTTTCGTATTCCAAAATCCTTCATTAGAGAATTATAAACGGTATCAATTTTAGATTCGATTAGTTCTTCTGTTATATTAGAAGAAATATCTTTAACAGGAACATGGTCTGTAAGAAGACCAACTTTTAAAGCATCTGTTACCATAAACATTAAACTATTGCCTTCTAATTCTTTAGCTAAATAATCTGTATGCCCTGGAAAATTAAATTTTTCTGATTGAATATTATGCTTATTTATAGGAGCTGTTACTAAAATATCTACTTTCCCAGTCTTTAATGCTTCTGTTGCAGCTACCAGAGATTTAATAGCATATTCACCAATTTTAAGGTTTTCTTCTCCAAATTCAATTTTTACTTCTTCATTCCATACATTAATAATATTTACTTTCCCGTGCTGAACTTGAGTAATATTGTGAATTCCTATAAAATTAAAAGTACTTTCAAAATGTTTTTTTAAAAAATAAATAGTCTTTACTGATGCAAAAATAATTGGTGTGAAAAAATCTAAAATTCTATTATCTTCAAAAAGTTTAATTATAATTTCTCCTCCAATACCATTAAGATCACCTATAGAAATGCCAACTTTTATTTTTTCTTCATGTCTCATTAAAAAATGATGGGTTATGTTCGTAACTTTGATGTTACAAATTTAATTAAATAAACAGACAATATTATGTTTACCGGAATAATAGAAGATTTAGGTGTAGTTACTCATTTAAAACGCGAGTTGGACAACCTACACATCACTATTAAAAGTAAAATTACTTCTGAATTAAAAATAGATCAGAGTGTGTCACATAATGGTGCCTGTTTAACAATTATCGACATTAAAAATGATGAATATACAGTTACAGCTATTAAAGAAACATTAAACAAAACTAATCTTGGAAGTTTGATGAATAATGATGTCATTAATCTTGAAAGAGCATTGAAACTTGGCGATAGACTTGATGGGCATATCGTGCAAGGACATATTGACCAAACCGCTTCGTGCATAAATATTCAAGAAAATAATGGAAACTGGATGTACTCATTTAAGTACAATTCAGGTTTAGGAAATATTACTATTGAAAAAGGTTCTGTAACTATTAATGGTGTTAGCTTAACTGTTGTTAATTCTGGAAAAAACACTTTTAGCGTAGCGATAATACCTTATACTCACGAAAACACAAATTTTAATTCAATTAAACTTGATTCGATTGTAAACATAGAATTTGATGTTATAGGAAAGTATGTTGCAAAATTAAATGAATTAAAAGATTAGGGTTGGCTTACTTTATAAGCTCTAATCTTTTTTTAATGCCGTACAAAATACCAAGCACCAAAACAAAAACAACCGCACCATCTATCGGCAATCCTACAGGTGGTGGTATAGGAGGCGGAGGGTTTCCGCCTAACTGAGCTGTGCATACAAAACTTATTAAAACAAATAAGATTGAGGCAAATTTTCTTTTGTTTTGTATTCTCATTTTGCGTAAATGTATAAAAAAAGCGAGTTAACAAAATAATTAACGTGTTTTTCGATGAAAAAAAATCCATGAAGCGCATAAAAAATTGATGAAATGCTATTAATCAGTCTTAAAATCTAACACAAAGATAGCGGAGTTTTTCTAAAAAAGTTAGATAATTTAGGATAGAAATTCTAAAACCCTATTTTTAAAAGATTAAGATAAAACATTGTACCTATTCTCAGTTCATTTTTAATTTTCTATATATCTCATTAAAATAGTGTTACTAATTCAGGATATTTGATATTATTTGTAATAGATTTTATGTCACTAATAATTTTAGGACTAAATAAATCTCTGCTTACTGTGTAAGCTTCTAATTCTTCATCATTAAATTGTAAGTTGATTAATTCTTTTATACCGTTTTCATTTAAATCATCTCTTAACCATTCCTTCTCAAACTCTTGTTTTAGAATAATGGGTTGTCTTTTTCTTTTGTTATGTATTTCTGCAAACATAGGAGATGCATCTTTTGTAAGAATAGTAAATGTAACATATTCACCAATGTGTGTGTATAGTCCTGCAAGTGCTAAAGCTTCATTATCTGTTCTGTGAATGTAATAAGGATATTTTTTAGACTTGTATTCGTGTGGCTCATAAAATCCAGTTACAGGAATGATACATCTTCTGGTTAGGGCAGAATGTTTGTAAATAAAATGATTAAAAAGTTTTTCAGATTGAGCATTTAGTCCTCCTCCGTATCTAACTGCATCTTTATAGTAATTACTTAAATTCTCAGGTAGTGTTTTACTTGGTGCTATTCCCCATCTACCTATAGTTAATATTGAAGGCTCTTCTTGAGGGATAACCAACATATCAGGATGTGCAAAACCATTTAAATGATAAGATGGTATATCAAAGTCATCTCTTAACTCATCATCATAAAGATTTACATTAAATCTGTGTTCTAATTCTACTACTTTTTTGGTTTGACTTGTGTGAAAGCACATATTATTAATTTAGAGCCTTAAAGTTAATAAAAATGCAGTTATACATTAATAGTAATTATCTCATTTAGATTTGTAGAATATCTTGGAGATAGTTTTTCTTGCTTCATTTTCCATTGTCTGCCTAAAGATTGTGATCCAAACTTAATCTTGTTATTGCCATAAGCCTTATTCATCCTATCAACAATTTTCATTATTGGTATATGCTTTGGATTTGGCTTTTTAAATAAGGCTAGTTGGCTTTGTCCCTCTGGTGTTAAGCCCATAACTATAACGCCTGCTTTTTTGTAATGATATCCTTTTTTAAATATAGCTTTTAATCCTAATTGTGCATACTTGTTTAAATCAAAAGATGAGTTGGTTGGGTAATCTGTTTTTATAACAATATTTCTTCCGTATTGTGCTAAATCCTTTCTATGTCCATTAGTATGCAGAAATACCAATATAGCATTACAATGGCTTTTTTGTCTTCTTAATTTTTCAGCACAAGAAATGGCAAAGGTTCCTACCCTCTCACTAACATCTTCAAACTTATAATGCATTTTTTCAAATGACCTTGTAGTGGCAATCATTTTCTTATTGGCTGGTGTTTCCAAATCTAAAGTAGGTATCCCTTGTAAATCATGTTTTAGTCTTAAACCAACTACAGACATATGCTTTCTCACCCAGTAATCTGAGAGTTTTGTAAACTGATATGCATTTACAACTCCTATATTATTTAAGCGTTTAGAATGCTGTCTGCCAACACCCCAAACATCTTCTATTTTAAGCCATTTTAAAGCTTTTACACGCTTCTTTTCATCATCTATTACATAAACGCTATTAGTAATCTTAGGAAACTTCTTGGCTATCCTATTGGCTACTTTTGCTAATGCTTTTGTTGGAGCAAAACCAACACTGATAGGTATTCCAGTTCCTTTAGTTACTCTCTTTTGCATTTCATCACCAATAGTTTTTAGGTCGTAAAGTTTAAACCCATCAAACTTTAGAAATGCTTCATCTATACTGTAGATTTCTACATCTGGAGTGTACTCTCTTAATAGATTCATAACTCTACTGCTCATATCTCCATAAAGTGGATAATTAGAAGAGAATACTTTTATGTTATGTTTTATAAAATCCTTTTCAAATTCAAATGCAGGAGCTCCCATAGGAATACCCAATGCTTTGGCTTCATTAGACCTTGCAATAACACAGCCATCATTATTGGATAATACCACAATTGGTTTATCATTTAATGAAGGATTAAACACTCTCTCACAAGAGGCATAAAAATTATTGCAATCTACAAGTGCAAACATTACAAGTATTTAATAACGTTGATAACAATTCCCCAAATCACAAAATCATTGTCTTTGGTAACTTTAATAGGTGGATAGTCTTTGTTTTCAGCAATTAGCCAAACAATATCTTTTTCAAGTTTAATACGTTTAACCGTAAACTCACCATCTATAAAACAAACAGCTATTTTGCCATTAGTTGGCTCTAAACTTTTATCTACAATAAGTAAATCTCCGTCATGAATACCAGCATCTTTTAAAGAATGCCCTTTTACTCTGCCATAAAATGTTGTACTTGGGTTTTTTATTAGATGTTTGTTAAGGTCAATATTAATATCTAAAAAGTCATCTGCTGGTGATGGAAAACCTGCACTAATGCCGTTAGAAACAAAAGGAAGTTTTAATTTTGTTGCATGATTTGATCTGTAGAATTCAATAGTTTTGGTAGTATAGAGGCTTCTTAACTTCATAATACAACAAAGTTATAAAAGTTTAATATTTCTTTATCCTAAATTCCAATAAAAAAGTTGACAACTTGACGTCATGCTGTTAAGGCTATATCAACCACTGTCATATTAGTAAAAAGACTTGTTTTAACTCAGTTCTTTGTTAGCTTTTCGTTATTTTCAGAATTTGGTCAATTATTGATTAAAACTTTTGGCTTTCTTTTTCAATCAATGAATGATGGTATAGGCGGATGTCCAAAATGTTTTCCTATCAGACCTTTAATCATATATGCCCTGTATAAGCCTCCCTAACAGATCCATTCAGAGTGATATTCATGACTTTCATATGTGATGGATATTTATAGTTTATGATGTAATCAGGGAAATGATTGGAATTAAATCCCTTTCTTAAAAATTAATTGTAATTTTTGTAGAATATTGTAAATTACAATAATTAAAAATCAAATGTTTAAAAATAATGACTCCATCTATTTTAATTATAGGATCTCCGTCTATAGATCTAATTGATGTTAATAACATTTCGCAACAAGTAGCTGGTGGTGCAGGACTTTATACTGCTTTAGGTGCCATACAATCAGGTGCAGAAGTTACTTTATTTGCTCCAAAACCAATAGAGATCCCCTTAAAATTAGCTTTTGTTGAAAAGAAGATGAAGTGGATAGGTCCGTCAATTTCGCAAGAACAACTTCCTCATTTTCATATTATTCAATCTGACTCAAACACTATTTATAAAGAAGCTTATTTTGGATCGGAGGCTGACTTAGACCCTATTATTTTACCTGATGATTTAAGTGAATTTGATATAGTTCATATTGTCCCTTTAGGTAGTACAAAACAACAAATGAAATTTGTAATTGCTTGTAGAGAACGAGGTGCAAAAAGAATTTCTGCCGGGACAGCCAAACCAATGGCTGAAAATGAACCTTATGAAGTGATAAAGATAAAAAGTGCCGTTGATTTTTTTTTTATGAATAATTATGAATCAGATTTGATTAATAAATATGAAAAGGATAATAAGATATTAAATGCAAAAATCACTTTTATTACTGCTGGTAAAAACGGCGTAATTATTAACCAAGGGACACATGTTGCTACAATCAATTCACCACGTGTTCATCAAGTAGACCCAACTGGCGCAGGTGATACTTTTTGTGGAGCTACGCTTACAAAAATAGCCTCTGGACACCATCCTGTAATGGCTGCCAGACATGGTGTATTTCTGGCTTCAAACATGGTGACAGGTATTGGGCCAGAAAAATTATTGATTGATATAAGCACAATTAATTTTGATACAAAAAGAGTGAGTATTAATCATAAGAGATTGAAAAAAATTGCAGATCTCATCTCAAAAACTCCTGAAGTATTTTCTTTTCCTTTTATTGATGACATCACTTTGCCACCAAAAAATCATCCCATAACATTAGATTATTTTTTTGTAACAACATTGCAACAATTTAGCTTTTGGTCGCATAAAAATGAGCGTTACTTCAAACCGTTAATAGAAACTGTTTCAGGAGAACAATTAAAAGGAGCATTCTATCTTTTTAAAGCCTACTTAAAAAAAATAGACATTGATCCAGATTTTTTTTCACCACAACGTCAAGCAAATGTAACCATAGAAGAAATGGAGAATTTATTTAAATCGGATAACGGATTTAATGTAATGCCTGCATTGCAGTTACATGTTGATATGGCACAAGCTTATGGAAAAACAATGCTGGAGTTAGGTTGGACACCTAAATCAATTATTGACGATGTTAAGCAATCGGAACTTCCTTTAAAAAGATTTTTTGAATTAATAGATAGGATAGGTGGTTACAGAGAAGATCCATTGAGAAAAAAAAGTGCGCTACTTGCTTTAATTTTGGAACAACGTCCAGAAAAATTTATTCGTTTTGCTGATATTGAAATGCTCCCTCCGGTTGTAGACTACCATTGTATGAGAGCAAGTTTACGTTTAGGGTTAGTGGATATTCAAGACAAAATTTTAAAACAAAAATTACACAGCAGGCAATTAGTTTCGGTTCAAGATGAATGGGATGTAAGATATGAAATATATAAAGCGGTTAACATGTTACCTAACTTGTCAGGTCAATCCATGGGTGCAGTAGATTGGTTCTTTTTTATGTCTAGGAAAAGGTGTCCAGAAATGACTGATCCTGTTTGTTCTTCCTGTGTAGCTGATATGGTTTGTGCGAAAAGAAAAGATTTTTTTCAACCTGTAATCAGAACTTCTCATTATTAATATGACACTTTTTAATTAACCAACCATTTACAAAAAACCCTTGTTAAAATAGGCATTACTGGATAGGTCATTAAAACAGAAATTACAATAACCTGAAAAAACAATCCTAACTCAAAAGGAATACTTTCTGCCCAAGGATTAAGCCACTGATATAATTTATCTACCACTATTATTAATGGATATACAGCAATAACTCCAATAACTACCTTTTTATAAAAAGGTGTAGATGAAATAGTTGTTTGTGTTTTATCAAAGAATATTTCCAATCCTTCATGTTGTCTGACTTTAGATTCGGATAGAGTATATTTTTTCATCTCATTTAAAAACCTTTTAAGGGTGTTTGAATTTTGCCATTTATTCAAATTATATGGTGTATCAAACTGAAATATAGTAAAATACTCATTATTTACACCTTCTAGTTTTTTGTTAGATATTGCTATAAAACCTTCAAAATATTTTATTTCTTTGCCAATTCGTTTTTCCCAATCTTCATATTCTAATTGAAAATTTTGTTTAATACAATTAAGGATGACAACCGATACAATGTTAGATGATAAATTTTTCATTTGGTTCAATTATTCAATTTCGAGTTTCTATTAGTATAGTTTTCTATCAATAGTAAGTTTTAGAATTTTTTTCTAAAGAATTTAATCATGATTAGCTATTGTTAGGATGATTTTTTAAATATAACAAGAATATTTCAAACCTCTAAAAACTAAAAAAGCCATCTTTACAGACAGCTTCTTTATAATTTAAAAGTAGTATCAAATAAATTTAGTCTTCTAATACTTTAGAACTATAATATGCCGAAGATCTTGTTATTTTACCATCATCATTAAAATCATGAATATATAGAATTGGTAATTCAAACTTTTTACCATCAGATTTTCTAATTAATCTAATTGTCCACCAAGATTGTACTACTTTAGCATTTCTAAATTCATAATTTAAATAATCTGGATAACCATTCATATCAAAACTCTCCACGTCCCAAGTTTCCCTAATTTTTTTGATGCTTTCTTTATATTCAGTCAAAGTTAAAGCTTCGCCCCTAGGGGTTTCACTATTACTAAATCTAGCATCGTCTGTAAAATAGCTATAGGCTTTGTCAAAATCACTATTTTCAAATGCTCTAATCACTTTTCTTGCGGTATTAATATTATCATGATTTTTATAAATAGTTCCATTAGTTCTTGTACTAAAACTTCTTCCAATTTCTCCATTAGTAGTGCTACTATAAGTAATCATAGAAACAATTTTATTATCATCATTTAGTCTAAATAATCGGTGTACAGGTCCATCTAGTTTTACTCCAGTTACAGCATGAACTCCTTTAAAACTATCCCAAGTTTGTACCCATAAACCATCTTCATCATCTTTATACTCCAAAGCATCAGGATAAGCTCCATTTGTGCGTTTTAAACTTGCATAATTAACAAAGTCTTTAAATGTAGAAACTCGTTTTAAAAAATCTTCTCTATTTCGTCCTTTGTTATTTGGGTTTGTATTGACCCCGTTAAAAGATTTAAAGTCGTCAGCTAAATAAGTTGCAACTTTATCTGCATCACTAGCTATCATAGCTTGTTGCATTGCTTCTACAACAGTTATAGCTGGATGGTCAATATAAACTGTTCCATTCTTTTTCTTTTGGGAATAAGTAATGATAGTAAACATCATCATAAAAATAATTATACTTTTTTTCATTTTAA
>Ga0209554_1000813_pt1 | contig 25676 bp, 20 predicted proteins | sample MarorgKNORR_S2LV_5_FD_188221 | JGI IMG/M metagenome (GOLD analysis project Ga0209554, IMG submission 188221) | Marine microbial communities from the Southern Atlantic Ocean, analyzing organic carbon cycling - Bottom_A/KNORR_S2/LV (SPAdes) (version 2) | ecosystem: Environmental > Aquatic > Marine... | reverse complement strand
GCGGTTCTGGCTCCTGCTGGACGGCACGTCGGCGGTAGCGGGGATCTTCGGGGCCACTGACGCTCAGGCCCGGCTTTCGGTACTTCAAACACTCAGCATCATTTGTGTGGCGTCTGGCGCTGGCGCGATGTGGGGAATCTGGAAGAAGCGGGCAGGACCGCTGTTTGCTTCGTTCGCGGCGGTGGTGCTCGGCATGATCGTAATCGGACAGCTGTATCCCAGCTTCGTGCAGCGCTTTCGGGTTGAGCCCAATCAGCTGGTGAGCGAGACGCCTTACATCGAGTACAACCTCGAGTTCACGCGTATCGGCTTCGGGCTCGACCGTTTGGATCGCAGATCGTTCGAGTACGACGCCGACGAGCCGGTCGACTGGGGGGTCGCGGCCGAGCAGTTCGCGGGTCTCCCCGTGTGGGGTGCCGACGCGCTCGCCGTCACCTATCGCGAGCTCGAAGCGCGCTTCCCGTACTACGACTTCCGCAGCGTCGCGATCGATCGGTACGACACTCCCTCGGGGCCCGTGCCGGTTGCCGTCTCGGTCAGGGAGGTCGAGCCCAACGGCATTCAGGATCGGAATTGGCAGAACCTGGTGTTGCGAGAGCGATACATAGAGGGTATGGGCGCGGTGGCGAGCCTCGCGGCGGTGCGGACAGCCGCCGGGCGTCCGCCGATGCTTCTGTCAGGCATTCCTCCCAAAGCTCCCACGGGTGCGCGTGAGGTCGAGGGGCTGGTGCTCGACCACCCAGGTGTATTCATCGGGACTCGGTCACGGGGCTATGCCGTCGTCACGCCGGGGCCCGAACAGTTCCTGGCGCCCGACAGCACGATAGGTGTGGCTGGGGTGGACTTCCCATCCGGGATCAGCCTCTCGTCCCGCTTCCGTACTGCTTTGATGGCGTGGCGCTTCCGAGACTGGAACCTGCTCTTCTCCTCCGAACTCTCAGGAGAGAGTCGCCTGATATACCGGCGCCATGTCATCGACCGCGTCAGAACGATCGCGCCGTTCTTGAGAACCCCCGAGGAGCCGTACCCGGTCATAGCAGGGGGGCGGGTCCAGTGGATCATCGAGGGCTTCACCGGCACTCGTGCGTTCCCCCTTTCCACCGTGCACGACCTCGGCACCTTCCGATCCGATGTGACGTACGCGAGGAACTCGGTGAAGGTCGTGGTGGATGGCGTGACGGGGCAGGTGATGTTTTACCGTGTGCCCATCGAGGACCCGTTGCTCGACGCCTACGAGAGTGCGTTCCCGGAGCTCTTCCGGCCGATCAGCGAAATGCCCGACGAGGTCCGCAGCCATGTGCGCTACTCCAAACAGCTGCTCAACCTCCAGAGTCGCGTTCTGCTCCAATACCACCAGGAGACTGCCGCGGCCTTCCATGGCCAGCAGGACGTGTGGGATCGACCCGAGGAACTCGCCGCAGGCACTCAGACTGTCGCCTACCAGCCCGAATACGGCATCTACGCGTTACCCGGTGAAGTCGATGCTCAGTTCAACCTGACGACGGTCTTCGTGCCGGCCGGCAGGCAGAACCTCACTGCGATATTGGCGGGCCGGACAGATGACATGGGGGTCCCCGAGCTGATCCTATACGACGTTGAGTTTGCCGATGGGGTGCCCGGGCCACGCCAGATCGAGGCTTTAGTCGAGCAGGATCCGAGGATCTCAGAGCAGTTTTCCCTCTGGCGCACAGGTGGCAGCGAGGTCTGGACAGGGCACCTCCACCTCGTCCCGGTCGGAGGTCGCCTCCTGTACATGGAACCTGTGTTCCTGGCTGCGGAGGCTGATGCGATCCCTGAACTGCGACGCTTCGTGGTGAGTGACGGCACCAGGGTCGCGATGACGGAGGAATTGAGTGGCGCGATCGCCGAGCTCGCGGGCCTTTCCGCTGCCGCCGCGGCATCGACCGTCGTGGTCAGCGCGGACCCAGTTGAGGTGGCCTCGCCCGGCGAGCCCACTACCAATTCAGCCTGGCCGACCGCAGCGCTCGACCTCCTCGAGCAGGCTGAGGCGAGTGCGAGGGAGGGGGACTGGCAGGGGTTTGGCGAGGCGTTGGATGAGCTCCGCCTCCTGCTCCAGGGTCTCGACTCAGGGGGACGCTGACTCGGGTTCAGCGGCCGTTGATCGCCTAGAGGGGCTCTGGTAGCTTCCTCGCCCTTTGCATACCCAGTCGATAGCGCATGGATATCCACGAATACCAAGCGAAGGAACGCTTCGTCGCCGCGGGGATCCCGGTGCCACCCGGTCGCGTCGTTACGACGCCGGAGGATGCCGAGGCCGCCGCCGCCGAATTCGGTGGCATGGTCGTCGTCAAAGCGCAGGTGCACTCGGGTGGCCGCGGCAAGGCCGGCGGCGTGAAACTGGCCAAGGACGCGGCTGAGGCGAGAGAGCATGCCTTGAACATCCTCGGGATGGATATCAACGGCCTCACCGTGGGGAAGGTGCTGGTCACGCTCGCCGAAGACATCGAGACCGAGGCGTATGCCGGCGTGCTGGTCGACCGGAAGTCGCAGGCAGTGACGTTCATGATTTCGGCCGAGGGCGGCGTCGACATCGAGGAGGTCGCCCACTCGAGCCCGGATGCGATCCGAAAGCTGAGTGTCGATCCCCGTTACGGAATCCTCCCACACCAGGCGTACTGGCTGGCGAACTTCCTGTACGATGACCCCAGGCTGATCAAGCAGACCAGCAGGATCCTCATGCAGCTGTACGACGCATTCATCGACTCGGGCGCGTCGATGGCGGAGATCAACCCGCTCATCACAACCCCCTCCGGAGAGGTGAAGGCGATCGATGCCAAGATGAGCATCGACGACAGCGAGCTGTTCCGTCGCCCGGACGTGGCAGCGATGAGGGACACGTCTTCTGAGCCAGCCTCTGAAATCAAGGCCCGGGAAGCCGGACTCTCTTACGTGAAGCTCGACGGTAACGTCGGCTGCTGTGTGAACGGGGCCGGGCTGGCTATGGCCACGATGGACCTCGTGAAGTACTACGGCGGAGACCCGGCCAATTTCCTCGACATTGGTGGATCGTCGAATCCGGACAAAGTCGTGTCCGCGCTCGAGATCATTACCTCCGACCCGAACGTCAAAGTGATCCTCTTCAACATTTTTGGGGGAATCACACGTTGTGATGACGTGGCGAATGGCATCGTGGAGGCGATCAAGCGGATCGATATCAAGCCCCCGATCGTCATTCGTCTGACGGGCACTAACGAGGAGCTGGCGTTGGAGATCTTGGCACAGGCCGGCTTCTCCGCGTACACGTCGATGGACGAGGTCGTCGAAAAGGCAGTTGAGTTGGCGGGGGTGGCCTAGTGGCGATCTTCATCGATGCCGACACCAGGCTCGTCGTGCAGGGCATCACCGGTAGGGATGGTTCTTTCCACACCCGTGAGATGATCGAGTACGGCACCCAGGTGGTAGCGGGCGTGACACCGGGCAAGGGCGGGCAGACATTCGAAGGCCCAAACGGCGTCAGCGTGCCGATTTTCAACGCCATGGACGAGGCGGTCTCGACAACCGGCGCCAACACGTCGGTGATCTACGTGCCGCCGGCCTTCGCGGCCGATGCGATCCTGGAGGCTGCCGACTCCGGGGTGGGGCTCGTGGTCGCGATTACCGAAGGCGTGCCGGTTCTCGACATGGCTCGCGCACACGCGTTCGCTCGCGACAGAGGCGTGCGAGTTCTCGGCCCGAACTGCCCGGGACTCATCTCCCCGGGGAAGTCCAAGGTGGGGATCTTGCCCGGACAGATCGTGGCCGAGGGTCCGGTCGGGGTCGTGTCCCGATCAGGCACGCTCACGTACGAAGCCGTATTCCAGTTGACGAGTGCGGGGCTTGGCCAAACGACCTGCGTGGGGATCGGGGGAGATCCACTGATTGGCACGAACTTCATCGACTGCTTGGAGGCGTTTGAGGCGGACAACGACACCACCGCGGTCGTGATGATCGGCGAGATCGGTGGCACCGATGAGCAGGAGGCCGCCGTATTCGTCAGCGAAAAAATGACGAAGCCTGTAGTCGGATTCATCGCTGGCCGGACGGCCCCCCCCGGCAGACGCATGGGGCATGCCGGAGCCATCATCAGTGGGTCCGCCGGGACCGCAGAGGAAAAGATAAAGACGTTCGAAGAAAACGGGATCGCGGTAGCGCAGAGACCTGCGGACATCGTGGGGCTTCTGCAGGCCGCGACGAACTGATCACTCGCATAGCAACGACGACGAACGATTCATGAATAAGACCCTGGCGATCATCAAACCCGACGCCGTAGCCTCAGGGAAAGCCGGTAAGATTTTGGCCCACTTGGAGGGCGCGGGCTTCACCATTCGGTCGCTGCGCCTCACATCTTTGAGTCAGGCGCAAGCCGGAGCGTTTTATGCGGTGCACGAGGGCAGACCGTTCTACGAGGAGCTAGTGGACTTCATGACGTCCGGCCCGGTGATCCCGATCGAGCTGGAGGCCGACGGAGCCGTGCCGAAGCTCCGCGATACGATCGGCGCGACGGATCCCGCCGAAGCGGCGGAGGGCACCATCCGAAAGCTCTATGCCGAATCCAAGGGGCGGAATGCAATCCATGCGTCGGACTCGGACGAGAACGCCGCAGTCGAGATCGGCTTCTTCTTCTCCGGGCATGAGCGAGTCGGGTAGGCTAGGGCACCGGTGCAGGACACCCGGGTTCACTAGACAATTCGTGTGCCGAAGCTAGCTTTCAGGACTATGCTCAGGCTCGATCTCGGTCGCCTTGGACGGGAGGGATCCGTCGAGGTGAAGGCTCGAGTTCCGGCCGATGCGCCACTGTGGAAAGACAGCGGTGTCAAGTGGGCGGAACCGGTCGAAGTGCAGCTCACCGCTTCCTATGCAGGCACGGGAGAGGTGGTGGTTCGAGGAGCGGTAGGTGGGACGCTGGAGCAGCAGTGTCGGCGGTGCCTCAAAGATGTTCGAGGCACGGTGAAGCACGACGTGACGATGGTATTCGCCTCTGCTGACACACCGGGGGTTGAAGATGATGTCGGCGTTCACGTCTACGGACTTGAAGCAGAGCTCGACCTAAGTAAAGCGGTTCGCGAAGAGATAGTGCTCGCGGTAGATCCATACGTGGTTTGCGACTCTGAGTGTAAGGGTCTTTGTCCTCAGTGCGGCGTCGACTGGAACTTCCAGGAATGCGATTGCGAGGTGGACGAGGCCGATCCTCGTTGGGAGGCTCTCAGGGCGCTCAAGGAGAAGTGAGCTGGTCATGGCTGTTCCAAAGAGACGGACATCTAAGCAACGCAAGCGGAAGCGTCGCACGCACTTCAAGGCAGAGAGCGTGACAGTGAACGCGTGCTCGAAGTGCGGCGACCCGAAGATCCCGCACAGGGTTTGCCCTAATTGTGGCCACTATCGAGGCGAGCCGGTTCTCGAAGTCGGTCTCGACTAGTGGCGTTGGCGCTACGCTAAATACCCATGCGCATCATCCTGGATGCGATGGGCACCGACGACCATCCCCGGGCTGAAATAGCCGGAGCCGTCGAAGCACTTCTCGAATCCGAATCCGACGTTGAGATCGTCCTCGTCGGTGATCGAGAGATCATCGAGGCGGAGCTTGCGACATACGAGTCACTGCCCGACTGCCTCACGGTCTTCCACGCCCCCGACCGTGTCACAGGCACGGATTCACCCTCCAAGGCGATCAGGAGGAAGCCTGAGTCGTCGATCGTCGTAGGTCTGAAGCTCCATCGGGATGGCGAAGCGGACGCCTTCGTGAGTGCCGGGCCGACGGGGGCGGTGATGGCGACATCTCTGTTCACGTTACGGCCCCTTCCTGGAGTGGACCGCCCTGCGGTCGGGGCCTTGCTCCCTACCGCATCGGAACCGTGCCTACTGGTAGACGCTGGGGCGAACGTGGACTGCCGGCCCCAGCATTTGGTGCAGTTCGCCCAATTGGGCAGCATCTACGCCCGCGACATGATGGGACGTCCCGAGCCCCGGGTCGCCCTGTTGAGCATCGGTGAGGAGCCCGGCAAGGGTGACGAGCTCACGTTGGCGGCACACCGACTGTTGAGCAGTCAGCGGGGTCTTCGGTTCGTGGGGAACGTAGAGGGGCGCGATATCATCGACGGTGTGTGTGACGTCGTCGTCTGTGACGGCTTCGTCGGGAACGTGCTGCTGAAGTTCTATGAATCCGTCTTCCACTTCGTCGTCGGGTTGCTGAAGAAGGAAGTCGACTCTGCGACCGAGAATTCTCTGGACTTTGAAGAGGTATTTCGCGTTCTCGACTATGCTGAGATCGGTGGCGCACCTCTGTTGGGGGTGGGCGGAGTGACGGTGATTTGCCACGGCGAGTCACGACCAAAGGCGATTCGGAACGCCCTGAAGCTTGCGGTCCGCGCCGTTCGGGCCGACATGGTAGGAAACAGCGCACGTCATCTGGCCGAGTCGATGGATCTGCCATCGAGGGAGGCATCATGAAGAAGCCCACGCCCATCGTTGAAATCGCCGCAACGGGTCGCTTCTTGCCAGACAACATCGTGACCAACGACGACCTCGCCCAGCGTTTGGACACGTCGGACGAGTGGATCCGCACACGCACGGGCATCTCAGAGCGCCGAATCGCCCCGGACGACATGCGAGTCGCCGACATGGGCGCTGCGGCGGCTCGTCAGGCGATGGAGCGAGCTGGAGTTGAACCCGGCGAGGTCGATATTCTGATTCTCTCCACAGCGACTCCCGATCGATGGCTCCCCTCCACCGCGTGCGATACGCAGGCGCTGCTCGGGTGCTCCAACGCGGTCGCGTTCGACGTCATGGCGGCGTGCAGCGGCTTCATCTATGCCCTCAGCATGGCAGAGGGGTATCTCGCGGCCGGTCGAGGGGAGGTGGCCTTGGTCGTCGCCGCGGAGAAGATGACATCGATCGTCGACTGGGAGGACCGTTCTACGGCTGTGCTCTTCGGCGACGGTGCCGGTGCCGCCGTCGTCAGACCTGCCAACGGGTCAGGCCGAGGGATCCTCTCCAGCTACCTCCGCTCGGATGGACACCTCGCTTACCTCCTGGATCGACCATCGGGCGGAGCAGTGAGGCCCATGGATGCGCAGGTGCTCGAGGATAGGAGCCACTACCTCAGGATGCGGGGCCGCGAGATCTTCAAGAACGCCGTCCGGTCCATGGCTGAGGCGTGTGACGTGGCGCTGCAGACCGCGGGGCTGACCTCAGACGATGTCGATCTGCTCGTGCCCCACCAAGCAAACATCCGGATCATTGAGGCCACGGCGAAGTACGCCGGGATCCCGATGGACAAGGTCTTTGTGAACGTCGACCGGTACGGCAACATGAGTTCTGCCACGGTCCCGGTGGCTCTGGATGAGGCACAGGAGCAGGGGCTCATCGGTCCGGGTTCGAACGTGCTGACCGTCGCCTTTGGTGCGGGGCTGACTTGGGGCGCAATGGCGCTGCGCTGGTAGCTAGCGGACTGTATCTGATGTTATGCTGACATTCGAGTGCCGATGCATCCCGCCCGGCGGCGTTAGAACTCCTCGCAATAGCCCTGCTATTACTCGTCGTACTGCCTTGCCGGATCGGGCGCCTCGGCACTCTCGGTGTCTACCGAACATCAGATACAGTCCACTAGTCCTATGTCGTTAGCACTGATTTTTCCCGGACAGGGCTCGCAGTTCGTGGGCATGGCGAAGTCCCTCGCCGCGTCGGAGGCCACGGCCGCCGACACCTTGGCGCTAGCGGACGAAGTTCTCGGCTTCTCGCTGTCTGGCCTGATGGCAGAGGGTCCGGAAGCCGAGCTGACGGCCACCAAGAATGCTCAGCCGGCGATTCTTGCCCACTCTGTCGCGGTTCTCAGAGTGGCTCAGGAGCACCTTGGCCCCGTCTCGTACGCGGCGGGCCACTCTCTCGGTGAACTCAGCGCCCACGTCGCGGCGGGTACGATCGGTTTCGAGGACGCTCTGGCCGCAGTGCGTGTACGCGGTGAGCTGATGTTCGAAGTCGGTCAGCAACGACCGGGCGGCATGGCGGCCCTCATCGGGCTCAGCGAGGAAGAGGCCGAGGACGTATGCGGAGCCGTCGACGCGGGCACGTGTGTGACGGCCAACTTCAACTGTCGTGGGCAGGTGGTTATCAGCGGTGACGTCGCCGGCGTGGCGCAGGGGATGGAGCTCGCCCAGAAGGCGGGCGCCAAGCGTGTGGTCGAACTCAGCGTGTCGGGCGCCTTTCACTCGCCTCTCATGGCCCCCGCCGCAGAGGGGTTTCGAGAGAATCTCGAGACCATCGAGTTCAAGGACCCTCGATACCCCGTCATATCGAACGTGACGGCTGAGCCAATAGTGCGAGGGGAGGAGGCGCGAGAACTGCTCGTGAGGCAGCTCACGTCCCCCGTGCGATGGAGCGCATCCATCGCTGCGATGCTGGACAAGGGTGTGAAACGATTCGTCGAGGTCGGACCCAACCGTGTGCTGTGCGGCCTGAATCGGCGCAACGCCAAGGGCTTCGAGTGTGTGTCCATAGGGGAGCCCGAGGACCTCGCCGGGTTGATCGCCAGAGCCGCAGACTAGGAGAGGACCAAGGATGAACGGAACGGAATTGTCAGGGAAGGTGGCTCTTGTCACCGGTGGGTCCCGCGGGATCGGCAGGGGAATCGCCGCCGCACTCTCGGGAGCCGGCGCCATGGTGGCGATCATCGGGCGGAACGGGGAAGCGGCGAAGTCTGCCGCGGCTGAACTCGGTGGGGAGGGACACCGCGGCTACGCGTGTGATGTGGCCGATCCTGATCGGGCGAAGGCGACGGTCTCGGCTGTGCAGGAAGATCTCGGTCCGGTCGACATTCTCGTCAACAATGCTGGTATCACTCGGGACAACATCCTGATGCGCATGAAGGACGACGAATTCGACGAGGTCATCGCGGCCAATCTCAAGGGTGCCTTTAATTTCACGCGCGCCGTGACCAAGAGCATGATGAAGCGCCGGCAGGGCTCGATTCTCAACATCACGTCCGTCGTGGGGATCGTCGGGAACGCTGGTCAAGCCAACTACGCGGCCTCGAAGGCTGGAATGGTCGGTCTGACCAAGAGCGTGGCCAAGGAACTGGGGTCCAGGGGGGTTCGTTGCAACGCTCTGGCGCCCGGTTTCATCCGCACCGATATGACAGACTCGCTCACCGAAGCCCAGGTTGACGGTCTCATCGGCCAGATCCCCTTGGGAAGACTGGGGGAGGTGGACGACATCGCGGGGGTCGCCCTGTTTCTCGTCAGCCCCGCCGCTTGCTACATTACCGGCCAGGTTTTGGCAGTTGACGGCGGGATGGTCATGTAGGGGCCACGCCACCTTTTTTTCTTGTGATGAACACGGAGGATACATGAGCGAGCCCCACGAGGCGCGGGTGCGTGAGATCATCATCAACGAGCTTGGTGTGGAGCCCGAAAAGGTTACGGACGACGCCTCATTCGTGGAGGATCTCGGTGCAGACTCCCTCGATACGGTCGAGCTCGTCATGGCATTCGAGGAAGAGTTCGGGCTGGATATCCCCGATGAGGACGCCGAGCAGATGCGCACCGTCGGTGACGCGATCAAGTATCTGAACGAGCACAGCGAGGGCTGAGCAGACGGGTCAGCGGCCCGCGATCGCGATGGGAAATGAACGAGACCGGGAGATCCGGCGCGTCGTCGTCACGGGCATGGGGGTGATCTCGCCCTTAGGGAAGACGCTAGGCAGCTCCTGGGACAACATGTTGGCGGGTGTCAGCGGAGGTGGGCCAGTCACGCTTTTCGATGCGACCGACGAGTGGCCGTGCCGCATCGGGTGTGAGGTCAGAGACTTCGATCCGACCGACTACCTGGACCGTAAGGAAGCAAAGCGGCACGACCGGGTCTCGCAGTTCTCGGTCATCGCGTCGGCCGAAGCGCTCGCATCGGCCGGACTGGACGAGTTGCCCAACGGCACCGACCCGACCCGCTGTGGCGTCATATTCGGCAGCGGTATCGGTGGGATCGCGACGTTCGAAAAGCAACACAAGAGGATGCTCGAGCACGGTCCGAAGCGCGTGAGCCCGTTCTTCATCCCGATGTTCATCCCTGATATCTCAGCCGGCTACATCTCGATGCGATGGAACCTGCAGGGGCCGAACTACGCGACGGTGTCGGCGTGCGCTTCCTCCGCCCACGCGATTGGGGACGCCATGAGGCACATTCGACACGGTGATGCCGACGTCATGGTCGCCGGCGGTGGCGAAGCCACGATCACGCCCATGACGTTCGCCGGGTTCTCCGCAATGAAGGCTATGTCCACGCGCAATGATGACCCAGAGGGCGCGAGTCGCCCGTTTTCTGCGGACCGCGACGGCTTCGTAATGGGTGAGGGGGCCGGTGCCCTCGTGCTCGAGGCGCTCGATCATGCCGAGGCGCGTGGGGCCAACATTCTGGCCGAGATCGTCGGCTACGGCCTCTCAGGGGATGCCCATCACATCACGGCTCCACCGCCGGACGGACGCGGCGCCCAGGCCGCAATGCGGATGGCTTTGGACTACTCCGGTGCCGCGATCGAAGACGTCGACTACGTGAACGCGCACGGAACGTCGACCATGGCGGACGCGATCGAGACCGGAGCGATCAAGTCGGTGCTGGGGGATCATGCTTACGACGTCGTCGTCGGGTCGACGAAGTCGATGACCGGACACCTCCTCGGAGCTGCAGGGGCGCTCGAGGCGATCGTTTGCATCATGGTGTGCCGGACCGGGAAGATTCCTCCAACGATCAACTTCTCTGGGGCAGATCCCAAGTGTGACCTCGAGTACGCCCATGATGGGATGATCGAACGCCCGGTCGGGCTCGCGTTGTCCAACTCATTCGGTTTCGGGGGACACAACGTTTGCCTGGCGCTTCGCGGGTGGGACTGACGTTGATGAGGCCAACGGATCTGTGGTGGGACCGGTTGTCGGGCCAGGGATGAGAGTCGGGACCGGCTACGATTCGCATCGTTTCGACGAGAACCGCCCGCTCGTTCTGGGTGGGGTACACATTCCGGACCATGCCGGTCTCGCGGGCCACTCCGACGGCGATGCCATCGCGCACGCGGTAATCGATGCGCTTCTCGGTGCGGCTGCAGCGGGCAACGTGGGGTCTCACTTTCCGCCGAGTGACGAGCGGTGGAAGGACGCCGATTCTCTCGATCTGCTGGCGCGCACGCGCATCATCCTGGAGAACCGTGACTACCGGGTCATCAACGTCGATGTGACGGTCATTTGTGAGAGCCCTAGGGTCGCGCCCTACGTCGACGAGATGAGAAAGCGTTTGGGCGAGGTTCTCCGCGTCACCTCCGCCGGGGTGTCGATCAAAGGCAAGACCAACGAGACGATGGGTTGGATCGGGGCGGGCGAGGGCCTGGCGGTCCACGCTGTGGCCCTCATTGATTCGGCGCGCTCCGGCGGAGGAGAGTCGTCCGGCGGTGGGGGCGGGGCCTGGCCCCTCTAGGGCAACGCGGCGCGCCTAACTTGTGCAGAGGTTCCCTAGCCCTCGCGTAGGTGGTGAAGAGTGGCGGACTTCTTAGCTTGGATGGATCTGGTTCCGCCCGTGGTCGTGTACGTGACACTCGGGCTCGGGGCGGCCCTGGAGAACATCGTCCCGGCTGTGCCTGCCGACACGTTCGTGGCGCTAGGCGGTTTGCTCTCGACGCTAGGAGATCTCGATGTACGATGGATCTTCGTCGCGACTTGGTCTCTGAACACCGCTTCCGCCGTGCTGATGTATCGCGTGGGATGGATACACGGGAGGCCATTCTTCGAACGCGGCTGGGGCCAGCGAGTGCTCAAGCCGCACCAGATGGATCGCATGGTCCGGTTCTACGACCGCTGGGGGACGTGGGCGATTTTCTTGACGCGGTTTCTTCCGGCGCTCAGGGCCGTCGTGCCGATCTTCGCGGGTGTCACCCAGCAGCGGCCTTTGTTCGTGGTGGCTCCGATCGCATCAGCCTCCGCGATCTGGTACGGCGCGCTGATTTGGATCGGCGTAGCGACTGGCCACAACCTCGACACGCTGCGGGCGGTGCTCTCTCGCACCTCAGGCATTCTGGCTGCGGTCGCGGCGGTCGTCTTCTTCTTCGCCGCACGATGGTGGTGGCGTACCCGGTGGACCGCGGATGAATGACCGACCCAGAGCCATCGACCGGGCCTCCGTCTACAGGGCATTTGGCCTCGAGCAGTTCGGCGACTACCTCAGCTATGAGCGAGGGTTATCTCAGCGAACGGTGGCGGCCTACAAGCGGGACCTGGAGCGGTGCGCCGACTTCCTCGCGGATGCCGGCATCCGCGAACCGTCTGAGGTGAGCCCGTCCGAGCTGCGGGGCTGGGTCTTCGCGCTGCACGATCGAGGGCTGGCAGCAGCCTCGATACGAAGGGCTCAGTCCGCGGTTCGGACCTACTTCAGCTTTCTCATCGAGGAGGGGAAGCTGGCGACGAACCCGGCTCATCGGTTGCAGAGCCCAAAGCTTGGCCGACGTTTGCCAGATTTTCTGACCACCCGCGAGACCACGAGACTGCTCGACGCCCCCGACCCGGCGAGTCCGCTGTACTGGCGAGACCGCGCCATTCTCGAGCTCCTTTACGCGTCCGGCGTCAGGGTGTCCGAGCTGGTGGGACTCCGCCTCTTCAGGGTCGATTTCGACGACTCGTTTATCACCGTTTTCGGGAAAGGCGCCAAGGAGCGGATGGTGCCCGTGGGTAGGCCGGCCATGCGCGCGATGGAGCGCTACACTCGGGAGGTTCGGCCTCGCCTCGACAGAGGGGCCGGGGAGGGCCGGCTATATCTCAACGCACGAGGGCGTCCGCTCCGGCGGGAGTCCGTGTGGAGGCTCGTGAGAGACTCGGGCCGGCGTGCTGGGCTCGAGAAGCGAGTCACGCCCCACACCCTGAGGCACACCTTTGCCACGCACCTCGTCGAGGGCGGGGCAGACTTGGCCGCGGTACAAGAGCTGCTGGGACACGTGGATATCTCTAGCACTCAGATTTACACGCACCTCGACAGGGACTACCTCAGGGGTGTCCACGCGAAGTACCACCCGCGTGGGTGAAGTGGACTGTATCTGATGTTTGGTGGACACCGAGGGCGTCGAGGCGCCCGATCCGGGGCACCCGCACCAAAGGCGTGGGTCGCAGAACGACGAGGAATAGCAGGGCTATTGCGAGGAGTTCTAACCGGGCACCCACTCGCTCCGCGAGTGGGTGGGGACGGGATGCATCGACGCCCGAGCCGATGCGCCTCTTCCGCACGGCGAGGCTATGGAGCCGTTCGCGAGACGATCGAGCGCAGCGAGATCAATGTCAGCACGACATCGGATAGAGTTCACTAGGGGTCAGTTGCCCCCGGAGCTGCTCTTCTCCCGGGCGGCCCGGGCGTCGACCTCTTCGAAGAGGCTCGCCTGAGTGCTGAACGCCGTCAGCAGGCGTGCGGCCTCCGACAGGACTGGATCACGCTCCATACGGAAGTCAGCCTCGGCGCCGACGTCTTCCATGCGCACAGCGATGCTGATTCGCGCCTGCCAGTGGATGTACTCGCGAACGTCTTCATCCGAGAGCAGTTCGGAGGGTAGGCCCTCGCCCTCCAGACGGGCTATCAGGGTCTCAAACTCATCGTCGCTGAGGGCCGCATCACTGTTGTTCTCACGTAACTTCGCCGCTGCCTCGAAACCGAATTCGGCCAGTCGCAGGCCGAACGGCACCTGATTCTCGTTCACCGAGGCGATCAGCTCGCGCTCCCGAGTCTTCAACGTGTCGTTGGCGACCTCGAGGTCGGGGAAGATCCCACCGCCGTTCACCAACGAACGACCCCCAGCAGTGGAGATGGTGGGGAACGTGCTGCTGTCCTCCTCTAGGGGGCGGCCCTGCGCGTCGCGAGCGCGCTGGAGCGAGCGTCCGAGCGGAGTCAACCACGATCCCGTGGTGAAACGAAGCCGCCGGTTGAACGGCAGCTCCATGACGGTCTGGACGACGCCCTTCCCAAAGCTGCGCGTACCCATGATCATCGCGCGGTCGTAGTCCTGGAGTGCGCCGGCCAAGATCTCGGCGCCCGACGCCGTGAACTCATCGACGAGGATGATGATCGGAAGGTCGGGAACGAGCTGTGGCCAACGATCATCCCACGAGTCCGTGGTCGTCTCTTCGGCCGAGTCGCCGCGCACCCGCTGCACGGTGCTCGCCAATTTCGAGCCTGGCTTCAAGAACAGGTCCGCGAGCATCAGCGATTCGTCGAGAAAGCCCCCGGGATTCCGGCGTAGATCGATCACCAGTCCAGGGGCCGATTCCATCTGAAGGAGCGCGTCCCTCATCTCTCGGGCCGCGTTTCGCGCTACGCGGTCGAGCACCACATATCCGATCCCGCCCTCTAGAAATCCGAAGTCGACGGCCGGTACGTGCACCTGCGCACGGGTGATGTTGAACTGAATGGGCTCGTCGAAACCCTGACGCTTGATCTTGACCAGGACATCCGTTCCGCTGAGTCCTCGGATCGAGTCCGCGGCCATGCCGGTGGTCCATCCCGATGCATCGTTACCGTTCACTCCCACGATCACGTCGCCGACCACGATGCCCACTTGGTTCGCGGGTGTGCTGCGGAACACGGCGGTAACCGTGACCTGCTCGTTGAGCGGCGTGATCTGTAGGCCAATGCCCGAGTAGTTCCCGGACGTCTCCTCTTCCCAAGCGTCGGATTCGACGGCCGTAAAGAGCTCCGCATACGGATCGTCGAGCGCCTCTATCAGCCCGTCGATCGCCGCCTCCCACAGCACCGAATCGGTGAACGCATTCATGTGCATCGTGGAGATCGCTGACACCGCGCTATCGAGAATCTGCAGCGCAGGCGGCTCCGTGCTGGGCCAGCCTGCCGGGCGGGTCCCCACGTCCTGCGCGCTCGCTGTCGGGGCAGCAGCTGCGAAGACCAAGATCAGCGATGCGATGTGATGTCTCATTGCGGGCGCCCTCGGCGTCAGCGTTGCGATTACTCGGATGTCTAACCCCCCGGAACAGGGGGGCGTTCCGCCGCCTACCGTGGCGGTTTTCTACCCTACCTGCAACAAGCGGACCCGAACGGATACCTTACCCTGAACGGTCCCGAAAGGGTCGTCCCGTTGCAAGAGACTCGAAGTCGGCGCGCGGTCTATGAGCAATGCCGAGCCTCGCCCCCCTCTGCGGGTGGCATTGGTTCAGTTCAAGCCCACCAAAGCGGACGTTTCGGCCAATGCCCAGGCCCTCAAGGGCATCGTGGCCGCGCACGCGGATGCGGCTGATCTGATCGTGTTTCCCGAGGCCTCTCTCAGCGGATACTTCCTTGAGGGTGGGGTCTCCGAATCGGCGTTGGACATCGATCAGTTGGTCTCTCACCTCGGTCCGCCGCCCGAGTCGGGGCCCGATGTGGTACTCGGCTTCTACGAGCGGTGGCGCAGGCGCCTTTACAACAGCGCGGCATACCTGGAGCCGTCTGGCACGACGTGGCGGGTGCGCCATGTGCACCGGAAGCTGTTCCTGCCCACGTACGGCGTCTTCGACGAGGCTCGTTTCGTCGAGCCAGGCAGTGAGGTGCGCGCGTTCGACACGCGCTTCGGGCGCATGGGGATCGTCATCTGCGAGGAGATGTGGCACTCCCTGCCGGCGACGATCCTAGCGCTGGGCGGGGCGGAGCTGCTCGTCGTGGTCAGCGCGTCCCCGGCGCGCGACTTCTCTCCGGGGGGAGGGCGGCCGCAGAACCTCGTGCGATGGGATCAGATCGCGCCCGGCGCAGCCCTGGAGCACGGCGTGTTCGTGGTCGTCGCCCAGCTCGTAGGCTCGGAAGGTGGGAAGCTCTTTCCGGGCGGATCCATCGCGGTGGCTCCGGATGGGCGCGTCTTAGCCCGGGGTCCCTTGCTGGAGGAGTCCGTGACCATCGCGTCGCTCGACGCCCAATCGATCGACCGCGCGCGCGTGGCGTCCCCGCTGCTGTCCGACCTCGAGCAGATGCTGCCGCATCTGCAGAGGTCGCTCGAGTCAACGCGTGGGTCGGTTGTCGCGCCGCCGCCTGATGAAGCGCACGGAGAGGACGATGAGAGTCCCTCGGGACTCTCCGGGACCGGGCCCGTGTCCACGAACGATTCGGCCCTGACGGATCCGACAGGGCTCGATCTCGACCTCGATCTCGTCGAGAAGACGCTTATCGAGTTCATTCGTGACGAGGTGCAGCGCCAACGCGGGTTCGAGAGCGTGGTGATCGGGGTGAGTGGAGGCGTCGACTCGGCCGTGTCGCTCTTTCTGGCATGCCGGGCGCTCGGGCCGGAGAATGTTTTCGGATTCCGCCTACCGTACCGGTCGTCGAGCCAGGAGAGCCTCGATCACGCGGCGCTGGCACTCGAGGCCACCGGAGCGCATAGCCGGACCATTGAGATATCGGACCCGATCGATCGGTACGTCGACGAGTACGAACCGGATATCTCGCCGCTGCGAAAGGGCAATCTCATGGCGCGGCTGCGTGCCGTCATACTCTTCGATCAGTCTGCCCGAGAACGCGCCCTCCCGTTGGGTACGGGGAACAAGAGCGAGCGTCTTTTGGGGTATTTCACCTGGCATGCCGACGACTCTCCACCCATCAATCCTCTGGGTGACCTGTTCAAGACGCAGGTGTGGGCCCTCGCCCGTCACCTCGGGGTGCCCGATGTCATCATCGATAAACCGGCGACCGCCGATCTGGTGAAAGGCGTCACCGACGAGGACGAGATCGGCATTTCGTATCACGCGGCCGATCCGATTCTCCTTGGAATGGTGCGGGGCTACGGCGTCGAGGATCTCGTGCGTAGTGGCTTCGCCCGTGATGAGGTCTCACTCGTGTGGCGTCGACTACAGAGCACACACTGGAAACGCGACCTCCCCACGGTGGCAGTTCTGTCCTCGAGCGCGATCGGCGAGTTCTACCTCAGGCCGGTCGACTACTAGGAAACATCAGCACAAGCATGGCACGAAGGGCGCCTGGCTTTCCAAACTTCTTGCCGAGACCGCTCACACCCTCGGGACGCTAGCTGATGGGGCGCCCCTTCGGCGTCAGCTTCGCCGACCACATGCCGGAGTTCATGTCGGAGAAGAAGACGTAGCCCTTATGGGGCTGCCCGCCCCACACGCTCACCTGGTTGCTCAAGAAACCTGCAGGGTCCTGAGGCTTGTAGATCGCGATCTCCCGACCTTGGCGCGCCAGGTTGCCCATGAGCTCACCCGACACGTCTACTACGCGCAGACCGCCCTTGTAGTACGCCTGGTACAGGATGTCGTCCTCGACCCAGATGTTGTGCGTACCCGCTTCGGGAATCTCGTAGCGCGCGACATCGAGCGGGTTCTCGGGGTCGGTGAAGTCGATGATGTGCAGGTAGCCGCTCATGCGGCCCTGGACTCCACCCTCACCGGTCTCGGGGTCGTACGGACGGTTGTCCTGGCCGCGGCCGGCCCACGCCGCGTCACCGCCGCCACCGATCTCGTCACCCAGGAAGAGGTAGAACTTGCCGGTCGACTCCTGATAGTACGGGAAGGCTGCGTGGGTCTGCCCGACGGGATACGGCACGTTGGTCACGAAGACCGGATTCTCGATGCTGCCACCCCACCGGCCGTTCCCCACATCGACCACCACCACGCCGTTCTCCCATTCGGACGAGTACGCGATGCCATCATGGACCCACACATCGTGGATGCGGCTGTCCGGGTGGTTGTACTCGCTCACGTACTTCGGGTCGTACAGGTCACGCACATCGATGATCACGTACTTGTCTCCGCCGGCGAGCGCGAAGAGATAATCCTCCGTGGCGAACATGTTGTGCACGCCGCCGGTGACTCCGTTCGTATCGAAGGTCGAAGCGATGACCGGATGGGCCGGATCGGCCATGTCTAGGATGACGACGCCATTGTTCCGGTCGGAAGCACCTTCGCGCGACAGCGCCGCGTACCTGCCACTGGGTGCCGCCTTCACGTCGTTCACGGTTCGTGCGTCGATGTGAATCGAGTCGGTTTTGATGATGTCGGCAGGGTTCGTGACATCCCAGAAGAACGCCCATCCCGACGCCGACCACGTACCCGTGATCGCATAGTCGCGTCCATCGACGCCCTCGAAGATCCACAGGTCCGACGTGTGGGAGTCCGTCACGGACGCCTGTCCCTGGACCTCGATCGTCTGGACCGCCTCGCGTCCATGCACCAGCACGGTCTTGCGGGCGGTGAGCGGTCCCGACAGCGCGAGCAGGGTATAACGACCCGGAACCTCGGCCACGAAGGAGCCCGCCTCCACGATCGCTGCTGAACCGGGCGCCCTGATCGAGTCATCGGGCACGAACGTGTAGGCCCACGTAACCGGCAGGTCATCGATCGTCCCTGAGGTGCCGCGTCCCGTCGCCGTGAAACGGAGCACGTCTCCGGTACGCGCCTCGTCGCGTCCACCCTCGATCTCGAGCTCGGTGGCAGGGAAGGGCCGCACCTGATACGACACAGGCTGCGAAGACCCGTCGGCGGTCGCGGTGATCGTGACCGCTCCTTCCGACACACCCTGGACCGTCCCGTAGGCGTCGACCGACGCCACGGAGGGGTCGGAGCTCCTCCACGTGAACGCGGGGTTCGGACGCCGCGTCCCGTCGGAGTGGAACGCCACAGGGTTGTGCATGACCGTGGTGCCCACGTAGAGGCCCAGCGCCGACGCGTTCGGCACGATCGAGGCGATGTCCGGCCACGCGATCGTTACCGGGATGCGGAGTGCGGCAGGTGTGCCCTGAAGGCCCGCGGGCATGACGGCCGTAGCCACGATTTCGAAGCTCCCGGCCTCGAAGGCCTGCACCGAGCCATCCCTGACCCGAAGAGCACCGCGAGGCGCGGCGAAGCGAACCGCCGCCTCGACCGCATTTCCGGAGGCGTCGAGGACGCGTACGGTCAGCGGTGTGGAGGCGCCCACCTGAAGGGTGATCGACACCGGGTCTGCAACCAGTCGCAGTCCCGCCTCCTGTGCCGGGAGTGGGACGGCCGAGAGCAGGAGCGCGGCTTGGAGCCCTATGACCAGACGCATGATTCGCTTCATCGGTGTCACCTTGTTAGGCACTCGGGGGTGGCTTGTGAACCCGTACGTTGTTGACGGTGCCCCGACGCGGCAAGAGAATCAGGGCAGGTCGTCTCTAGATGAACGTGGGGAGTATTGAAGCGCATGAAAAATCGCATAACCCGGTCCGCGCTCTGCGTGGCCATGACGCTGGTACTCGCGTCGCCCGTCTGGGCCCAAAATCGAGTTACGTCGCCGGTCCAACAGTGGGGTTTCGAGATCGGAACGGATTACCAGCTGCTGAATTACGAGCAGCTCCATGAATACTGGATCAAGCTCGCCAACGAATCCGATCGGATGGTGCTGGACACGCTCGGTCTGACCTCGGAGGGGCGGCCGCACATTCAGGCGATCATCACCTCCCCTGAGAATCACAGGAACCTCGACCGCTACCGTGAGATCTCCCAGACGCTCGCGAAGGCCGAGGGCCTGAGCGAGGCCCAGGCCCAGCAGCTCGCGCTCGAGGGGAAGGCGGTCATCTGGATCGACGGCGGCCTCCATGCCACCGAAGTGCTCGGCGCACATCAGCTCATTGAGCTCGTGTACCGCATGAACGAGTACACCGATGCGGAAACGATGCGGATCTTGGATGACGTGATCCTGCTCGCGACGCATGCGAACCCTGACGGCCAGACGCTCGTCTCCGACTGGTACATGCGTGAGGAGGACCCGATGCAGCGGTCCACGAGCGGAGTGCCGGTGCTGTACAACAAGTACGCGGGCCACGACAACAACCGTGACTTCTACATGACCGCGCTCGCTGAGTCGCAGAACATCAACACGTCGCTCTACCGAGTCTGGTACCCGCAGATCGTGTACAACCATCATCAGACGGGCCCCGCAGGAACCGTGATGTTCGCGCCGCCGTTCCGCGATCCTCCGAATCACTACTTCGATCCGCTCATCCTCACGTCGCTCGACCGTGTGGGATCGGCGATGCACCAGCGTTTCGTACGCGAGGGCAAGGGCGGGACGACCATGCGCTCCGGGTCGTCGTACTCGACCTGGTGGAACGGAGGCCTGCGGACCACTCCGTACTTCAAGAACATGATCGGTCTCTTGACCGAGACCATCGGTAACCCGACCCCCGTCACGATTCCGTTCATCCCGGATCGCCAGATCACGCACGGCGACCTTCCGCTGCCTGTGGAGCCCGGCGTGTGGCATTTCCGCCAGTCGATCGAGTACTCGCAGACTGCGAACTGGGCCGTTCTCGACTACGCCTCGCGCAACTCGGACCATCTCTTGTTCAACATCTGGAGGATGGGTGCGAATGCGATCGAGCGTGGAAGCACCGATACCTGGACTACGTACCCGTTCCTGATCGCAGATGCGGAGGCATCCATCAGCCGGGGCGATCGCGACGACTGGGAGCGCATCCTTCGCGATCCCGCCAACCGCGACCCACGTGGCTTCATCATGCCCGCGGACCAGCGTGACTTCCTCACCGCGACCAAGTTCGTGAACACGCTCCTTTACAACGGTGTCGATGTGCACCGGGCTACATCAGACTTCACCGTGGCGGGTCGAGCGTACCCGGCAGGGTCCTACGTCGTCAGAGCAGACCAGGCGTTCCGGCCGCACGTGCTCGACATGTTCGAGAAGCAGGAGCACCCCAACGACTTTGCCTATCCGGGCGCCCCGCCGACCGCTCCATATGACAACACCGGCTGGACCTTGGCTTGGCAGATGGGTGTCGAGACCGACCGCGTGATGGAGGCCTTCGACGGGCCCTTCGAGTTGATCCCCGATATCATCTCGGCGCCGCCGGCTGGCACGGTCGCGGGCGCGTCCAGCGCTCGAGGCTACATGACCCGTCACATCAACGACGCTTTCATCGCCGTGAACCGGGTGCTGGCTTCCGGCGGCAGCGCGTTCTGGTACACGGAGAGCGTGTCCGCGGGTGGTGTGGACTTCGAGGAAGGCGCGTTCTACCTCGAGACTGACCGCGTGACCATCGATCGCCTAGCCGAGGAAAAAGGGCTCGACTTCATGGGGGTCGCGAACAGGCCCTCGGGCACGAACATGGAGCTCGATCCCGTGAAAATCGGCCTCTGGGACCAGTACGGCGGCTCGATGCCGTCAGGTTGGACGCGCATGATTCTGGAGGACTTCGAGTTCGACTTCGACGTCCTCTACCCGCCGGACTTCGACAGCGTCGATCTGTCCGACTACGACGTGCTTCTGTTCGAGGACGGCGCGATTCCGGCCGCTGGCGGGGGTCGTGGTGGCGGTTTCGGTGGTCGCAGCGGTGGGCCGAGCCCCGAGTCGATTCCCGCCGAGTACCGCGAGCGAATGGGCCGAGTGACGGTCGATGTTACGGTCCCGAGGATTCTCGACTACGTCCGGGAGGGTGGCGCGGCGATCGCGATCGGATCGTCGGCTAGCTTGGCGACGCATGCGGGACTCCCGATCACCAACCACCTCGTTTCCGGCGGGGAGCCGCTGAGCCGTGAGGACTACTTCACACCCGGCTCGATACTCGAGATGCAGGTCGAACATGCGAGCCCGTTGACGCACGGATTTGGCGATCAGGTCAATGTGCTCTTCAGCCATTCACCGACGTTCGCGCTCGGAGCTGACGCCGAGGCCCAGGGCGTCAAGCGGATCGGTTGGTACGACCAGGAGCCGCTGCGCAGCGGGTGGGCGTGGGGCGAGCGATATCTCGAGAACGGGGTCGGCATCGTCGAGGCCGACTATGGCCAGGGCAAGCTGTTCATCTTCGGCCCGAAGATCACGTTCCGGGCTCAGCCACACGGGACGTTCGGCTTCCTGTTCAACGGGATCTACTACGGGGCTGCGGACGACAGGCCGATCTCGTGAGGGGGGTCCCCGGTCGCTAGCGCGGCCGCGGAACCCTGAAGACCTCGGAGGGCGTCCGGCGCGGGCCGGGCGCCCTCTGTGTCTGTCTGCCTCGGAGGTTGACCCACCCACGTCGATGGATCTTCTGTGGGACCGGGTGGCGCGGCCATGAGTCGCTCGGGCTCGAGGCTTCCGGGATTTGTCGAGCGTGCGCTCCGGCAGCTCCAGACGACGGACCTAGGTGGATTGATCCACCGGCCTGACAAGGATCTCGCTCACCGAGACGTGCTCGGGCGCCGTCACCGCGAACAGCACGGTTTCCGCGATGTCCACTGGCTGTAGTTGGCGCTTCCCCTCCCAGCCCTTCGCCATCCCCTCTCTGATCGGCTCGTACTCCACGAGCCCTAGGAGCTCGGTGTCCACGAGCCCAGGCTGGATGTCGGTGACGCGGATGCCGTAGCGAGCTCCGAGCTCTAGATGGAGACCCCATGCCAGGCCGCGCACAGCGAACTTGGTTGCTGAGTAGACGGTGCCGAGGGGGAAGGGGCGACGACCCGCCACGGAGCCAATCGTCACGATGTGCCCCGATGTCTGTTCGATCATGGACGGGAGTACCGCGGCTACCGTGTGCAGCACGCCGTTGATGTTCACGTCGACCATCTTCTTCCAGTCATCGACCCGCAGATCGGCGATCGGCGACGTGGGCATGACGCCTGCGTTGCTCACGAGGATATCGACACGGCCAAAAGCCTCCTTTGTGGCATCGACGAGTGCCTCGACGTCATCGAGTGATGTCACGTCGGTTCGGTGGGCGATCGCGTCCAGGCCTTCGGTGGCGAGTTGTGCGACTGAAGCCTCGAGCCGGTCTAGCCGGCGGGCCGCAAAGGCGACCCTGGCGCCAGCACGCGCGAGTCTCAACGCAGTCGCTTCACCGATTCCGGCCGAGGCACCCGTGACGATCGCGACGCGTCCGTCGAGCGCGAGCCCCACTCCGGCCTCGCTCAGCTGGTCAGCCCGATACCGGCGTGCGCCAGAACGATGAGGAGCGCGCGTTTGATGCCGACCGTACCATTCCGATTGATGAACCACTCGCCGGGCGAGTGCGCGCCAAAACCCTCTCCCCCTCCGCCGATGGTTATGGACGGGATGCCGAGAGATATCGGAATGTTCGAGTCGGTCGAGCCGCGGCTAAGGCTCGGCTCGAGCCCGAGTTGCCGCGTGACCGCCATCGCGCGCTGCACGAACGGATGGTCCTCGGCGATCTCACCAGATGGGCGATCGCCGATCAGCTCCAACTCGAGCGAGAGCTCAGCGCCCTCTCGGCGTTGGGCGTTGGCTTCGTCCACCGCCCGATTCATCGCGCGCTGGAAGACACCATCGATCACCTCGAGACTCTGAGGGCTCTCCGAGCGCATGTCGATCTCCATCCACGCTTCGAACGGAATCGAGTTGACCGAGGTGCCGCCGCCCAGGCGCCCCACGTTGTAGCTCGTCCGCGGGCCGGACCTGGTGATCGCGTCTGCTGAGAGATCGAAGTAGTCGATCGCGCGGCCGAGCGCGTGGGCGGGGTTCGCCATCCCGAAGGCTCCCCAGGAGTGCCCTCCGGGTCCACGCACCGTGACGCGGTAACGGTGCGACCCCAAGCCCTGGTGCGTGATACCCGAGTCACCCGTCCCATCGACCGAGATGAACGCGTCGATTCGGGGACCACCTTCCCGGAACAGGTGCTTCACGCCCCTCAGGTCCCCGATGCCTTCTTCCCCGACCGTGGCTACGATGAGAAGGTCGGCGTCGGTTTGAATGTCGGAGCCGTTGAGCGCCCGCAGTAGGGCGAGGACTGTGACCAGGCCTCGCGTGTCGTCGGCGATCCCCGGAGCGAAGAGCGTGTCGCCGCGCTGCCGAACCGTGACATCCGTTCCTTCCGGGAATACGGTGTCGAGGTGACCGGTCACTGCGAGTACCTGGCCTGAGCCGGTCCCCCTCCTGAGGGCGAGGACGTTGCCCTCAGCATCGACCCACGCGGAGTCGACGCCGACCTCGAGGAGCTTTTCCAGGAACCGGGCCCCTCGAGCTTGCTCCGCGAAGGGTGGGGCGGGGATCTCGGTCAGCTCGAGCAGATCGGCCATTGTCCTGGCGTCTCGCTCATCGATGAGTTCGAGCGCCCGCACAACCGAGGGCAGCGCCACGAGCGCGGCGACTTCTGCGTCGTAGTCGGGATCTTGTCCTTGAACGCCTGTCGGAATCGCCACCACGGCAACGCCGAGGAGCCCTATCGTGGTTCTTGCGAGTGCGTTCATCGAGCCCGCGCTCCGTGCTCTATGGGTCGTACGGCGCGGTCGTCTGCCACCACACGTAACCCGGAGAAGATAGTCATAAAAGGCTGTTTCGCTCGGTTCTGCCACGTCGGTGCCACTAGGTTGCATGAATCGGGCCGCGCAAGGAACCAGAACCGGTTGATTTTAGTACTCTCTTCATCGAAGGTTCGGCCGTCTCCTGAGCGCTTTCTGCCCCCGACAGCGCCGTCTCACGCAGCTGGAGCCCTTTTGACGGTGAAGCGCCGATCACTCCTTCAGGTTCTCGCGGGAGCCGTGACCCAGTGGTTCGCGGGATTTGGCCGTACCGCCCAGGTTACGGCCGAGCATGCCGGTCAGCTGGGTCTCCTCAGTTGGCGCGTCGCAGTGGTCATCGCGCGCTTGAAGGTCTCGACGCGTGACATCCGCACTCAGATGTACGTGATGGGGGTGCAGAGCCTGCCGATCGTCTTCGTGACCGCGGCCCTCTCGGGCATCGTCACGAGCCAGCAGGGTGGCTACCAGCTAGTCTCGTCGTCCCCCTCTTACGTGCTCGGGGCGCTGGTCGTGCAGAGCGTGGTGCTGGAGCTGGGCCCACTGCTTACAGCCATCGTATTGGTCGGCAGAATCGGAGCGCGCATCACCGCCGAGCTCGGCACGATGGTGGTGTCCGAGCAGATCGACGCCTTCGAGTCGCTGGGTCGAGATCCGATCGCCATTCTGGCCGCCCCTCGTGTGATTGCCGGCGTCATCACGATGCCCCTTCTCGTCGGATTCGCGGACATGATAGGCGTCACCGCCGGGATGATCACCGCCAACATCGACGTGAAGCTAGGGCCAGAAACCTTCCTCTTCGGTGCCCGCCTCTTCTGGCACAGTTGGGACTTGTTCTACGGCTTCACGAAAGCGGTCGTTTTCGGGCTGACGATTCCGCTCATCTCGGTTCATATGGGCCTCCGGACCAAGGGCGGCGCGGAAGGCGTCGGATTGACGACCACGCAGGCCGTCATGTTCATGATCCTCACGATCTTGATACTCGACGCCATGTTCCCACCCCTGATGCTGCAATAGGGAGAGCTCGAGTGATTACCTATCAGAACATCCACAAGGCATTCGACCTCCCGGTTCTTTCGGGTGTCGATTTTAGGGTGGAGACCGGTGAGATGTTCGCGTTATTCGGACCGTCCGGTACAGGGAAGAGCGTCCTCCTGAAGACTACGATCGGGCTGATGGCACCCGATCGCGGCGACGTGGTGATCGATGGCATCTCCGTCTTCGGCGGCGGTCGAGGTGCGGTTCAGGCCGTGCGCGAAAAGGTGGGATATGTCTTCCAAAATTCGGCCCTTTTCGACTCGCTCGATGTGCTGGACAACGTCACCATGGGGCTACCTGAGGACGAATTGGCCCGACTCTCCCGAGCCGATGCTGGGAGACGCGTATGGGATGCGCTCGAGATCGTGAATCTCGAGCCCCGCGAGGTCCTGGCGAAGATCCCATCCGAGCTCTCCGGGGGGATGAAGAAGCGCG
>Ga0209554_1000810_pt1 | contig 25724 bp, 21 predicted proteins | sample MarorgKNORR_S2LV_5_FD_188221 | JGI IMG/M metagenome (GOLD analysis project Ga0209554, IMG submission 188221) | Marine microbial communities from the Southern Atlantic Ocean, analyzing organic carbon cycling - Bottom_A/KNORR_S2/LV (SPAdes) (version 2) | ecosystem: Environmental > Aquatic > Marine... | reverse complement strand
TTTGGGCGTGTAGATCAGTTGGAAGATCGCTACCTTGGCATGGTAGAGGCCCCGAGTTCAAATCTCGGCACGTCCACTCTACTCCTATCTATAGACTTATGTAGGCGTGCCGAGGGAAAATCAAATCCTGATGTTTTCGAACTTCCTTCGCCATCACATGGCTCAGTCCAGTTCTCACCCTCGGCACGTCCACACGGATTGATGAAAAAGTGACAGAGGGCAAACGTGTTTATTCACACCATTTTCATACTGAACAAGTAATAGTGGCATGAATGGTGTATACGCATATTGATATGCGGATTGAGCATGGCGGTAGTATGCAAGACGACAGCGTGATAATTGCCGAAGCCCATTGTGATGGACCATGTGGGGTTTACGACCCCGCCAGCGCCCGAATCGCCGGCGAGGCGGTGCAGTCGATGACCAAGAAGATGCTCGACCTGAGTTGCCCCGACACCTCGGATTCGGCCGGGATGGCGGCCTATCTTAACACCATGAGCCGATATGCGGCAATCAAGGAGGAAGAGGCACAGAAGTGCAAGGATGAGCTGCTCATCCTGTGGACTGATTTCTTCAAGCCACAACATCTCGAAGCCCACCCCAACCTGCACGATACCTTCTGGCAGGCGGCCAAACTATGCAGTGCCTGTAAGGTCGAGGTTTCTGCGGTTCACGCTCAGGAATTAATGGATGCCATCGAGGCGATTCACAACTTGTTCTGGGCTGTCAAGGAGCGCGATGTTCCTTGGATCCGTGCCAGTTGAACCGTCCCAGTCTGGCTCGCAGAAGGCCACATCATTGGCAATGAACACAGTTGAGAGTGAGCGAGGAGGAGTTGGTTATCAGCAAGGTTCTGGTCATCATCAGCGGCGACAGTATGTGGCCGACCTTGAGCGCCGGTGACGAGGTCGAGTTCACCGAGTGGGACACCCCCGACGATACGGAATTACGCGTCGGTGACCTGGTGGTGGCGATTCACCCGCTGAAGCCCGGAGTGCAGGTGGTTAAACGAATCAGCGGTTTTTCAGCCGATGGAAGATTGGTTCTGGTTGGCGATAATCCCGATCCCCTAGCCAGTGAGGATAGTCACAACTTCGGCCCAGTGGCTCACAAGTTGATAATCGCCTATCGCCGATAGTCTAAGCACCGCCATACCTTATGCAAATTGTGCGAGAAGCGGATTACTGGGGAGAGGGAAAGGCTTTCATTCGCTCGGTAGACCCTCTGCTGGGTGCTATCATCGAAGGCCGAGAAGAACCCCCTCTGTACTCCAGAGATGACCTGTTCCAGACCCTGGTTCGCTCAATCGTCGGACAACAGATATCATCGATGGCAGCGGCGGCTATCTGGCAGAGATTCGTCACTCTGGTGGGCGGCAAAGTCACCGCCGGGGCGGTCGGTGAACAGGATGTACCAGCACTGCGAGGTGTCGGGCTATCATCTCGAAAGGCAGAGTATATTCTCGGAATCGTAACCGCTTGGCCTCACCTCAAGACCGTGGATTTCGATTCAATGAGTGAAAAGGAGGTTCGTCAAGAATTGCTTGCGCTCAGGGGAATCGGCCCTTGGACAATCGACATGGTCTGCATCTTCACCCTGCTGAAGCCCGACATCCTGCCACTGGGCGACGTCGGAGTAGTGAGAATGATTGAGAGATTGTACAACGATGGCGAGAAACTCAGCAAGTCGGAATGTGCTGAAATCGGCGAAAGATGGGCGCCGTATCGAACCGTTGCCGCGTGGTATCTGTGGCGCGGCCTCGACCCGGAAGTGGTCGATTATTGACCATGTGGTCGGCACACTAGAACTTGAGTGTTAAGTGAACAGGATTTTTCCAAGATACTGTGTGAATGGTCAGAGTTTTCTGGCTGTAGTGAGCGTTTGCTCAGGTAAAAAGGTAGTTTATTGGTGACTTATCGCAACTTGCGGCAAAACGAATAATAACGGGGCGCGTACCGCCATGTTTGAGCCAAGGGCTGCGGGGTGCGAAGGATGGTTCTGAGCGCCGAGTTAGAGCACGGAAGTTCTGCCGCCGAGTCGGTCGCCAGCGAAGTATGGGGTCTGAGCCGAGGGCAGGCCAGACTGCGCGCCGACACCTACCAGCGTTATCACATCGAGACGGTGGCAACCGAAGAGGTATGGAAGATACCCCGTCGCTTCAATGTCAAAGTCGGCAAGTTCGGCCTTGCAAAAATGATTTTCAAAGAGTTTTTCCAGTATTTTGGCCATTGGGAAACGGTATTCTCTCGACCCTGTACCTACGGTGTATTCAGCGGTCCAATCGGCGGGTTTTCACCTCGCCCAGACCTCTGTGTCGGTTGTCTGCGCTGTGAGGTGCAGCACCCGGATTTCGTCACCATCACCCCGAACGGAGAATTACGTGCACTGGGCGATAAATACATGACATATCAGCATATTTACACCATCGACCAAGAGGCAATGAGGGGAACGGTGCCAGTGCGTGGCCAAGGCTACCGCGGTCGCTTCGGCGGACCAGGATTCGATGGCATGTTCACCGACATGTCGGAAATCATCCGCCCCAGTCGAGACGGGATTCACGGCCGTGAGTTGATCGGCACTGCAGTCGACATTGGCGCCAAGCCGATGCATCTGGAATTCGACCGCGAGGGAAATATCACCAATCCACCGACAACCTTCACCATTCAATTACCATTCATCTTCGATGCCCCACCAGCCACTTTGGAATCCGATGCGATTGCCCGAATCTATGCCGAGACCGCTGAACAGGTCGACACCTTGGCAATATTACCGGCCACGACAGTCGAAAGGCTTGGCCTATCCGGACCGAATGTCGTCCCGATTGTCACCTGCACCGGTTGCATAGTCGGGGCCGGAACTCGGATGGTCGAATTGGCGACCTGGAATCACGAGACCTACACCCACTTCGCAGCCCAAGGATACGCGGTCGGGGTGCGGCTGGAGATGACCGGGGAGTGGCTGTCCACACTACTCGAGATGCAGTCTGCCGGGGTATCGATTTTCCATCTTCTGGCCGACCATCATGGCCGCTCAGGCGATGGCCGTTTCCTTATCGAGACCCTCAAGGAGGCACACATGGCTCTGGTCGAGAAGGGGGTGCGAGATGAGGTCACCCTGTTGGGTAGTGGCGGTATCGCCGGCGCTGATAACCTGCCGAAGGGGATCATCAGTGGCCTCGATGCAGTCGGTCTTGACCACGTTCTACTGGTCGCCTTGCAGGCTCGCCTGTCGGGCGATATGCAGAGCCGGGATGCGGTCACCGTGCAATTGCCGAAGAAATTGGATCATGCTTGGGCGGTACAACGGCTGGTCAATCTCTCTTGCTCGTGGCGCGACCAGATGCTGGAGATTCTGGGGGCGATGGGGGTGCGCGAGGTGCGCCGCCTGCGCGGCGAGTTCGGCCGCTCTATGATGTGCTCTGAATTGGAGGCCGATGCCTTTGGTGAAATCGAAGGATTTCCCGGAGGTGGTCAATGATGGTATTTTCCTCCGACGAGCCTAAGTTCCCTACCAAGAAGTTGTTTGAGAAGACCACCCATCTGATGCACGATGGCTTGAATGCCCGCGCTTTCGGTGAATTTCCCAAGCCCGAGGCGCTCGGTGATGCCCGCTGGACCGACGACCTGATACTGGCGACCTGGTTCATGGCCGAGACCGGCGAAGTGCCGGAGAATTTCAATTATATGACCGGAAAAAGTGGTGGCGGATTTGACCGCTTGCGCTTCAAATTCCTCGCCGAGGAGCAATGGCTTGAGCACGGTGAACATCTGGACACCCGGCTCGACCTCAACCGACGCGATGATGGCCGTCAACAATTGACTCCCGACCTGCCGATCTATGGCGGTGGGATGTCCTACGGTTCGGTCTCGCTGAACGTGATGTTGTCGCGGGCACGCAATTCAGTGAAATGGAATACTTACATGTCGACGGGAGAAGGTGGTTATCCAGAGGAGCTCTACCAATACAAGGAGAATATCATCACCCAGGTGGCGACCGGATATTTCGGCGTCGAAGAGCGCTCGATCAAAGCCTCGCCGATAATCGAATTCAAGTATGCCCAAGGCGCCAAGCCCGGGCTTGGCGGTCATCTCTTGGCAGCCAAGTCCGGAGGTGATGTCGCAAAGTTGCGCGGCAGTGTACCCTTCGTAAGCCTGTTCAGCCCGTTCCCATTCCACTCGACCTACTCGGTTGAAGACCACATGAAACACATCGATTGGGTGCAGACCATCAATCCCGAGGCACTGATTGCGGTCAAGGTGAGTACCCCTAAAGATGTCGATATGGTTGCCGTCGGCTCATACTATGCCGGTGCCCACATCATCCATCTCGATGGCTCATACGGCGGCACCGGTGCGGCGCCGGAAATCGCCAAGAAAAATATCGCGATGCCGATAGAGTTGGCGGTACCCAAAGTGCATAAATTCCTTATCAAAGAGGGTGTAAGGGAAAATGTCACCCTCATCGCCAGCGGCGGAGTACGCACCGCTGACGATGTCGCCAAGGTCATCGCCTTGGGGGCTGACGGCGTGGTTTTCGGCACCAGTGATCTGGTGGCGATGGGTTGTACCCGATGTGCGAACTGTGAAGGCGGACCGAGCGGACGCGGTTGCCCCTGGGGATTGACCACCACAGATGTCGAATTGCAGGAATGGTTGCAGCCGGACTGGGCTGAGAAACGGCTCGACAATTACTACATCGCGGTGCAGTGGCGACTGCGCGACATCATGCGCAAACTCGGCCTCACACATATCTCGGAATTACGTGGCCGGACCGACCTGCTGCGCTATGTGAGCGGAGATGAGTCGTGATGCCACCATTGAATCCGAAGGCGATTCTCGACGCCCGTCGGCGCTTGACCCGCTCTCTACCGAAAATTGAGATGAATGATGAAGACGCTGCTGAAGGCGGTTGCGGAGTCATAGGTCTGGCCTGTGAGATTCCCGTCGCCGGGCGACATTTACACGACTCGCTCGCACAGATGCGCAACCGCGGCAACGGCAAGGGCGGCGGCGTCGCCATGGTCGGACTCGACCCGGCACATTTCTCGACCACCGCCGAGGTCCTTGAAAACTCCTTCTTGGTCGCCATCGCCTATGTCGATGGCGCCCACCGCGCCGCGGTCGAAGAGAAATATATCCATTCGGCTTACGAGGTCGACCATATTCACGAAGTCCCGACTATGGAAAACTGGGAAGAGGAATTGAGTGCCCTTGAGGTCAGGCCACCCGATGTGGTCTGTTACTTCGTCCACCCGAAGGCCAGCGGGCTGGAAGCGATGGTCGCCGAGAGCGGGCTATCACCGAATGATTTCAAGGACGATGATGCGATGGCGCAGGAATACGTGTTTCGCAACACCCATCGATTGAATGTCGAATTCTATGCCCGGAACGGCCGTGCCGATGCCTTTGTCCTGTCGCACGGCCGCGATATGCTGATTCTGAAAATCGTCGGCTATGCCGAGGACGTCATCAAGTATTACCACCTCGATGATGTGACCGCCCATGTCTGGATCGGTCATCATCGCTATCCGACCCGGGGTCGGATAACCCACCCCGGTGGCGCCCACCCTTTCGGCCAAGGCATCGATGTGGCATTGGTGCACAACGGCGACTTCTCAAATTATGTCTCGGTGACCGATTATCTCGCCCAGCGAGGGATGGAACCGCTGTTCTTCACCGATACCGAGGTCGCGGCGCTAGCCTTCGACCTACACCACCGCGTCTATGGCTACCCGATGGAGTATCTCATCGAGTCGCTTGCGCCGACCTCGGAACTCGACTTCGTCATGTTGCCAGAGGAAAAACAGCAGATTTACCTGCAGATTCAGCAGACCCACATCCATGGCTCTCCCGATGGCCCCTGGTTCTTCATCATCGCCCAGGCTCAAGCCAAGGGTCACCACCGTCTCATCGGCATCACCGACACCAGCATGCTGCGACCGCAGGTATTCTCATACCAGCGCGGCGAGGTCGGAATAGCCTTCTGCGCCTCTGAGAAGCAGGTCATCGATGCGGTGCTCAACAGTTTGGCATCGGAGGACAAGCGTTTCTGGCGTCACTGCGACAAATACTGGAATGCCCGCGGCGGCTCATATACCGACGGCGGCGCGTTCCTGTTAGACGTGGTCAAACAGGATGATGGCACATTTGCCTTATCGATGAGCGATAAATTCGGCCGCACCGTGAATACCTCTCCTGAGGGGGATTATTCATTGGTCTCTGCCGCGCTCGACTCAGGCGCCGAACTACCATTCAGCGCCAACCCCGACGACATATACCAGCACGCGGTCGAATCCCTGCAGACCATGGGTTGGGGTGAGGCACTGGCGATGGTTTCAGAAATTGCCGGAGAATGTTCACGCCGCGATGCGGTGAAAATCCTCCAACGTCTCCTCGACCGCCGTTATCCGACCGGCACATTGCGGCGCAGTCGCTGGCTCGACATCGTCGAGCATGCACTCATCAGCGTGCTGATGAGTTCGACCTCAGCACCATGTGGTGATTTCGTCGGCCAGAAGACCCTCGGGCATCGCCCCAAGCCGGTCAAACCCGGTCAGGCAATCGTCGTCGATGCCCGCCCATATCCAATCGAGGGGGTCGAATCCCTGGCCCGAGAATTAGTCGCATTACACGGCGAGGGCTGGCGCCATTTCCACATCATCAACTGTCGAGGGCATCGCTTCATCGGCAATGGCATGGGTGAAGACACCGGTGATGTCAGCATCGACGTCTACCAGAGCGCCGGCGATTATCTGGCCAGCGGCAATGATGGTATGACCATTCACATGCACGGTAACGGCCAGGACCAGATTGCCCAGATCCATAAGCGCGGCACTACCGTGGTGCACGGCGATGTCGGCCAGTGCTACGGTTATGGCGCCAAGGGCGGACGACTTTTCATCCTTGGAAATGCCGCTGGCAGGCCGATGATAAACAGCGTCGGCGGACCGAAATTGGTGGTCAATGGCACCGCTCTGGATTATCTGGCTGAGTCTTTCATGGCCGGTGACCCATTGGATAAGTCGAACCCGGGTGGCTTTGTCATCATCAACGGAATCGAATTTTCAGCCAAAGGGGAAATTACCGAACTCGAGACCCCGTATCCGGGGGGAAACCTGTTCAGCCTCTCCAGCGGTGGGGCGATTTATGTGCGCGACCCACACCACAGACTCTCATCCAGCCAATTGAACGGGGGGGAGTTTTGTGACCTCGGCGAAGAGGATTGGGCTCTGGTCGAAGACATGCTGGTCGAGAATCAACAGCACTTCGGCATCCCATTGGCTCGTCTATTGACGGTCGATGGTGAAATGTGGGCGCCTTCTGCGGTCTATCGTAAGATAATTCCACTGAAGAATAAGGCGCTGTCGGTCGAAACCACATGGGCTGGGGAACACCGGTGAAGGCGGTTTTTCGCCTACCATTCATTTTATTGCCCGACGGCGCGTGGCTCGGTTCCCGCAATGATGAACCCCTTTAAGCGCCGATATGGCGAATGACGGGCGAACTGAGCGGGACCTTCATAATAGAAAGCCCCAGTATTCGCTTTCAAACTGGCTTTCGTCGCGAGGGCGACATACGTACTGCTTCTTATTGTCCGGTCGCCCTAGCAACGTAATGTACTCTGGAGGAAGAATGCAGGGGAAAAGCCCCTTACAGGGGCTTCAAAGGTATGATTCAAAGACCCTCAACCTCCCCGTACCAATCCAGCGCGAGTTGCTACCGTGTTCAGGGGTTGGGGTAGATGGCGAAAACCGGGATGATGGAGCAGTTCCACCGGATCAAATCCGAGCACCCCGGCACCATCTTGTTCTTCCGCATGGGAGACTTCTACGAATTATTCCATGAAGATGCAGAAATCGCCGCTGAAGCACTCGGGCTGACGCTCACCAGCCGCGACAAGAAATCCGATGACCCGATTCCGATGGCCGGATTCCCGTGGCATTCATTGGATTCACATCTGCGCAAAATACTCGCCAAGGGCTTCAAAGTGACGGTCTGCGAACAAGAGGAGAGCCTTCAGCCGGGAGCCAAATTACTCGAGCGGGTCGTGACCCGTGTGTATACCCCGGGTAGCCTATACGAAGAATCACTCATCGGCACCGACCAGACCTCTACCTTGGCCAGTCTGCTGGTCGAGGGTGATGTCTTGGCACTCGCCGGCATCGATTCATCGACCGGCAATGTCAGTGCCTGCGAATTCACTGGAGAAGACCGTTGGTCGAGGTTGCTCGATGAAGTGCTGCGACTCGCTCCCGATGAATTGATAATGTCACGTCGAGAAGCCGCGCACGAGATTGTCGGGCAGTTGATTTCACAACTCGATGGAGTGACGGTTTCGCAACACGAGGTGCCGCCAAAAGCGCGCTTGGCGGCGCTCAGGAAACAACTCGAGGTCGCCGACCTGGGACATATCGATCTCGACCGCAATCCTTTGGCCCTGCAGGCTGCCGGACTGGCTGCAGATTATCTGTGCACTCTTCATGTCACCGACTCGATTCCCCTGCGCAAGGTCGATATCATCGAGGAGAGCGATGGCTTACTGCTCGACCAGACGACACTGCGAAATCTTGAATTGACCTCTACTTCATCAGGTAAATATCAAGGTTCACTCCTCCACTCTATAGATTCAACTAAGACCGCCATGGGGCGCAGGATGCTGAAGACATGGCTGCTTCGACCGTTGCGCGACCTCGCCACCATCGGTGCTAGACAAGATGCGGTTGCACATCTGGTTCGCGCCTCGCGTCGATTGCGTGAAGTGCGCACATCTCTCAAGGGTCTGCGTGATATGGAACGACTATCGATGCAACTTTCCTATGGTCGAGCAAATGGCCGTGACCTAGTCGCCATCGGTGCATGTCTCGACCGCATGCCCGGTCTTGAGAATCTCCTGTGCGAGGGTCAGGATGCCTTGTTGGGTGAACTGGCGAGTGGGCTATCACAGTTGGAGGAGATGCGATTCTCCCTCCAAGAAGCCCTGCGACATGAGCAACCGTTGTCGATTAAAGAGGGCAAATTGTTCAAACCCGGCTACAATTCTGAATTGGATGACCTACTGGGTAGGGCCACAGAGGGTACGGATTGGCTCGCTTCGTACCAGCAGAGCGAACGCACCAGGCTCGACATTCCCTCCCTCAAGGTCAGATATAATCGCCAGATTGGCTGGTATATCGAAGTCACCAATGCCCATTCTGGTAAAGTCCCCGAAGAGTACCAGCGAAAACAGCAGATGACCAATGCCAGTCGCTATGTCACCGATTCCCTGCGAGAGTGGGAGGAAGTAATACTCAACGCCGATAGCAAAGCCAACCAGATGGAATATCGAATGTTCTGCGAATTGCGAGATACGGTGAAACAGCACGCCTTGACCTTGGCGGCAATCGCCGAGAGGGTTTCTTGCATCGATGTTCTTTGCAGCTTCGCTCATACCGCCAGAGAGCGGGGTTGGAGCCGGCCTCGGTTATTGTCTGGCGATGAGCGCTTGGAACTTGTCAACGCTCGCCATCCGGTACTTGAGCGGCAAGCCGGATTTGTTCCTAATCAGGTGAAATTTTCTCCTAAACGCCGTTTTCTGCTGATGACAGGACCGAATATGGGTGGTAAGTCAACCTATCTTCGCACCACCGCCCTGCTCACCATATTAGCGCAATCCGGCTCGTTCATACCGGCTGAGAAAGCCAAGATCTCACTGGTTGACCGGATCTTCACCCGGGTCGGAGCCAGCGATGACCTTGGTCGAGGCCGGTCGACCTTCATGATGGAGATGATCGAGGTGGCGCACATCTTGCGTCGTGCTTCACGCTCCAGTCTGGTACTTCTCGATGAGATTGGGCGCGGCACCTCGACCTTCGATGGTCTTTCAATCGCCTGGGCCGTATGTGAGGATATCACCAAGAGAATCGGTTGTCGAACTCTGTTCGCCACCCATTATCACCAGTTGGTCGGCCTTGAGGGACAGGCACCGGGATTGGTCAATATCCATGTGCAGGTGGCAAATGCCGGTAACGAACTTCGCTTCCTGCACACCGTTGCCGATGGGCCGTGTGATGATTCCTACGGTGTTCAGGTCGCGGCTTTGGCCGGATTACCCGAGGAGGTCGTCGAACGTGCCCATGACCTGTTAACCTTCCTTGAGCATCAGGCCGAAGGTGCCAAGGCCGGTGAGTCGGGTCAGCCACTGCCGCGCCACGTCGGTCAGCGCAGTCTATTCGGCTACATGTTGCCGGTCGGCGGCGAAGCGATGAGTGAACAGGTCGCAACGAACATCGCATTGCCAGCGCACGAAAGAAAGGCGCTGGAGCGTCTCAAACAGGTCGATCCGGATATGTTGGCGCCGCGCGAAGCCCTCGATATTCTGTATGAGTTACGCGATGTTTTACAGGCACGGCATCACCTGATGAGGGAATGAGATGTTGACGATTCCGCGCATTTCGCAACTCGATGAGTTGACCATCGGTCATATCGCCGCCGGAGAGGTGGTCGAGTGTCCGGCGCAAGTGGTCAAGGAATTGCTTGAGAATTCATTGGATGCGAAAGCGACCAAAATCGATATCGATATCCAGAAAGGGGGATTCGACCGCTTAGAGGTGCGCGACAATGGTCATGGCATCCTCAGCGATGACCTCGCCAAAGCGGTCGACCGCCACGCTACCAGCAAATTGCATTCACATACCGATCTGGCTGAGATACATACCCTCGGATTCCGCGGCGAGGCTTTAGCCAGTATAGGGGTGGTCAGCGAGTTATCATTATCGAGTCGTCCAGAAGGAGAAGAGGGCGCACGCATCACCGTCATCGATGGGGAAAAAGGGCCGGTTGAGCCGTGTGGAATGCCGCAGGGTACCAGCGCAGAAGTTTTGCGAATTTTCAGTAACCAGCCGGCAAGGCTGGCTTTCCAGCGCCGCCCAGCGACCGAAACCACCCGCATCGTCGATGTAGTCGTCCAACATGCTCTAGCTCACCCCGAGTGCTCTTTTCGTCTGGTCGCCGATGAGCGACAGGTGCTTTCCTGCCCCGCTAGCGAAGATTTTGTCGAGCGAATGTACGACCTGATCGGGGCCCAATCGAGCCGGATGCTGACCTTGGAATCACCTCCATTGGACGATGATGCTCCTGGGGAAGAGCGGTGGTCGGGATGGATATCTCCCCCCGAGGTAACCCGCGGCAAAGGTAACGACATCCACATTCTCATCAATGGCCGCCCAGTTGCGGCTCAGCCATTCATCGCCGCCATCAAGCGCGGTTACAAAACCCGGCTGATGGTCGGTCGCCACCCGGTTGCGATTCTCCATCTGGCCCTTCCGGTAGGAGAGGTCGATGTCAATGTCCATCCGACCAAGAGAGAGGTCAGGCTTCGTCATTCCTGGAGGGTGTTGGAGCGTTTGGAAAGAGCGATTTCCCATACCCTGTCGACGGTAGCGACCGAGCCCGATCCCGGCGGTGAAATCGCCGGACTGCGCAGTATGAGCAGCATTCGGGAAAGTGCACTCTCGCCGCTTGTTGACCGAGAAGGTGGAGTGGAGACATCACCATCAGAACCTCATTCCAGCAAAGCCAGAATCACCTCGGTCGGCAAGCGCCAACCCAAACTTCCAGCATGGGTTACGGCGGCCTCGACCCAACTGGATCTGTCGGGCCAACTGGCGGATGAGGTTGGTGAACTCGAGAAACCCCGCCCCATCAGTGTCTCACCTGCATCTCAACAATCGCTGACCGCCGGGGGAATTGGCGCGATAGCCCCTCCCCTGTCCTCACAGGAGCGAGAGTTGCATCGCCATTCCCACAGTGATGTGGCAACCAGCCCGGTCGATGAACCAGGGCTTGAGGGGGTTGTAAACGACCTGCCGGCGATGGAACCACTGGCGCAGTTTGCCGATTCCTATATCCTCGCGCAGGCTGAGGGTGAACTACTACTAATCGACCAGCACGCACTGCATGAGAGAGTACGTTATGAGAGATTGCGGCATTCCGAGTCAGCCTGGCAACCCCAGAGCCGGATTACTCCACTGAAGTTGGAACTTGAAGTACGGCAAGCCGAGCGACTGAACGCGCATCGGGAACGTCTCGGTGAAGTCGGTTTCCGATTTGAGTCTATAGACCACGAATGGCATTGCATCGCCGCACCATCACTCGTTCCCGAGGGTCGAGTGCGGCAATTCATCGACGATTTGCTACAGGACCTCGGCGAAGACTCAGCCCCGCTGGAAACCCTTGAGAGAAGACAGGACTACATCGCTTTCATGCAATCCTGCCGCGGGGCGGTGAAGGCCAATCAAAAACTGAACTTGGCGGAAATGCGCCGACTGCTTGAAGATATGCGCAGAATCCCCAATCCGTGGGCCTGTGTCCATGGCCGGCCTACAGCTCTGCGCTTCCCCATCAATCAACTCGACCAGCACTTCGGTCGCCACGGCTGACTGTTCAGTGACCGAATTGGTGAATGGGTGGTGAGCAGGATTGACGAAAAGGGTTGGTGAACTGGATTGGTTAAAGCCTCGTGCCGGAAGACATAGGTGATGCTTCGTATTGTACGGTCACCCTCGCTTTAACAATTCAATCCAGCGTCCAACACAATTGTCGGACACTTGAGGACAATACCACTCCAGACTCCTCCAAGGTGGAAAGAAACTCGGGAAAACTAACCTGATGAAGCCTCGGACCCTGCACCGCGCCACCACATTTAGAGGCCAGAATAACCGCGCTCATCTGTAGCCGGTGGTCACCGTAGGTGAGAACAACCTTGTCAGGGCGTTGCGGACTCTGTCCCCCTGTTATCTCAAGTCCATCGTCGGATGGCCTTGCTAGGATGGCAAATTGCGCCAGCAGTTCGACCGTCTTTTCGATTCGGTTCGATTCCTTATGGACGGCATGTCCGGCAGAGTGGATTCTCCCCCCACCTCCGAGGGCGAGAATCGCCGCCAGAGGGGTAATCAGGTCATTGGCATCGCGCAGGTCGATGTCCGTGTGTTCACTTGTTTGCGGCGAAGACGAAATCACCACCTCACCCTCCTCATCCATTTCCGCTACACAGTCCCATCTAAGACCCAATTTCGGGGCAATTTCATCGAGTATCTCATGTCCGAGAGCATCGTCATGGCCCGGCCAATTCGGAATATTGACCGCTGAACGGTGAGTTTGGCAGAATAACAGCGCAAATACCGCATGCGAGGCATCACCCGGTATCACTACATTTTCGGGAAGGGTGGGGTTCCATGGGTGGATGACCACTTCATCGCCATTCGCAGATACCATATCGGGTGAGCCACTCATACGTGCGAGCGCATCGCTCAGTTCAAAATGGCGTCTTGAGACAGCCGCACCACTCAGGCGCAAGGTGAATTCCTGTGGCGCCGCGATGGCGGCCAAGCGTAGCGCCGAAAGCGGTTGGCTGGAGTTCGACACATCGAGGTCGATATGCTTCGGATTCCACGGCCCACGTATCATCAATGGCAGAGTTTCACCACCTTTGCCATGCGACAATTCGACCTCGCATCGCTCGAGCGCCGGCCACAGTGCATCGCCGCCACGCCGGCGCAGGCTGCGGTCGCCATCGAGCATCACGGTGAATGGAAGCCGAGCACAAAGTGCGGTCAAGAGGCGAAAGGTAGTGCCGCTATTTCCACAATTCAATATGGTGGTAGGCCGGATGAAGCCATTTTTCCCGACGCCTTGAATCACCCATGAATCGTCATCGAACGATATATCCACCCCTAATTGACCGAGGCATCTGGCCATCGACCGGGCATCTTCTCCAGCACCTTTCGTGCCGGTCAGTCGAACCGATGCTTCGGTTTGTGCGGCGATGATTGCTAATCTTATCAGATGGCTCTTTGAAGGAGGTAATCGCCAATTCACCGAGTTGGCAGATATGAGCGGCTCGATTATCAAGACTTCATCTGCGGTAGCCTGCCTACCCTTGCCCGAATTTGCCTGCCATCGGTTGAGATTCTTCACATCGAGCACCTCAGCCGCCGATATAGGACATCTCGATCTTCTCAGCGGTAGTTGTCGTCGCACTTCGCAGTTCAGAGTATCTGTCATCACGATGGTGCCAGATGTTGCGCATGAACTCGCGTACCTCTTCATCACTTGCCCCATCTCGTATCACCGCCCGTAGGTCATGACCTTCAGTGGCGAAGAGGCAGGTGTAAATCTTGCCATCTGCGGAAATACGAGCGCGGCTGCAATCACCACAAAACGGCTTGCTGACCGACGATATTATGCCAATTTCTCCGCCGCCATCGGCGAATAGATAACGCTCGGCAACCTCTCCCGGATAGGAGCGTTTTATCGGATTCAGCGGATATACCTCGTCGATGATTGACAATATCCGCTCACTGGTGACAACCTCATCCAAACGCCATTCATTGGTCATCCCGACATCCATGAATTCGATGAAACGGAGAACGTGTGGCGTGTGGCGAAAATACTCGACAAGTTGCAATATCACATGCTCGTTGACCCCGGCACGCACGACACAATTAATTTTCACCTCAAGGCCGGCATCGGTGGCAGATTCGATTCCATTGAGAATCTGTTGCAGTGACATCTTCTCATCATTCATGTCGTTCATACCACGAAAAGTCTCATCGTCGAGTGCGTCGAGGGAAACTGTCACCCGATTCAGGCCTGCCTTGGATAGTACCAAAGCATATTTGGATAGCAGTGCGCCATTGGTGGTCAGTGCCATATCGATTCCATGGGCGGATAACATCGCCACAAGATTTGCCAGATCACGCCGCAATAAGGGCTCGCCACCGGTGATGCGAACCTTCTCAACTCCCAACGGCAATAGTGCCGCAACACAACGGTTGATCTCTTCAAAGGAAAGTAGCATCTCGCGCCGTAGAAATTCAAAATCCTCGGGAAATTTCTCCCGCGGCATGCAATACCGACAGCGGAAGTTGCACCTATCGGTAACCGAAATGCGAAGGTCGCGCAATCGTCGGCCAAAAGTATCGGTGATGGACTCGCTCATGCCTGTAGCATGATGGTAGGCGATACCTATTTTGAATCCTAGCCTAACTGCCTCAGGGGTTGAAATAGCGATTGTTGGAAATATGAGGAGGATGGGTGAATCGGTATTGGCCTCAGCCATTATCCTTAATGGCGCCATCAAGACTCTGGAATCATCGGCAGCATTACTTCGGCGACTTCAGAATTGGTCAAGCCATAGAAAAGACGAAATTTCCACTCTCCTGTATCTGAGCCGAGGCCACGACTGTCGATTACAAAGTAATCGCCTTCACTGACGGTAAAGCCCGCATCGCGGTCGAAGAAGGTGACATTGGAACCGATTTTTCCGTAGACATCGGCATCCGAGGCCATCCCCTCGCAGGCGTTAGAATATGGACAGGTGCCATTGGGAGAGAGGACCTGAAACTGTAGATAATCCGGGTCGAGGTGCTGGTCGAGGTGAGTAAAACGTACCACGTGATAGCCGTTGTCAAGGGCGCGGGTCGCTAGAGAGGCATGCGGCGGCGATTTTTCGACGTTGTCGAAAGTACCTTGGAACATGATGAAAACCATGCTTGTAAGCATCACGGTTATCGCCAATAACAACACTGTGGCGATGACCGGACTGACCGCACCATAATCCTCGCTGAGTTCCCTCCGACGGCGTCGGCGAGAGGTTTGCATAACCTCACCTCCACCCTCATATGTTTTCAACACTAGGTCCAGAAAACCCCTCACCGCGATGAATAGAAGCCCTGAATGACCTTTGTCACAGTTTGAATGTCGGTGATGTCACGTTTTACCAAGTCGTTCAAAATCTGCATTCTCTGTTGCACATGTTGCTCAAATTCAGCCGGGGTCACCCCTGCAGCGTCACAAATCACTTCGCGCAATTTCGAGGGTATACCGGTTTCGACGATCTTATCACTCTTCGGGTCATATTTCCATATCGCATTCAGCCGAGGTTTGTCGCCTTCCATTCCGGCAATCTCGGCGACTTCGGTAATCTTCCTCGCGGTCTTACCCTGGACGTGAAGCCGTGCTTGGATGATGATGAGGTCTAATCCCGAGAGCATTATCGGTGGGACATTCATCGGCGGATTGATCATCCTAGTGATGGTCTCAGCCGCAGTATTGGCGTGCAGGCTACCGAATGAGCCGTCGTGCCCGGTATTCATCGCGGTCAGCAATGTGGCGCATTCCGGGCCACGAACTTCTCCGACAATGATTCGGTCCGGCCGCATACGCAAACTCGATTTCAAACAGTCGTTCATGTCTATTTCCGTGGTTCCGTCAGGGCGTGGTCGGCGGGTTTCCATGCGCAACCAGTGGTCGTGATAAACCTGCAATTCAGCGGTATCTTCGACCGTAAGCAGACGCTTATCCCACGGGATGAACATCCCTAGGCAATTCAAGGTGGTGGTTTTTCCCGAACCGGTTCCCCCGGCGATGACGAAATTGGCCGGGCGGGAATCCAGTCCCTCTATCCACACCCACATCATCGCCGCTAAGCGGATATTCACCGAACCGAATTTTATTAGATTAATCATCGTCAATGGGTCTTCTTGGAATTTACGAATAGTCAAGGTCGGGCCATCAGGGGTTACCGGAGGAATAGTACCGTTGACACGAGAGCCGTCGGGTAATCTACCGTCAAAGATGGGTACCAAGCCCGGTCCATCTCCGAGCGGGACGGCGGTGAACGATGCGATGTTCTTGGAAATCTCAATTCCTTCCTCATCTTCAATCCAGATATTTGTCCGGCACATCCCATGTTTTCGATGAGCCACCTTCACACATTGTTGACCACCATTATACATCACTTCCTCAAGCCCGTCATCTTCGAACAGTGCTTGTAATTTACCATATGGATTTGAAGGTATTTCTCCATCGACATGGTAGATTGGTGAGGGGTGGGTGTCTTCTTTATAGATGGTGACATTGCCATATTGATCTAATACTGTATCGCTCATTTTATTCCCTCATTATTGGTCATTGCTGGTTGATTCGGTCTTGATAACTGAATAGTTTCGATAATAATTTTCTTAGCCACCGATTAGATGGTAGGGTACGATATACAGATATGTACCAATGAATCCCCAAATCGGTAAGAACCAGAGCACGTCGCGCAATCGTCCCAGCATCCTACCACTCACCGCCACGCTATACATCGAAACCGCACAGAAGAATAGGGCAAATGTATTGTTGAGGAAACCGAGTTGGAAACCATTGCTCCAAGGGGCGAATAATCCGACCAAGAAGGCGATAAGCAGAGGCAGACCAACACAGATGAACATCATGATGAGTAGTGAGCGACCACTCAAATCGACTTCGCGCCGGTTCATCAAATCGTTCAGGCGCTCATAGTCGCGGCTCAATTTATACAGAATCTCTTGCAGGGGTGCATCTTGCTCTATCGCTGTGCCCATTATCGCAATGACTCGCTGAACCTGCTCCGAGCGGGTCATAACCGCAAAGCGAGCCAGGCCGGCATCAAAGGTTGAGGAATGACTTTCATCCAGAGCCTGTTCAAGCAAGTTTGCGATTAAGTCGTCTTGAGTCGAAACGATACCCTGCATCGCTTGTTGCATACCCTGGCCAGAACCGATACTATCGGAAAGTGAGGCCAACATTCCCGGCAGAGCATTCTCAATAATCCTCCTTCGCCGGCGCTCAATCATCGGTGGAATGCCGCCGCCGACTCCGGCGATGCCGAAGATGAGAAACCAATTCGCCCATCCGACCCCCCAGTAATCCAATATCCATAACCCGAGCATCTCAGAAATCATCGTATCACAGCCCCGGGTCCTTGAAATGAGCCTTCAGGCCGACCAATACCATTCCTGCCAAAGTGATGAACAATCCCCCAGCGACCACGCTGTCGACCATTCCTTGCTCCATCGACATTCCCACCGCGGCCCCAGCGTCGCCCATCAATTGGGGAAACAATCCGACCAGTGAAAGGATGATTGGACCTAGCATTCCGAAAGTGAGCAGACTTTCGGGCATTCCTGCGAGATCTTCGATGTATTTCTCGACCTTGTCATTGCGAATCTCCTCTTCTCTCCCACCTTGGGTTTTGAGCGTGTCGATGATATTGGTATCGGAAATAATGTTGTTCAGAAGGGTATTGAGCATTTTCTTATATCCCGCGTATTTGGCCTCAGAAATAGTTCGGCGCAGTTCGTCCTCCATCGACTGGCCCTTGCCGACATTGGCCATTATCAGGGCAAAATCATCGGTGACGATTCCGTAGCCACCCTGACCGATGCTGTGAATCGCCGCCTCAAGGCCGATTCCCGAAGTCATCAGGATTTCCAGCGAGCGGATGACGTAGAGTATTTCTCTGGCCTCATCCATATCCCGCATTCACTCACCTCAACGAATATCTTCCAGCAGTTGAAACTCAAACACGTTATTTGAGCCATCATAAGATAATGAACTGAATACGACCTTGACGTCCCTCTCCTCAAACGGGTCATGGATGTAAGGTTGGCCGCTGCGGAACATCGAGATGATATTTTTGTACATGTCTTCATTCATTTCCCCACAGACTTTGTAAACCGCCGATTCCGCTCCCTCATCGACCAAATCATCGCCTTCGCCACCATGAACCACAGTTCTGGTGATTCGTCGGGTGATAGAGACCGAAATATCACACTCTTCGATGCGAATCCAATCGGTTGTTCCGGTACCAGTTGCAGGCCTAATAAAGAAATCTCTCGTCGCCACGGCTCATCCTCACACAGCGACAACCGCCTCCGCCCTTGAATATATTGGGTGAAGTTTCACCAGCGAAGGCCACTGGGATACGCGTCTACAAGTTCAACCTGCTTAGCGAGTCGCAGACGCTCATCTGAAACTCTTTGTCCCGTATCGCTGAATCGGGATACAGAAATGCTTCCAGCGTAGTTTCCTCTTCGCTTTGCTCTCGTATGCGCCTGCGGCGCGGGCTCCTCGCAGTGCGTCCTCGGAATCCTATCGTTGGGTTCGGGCGCACTGGAAAAAACTACTCGTGAATCTTGAACCAGCCAAATCGAAACTCGTCGATGACTTCGTCGGCGACCAATTCGTCCAAGGCTCCATCCGCTTCCTCGCTGGAAAGCCCTCGTGCCTGGCAATTGGCGATGATCTTGGTCAAGTCGACCCCATCGCCTTGGTCAGCACTACGGACAATCGATTCTATGGTGGCTCGCAGGACTTCAGAATCAGTTGCTGTGTTATCATTATCTTCGGTTTTACCAGCGCCGCCAGACGAATTATCGGTGATGACGATTTTCGGTTGATTCGGCAGGTCGGCAACCTCGAATTTACCTTCGGCCAGATCAAGGGCGCGCATCACCGTCAATTTGTAGACCTCGGGGTCGAAATCGCCATAATGGGCGCGGGCGAGAACCAAACCCTCGATGTGGGCCGCGTCCACTCCGGCTTCGGAGAAGGCTTGAGCGCTGACCTCAAGGCCACGTGCCTTGTCGCCGGAAGTCACCCGCCGCATCGTCGCATCAGCTGATTCAACCAACCAATTGGCATAGGTGGCACGGCCGATAATGCACATCTCCTCGGGCCGCAAACTGGTGTACACCGCACCATCATCGGATTGGAATAGGCGAGTCTTGGCGACCATCATCATCAGGATGGGATCGCCTTCCTGAAGATTCTTCGACCACTCCTCGGCCTTTACCAGCAGGCCTTCGTCCTGGAAATCACCGATACTGAAGAAATGCAGTCCAGAGGCATCGCGCAAGGTACCCTGCCACATCGTCGTACCGGCACCGGTCTCGCGTGGTTGTAGGCTTTCAAGCAAGCCGGCGACAATGGCACGGTTGACCTTGGCACCTAATTTAGTGATGACGAAACTCGGGTCGAATTGTCCCGAGCCACGCTCCTGTAGGTTGGATTCAGTGTATTCCTGCGCCAGCATTCGCACCGCCGGTTGGCGGCGGATACGGCCGGTGGAGCCGAATTGGGTTGAACCGGTCTGGGTCGTTCCAGGCTGCATCAGAGTAACCCCCACCTGCTGCGAGATTCGGTCGCAGCCATGACCGCATCGACCTCGACAGCTTCGATGCCGTTGGCGATGATCATCATCCCCTGTTCATCGACGATGGTTCGCCCATCAACTTTCAATTGTCGTCCCAATAGACGCTCGCGCAGTGACTGGGCAAAGCCGAATTGGCCCTTCTCGGCCAACATTTCCTCAAATCCATCAATGTCGGTGTCCAAGAAGGCCAAGGTCGGCTCGCTGCCGATTATCACCGAACCACTGGACTGGCCATCGTCGATGACCATCCTCATACGGATGTCTCGGGTGCCGGTGACGTCCCCGTGAACCTGACAATTATCATCACGAAGGGTACGGCGACACTCCGGGCAGCGCCAGATTATTCCGCAATCATCGCGCACCGAGACGACGGTGGCGGTGGTTGAAATCCCGACCCGAGAGCCGGATTTCGCCAATTCGCTGAGCCCGGCCTCGATGACGTGATTCTCGACGTTGATGTCTTCCCAAGGCTTCTGCTCAAGCCGAATCACCTGATTCACATTATCTATGGTGACGTCGGGAATCCCCTGCCAGGCGCGAATGCGAGCATTCTCCAGTCGAACGATGATTGGTAATTCCTCCTCGGTGATGCCGACATCGCACCACATCGAAGACTTACATTGCCCTGTAGGGTCGATCAACTGCCCGGCATAGACGGTCTTCTCCTCGCCTTCGGCATTGGTGAATTTACGCTCGGTCAGCGATTGTAACTGGGCGATGATGGTGACGTCCTTGGCGCCGTCCCGCAGTTGACTGATTGTCAGTACACTAGATTCGGCCAAGGTATCGATGTCGGAAAAATTGGTATCGTGGAAGATTTCAATTTTGCTGGTACGACCAAAGTTCAGTTCCGGCGTGTCCTTGAAGCGGCGAATCGTCGCCGACTGGATTTTCAACAGCACCCCGGCCTGGTGGGTGAACGGCTCCCAACTGAGGAATCCCAACGAGCCGGTATCATCGGCAATCTTGCCGCGCACGACGTCGATTGTACCGGTGCCGTCGCGTCTGGTAATCACATCTTCACGCGATGAGATGACCCGCCCGACGATGGTGACCATGCCGTCTTTCTCCATCGCTTCGGCGATGGTCAACGGCTCGGTCGGGTCGACAGGGGTCTCAGCGCTTTCCTGCAGGACGACGACTCGGCTGGATTGATTGATATTTAGTGAGCGCTTACCCTGATATTCGTTGACCGAACAACCCTCGATACGCACTATTACTCCGGCCTTGAGATTGGCACTCGGCGCCCAATCCTTGTAATCCCAACGTACCTTGTCGCCAGTGCTCCAAGGATTGTCTTCCAGGGTACCGAAGGCGATGTCCTTGTCGCTCCCGCGCACTGATTGAGTCACTGGATTATGGGTGATGATTTTCACCTCGATGACGATATTCTTATCCTCGCCACCCAGTTCAGCCAGCCGCTCTACTTTCTTCAGCGGCGCAGTCTGCATCTCGGCACCAGACTGTTGACTGGTTGCCGCGGCGACGATGCCGGCCTTGCTCTGCACTTTGCGCAAGACCGAGCGCAACGCATCCTGCGGTGGGATGATGAATTCTCTCTGGTAGCGAACAAACTCCTCGCGCACCATATCCGCATCGGCGTCGGGTATTTGCGACAATACCTCTTTGACCGCCTTTTCGATGGCTTCGTCAGCCATGTAAAACGACCCCCGACAGGCATGTGTAATTCGTTTCCCGTATGTGCCTGTGCGGAGGACAGGCATAGGGTTGGCGTGCGGTTTGCGGTAGATTGGACACTCCCTTTACCTCCATATCGCCGAACCCGACACGACGGTTATTGAATGCTACGATGAGGTAGAACTGCTGGTAAAAGTGAAGGAAGCGCCGAGCGCATCACTTGACCCGGCCGCCATTTGTCGGCGAATATATTCGGTTCGTTCTATTCACTGGTTTGCTCGGCGCTTCCGTAAATCGGTTTCCGGCGATCTTGATTCGGAACGGTATGGTCTAGTCGAATGATTCTGATGTTGAGTACAACTCAACTAGTCGCCCGACATTTCTTTGTGGTGTTGCATGGTTGTTCAGCCTTGAGTGTTGTTTTGTTAGCTCTTGTGCTTGGTGAGTATTGGGTGCTTGGTGACTTTAGGTTTTCTTTACGGTGATGTGTGGATTGTCGGTGACCAGGGGTTGTCTTTGGGTTTTCACTGCGGTGTGGTGTCGATTTTCTGTGCCCTGGGGGAAGGGAATCTTTGCGGTGTTTTCAGTTGATTCGGTATTATTTCATGGTTGGTTGGACTATGGCAAGTGGCATGGCGTAGCCAATTCGGCGATTCCTTCTATCGAGATGAATCCCAAAGAAAGGCTATACTCGTTGTGTTGGCAGAAGTAATCGATGGCTAGTGGATGGAGGGCTGCAAACCTCACTCAGGCTGAGATTGCCGATGGCGAGGCATACCACCGGGCGCTGTACCATGAAGGAGACGTCGAACGTCCTGCCGGCTGGCACCGCGATTCGATATCCCATCTACTCGACTTGGTGATGCCACATCTCACCGATGGCTCACTAGTCGTCGATTATGGCGCTGGTACCGGCGGGTCGGCGATTGAGTTGTTGAAACGTACCGATGAAGCCGGGCTATCTATAGAATTAGTTATGGTAGACCCCCTAGTCTCTTGGTTCGGCAAGGCCAGAGAATTGCTCGACCACCGAGACGATGTCCATTTCGTGTTTTCGATGTTTTCCGACGAGAACGGAAAAATGGCCTTTCGCCGCCTCGATGAGATACTCGGCGGGCGCCGCGCCGATGTCATCATCTCCTCCTCGACGCTACACCTCGTACCGACCAAAGCGCTGGCCGACCTTTGCGGCCAATTCGCAGAATCACTGGCCCCCGGAGGGGTATTTGTCTGGAACAGCGGCGATATCGAGAGCGACATGCTGCCGGCCAACGCTTCTCTTCTGCACGACCCCTATCGCGCCGTTCGTGAACTGCTCAGAGATGATTCGGTCAGGTTGACAATGCTAGCGGAAATGGAGGAAGTGGAGGCACAGAGAGCCGAGCGCCGCGCCGACCGTATATTTCCCGAGCCATTCTCCATCGATGTCATTCTCGACGTCTTAGACGCGGCAGGATTCACCGGAGATATTTATGACCACGTTGTCGGCTTTTCCAATGAGGATGCCAAACGCTTCATCCTGGTCCCTCGGCTATCTGAGATTGCCGCACCGCTCATCGAGGGAGAGGAGAGGGAACGGGCGGTCAGCACCGCCATCGTTGCCGTGCTCTCAGAGATGCGAGAGGCTGGAACCGCGTCAGAGCAAGAGTACCGAAGCCATTGGATCTACGGTTACCACACCATTGCCGATTCCACTTGAAAGCAGTGATGACCCCCAGGGGTTCGAATCATCATCGATATCATGATACCACAGTTTGAGATGGACGTCCATGGCCCCCACCTCCTCAGGCCCACCACGGGCCTACAACAATGTAATCGAGGCCATCGGCAACACCCCACTCATCCGCCTCAACCGCCTTACTGAGGGGCTGGAGAAGTCATCTGTCTGGGTCAAGTTGGAACGCTGCAATCCCGGAGGTTCGATCAAGGACCGAATCGGCTTGCAGATGGTGCTCGATGCCGAGGCCAAGGGGTTACTGAAACCCGGTGGCGTCATCGTCGAGGCGACTTCGGGAAATACCGGAATCGGGCTGGCCATCGTCGCCGCGCAGCGCGGCTACCGCTGTATCTTCACCATCCCCGACAAGATGAGTGATGAGAAGATTACCTTGCTGAAGGCCATCGGCGCCGAGGTACACGTTTGCCCAACCGCGGTCGAGAAGGATGACCCCCGTTCCTACTACGAGGTCGCGGCACGCTTGGCGAGTGAGATTCCCGGGGCCTGGTATCCCGATCAGTATTCACATCTGGCCAACCCTCTCGCCCACCTGCTTTCGACCGGCCCTGAGATTTGGCAGCAGACCGAGGGGCGCCTGACCCACTTCGTCGCCACCATGGGTACCGGCGGCACGATTACCGGAACCGCACGAGCACTGAAAGAGTTGGCTGAAACCGCGGGAAGAGCACCCCCCCGGATAGTCGGTGTCGATGCGGTCGGCTCGATTCTGAAACAATGGTTCGAAGAAGGGACAATGGGAGAGCCACACACCTACAAAGTCGAGGGATTCGGCGAGGATTTCATTCCCTCGGCAACCGATTTTTCACTGATAGATGAGATACATCAAGTCGATGACGGCACCTGTTTCCGCTGGGCGCGAGCGCTGGCCAGGCGCGAGGGGATGTTCTGCGGTGGCTCATGCGGTGGGGCGGTCAAGGTGGCGCTCGACCTGGCCGAGCGTGCGGATGCGGCTGGAGAGGCAGCGATGATAGTGGTAATCCTACCCGATGCGGGAAATCCTTACCTCTCCAAGTTCTATAATGATGAATGGCTGGTGGAGAACGGATGGGACCCACAGGATTGGGAGTGATGGCGTGAGCGCGGACAAACCATTGGGTGAATCGACCCGGGCGGTCCACACCGCTGCTGAGCCGGAGGAAAAGACCGGTTCGGTGCAGGTTCCCATCTACCAGACTTCCACCTATGTGCAGAGTGATTTCGCGGTGCATAAGGGCTATGAGTATTCTCGAACCCAGAATCCGACCCGACAAGCACTGGAGCGAGCGATGGCGGAACTCGAATCACCTACCGAACCGGCTCAAGGTTTCGCCTTCGCCAGCGGGATGGCGGCAATCGCCACCATAACCCAGTTACTCGATTCGGGCTGCCATATCCTAGCTGCTTCTGACCTCTATGGAGGGACCGGGCGCCTGTTCGACGAGGTACTATCGAGGTTCGGCGTGGAAACCACCTACAGTGAACTGAATCCCGGTGATTTAGAGGCCTGTGCCCGCGACAATACCAGTCTCTTGTGGCTGGAGTCACCGACCAATCCACTGCTGAATATCCACGACATCGCCGAGTTGTCGGCGCAAGCCCATGAGCGTGGCTGGATTGTGGTCGTCGACAACACCTTCGCCAGTCCGACTCTGCAACGCCCGCTGGAATTGGGCGCTGACATCGTCGTGCATTCGACCACCAAGTACATCGCCGGCCATTCAGACCTTATCGGCGGTTGTGCCGTCACCCGTGACCCTCTGCTCGGCGAGCGATTGGGATTCCTGCAGAACACCTTGGGGGCGATTCCTTCACCTCTGGACTGTTTCCTCACCCTGCGAGGTATTCGTACGCTTCCACTGCGAATGGAACGCCACTGCGATAACGCCGAATATCTCGTTGAGCGTCTGGCGCAGCACCCAAGAGTCACGAAATTGCTCTACCCCGGCCTTTCTGGACATCCAGGATACGAAGTCGCCAAACAACAGATGAGCAGGTCTGGTGGAATGATTTCACTCGAGTTGGAGGGCGGCGAGGCCGCGGCCAGAAAATTCGCTAAGAACCTGCAACTGTTCGCTACAGCAGAGAGTCTGGGTGGGGTCGAGAGTCTCATCAATCATCCTTGGTCGATGACCCACGCCGCCACCCCTGAGCAGAGGAGGCTTGAGATCGGGGTAACCCCAGGGCTAGTGCGGCTCTCGGTAGGGATTGAGGATGCGATTGACCTCTGGAATGATATCGAAGATTCGCTCGGTGCTTCTGTTATTTGAGGAGATGAGCATCACGGATGAAAATGGGCTGCTGTGATGCTAAGCACAGGGTAGCGTTAGTACTGACCCACTGTAAGCCCATTGTACTGGCATATGGAATATAGAGG
>Ga0209554_1000806_pt1 | contig 25796 bp, 24 predicted proteins | sample MarorgKNORR_S2LV_5_FD_188221 | JGI IMG/M metagenome (GOLD analysis project Ga0209554, IMG submission 188221) | Marine microbial communities from the Southern Atlantic Ocean, analyzing organic carbon cycling - Bottom_A/KNORR_S2/LV (SPAdes) (version 2) | ecosystem: Environmental > Aquatic > Marine... | reverse complement strand
GCATTGGATCTAGGAGATGTAATTGTCCGGTCAGATTTATGTGATTTTACGTTTAAAAACACGCCTTCTTTATTAAAAGAAATTGCAAAAATATTAAGCAAATCTGCGGATAGCAACGATTACTTTTTAACCGTTTCACAAGGAATTTTTGAAACGAATATTGTGGTTAGTAAAAACCTACAATCGCATGTAGAAGCTATTTTTGAAAAAGAAACACTCATTCATAGTGTTGTCAATTTAGCATCGATTACCATCAAACTCCCTAAAGAAAACTTAGAACAATCTGGCGTTTATTATTTTATTTTAAAACAATTTGCTTGGGCAAACATTGCTGTTCAAGAGGTGATTTCTACCACGCATGAAATGACGATTGTTGTAAAAGAAGAAGATGTAAACGAAACCTTTGCCATTTTAATGGATTTGAAACTGAATTAAAAATTCCTCATTATCACTAGAAACCATACACACGATTAGATTATAACTACATGGGAAAAAAAGACCCTTATGCAGCGTTGCGATTTAAAGAGTTTAATCTTTTTTTATTGGTTCGTTTTGCCCTTGTATTTGGTTGGTCCATGCAATTTATAATTATTGAATGGCAAGTGTATAGCATTACGAAAGACCCTTTATCTTTAGGAATTATTGGCTTGATGGAAGTTATTCCAGCAGTTTCTATGGCGTTATTTGCAGGACATATTGTTGATCAAAAAGAAAAACGAAATTTATTGGCTGTTTGTACAGCTGCTTTTTCATTGATTAGCTTGGGCTTGTTTTTACTTACTTGGCCAGCAATTGTAAAAGATTGGTCTACAAATACTGTTTTGTATGCTATTTATGCATTGGTTTTTTTTGGTGGTTTTTTACGATCTTTCTTCGGGCCCACCATTTTTTCATTGATCGCATTAATTGTTCCTAAAAAAGTATATCCAAATGCGGCAACCTGGAGTAGCTCTACTTGGCAAATGGCATCTGTTTTAGGACCTGCTTTTGCGGGGTTTTCAATCCTCTGGATCGGTGTTCACTGGTCTTTATGTATTGTTTTTTCCTTGGTGCTTTTATCGTTCGCTCTTGTTTTTAGAATTTCTAAGAAACCGATTTTAAACCCAAAAATAGGTGAGCCGATTATGCAAAGTTTAAAAGAAGGAATACAGTTTGTGTACAAAACCAAAGCAATTTTAGGAGCGATTACCTTAGACATGGTTTCTGTGCTTTTTGGAGGCGCAGTGGCTTTATTACCAATATATGCTCAAGATATTTTAAAAGTAGGTCCAGAAGGATTTGGCGCTCTACGAGCAGCTCCGGCAATCGGAGCTTTTTTAACAATGCTTATTACCGCTTATATTCCTATAAGTAAAAACGCAGGAATCAAATTATTGATGGCTATCTTCGGATTTGGTTTGTGTATCATTGTCTTTGGTCTTTCGTCCGTATTTTGGATTTCTATTGTTGCCTTATTTTTTAGTGGTGTTACAGATGGAGTTTCTATGGTCATCAGACAAACCATTTTACAATTAAAAACACCAGATCATATGAGAGGACGTGTTGCTTCTGTAAATTCAATGTTTATAGGATCGTCTAACGAGCTAGGAGCTTTTGAAAGTGGTGTTACTGCAAAATTAATGGGTACTGTAACAGCGGTTGTTTTTGGAGGTACCATGACCTTAATTACGGTAATCACTACAGGAATTATTTCTCCCTCATTTAGAGCTCTAGATTTGACGAAAGATTTAGAAGCTCATGAAAATGACCCCAACTAACGAGTTAGCTGTTATTCATTTTGAATAAAACTTGTCACTTCGAGTGAATTTTATGAATGAAAATCCGTAAAATTAGTATCGAGAATTAAACTTTTGGTTTTCAAAATAGTTCTCAATACAATTTTTATCCCGATAATTATCGGAACGAAAAGCAGGCTCGAACAGACATTTAGATAGATCAAAGAAATCACAATCCACAACGAGTTAGTTAAATGTTATAGCGATCGTCATTTTTTCTTCCAATTCTTGCTGATGTTTTTGAGTGGTTTCTTCATCCCAATTAAAATGAGCGCGACATTCCTCTTTGATTAAATTTTTATACAAATCTACGCTTGGCTTGTCAAAAAACAAACGCCCTGTTCTACGCATAAAAAAGTCGGTTGGCGTACAGGTCATTTCATACTGTATGGAAAACCACAATTCTGCTTTTATCAATTTTTCTTTAGGGTCTTTGTCAGAAAGTTCCTCAAACTTTTTAAGAATGAGCTCGGTTTGCCTTCCGTAGTTGTAGACCAAATAGGTGGCCTCTGTTTTTTGAAAACCAACAGGGCTTAATTTTTTGAACACCTCTTTGATATACGTTTTTACGGCATTAAAATTTTTAAAGGTTCCGCCACAAAGGAGAATTTCTTCCGTTTTGACATCTTCAAACTCTTTGTCAAACCGACGTTTGTATTTTTTAGCAACCAAATCGACAATTCGCTCTGCCATTTTCCGATAGCCTGTTAATTTTCCTCCAGCAATTGAAATCAATTCGCTATCTGACACAAAAAGCTCGTCCTTTCTAGACAATTCTGCTGCCGATTTTCCTTCTTCATGAATCAACGGACGCAAACCCGCCCAAGAAGATTGAAGATCGTCCATGGTTAAATGAACAGAAGGAAACATGTTGTTTACTGCAGAAATTAAATAGGTAGCGTCCACCAAATTGGTTTCTACATTGTTTTTATCGCGCTGAAAATTGGTGTCTGTTGTTCCAAAATAGGTTACTTTTCCTCGGGGAATCGCAAACATCATACGTCCGTCAGGAACATCAAAATACACCGACTGCTTTACGGGCAATTTTTCATGCGCAACCACCAAATGAACGCCTTTGGTTAGGTGCAATCGCTTGCTTGTTTTGGAGTGATTTAGCTGTCGTAATTCATCTACCCAAGGGCCTGTTGCATTGACCACATACTTGGCTTTTATGTCAAATTTTTCCTTTGAGAGACTGTCCAAAACAGTTGCGCCAACAACCCGATTGTCTTTGTATAAAAACTCCGTAGCTTGTACGTAGTTTAGGGCTTTTGTACCATAATTTAACGCTGTTTTTAAAACCTCAATGGTCAATCGAGCATCATCGGTTCTATATTCTGCATAATATCCAGCGCCGTGTAAAATCTTTTTAGGAAGCAAAGGCTCCATTTTTAAGCTCTCTTTTTTAGTAAGCATTTTTCGTTTGTCTTCTCCTTCTACACTTGCTAAAATATCGTAGACTTTTAACCCGATCGAGGTCAGCCAAGAACCATACGTTCCGCCTTCAATTAACGGTAAGATCATTTTTTCTGGAATCACCAAATGTGGTGCTAATTTATGTACAATAGCACGTTCGGTACCCACCTCTTTAACCAGCCAAAAATCGAATTGCTTTAAGTAGCGCAATCCACCGTGAATGAGCTTGGTTGATTTGCCGCTTGTACCAGAAGCAAAGTCGTTTTTTTCGATCAAGGCAACTTTCATTCCACGCGATGCCGCATCTAATGCAATTCCTGCGCCTGTAATTCCGCCACCAATAATTAAGAGATCAAACTCTGTGGTTTGCAATTCTGTGGAAATGGTTTTTCTATTAAAGAATGAAAAGCTCATTGAATAGTGTTGTTTTTAAAGGTTACTAAAAGTTATGAATTATCTTCCCAATTCATCGTTCTTTCTACTGCTTTTTGCCATTTTTTATAGAGTCGTTCTCTTTTTTCAGAAGTAAATGCAGGTGTAAATACGGTGTCTATTTTTCTATGAGAAAGAATGTCAGATTGTTTCCACAATCCCACAGCAATTCCTGCTAAATAAGCTGCACCTAGCGCCGTTGTTTCTGTGATTTTTGGACGTTCTACTTTGGTATTTAAGATATCTGCCTGAAATTGCATCAGTAAATTGTTTGCACAAGCACCACCGTCAACTTTTAAGGAAGTTAGCGGAACCTTACTATCTTCTTGCATGGCATTTAACAAGTCTTTTGTTTGATATGCCAACGATTGTAAGGTTGCCTTGATCAAATGATTTTTTCCAGTATCACGTGTCAATCCGAAAATAGCGCCCCGCGCATACATGTCCCAATACGGGGCTCCCAATCCAGCAAAAGCAGGAACCACATAGACAGGGTTTTCTCCTTCTACCAAATTTGCCAGTGTTTCACTCTCTTCGGCGTTGCTAATAAGTTGCAATCCGTCACGCAACCATTGAATCGCAGCGCCTGCAATAAAGACACTTCCTTCTAACGCATAATAGACTTTATTGTCAATTCCCCAAGCGATGGTGGTCAGCAACCCGTTGTTAGAAAACTGCGCTTCTTCCCCTGTATTCATCAACATAAAACAACCTGTTCCATAGGTGTTTTTTGCTTCACCTTTTTCAAAACACGCTTGTCCAAATAACGCCGCTTGTTGATCGCCAGCAATGCCTGCAATCGGAATTTTTACACCCTCAATTGTATACATACCAAATTGATAACTGGAAGGGTGTACTTTGGGAAGCATCGATGTAGGAATGTTCAATTCGGTTATTAATTTTTCATCCCAATTTAATTTTTTAATATCAAACAACATCGTTCTCGAGGCGTTGCTAACGTCGGTTGCATGCGCTTTCCCTTCCGTTAAATTCCATAACAACCACGTATCAATGGTTCCAAAAAGAAGGTTTCCTTTTTCTGCTTCGGATTGTGCGTTTTCGACATGGTTTAAAATCCAGTGAATTTTTGTAGCAGAAAAATAGGCATCAATAACGAGCCCTGTGGTTTTTTTCACGTGATTTTCGAATCCTTTTTGCTTTAAGTTTTCACAAATGGAAGCCGTTCGTTTGTCTTGCCAAACAATGGCATTGTAAATAGGTTTTCCGGTATGTTTATTCCAAACAACGGTTGTTTCACGTTGGTTTGTAATACCAATTCCTACAATTTCTGACGCAGAAATATGGGCTTTTGCAAGGACCTTTTTTAGGGTTGTTAATTGCGTTTCCAAAATCTCCATCGGATCGTGTTCTACCCAACCAGATTGCGGAAAAATCTGTTTGAATTCTTGTTGCTCCATCGCAACAATTTGCCCATTTTCATGAACGAGTACAGATCGGGAACTTGTCGTTCCTTGATCTAAAGCAAGGATGTATTTTTGAGTCATTCGGTTATAATGAATAGAAGTAGCAATTTACAAAAATCAAGGGAATTCTATTTGTCAAAAAAAAAGATTTGATACTCGGAGAAAAAACTATCTTTAGACAACTTAAAAACACAGTGTATGGACTATGGATTCCTTTCGGTATTGCCGCCAATTGTTGCTATTATTTTAGCATTAAGAACAAAGCAAGTATATATCGCATTGCTTTTCGGAATCTGGTTTTCGTGGCTAATTGTAGAAGGATGGAATCCGTTTGACGGCACAATAGCCATGATTGAAGCCTTGGTCAATGTTTTTAAATCCGAAGGAAATACAAGAACCATTATGTTTAGCGCCTTGATAGGAGCGTTGCTTATTTTTATTCAATATTCTAGAGGTGTAGAAGGGTTTGTAAACATTATAAACAGCCGAATTACCAAGTTTGAAAAGAAAAAAACAGGATATAGTAGAGTGATGATACAAGTATTGGCAACCCTAACAGGTCTTGCGTTATTTGTTGAAACGAGCATTAGCTCTTTGACCGTCGGAACCTTATACAGACCTATTTTTGACAAGTTAAAAATACCGAGAGAAAAGTTGGCTTATATTGCTGATTCTAGTTCGGCGCCGTCTTCTATTTTAATTCCGTTCAATGCTTGGGGGGCTTTTATTATGGGGCTTTTATTAACACAAGGAATCGAGCAGCCTTTTTCAGTGATGCTGTCTTCCATCAAATACAATTTTTATCCGCTGTTGGCAATTTTGATCGTTTTTGTGGTGATTTTCACAAAGAAAGATTGGGGCCCAATGGCAAAAGCAGAAAAAAGAACCAGAGAAACAGGTGCGTTAATGAATGCAAATGCTGTGCCGATGGTTTCTGACGAGATTACAGCTTTTCCTCCAAAAGAAGGCATCAAAGCAAAGGCGTACAATATGATTATTCCTTTATTGGTGATGGTGTTGATGATGCCCATAAACCTTGTGTATACAGGATGGAATGCGGTTCAGAATTCCGATTCCTTTTTAGACCATGTTTCGCAAGCCATTGGGAAAGGGTCAGGATCTTCTTCTGTGTTATATTCGGTAATTATTTCTTTGATCGTCGCCATGATTTTATACGCTGTTCAAGGGATTATGAAACCGAAAGAAATGGTGAGCTTGACACTGAAAGGAATTAGTGAATTAATGCCATTGGCCTTATTAATGCTCTTGGCATTTGCCATTGGCGATGCTTGTAAAGAATTGGGAACAGGACAGTATGTGGCAAATGTTACAAAAGAGTGGTTGTCTCCAGAATTGTTGCCAGCGGTGGTTTTTGTAATTAGCTCGTTTATTGCTTTTTCAACAGGAACCTCTTGGGGAACTTTTGCAATTATGTTGGCAATTTCTATTCCGATGGCAAACATTCATGGCTCAGAAATCACAATTATTGTGGCGGCAACGCTTGGAGGAGGAATTTTTGGAGATCATTGTTCGCCGATTTCAGACACGTCGATCATTTCTTCGATGGCATCGGCAAGTGATCATATAGATCATGTAAAAACACAATTACCCTACGCATTGATTGGTGGAGTGATTACCACGATTCTTTATTTGTTGATTGGGTTTTTTGGCTGATAAAAAAGAAGTTGTCATTGCGAGGAATGAAATGACGCGGTAATCTCTTCAAAAAGTTAGGGAATCGTAAATGAGTAAGTTTAGATTCCGCATCAAGTGCGGAAAGACAGTATTATTTCACTAAAATGCCACGTTTTTTTAGTTGTTTGATCATTCGTAAAGCGCCTTCTTTGATGGTGTTTTGTTTAAAAAGAAAGGTTTTCTCGTACAAGATATTGCCTTCAAAAAAAGAAACTTGAAAACGATTGTTTAGTTTGAAGAGTTCTGGCTGAATAAATTCAACTTTTGCGAAAGAATTTTTAGGCAACACCTCAATTTTCTTACGTAGCAATGACGTTGTTTTTTTCTCGCTGAAGCCCTGAGAAACAATCACCACCATTTCTAAGTCGACTTCTTTTTTGTTGATGATATACACATTCCAATCATCGGTTTTATAGAGATCATTGTATTCATAAACAATGGCCATTTCTATGTCAGTAACTTCTGGAATTTGAATGTCTTTTTTCATTGATGCTAAACTTGTTTACGCTGAATTAAATTCAGTATCTCTTTAGATACCTAAGGTTTATTTTAGAAAGAAGTTGCAAAGCGGCAAAGCGGCAGAGTTACAAAGTTTTATTTCTTTGAACCTTTGCGACTTTGTATCGTATTTATAGTACCGACTTAAATTGTTTTAAGAAACGAACATCGTTTTCATAAAACATTCTAATATCTGGAATTTGATATAGCAACATGGCAATACGCTCAATTCCCATTCCGAAGGCATACCCAGAATGTTTTACGGGATCGATATTGGCATTTTTCAAGACATTAGGATCTACCATTCCGCAGCCCATAATTTCTAACCAACCGGTTCCCTTGGTAATTCTATAATCGGTTTCTGTTTCCAGCCCCCAATAAATATCTACTTCGGCGCTTGGCTCTGTAAAAGGAAAATAAGAAGGGCGAAGTCTGATTTTAGACTTTCCAAACATTTCTTTTGTAAAATATAAAAGCGTTTGCTTCAAATCAGCAAAAGAAACATCGGTATCAATATACAAACCTTCTACTTGGTGAAAAATACAATGTGCACGTGCAGAAATATCTTCGTTACGAAATACACGACCTGGAGAAATGGTTCGAATAGGAGGTGTATTATTTTCCATATAACGGACCTGTACCGATGAGGTATGAGTTCTCAATAAAAGATCAGGGTTTTGTTCTATAAAAAAAGTGTCCTGCATGTCACGTGCTGGATGGTATTCTGGTAAATTCAAGGCTGTAAAGTTATGCCAATCATCTTCAATTTCTGGACCTTCAGAAACTGTAAAACCAATGTGATTGAACACCTCAATAATTTGATTTCTCACCAATGATATTGGGTGACGAGCCCCTAGTTGAATAGGTTCTGATGGACGAGTTAAATCTCCATAAATGCCTTTTTCTTCAACAGAAGATGCTAACCCATCATTTAAAACCATCACTTTTGCTTCAGCAGCTTTTTTTAAGGTATTCAACGCTTGTCCAACATCTTTTCGCAAATGAGCATCTATGGTTTTAAATTCTCTGAACAACCCTTTTAACAAGCCTTTGCTTCCCAAGTATTTTATTCTAAACGCCTCAACCTCTTCTTTAGAAGTTGCTTTAAAAGCCGCCACATCGCCAATCAATTCCTTTACTTTGTCTAACATTCTTTAAACTCAAAAAATTAAGGTACAAATTTACGATTTTTTATGGAAAAGGGCGTGATGTTTTGACGGTTTACGAAATCGATTGAGAAAAAATTAAAAACAAACAAAATAATGGGAAATTATAAATTTAAAGAATGGAAAATTGGTTATATTTGCCCCGTTAAATTATTAAATACATAAAATAATAGATTTAAATTATGGAATCTAAAATAAATGTTTTTATGGATTACGTGCAACAGCGTAATCCTAATGAACCAGAATTTTTACAAGCTGTACACGAAGTGGCAGAAACGGTAATTCCATTTATTGAAAACAACCCTAAATATCAAGGGAAAAAATTGTTAGAAAGAATGGTAGAGCCAGAGAGAACAATCTTATTTAGAGTTCCTTGGGTTGATGATAAAGGAGAAACACATGTAAATAGAGGGTATCGAGTAGAATTTAATTCTGCAATTGGACCTTATAAGGGAGGTTTGCGTTTTCATCCCTCAGTAAACTTATCGATCTTAAAGTTTTTAGGATTTGAGCAAGTTTTTAAAAACTCACTAACTACTTTACCAATGGGTGGAGGAAAAGGAGGGTCTGATTTTAACCCAAAAGGAAAGTCAGACAATGAAGTGATGAAATTTTGTCAAGCTTTTATGAGTGAATTGTTTCGTCATATTGGAGCAAATACAGATGTTCCTGCTGGAGATATTGGTGTTGGAGGAAGAGAAATTGGATTCATGTTTGGTCAATACAAGAAATTACGCAATGAATTTGTAGGTGTTTTAACAGGAAAAGGTTCTGCTTGGGGAGGTTCTTTAATTAGACCAGAAGCAACAGGATATGGAACAGTATATTTTGCAGAAAACATGTTAAAAACAAAAGGAGATTCTTTTAAAGGAAAAACTGTTGTTGTTTCAGGGTCTGGAAATGTGGCACAATATGCTACTGAAAAAGCGACTGAATTAGGTGCGAAAGTAGTTACCATGTCAGATTCTTCAGGATATATTTATGATGCAGACGGAATTGACGCTGAGAAATTAGCACACGTGATGGAAATTAAAAATGTGCGTAGAGGAAGAATTAATGAATACGTAGAAAAATACCCATCAGCAAAATTCTTTAAAGGAGAAAAACCTTGGAGTGTTGCTTGTGATGTTGCGTTGCCTTGTGCAACTCAAAACGAGTTAAACGGAGAGGACGCAAAAATACTCGTTGCCAATGGATGTGTCTGTGTTGCAGAAGGAGCAAACATGCCCTCTACACCAGAAGCAATTGAAGAGTTCCAAACGGCAAAGATCTTATTTGCTCCAGGAAAAGCATCAAATGCAGGTGGAGTTGCAACTTCTGGTTTAGAAATGAGCCAAAACTCATTACGTTATAACTGGACAAGAGAAGAAGTAGACGGAAAGCTATATCAAATAATGAATAATATTCACGCCTCATGTGTTACTTATGGAACACAAGAAAACGGTTTTGTTGATTATGTAAAAGGTGCAAATGTAGCTGGCTTTGTAAAAGTTGCTGACGCGATGTTAGATCAAGGAGTGGTTTAGACTTCTCGATTTTTAGATATTTAGACCTCACAGATTTTTCTGTGAGGTTTTTTTATATAACTTAAGTACCTTTGATAGCATTATCATGTTTTAAAGATGAAAAAGGTACTATATATATTCTCGTTTAGTTTAATTTTCGCCTGTACTACGGCTTCAGTTAAAGAAAAAAAATTAAAAACAGCGTTTTCTTTAATAGAGGAAGCAATTTTAATAGAAGCTAAAAGTATAATGGAGTCATCGTATTATTGTACGTTAATTACTCAAGATAAAAATGGTCAACCTAAAGCACGTGTAGTTGAACCTTTTTCACCAGAAAAAGAGTATACCGTTTGGATGGCAACCAATCCTAATAGTAGAAAAGTAACAGAGCTAAAAAACAACAGTAAAACCACTTTGCACTATTTTGATAAAAGTAAACTAGCCTATGTATCATTGATGGGAGATGCGTATTTGGTAGACGATTCTATTCTTAAAACACAGAAATGGAAAGAAGGATGGGAAAAGTTTTATCCAAAAAGAGATAATGATTATTTACTAATAAAATTTGTACCACACACCCTAGAACTTATCAGCCCTTCTAAAAAATATTTAGGCGATAAAATTACGTGGAAACCACATCAAGTAATACTAAGAAAATGAGAAGATTAAAAAACCAACTCCTTCAAGGAAAACACAACAAGTCCATTTTGGCAGATGTTTTTTTTATAGAAACAGGCGCAGTGAAGCCTGTGCTCATTTTTTGTCACGGATACAAAGGGTTTAAAGATTGGGGAGCATGGAATTTAATGGCAGAGGCCTTTGCAAAAGCAGGTTTTTGTTGCGTAAAGTTTAATTTTTCTTACAATGGAGGAACAGTTGAAGAGCCGATTGATTTTCCAGATTTAGAAGCATTTGGACAAAACAACTACAGTAAAGAATTGGACGACTTAGAAATTGTAATTGATTGGATTTATGAAAGTAAATTGTTTCAAAATGAAATAGATGTAGCTCAAATTTCTTTGATGGGCCATAGTCGAGGAGGAGGAATTGTTTTGATTAAAGCCGCAGAAGATACTCGAATTAAGAACGTAATTACCTTAGCTGGAGTTTGCGATTTTAAAAAAAGAACAGCAACTATAGGGAATTTAGAAGAATGGAAAAAAGACGGGGTTAAATATGTTTTAAATGGTAGAACGAAACAACAAATGCCTCATTTTTATCAATTTTATGAAGATTTTATAGAAAATGAAGAACGCTTAACCATTGAAAGAGCAGTTAAAAGCTTGGTAATTCCACATTTAATTATTCACGGAAATAATGATACTTCTGTTTTAATTGAAGAGGCAAAAAAACTACATTCTTGGAATTCAAAAAGCCAATTAGAAATTATTAAAAACGCCAACCACGTGTTTAATACCTCACACCCTTGGAAGGAAGAGAAATTATCAAACGAATTAGAAATTGCCACAAAACAGTGTATTCAATTTTTAGAATAATGGTCATTCCCGCGGACCTGCCTATTGGCAGACAGGATCGAAAATCTATTTTAACGGAGTTTAGTTTGGATTCCTAATCTCCCGATAGTTATCGGGATGGGAATGAAAATAAGCTTTCTAAAGAATTACAAGAAACAGTAGAGAACTGTCTCAAATTTTTAAAAGAAGACCAATTCTTCTTTTTTGTATTTTTGAACTTATTTTATAATAGTGTTTAAGATGAGCGGAATAAAAAATTTAAGGACTTTGATTAAAAGCATGGAGCCTGTATTGAATAAAGGAGCGTATGTTTTTACTACGGTTACCAACAATCAGGTAGCGCGTTCAGAGACTCTTTTTGAATTTAAAGAAGAAGAAGGCACCACAATCGTTTTAGAGCAATCAAAAGCAGATGAATTAGGGCTGTCTTATGAGTATATTTCTTCTTGGATTAGTTTAAAAATTCACTCTTCATTAGATGCTGTTGGTTTAACAGCGGCGTTTTCAACCGAATTAACAAAATACAATATAAGTTGCAATGTAGTAGCGGGTTATTATCACGATCATATTTTTGTTGATCAAAAAGATGGTCAAAAAGCCATTGCTATACTAGCTGATTTTTCGAAGAATTACTCATGAAATTAAAACCTCCTTTTAGAAAAATTATCCATGTAGATATGGATGCATTTTATGCATCGGTAGAAGAATTGGACAATCCAGATTTGATAGGAAAACCCGTTGTGGTTGGAGGAAGTGAAATTCGTGGCGTTGTTGCTGCGGCAAATTATGAAGCGCGTAAATTTGGAGTGCGCTCTGCAATGAGTGGTGTCATGGCAAAAAAAAACTGCCCTCAGTTGATTTTTGTTCCTCCGAGATTTGCTCGGTACAAAGAAATTTCAAAAAAAATTAGATCAATATTCCATGACTATACTGATTTGGTAGAGCCGCTTTCGTTAGACGAAGCGTATTTGGACGTGACCGAAAATAAGAAAGGAAACCCCTCTGCAAGTATGATTGCTCAAGAAATTAGACAACGTATTTATGATGAGTTGAAATTACGAGCTTCTGCAGGAATTTCGTACAATAAATTTATTGCTAAAATCGCTTCGGACATCAACAAGCCAAATGGACAAAAGACGATTGCTCCTGAAGAAGCGAAGCAGTTTTTAGCAGCATTGTCCATTCAGAAGTTTTATGGCGTTGGAAAAGTAACTGCTGCCAAAATGTATAATTTAGGGATTTTCACAGGGAAGGATTTAAAAGAAAAATCAATCGAATTTTTAACGGAACATTTTGGGAAGTCAGGAAATCACTATTATTACATTGTTCGCGGAATTCATCACGGAAAGGTAAATCCAAATCGGATTGCAAAATCGGTTGCTGCAGAGCACACCTTCCGAACAAATTTGACCTCAGAAATATTTATGTTAGAGCAGCTAGAGAAAATTGCAGATGAATTAGAACAGCGCTTAAAAAAATCGAAATTAGCAGGAAAAACAGTTACCTTAAAAATAAAATATAGCGACTTTATTCAGCAAACAAGAAGTAAAACACTGCCTTTTTTTGTAAAGGACAAAGCCATTTTACTAGACACTGTTAAAGAGTTGTTGTATCAAGAAAAAATGAAAAATTCAGTGCGTTTGTTGGGAATATCGGTTACGAATTTGAATGTAAACACGAAGAAAAAAGAACAAATATTAGAGGTTCAGTTAAAGCTAGAATTTTAATAGAACACCGAGCGCTATTTATAAAAAGAAAACCGAATGCAGACACGTATTTTTAGAACAAGTTCAACAAATAAAGATTTTATCAATCTTGTAAAAGAGCTAGACGCGTATTTAAAAACAACAGACGGAGAAGAACATGATTTTTACAATCAGTTTAATAATATTGATATGTTAAAGCACGTGGTACTTATTTTTGTTGATGAAAAACCAGTTGCTTGTGGAGCAATGAAACCTTTTGATTTTGAAACAATGGAAATAAAAAGAATGTATGTTTCGCCTAAAAACAGAGGTGTTGGACTTGCTCAAAAAGTACTACATGAACTAGAGGTTTGGGCAAAAGAATTGACGTATAAAAAGTGTATATTAGAAACGGGAAAACGCCAAGTAGAGGCGGTAAAATTTTATCATAAATGCAAGTACACATTGATTCCGAATTATGGACAATATATAGGAATGGAGAATAGCTTCTGTTTTAAAAAAATGGTATGATATGAATTTGAGTTATTGGGAACAAAAGGAGTGGTTTACAGCGATTGATTTTACAATTGTTGGTAGTGGAATTGTAGGATTAAGCTGTGCTTTAGAATTAAAAAAAAACCACCCAAAAGCAAAAATTTTGCTCTTAGAGAAAGGGATGTTACCACAAGGGGCAAGCACAAAAAATGCAGGATTCGCCTGTTTTGGAAGTTTATCAGAATTGATAGATGATTTAAAAACGCATTCTGAACAAGAAGTATTTGATTTGGTGAAGAAACGCTGGGAAGGCTTGCAATTACTACGTCAAAATTTAGGAGATTCAACGATTGATTTTCAACAAAACAACGGATTTGAATTGTTTAAAGACAAGAATTTTTACGAAGAATGTTTATCGAGAAAAGAGGAAGTAAATCAGCTTATTTTTCCAATTTTTAAGAACTCTGTGTTTTCTGAAACAAGCAATATCTTTAATTTTGAAAATATTCAACCAAATTATATTTCCAACCAGTTTGAAGGACAAATTGATACAGGAAAAATGGTTTCAGAGTTGCTTTTATTAGTTCAAAAATTAGGCGTTAAAATCCTAAATAATATTGCTGTAGAAAGCTATACAGAAGGTCTCGAAAAGGTGGCTGTAAAAACCAATCAAAATGAATTTACTACGCGTAAATTATTCATTGCCACCAATGGTTTTGCGAAGCAATTAGTACAAGAAAATGTACAACCCGCAAGGGCACAAGTTTTGATCACAAAACCGATTAAAAATCTTCATATAAAAGGGACATTTCATTTGGAGAAAGGCTATTATTATTTTAGAAATATTGATGATAGAATTTTGTTTGGAGGAGGAAGAAACCTTGATTTTAAAGGCGAAGAAACGTCAGAATTTGGACAAACAACATTGATTCAAGAAGCATTAAAAGCCATTTTAAAAGAAACGATTTTGCCCAATACGAATTTTGAAATTGATTCTTCTTGGAGTGGAATTATGGGCGTTGGAAATCAGAAAAAAGCCATCGTAAAACCAATTTCTAGCAATGTGGCTTGTGGGGTTCGACTTGGCGGAATGGGCGTTGCCATTGGAAGTTTAATAGGAAAAGAACTGGCAGAAGTATACAAATAATAAAATGACACGTTGTGAAAAAAACAAGCCATAAGAACATAAAAATAGCGTTACATCATCAATGTGAACGGTTTGTGAATCATCGTTTACAAACCATTGAAGCAATTATTTCTTCCAGCCAAAAAGCCTTGCAATCAGAAACGAAAAGTTCTGCTGGAGATAAGCATGAAACAGGGCGCGCCATGCTGCAATTGGAAATGGAAAAGGCAGGGCAACAATTGAGTACAATTACTCAAATGAAAGAAACGTTGGCAAAGATTGAGGTTTCTAAAACGTCAAAAACTGCGCATTTAGGAAGTGTTGTTATTACAGATAAAGCCAATTATTATTTAAGCATTAGCGCTGGGCAGCTAGTTGTTGGAGAGGATAATTATTTTGCCATTTCAACAGATTCTCCAATAGGGAAATTGCTGTTGGGAAAGCAACAAAATGATCGCATTGTTTGGAATGGAACAGTAATTAGAATTGTTGAAATTGCATAAAAAATCTCGCAAAAACGAATACAGAAATAAGCGCAATTGCGAGATGTACAAGAATGGTTATGTACTTTAATCAAAAAGAGATTTGAATCGATCCCAATACGCATATATTAAAAGAAGGTTTAATACTGCAACAATTGCTGCAAACATAATCCCGGCTAAATCAAAAGCGAAATGAAAAGCCACAACATTAATAGATACAGGCACCAACATGGCCAATGCAAATGGCACGGCTTTGTTTACGACCAAACACAGCCCTACAATGACGTATACAATGCCAAGGATTTCAAAGATGTACCCACTACCTGCCAATGCTCCTAAAAAAGCTCCAGCTTCAGGCGGTGGAGTTGGTGCTGGCATAAAATTAAATAAATGGTTTGCGCCAAAAACCAACATAAAAAGTCCTAATACGTAGCGAGCTGCTTTTGTTATTGTAGAATTCATAATATAAAAGGTTAATTCATAAATAGTTGAGAGGTTAAGTTAGTAAAAAAGAATTACATAAACCCCAAACGGTTGATAAGCTGTAATCAATGTTGATAAATAACGTCTAAGGTTGGAAAAACAAAAGTTTTAAAAAATGACAGAAAACTTAACAAAAGAAACCTTTTTAGAAAAGGTTTTTAATTTTGAAGAACACAAAGAATGGGCTTTTAAAGGAAAAGTTCCGGCAATTATAGATTTTTATGCTGACTGGTGTGGTCCTTGTAAAATGATTGCTCCAATTTTAAAACAATTGAGCGAAGAGTATGGAGACAAGCTCACCATTTATAAGGTAGATACAGAAGCAGAACAAGAGCTGTCTGCTGCATTTGGAATTAGAAGTATTCCTTCCATGCTATTTTGCCCAATGGATGAACAGCCAGAAATGGCAAATGGAGCCTTGCCAAAAGCACAATTAGAACAGATTATAAAAGATGTTTTAAAGGTTGAAAAGTAAAAAGAAAAAACCGAGTGAAAACTCGGTTTTTAATGGAAAAAAGCTGATTGACAATCAATTATACCAACTGATTGTCAATCAAATACTCTGCAATTTGTATGGTGTTTGTTGCTGCTCCTTTTCGAAGGTTATCAGCAACAATCCAAAGGTTTAACGTGTTTTCTTGTGATTCATCTCTTCGGATTCTTCCTACAAAAACATCGTCTTTATGATGCGCAGTTATCGGCATCGGATAGGTATTTGTTTCTAAATTATCTTGGACAACAACTCCCGGAGTATCACTTAATAGTTGACGAACTTCAGCAAGATCAAAATCAGTTAAAAATTGCACATTTACGGCCTCAGAATGTCCACCAGTAGTAGGAATTCTTACAGCAGTTGCTGTTACAGAAAAAGAATCGTCTCTTAATATTTTTTTAGGCTCTTTCACCAATTTCATTTCTTCTTTGCTGTATCCGTTTTCTAAAAACACATCACAATGTGGCAATGCATTTCTGCCAATTGGATGTGGATATGCCATTTCTCCTTTAATTCCAGCTTCTTCATTGTCTAATTGTTGCACTGCTTTTACACCTGTTCCAGAAACAGATTGATAGGTAGAAATAACCACACGCTTCATCGTGTATTTTGTATGTAAAGGGGCCAACGCCATCACCAACTGAATTGTAGAACAGTTTGGGTTTGCAATAATTTTATCTTCAGAAGTCAACACATCTCCATTAATTTCAGGAACGATTAACTTTTTTGTTGGATCCATTCTCCAGGCCGAAGAATTGTCAATTACGGTTGTTCCAACATCAGCAAATTTTGGCGCCCATTCTAAAGAAGTGTCACCTCCTGCAGAAAACAATGCAATGTCTGGGCACATTGTCACTGCAGTCGCTAAATTTACTACAGCATAGTCAGTTCCTTTATAAGAAATAATTTTTCCTACAGAGCGCTCTGAAGCAACAGGAATTAATTCTGTAATTGGAAAATTCCGTTCTGCCAATACTTGTAACATTACCTTTCCTACCATTCCGGTAGCACCTACAACAGCAACTTTCATCAGTATTTTGTTTATGATTTTAGACTGCAAAGATTGCAAAAAATAAGCGGAACACGTTATGAATAACAAGCTTATAATCAGTAGTGTTTCAATTTTATCAAAAAACAACAAAAAGTTATATTCTAAACAATAAAAATCAAAAAAACAGTACATTTGCAGAGGCTTTTTAAAGAAAGTCAAAAATAGACTGTTTAACTAAAAAAGTATAGCATGCAACTGTACAATAAGTTAAGCGCAAAAGAACGCGCTGTATTAATTGACAAAGCGGGAAAAGACCGTTTAACCATTTCATTCTATCAATATTTCAAAATAGAAACCCCTCAACTTTTTAGAGACCAATTATTCGTTGAATGGGACACCTTGGGTGTTTTAGGAAGAACCTATGTGTCTTTTGAAGGAATCAATGCTCAGCTTTCTGTACCTGCTGAAAATTTTTTAGCATTGAAAAAACAATTGGATACGATTTCTTTTTTAAAGGACATTCATTTAAATGTGGCTGTAGAACAAGACAATAAATCCTTTTTAAAGCTTAAGATAAAAATTAGAAATAAAATTGTTGCCGATGGATTGAATGACGATTCTTTTGATGTAACGGATATCGGTATTCATTTAAATGCGGAAGAATTTAATAAAATGCTGGCAGATCCAAATACGGTTTGTGTGGATATGCGAAACCATTATGAAAGCGAAATAGGACACTTTAAAGGAGCTGTAACTCCAGATGTAGATACCTTTCGAGATTCATTAGATATTATAGAAGAAGATCTAAAAGATCATAAAGAGGACAAAAACTTATTGATGTATTGTACTGGAGGAATTCGCTGTGAAAAAGCGAGCGCTTATTATAAACACAAAGGGTTTCAGAATGTTTTTCAATTAGAAGGCGGCATTATAGAATATACGCGTCAAGTGAAATCCGAAGGGATTGAAAATAAATTTATCGGCAAAAATTTTGTGTTTGATCATCGAAGAGCAGAGCGAATTTCTGAAGATATTGTTTCAAATTGTCATCAATGTGGTGCGCCGTGCGACATTCATGTAAACTGCGAAAATGAAGCATGTCACCTACTTTTTATTCAATGTGAACCGTGTCAAGAAAAAATGGACACCTGTTGTTCTGACGCGTGTAAAGAAGTTGCAGCGCTGTCTTTTTCAGCCCAAAAGGAATTGAGAAAAGGCAAAGGAAATAGCAATAAGATTTTTAAAAAAGGAAGATCTGCGGTGTTAAAATTTAAAAAATAGTCGTTATTTTTTTGATTTTTGCACAAAGATGATTGCTGTTTTTTAAAGAGCTTTCCTTTGTTCTAACAAAGTGCTTTATCATTTCATATTGAATCTGTATCTTTACAGATTAAAGAAACAAATTAAGAACCCAAAAGAAGTTGTTTGTCGTTTCTTCCTTTTCATACGGATGAGAGATATTTAGGCAAAAACAACTTCTCCAAATATACATACTTATGAGCTGTAATAGTTGCTCTACGGATAAAAGCGGCGTCCCTAAAGGCTGTAAAAGTAATGGAAATTGCGGAACAGATACTTGTGGTAGCGGAAGCAAATTAGCTGTTTTCGACTGGTTGTCAAACATGACCTTGCCAAATGGACAAGCCCCTTTTGATATTTACGAAATTCGTTTTAAAAACGGAAGAAAGCACTTTTTTAAAAACACAGAAAACCTGACACTTTCAATGGGAGATGTTGTGGCTGTAGAAAGTTCTCCAGGACATGATATCGGCACCATTTCTTTAGGAGGAGAATTGGTGAAGGTGCAATTAAAGAAGAAAAAAGTTGCGATTGATAGCGAGGAGATTAAAAAAATATACAGAAAAGCTTCACAAAGAGACATTGATATTTGGCAATCTGCAAGAGACAAAGAAATTGAAACACAACGCAGAGGAAGAGAAATTTTAGGACGTTTAGGTCTTAAAATGAAATTGTCGGATGTAGAATATCAAGGCGATGGAAACAAAGCGACCTTTTATTATACGGCAGATGAGCGTGTAGATTTTCGTCAATTGATTCGAGATTTTGCAGGGGCTTTTTCTATTCGAGTAGAAATGAAACAAGTGGGCTTGCGACAAGAAGCGGCTCGTTTAGGAGGTATTGGCTCTTGTGGACGAGAATTGTGTTGCTCTACATGGTTAACAGATTTTAGAAAAGTAAATACTGCTGCGGCACGGTACCAACAATTGTCATTAAATCCCTTAAAATTATCAGGGCAATGTGGTAAATTAAAATGCTGTTTAAATTATGAATTAGACACGTATTTAGATGCATTAAAAGAATTTCCAAAACAAGACACGGTTTTAAAAACTGAAAAAGGATTGGCTGTTTTTATTAAAATGGACATTTTTAAGAAACAGTTGTGGTATACGTATAAAGACAATAGTTTTAAGTGGTTTAAATTATCGTTAGATCAGGTAAACGAAATGATTGCCTTGAATAAAAATAACGAGACGGTAGCGTCGTTAGAAGAATACGAATTGGACATTGCAGAAGAGGTAAAAATTGATTTTGAAAACGTTGTTGGGCAAGAAAGTTTGACTCGTTTTGACAAACCAAAACAAAAAAAGAGCCGCAAAAGAAACAACAGAAATAAGTCTAAATCTACAGCGAATTCATCGGACAAAAAACCGTTTAAAAAGAGTAAAAATAGACCAACCCATCAAACAGAAAATAAGAACACGCCAAACGAGCAGAAATCTAAACCGAGAAGAAATCATAAAAATAAGCAAAGAAACGAGCCTAGAAATGACAACAAAAACGAACAGAAATAAGTTCTTTTTTGCACTACTATTAGTTGTGTGTTTTGCAGCATGTGACTCTAAAAGAGTGTATGATTCGTACGTTTCTATTCCGAACACATCTTGGGAGTTGAGCAATCATGTCCCTTTCCTTTTTACGGTAAAAGACACGTTGACTCGTAATAACTTGTTTATCAATATTAGAAACAACGCAGACTATTCTTTTAGTAATTTATTTCTGATTACAGCATTAGAATTTCCGAATGGCAAGAAAATTGTAGACACGTTGGAGTATGAAATGACGGATGTTTCAGGAAAGTTTTTAGGCAAAGGATTTACCGATATCAAAGAGAATAAATTGTTTTATAAAGAAAATGTAGTTTTTCTAATGTCAGGAGATTATTCGTTGACAGTATCTCAAGCAATGCGAAAAAACAATGAAGTTGATGGGATAAAAATGTTAGATGGAATTATAGATGTCGGATTTAGAATTGAAAAAGAACAGTAAGATGGCAACGAAAACAACAACAAATTTTAAGAAATACATCAACTGGTTTTGGACGCTCTTTATTGGAGGGTTTGCAAGTGTTTTGTTGCTTTTTGTACTCGCTTCTTGGGGTGTTTTTGGCGCCTTGCCAACCTTTGAGGAATTAGAAAACCCAGAAAGTAACTTGGCTACAGAAATTATTTCTGCCGATGGAAAAACACTTGGAACGTATGCGGTACAGAATAGAATCCCTATAAAATTTAAAGACCTTCCTAAAAATTTAATTGATGCTTTGGTGGCTACTGAAGATGAACGTTTTTATAGTCATTCAGGAATTGATTTTAGAGGCACAGCGAGAGCCATTATAAAAATGGGAAAAGGTGGTGGAGCTAGTACTATAACACAACAACTAGCTAAAAACTTGTTTACAAAAAAAGCTTCAAAAAACACGCTTAAAAGAATCATTCAGAAAGTAAAAGAATGGGTCATTACGATAAAATTAGAACGACAATATACCAAGAATGAAATCATTGCAATGTATTTAAATAAACAGGGCTTTCTTTTTAATGCGATAGGTATCCGTTCTGCATCTCGTATTTATTTTGGTAAAGAGCCCAGAGAATTGAAAATAGAAGAATCAGCCGTGTTGGCAGCCATGTTGAAAAACCCTTATCAATACAATCCAATTATAAAACGAAAAAAAGAAAAATCTTTAAGGAGAAGAAATCAAGTATTCAAACAGCTTGAAAGAAATGGCTTTATATCCGAAAAAGAGAAAGATTCTCTTCAAAAATTACCATTAGAAACAAACTATACACCAGAAAGCCATAGTGATGGTTATGCTACCTATTTTAGAGAGCATTTGCGAAGTTTCTTAAAAAAATGGGTTAAAAAGAATCCAAAACCAAACGGAGAAAAGTATAATATTTATAGAGACGGTTTAAAAATTTATGTAACGATTGATTCTCGCATGCAACAGTATGCAGAAGAGGCTGTAAAAGCACATATTGGAAACTTACAAAGTTATTTTTTTGAAGAGCACAAAAAAAATGAAACAGCACCTTTTTATGATTTAGAAGATGACCAAATCACGATGATTCTAAAAAGAGCGATGAAAAACTCTGATCGATGGCGAAATTTCAAAAGAAGCGGAATCTCTGAAAAGAAAATCATTGCCTCTTTTCATGAAAAAAGAAAGATGAGGGTTTTTTCTTGGAAAGGAGATCGAGATACTATTTTAACACCGTATGATTCGATTCGATACTACAAATACTTCTTGCATTCTGGCTTGCTTTCTATGGAGCCACAAACAGGCCACATCAAAGCGTGGGTGGGAGGAATCAACAACAAACATTTTAAGTATGACCATGTCAAACAAGGGAAAAGACAAGTGGGATCTACTTTTAAACCTTTTGTGTATGCGACGGTAATCAATCAATTAAAATTATCTCCTTGTGCTAAGTTTCCGATATCTCCATACACGATTCCGAAAGGAAAATATGGAATCCCAGAGCCGTGGACACCAAAAAACGCTGGTGAAAATCCTCTTAGATACAAAGGAGAATTGAGTTTAAAAGCAGCGTTGGCAAAATCAGTAAATACCATGTCGGCAAGAATGATTGACATGGTGGGACCAAAAAATGTAATTAGTTTGGCAAAACAAGCAGGGATTACAAACCGTATCCCAGTAGGACCTTCTATTGCATTAGGCTCTGTAGAGTTGACACTGTATGAAATGGTTAGTGCATATGCCATGTTTGCAAACAAAGGCTTGCGAGTAGAGCCGATGATGATTACTAGAATTGAAGACAAAAACGGAACGCTTTTATCGCAATTTACTCCACAAACAAGAGAGGTGTTGAGCGAAGAATCTGCCTATGTAATATTGGATTTATTACAAGGTGTTACGCTTAATGGATCAGGAGTTCGGTTAAGAACAAGCAGTCCAAGACCGGGATATGTTACTGGATATCCGTATGAATTTAGGAATCCGATTGCAGGAAAAACAGGAACAACACAAAACCATACAGACGGTTGGTTTATGGGTGTTGTGCCTAATTTAGCAACGGGAGTTTGGACAGGAGGAGAAGACAATGCCATTCATTTTGAAAAAATAGGAAAAGGACAAGGCGCTACAATGTCGTTACCTTCTTGGGCCTTGTTTATGAGAAAATGTTACGAAGACACCACATTGAATATCAGTCAAGATGTATTTGAAAGACCAGAAAAGGTGTCTATTCGATTGGATTGTGATGACAAACCGAAAGCAAAAGATTCAATAAAGGTTAAAATACCAGTCATCAAAACAGGAGATACAGACTTTTAAGAACAAAAACAATGATAAACAAAGTAGTAAAAAACGTACAAGAAGCATTGCTTGGAGTAGAAAACGGAATGACATTTATGTTAGGCGGCTTTGGATTGTGTGGAATTCCAGAAAACAGTATTTCAGAATTAGTTCGATTGGGAATTTCAGAGTTAACTTGTATTTCTAACAATGCAGGAGTTGATGATTTCGGATTGGGATTGTTATTGCAAAAACGCCAAATCAAAAAGATGATTTCTTCGTATGTGGGAGAAAATGATGAGTTTGAACGTCAAATGTTGTCTGGAGAATTGGATGTAGATTTAATTCCGCAGGGAACCTTGGCGGAACGTTGTAGAGCAACAGGAGCAGGAATCCCTGCATTTTATACACCTGCGGGTTATGGAACCGAAGTTGCTGAAGGAAAAGAAACCCGAGAATTTAACGGGAAGATGTATGTGTTAGAACACGCATTTGATGCGCAGTTTGCCTTTGTAAAAGCATGGAAAGGAGACACAGCAGGAAATTTAATTTTTAAAGGAACGGCACGTAATTTTAATCCGATGATGGCCATGGCGGGAAAAATAACAGTGGTAGAGGTAGAAGAATTGGTTGAGGCAGGAGAATTGGATCCGAATCAAATTCATATTCCAGGAATTTATGTGCAACGTATTTTTCAAGGCACAAATTATGAGAAAAGAATTGAACAACGAACGGTAACTCCAAAATCATAAAAAATGGCACTTACTAAACAAGAAATAGCACAAAGAATAGCACAAGAATTACGAGACAAGTGGTATGTAAATCTAGGAATTGGAATTCCAACGTTGGTTGCAAATTACATTCCAAAAGGAATTGACATTGAGTTCCAGTCTGAAAATGGCTTATTAGGAATGGGGCCTTTTCCTGTTGAAGGAACGGAAGATGCAGATTTAATCAACGCAGGAAAACAAACGGTCACCGTTTTAAAAGGAGGCTCTTTGTTTGATTCTGCCATGAGTTTTGCTATGATTCGTGGGCAACATGTACAATTAACTGTTTTAGGCGCTATGGAAGTTGCAGAAAACGGAGATATTGCCAACTGGAAAATTCCGGGAAGAATGGTGAAAGGAATGGGTGGCGCTATGGATCTAGTAGCCTCTGCAGAGAACATCATTATTGCCATGATGCACACCAATAAAAAAGGGGAATCGAAGTTGTTAAAACAATGTTCTTTGCCTTTAACAGGAGTTGGTTGTGTAAAGAAAGTAGTCACGAATTTAGCAGTATTGGAAATTAAAGACGGCGCTTTTTATTTGTTGGAAAGAGCTCCTGGAGTTTCTGTTGAAGAAATTCAAAATGCTACCGAAGGAACATTAATTGTAGCAGGAGAAATTCCTGAAATGAAATTCCCATCCTAAATCCCTCCCAAAGGGAAGGTTTTTATTAAAACCCATATAAACGAATTCATAAATGAAGATAATCTCCTACAATGTAAACGGAATTAGAGCTGCTTTAAAAAAGGATTTTTTAGTCTGGTTGCAGCAAGCAGATCCAGATGTGATTTGCATTCAAGAAACCAAAGCACACAAGGATCAATTAGATTTAGAAGTTTTTGAAGCTGCAGGATATCCGTATCATTATTGGTTTTCTGCACAGAAAAAAGGCTATTCAAGCGTTGCGATTTTTTGTAAAGAAGAACCCAATCATGTGGAATATGGAACAGGCATTGAAACCATGGATTTTGAAGGAAGAAATCTTCGTGTAGATTTTGATGACATTTCCATTATGAGCTTGTACCTGCCCTCTGGAACCAATGATGCGCGATTGGAGTTTAAGTTTAACTATATGGATGAGTTTCAAACCTATGTTGATGCCTTGAAAAAAGAAATTCCGAATTTGGTGATTTGTGGAGATTATAATATTTGTCACGAAGCCATCGATATCCACAATCCAAAAATGAAAGGAGTTTCAGGTTTTTTACCAGTAGAAAGAACATGGATTGGCAACTTTATAGCGAGTGGGTTCATAGATAGTTTTCGTCACCTAAACAAAGAGCCACATCATTATAGTTGGTGGAGTTATAGAGCGAATTCTAGAAACAATAACAAAGGTTGGCGTATTGATTATAATATGGTTTCTGAGCCTTTAAAAGGCAACATTTCTAGAGCGTATATTTTACCCGAAGCCAAACATTCAGACCATTGTCCAATTGTGGTTGAACTAGATTTATAAAAATGAAAAAACACATCCCCCTACTATTCGTCTTATGTTCCTTATCTCTGGTATCTCAGATAAAATTAGATACAATTGTAACGAATACGATCAAAGAAACCTCTTCTAAAATCTTTTTTTCGGACAAAGATTTGTCTTTAATAGATAGTCTACTAATGGAAGCACGATACAAGTCGCCATTATATGACACGATACATTATGTGCTTAAAGATTTACAGATACGAGAAAGTGCTACCCATAAGATTCCTACAAAAACGCTAAAAGAAAGATTGAACACAATCAATGAAAGAACGCCGTTTAATGTTGCGTACAATCCTGCGCTAGAAAAGGTAATTCACTCGTACTTAAAATACAGGAAGAGATATTACCCTAGTTTAATGGCAAAAGCGAATTATTATTTTCCGCTATTTGAGAAGTATCTAGACGCCTATGACATTCCGTTAGAGATGAAATACTTGGCGATTGTAGAATCAACATTAAATCCAAGAGCAAGATCTAGAGTTGGCGCAAGAGGTTTGTGGCAATTTATGTATTTAACAGGAAAACAATACAAGCTAAGAGTAAGTTCGTATGTAGATGAGCGACAAGATCCAATAAAAGCCACCATTGCTGCCTGTAAATATTTAAGCGATTTATACACTCTTTTTGGCGATTGGGACTTGGCCTTGGCGGCGTATAATTCAGGTCCAGGAAATGTGTCTAAAGCCATTAGACGCTCTGGAGGATATAGGAATTACTGGAACATTCGACCGTATTTACCAAGAGAAACTGCGGGATATGTTCCTGCTTTTTATGCAACGATGTACTTATTTGAATATGCAAAAGAACATGAATTACAGGCAAAAACACCTCCTATTTATCACTTTGCA
>Ga0209554_1000804_pt1 | contig 25802 bp, 18 predicted proteins | sample MarorgKNORR_S2LV_5_FD_188221 | JGI IMG/M metagenome (GOLD analysis project Ga0209554, IMG submission 188221) | Marine microbial communities from the Southern Atlantic Ocean, analyzing organic carbon cycling - Bottom_A/KNORR_S2/LV (SPAdes) (version 2) | ecosystem: Environmental > Aquatic > Marine... | reverse complement strand
CTAACTTGTGTGGCTAGGGGTGGTGGCATAGCATTGGAAATGATTAACCAACTTGACATGGGGTTCTTGGCTGCAGAATAACTATAGATAAGTCGAACTGTAAATAATGCGACTTTTTAAACTACTTGTACCAATCCTAATCTCAATAATTCTTATTGTATTGGATGCTCGTTTCTCTTACTTAGATAGTTTCAAGCGTTTCACTTTAACTCTCCTCTCACCTATATACTTTGTTGTGGATCTGCCCAGTCATGTTGTCGATTGGGTAAACGATCAAGGCAGCGAAAAAGCGCAACTGGTTAGTGAAAACAAATACCTAGAAGGTAAAACAATTGAACTCAAAGCCAGACTACAAACCTACAACAATCTTGTTCTAGAAAATCAAAAATTGACCCAATTACTGGATGCCACTTATACGATTCCTGAACATCAAATAACCTTAGCACATGTTAAATCAATCTCCCAATCGAGATTAAAAAAACAAATAATCATTAACAAAGGCAGCAAAGATGGTGTTCGCAATACACAGTTAATAGTTGGTTCTGATGGTGTCGTTGGGCAAGTAACTCAAGTAACACCTCTCTACTCAACAGTTCAACTTATAACTGACCCCACTCAACACATGCCCGTTAAAAATGTTAGAAACGGTATTAGAGGTGTCACCAAGGGCTTAGCGACTAATGAAAGAGGAATGATTGTTAAATTTATACCATTAGATTCTGATGTCAAATTGGGTGACATTTTTGTAACAAGTGGTATTGGCACAACATACCCCCCCGGATATCTTGTTGGTAAGGTATCTAAAATTGATAAACCACCCAATGAAGCTTTTTTAACAATAACACTCAAACCAATGCAAAACATGGATAAATTAGAATTTATTTTGATCATTTCACAAAAAAATGACTAAAAACAGCTCACTTTTATTACTAACTAAAATAACTATTATTGCACTGATCGTTGGCGCAATTTCATTGCCTACTATACTGGAAATAGTTTCCCCCTTCTGGATGTTGATTTTCTTTATTTATTGGGTCATATATACCGATACTAAAGCGATATACCTCTTTGCATTAATACTCGGTCTCTTAACAGACATATTACAAGGCAGCATTCTAGGTCAAAATGCTTTGGCTTTGCTGATTAGCTCCGCTTTCATTTTTAATGTCAAAAAATCATTTTATGTTTCAAACTTAACCACTCAACAAGTCTATGTTTTTTTCGCCTCGCTCATCTACTTAATCGCTCTAATATTGACTCATATAGCAATTCAGGGTTTCAATTTCAGCTGGCTGATAATACTTTCGCCTTTCACGGCTTCAATTATCTGGCCTGTTGTTCGTCTATTCCTAGCAAAACTTAAACATTAAATAGTCAACTAGTATGGACAAAATTGCCAATACGAAAAGAGAAAGAAAGGTATTCAGATCAAGAATTGTTATTGCTTCTGTTTTTATGATTGCAATGGCCTTGCTGCTCATCTTTAGACTCTTTAACCTACAAATCATTAACCATGACTACTACACATTAGAGGCTCTGGGTAATCAACTACAAATACTTCCTATTCAACCAATTAGAGGGGATATTCTAGATCGAAATGGTAAAGTCTTAGCAACAAACGAGCTCTCTTATAGGTTGACCATCACTCCTGAAAAAATTGATAATATTAATGACACCTTCATTGAACTACAAATAAGTGACCTCATTGACGAAGAAGACATAGAGAGATTCAATAAAAATTTAAGTCGTTATAAAAAATTTCACAATATTCCAATTAAACACAATCTATCTGAGGAAATAGCAGCAGGTTTCCTTGTTGAAAACCAGTTGTCTGGTGTCGAAATTGAGCCCTATTTTCATCGGGTTTACCCCAATGGTTCTTCTAGTTCACACATAATCGGTTATGTCTCCTCTATGACCAAAGAAGATAAAGACTATTATGATAAAAATAATTACGCAGGCACCACTTTTGTTGGCAAAACAGGTATCGAAAAGCAGTATGAAAAACTACTACATGGTCTATCTGGTGAAAAACAAATCGAAAGAAACGTTGATGGAAGAGTTGTAGATTCAAAAGTTATCAAAGCCTCTGGTCCTGGGCAAGATATTTATTTAAATATCGATCTTGATTTACAGTTGGCAGCTGAATCACTTTTAGGTGATAGTCGAGGTGCACTGGCGCTTATCGATGTCAATGACGGCTCAATATTGAGCCTTGTTAGCACACCAACTTTTGATCCTAACTGGTTTGTTGGCGGGATTTCGATTGAACGATACCAGCAACTCAAAAATGACAAAGAACTACCACTTTTTGATCGTAGTATCAAAGGCCTTTACCCACCAGGTTCAACCATCAAACCGATGATCGCTTTGGCTGGATTAGAACTCAATAAGATCACTATTAAAGATCAAATATTCTGCCCTGGCTATTACAAACTGCCAGATTACTCAAGAAAATTTAACGACTGGAAACGTTATGGGCACGGTAATATTGCACTAATAGAGGGAATCGCTCAGTCCTGTGACGTATTTTTTTATGACTTAGCTTATAAATTAGGCATTGATAATATTCATGATAGTCTTACTCACTTTCAGTTTGGCAACAAAACGGGGATTGACTTGCCAGGTGAATTGGGTGGCATTTTACCTTCAAGAGAATGGAAAAAAATTAACAAGGATGAGCCCTGGTATAGAGGTGAAACTCTAATCGCTGGAATCGGTCAAGGTTTTATGACAGCCAGCCCACTTCAACTAGCCTTGGCCACTGCTGCTATAGCGAATAAGGGACAACTATTAACGCCGCAACTATTGATGCATTCTCAAACAAAAAGTGGCGATATTTATGAAGATGATAAAAAGCCAGCACGTCAAATACCTATAAAAGATATTAACAACTGGGAGTTAATCATCGAAGGTATGAAGCAGGTCGTATATGGAAAACTGGGTACAGCAAGAAGACTGAACCACAAGCTTACATATACGCTGGCAGGAAAAACAGGAACTGCTCAGGTTTTTAGTCTCGATCCAGAAGAAGAGTATATTGCGGAAAATATTGAAGAAAAATTAAGAGACCATGCGTTATTTACTGGTTTTGCTCCTATCGAAGATCCCCAAGTAGCAATTGCTATTATTGTTGAAAATGCCGGAAGTGGTAGTGCAACGGCAGCGCCATTAGCTAGAGCGCTGCTAGATGTATATTTTAGTAAAAACCCTATAAAAGAAAACTCATCATCTGACTAACAATTAAAACATTTAAACCGACTCAGCATAAAACTTTTTTCTGAATTCAGAAAATGAATTGTCTTCAATAGCCTTTCTCATCGACGCCATTAACTGCTGATAGTAATAAAGATTATGTAAAGTATTTAAACGTGAACCTAAAATTTCGTTGGTTTTTTGAAGATGGCGAAGGTAAGCTCTTGAATAGTTCTTACAGGTTGAGCATAGACAGTTAGCATCGAGCGGTCTTGTGTCATTTTTATACTGTGAATTTCGGATTTTAATCACCCCGACAGAAGTAAATAAATAACCATTTCTTGCGTTTCGAGTTGGCATCACACAATCAAACATGTCTATTCCACGAGCAACCCCTTCAACCAGGTCTGAAGGTGTACCGACACCCATCAAGTAACGTGGTTTATCAGCTGGCATGTGTTCAGGTAAATAATCTAGCACTTGCATCATCTGTTCTTTCGGTTCTCCGACAGATAGACCTCCAATTGCATAACCGTCAAAACCCATCTCCACTAAAGATTTAATTGATTGGAGACGCAAATCTTTATGCATGCCACCCTGAACAATACCAAAAAGAGCATTACTGTTATTGAGTTTTTGATGCTCTGTTAGGGAGCGTTTTGCCCACCTGAGAGATAACTGCATTGACTCATCGACAACATTCTTTTCACTTGGATAAGGTGTGCAATCATCAAAAATCATCACAATATCGGAATCCAACTTTTGCTGTATTTGCATTGACTCTTCCGGACCCATAAATATTATTGAGCCATCTTTTGGTGACTGGAACTTAACGCCTTGTTCAGTAATTTTTCGAACATCTCCCAAACTAAACACCTGAAAGCCACCAGAATCAGTCAATATTGGGCCCGACCAATTCATAAAGCTGTGTAAGCCTCCGTGCGCTTCAATAACATCAGTTGTCGGGGTTATTGCAAGATGAAATGTGTTGCCTAGAATAATTTCTGAACCGAGGTTTTTTACCTCATCTACAGTCATCGCTTTGACAGCTCCGTAGGTACCTACAGGCATAAAAGCTGGTGTGTTAACCTCACCACGATCAAAGATCATTTTTCCACGACGAGCCTTATCGTCTGTTTTGGCTACTTTAAATTTCATACTGAGAAAAAAATATTATTACTCTAAATATCGCCTAGGAAATGCTTTGTTAATTTGATCAAAATCAAAACCTCTGGACTTTAAAAAGCGCTTTTGCTTTGCTTTGGTTTTGTAATCTAATGGTAAATTCTGACCAAACTTCTTTTCCCTAACCTCTTTCGCGAGCTCAAACCAATCAAAAATAGACAAGTCAAAGCTCTCAATACCTCGCTTCTTTAACTCAGAAGAAATTATTACAGGGCCTTTACCTTGGTTATAACGCATAAGGGTAAAAGCCTCAGAAAAACGCTCATCGCTCTGATATTTTTGCTCAATCAATAAGTCAATTGAGTGTTTGATGTCAGCATCGTCAAAACCTTTAAGTTGTAATTTATTGGAGAGTTCTAATTGCGAATGTTCACGCCTTATCAACATCTTCAGCGCTGCTGAATAACACTTATTTTGTTGATTGTGAGTTGTCATGCTCGCTACTCAATAATTTTTCACGAATTTTTTCCTCAAGCATTTGACTCATTTCTGAGTGTTCTTTTAAGTAATCTCTGGCATTATCCTTACCTTGGCCAATTCTTTCTCCATCTACACTGTACCAAGCGCCAGCCTTTTCAACAAATCCAAGTTCTACACCCAAATCAATCACTTCACTTTCTCTTGAAATTCCTTGATCGTAGAGTATCTGAAATTCTGCCTTCTTGAATGGTGGGGCAACTTTATTTTTCAAAACCTTAACTCGGGTTTCATTGCCAAGCACTTCATCACCCTTTTTAATTGCACCTATTCTACGAATATCTAAACGAACAGAAGCATAAAACTTAAGTGCGTTGCCACCTGTTGTGGTTTCTGGGTTACCAAACATAACACCAATCTTCATACGAAGTTGATTAATAAAGATCACCATGGTGTTTGTTCTCTTGATATTCGAGGTGAGCTTTCTAAGTGCTTGTGACATCAGCCTTGCTTGCAAGCCCATATGGGATGCACCCATTTCACCCTCAATTTCTGCTTTAGGAGTTAAAGCTGCAACCGAATCTATAACAACGACATCTACACTACCTGATCGCACCAACATGTCTGTAATTTCCAGCGCCTGCTCACCTGTATCGGGCTGTGAAATTAAAAGCTCGTCAGTGTTCACTCCTAGCTTCTTTGCGTAAGTAGGATCAAGGGCATGCTCAGCGTCAATGAAAGCGGCCGTTCCGCCTAGTTTTTGCACTTCAGCAATCACGTGTAGAGTTAGAGTTGTTTTTCCGGAAGATTCTGGACCATAAACTTCAATGACTCTGCCTCTAGGTAAGCCACCTATCCCTAAGGCAATATCAAGACTTAGACTCCCTGTAGAAACTACCTCAATGTCTGTTCTTGACTCTTCATCTCCCAGAAACATGACTGACCCCTTACCAAACTGTTTTTCAATTTGACCAAGGGCCACTTTTAGTGCTTGTTTTTTCTGTTCATCCACACCACTCTCCCGCGTAAAATGTCAATTAATTTATTGCAATTATTATAATGGCTTTCTCTCGACAAGATATAGAATGTATGGCTCTCGCACTCAAACTTTCGAAGAAGGGTCGTGCATCTGTTGGCGCCAATCCAATGGTTGGTTGTGTGATAACGCGTGACGGTAAAATTGTTGCCAAAGACTACCATCGACAGTATGGAAAAGGTCACGCTGAAGTTAATGCTTTGGATCAAATTAAACACCGAGGTAAGAGTGCTAAATTATACGTGACACTTGAGCCTTGCTCTCATCAAGGGAAAACATCACCATGTACAAATGCCCTCATAAAGGCTGGTGTAAAAAAGGTTGTTGTGGCAATGCTTGACCCAAATCCTGTGGTATCTGGAAGGGGCGTGAAATTACTCAAAGATGCTGGCATTGAAGTTGACATTGGGTTGTTGCAAAGTGAAGCAATGGAACTGAATAGAGGGTTTGTTAAAAGAATGGAAACTGGGATGCCATTCGTTACCACAAAAATTGCTATGAGTCTCGATGGCGGGACTGCAATGGGTAGTGGTGAAAGTCAATGGATTACTTCTGACGCAGCGAGACTTGATGTCCATAAACTACGCAGTAATAATCAAGCAATTATGACTGGTTCTGGCACAATCATAAATGATAATCCCAAGATGACTGCCAGGCTTAATGACTCTGAACCCAGCCCATTAAGGGTCATTGTTGATAGTGGAAATAAGATCAACGACCAAAAACTCAAAATCTTTTCATCAGATGCCTCTACGCTTGTGCTTAATGATGGCAATTCAAAAATATTACCAAATGGCAAAATAGATTTAAAATTAGCTCTAATTAAGCTCGGAGAGATGGGTATCAACAACCTACTTCTTGAGACTGGTAGCGGATTAAATGGCGCTATGTTAGAGGCCGGACTTATTGATGAATTTATTATCTATACTGCTCCAGTGATCCTCGGAAGTGATACCAAACCGATGATAGAAATACCACTGACAAAAATATCTGAAAAAATTCAACTCAATATTCTTGATATTCGAAAAATTGGTGAAGATATTAAAATTAAAGCAGTTCTTAAATGAGCACATTAATGAACAAACGAATTATTCTGGGTGTTAGTGGCTCAATTGCAGCCTATAAATCACCCGATATTGTCAGACGTTTACAGGATCTGGGTGCTGAAGTTAGAGTGATTTTAACTGGTGGTGGTAGAGAATTTGTGAGTGAGAGGTCCCTACAGACAGTTTCAAAAAATAAAGTTCATGACAACCTATGGGATTCGGAAGCAGAACTTTCAATGGGTCATATTGAACTTGCAAAATGGGCTGATGTTGTTATCATCGCTCCTGCCTCCGCTAATACAATAGCCAAACTCTGTCATGGTAAGGCAGATGACTTGCTTTCAGCTGTTATTCTTGCTACCAGCGCTTCTGTTATGGTTGCGCCATCCATGAATCAACAAATGTATGCTTCATTAGCTATGAAGGATAATCTGGAATTGTTACAAAAACGTGGTGTAAGAATTATAGACCCAGGATTTGGAGAGCAGGCTTGTGGTGATGTTGGTGAAGGCAGGTTATCCGAACCAAGTGAAATTGCACGTCAAGCTTCTGAACTGTTTCAGAATAATGCACTTGGTGGGAAAAGGGTACTAATAACGATTGGTGGCACTGTTGAAGCAATTGATCCTGTTAGATTCTTATCAAACCACAGTAGTGGGAAAATGGGTATGGCGCTTGCATATGCATCTATACAAGCTGGTGCAGAAACAACGCTTGTTATTGGCTCAATTTCTGTTGATGTCGAAAAAAGAGCAAAAACTATCTTTGTGACTAGTGCAAATGAGATGCATGAAGCTGTTATGGCAAATATTCATGACCAAGACCTATTTATTAGTTGTGCTGCTGTTGCTGATTATAGGCCCACAAAAGTTAGCCCTAACAAAATAAAAAAAGACAGTGATAAGCAAACAATTGAGCTTGTCGCTAATAAAGATATATTGAGTGATGTTTGTCAATTAAAAGACAAACCTATTTGTATCGGTTTCGCGGCTGAAACTGAAAATTGTATAAACAACGCAAACCAAAAACTCAAAAATAAGCAATGTGATGCAATTATTTTGAACGATGTTTCTAATAGCGCAATTGGTTTTAAATCTGATGACAATGAGGTTTACTTTATAGCAAGAGATGGGACTGACAAAATCAATAAAAACAGCAAACAAATTGTTGCTGAAAAAATTATCAAAAAAATTACAAAAGAATTCTTTTAGCCACTCAAAGTCGCGTCAAATCAAGGCTTAACAGACTTACTCACAAAACTGTGGAAAACTCTGGTGATATCTCTTATTACTGTTTAATAATATGCACTAGAATAACAATTACTACGGTTTTGATTAATAAATAATCATATCAAAATTTTCTATATAAATCAATGACTTATAATTTTGTCTTTTCGAGAATACATTTCAAGATAACTGAGTAAATTAGTTAATTTTCAAACAGCGGATAACTTTTATGTTTTTTCCTATGAAATAGGGCTTTATAGAGGGAATACGAAAAATTATTAATGTATTTTTATAATTTATTTATTATCTAAATAAATGTGTAAATCTGAATAAAAATTATTGAACGAATATTGGTACTAAAATATGATGATTTGGTACTAAATAAGCAGCATTAGTTTGACTTGAGTTTATCGCTTATTCTTTGGCATGTATTTTGACTATTAATATTGAATTTTGTATTTTCCTTGCCCAAGATTTTTATCAAGAGCGTCTAATAGATCTCTTTGAAGAGAAACATCATATTCTGACTTAAGTGGAATGTTGCCAGAGGCATCATTAGAATAATATTCAATCATAACTGGGCATTTACCGTGGAACTCTTTCAATAACTGACAGATTTCTACATACTCTAGCTTATTATTTTTACTCAGCGACAACTTTAAATACTTAGCATACTTCACTTGAACCTTTTCAACGGGCTCAATATGATCAATCACAACCTGCCATTGGTCTCTAAAATCTTTATTAACTTTACCACTAATAACTACAACCTCATCCAAAATCAGCTGATCACTATTTGCTCCAAGTGCTTGTGAGAAAAGTACAGCATTAATTTGCTTAACGCCATCCTCAATAATTAAACTTGCCATCTGCCCTCTTTGAGTTTTGCGATAATTAACTTCCGAGATCAATGCAAGAATACGTACTTCACGATTATTTCTAAAAACAATATCCTTTGGCAAAGTACAAACTATCGGTTTTAAATCGGCTTTATATAAATCAGTTGGGTGTCGATCGAGGTAATAACCCATCACACTTTTTTCGAGCATCAATTCTTTCTTCAAGGGTAAATATTCTCCTTTCATATATTTTTTTTCATATTCAATATGACTTTCAACTTCAGAAAACAGACTCACTTGCCCTTTTGAAAAATCATTTTGTCTCTGTTCTGCCTGCTTGATAGCTCTTGGATAAGTGGCAATCAATATCGCTCTTTTAACGCCAAAAATATCAAATGCACCACTATATATGAGAGCTGCAATAGCTCTTCGATTTAAGTATTTCTTTTCTAACCGTAAGCAAAAATCAAAAATATCATTATAATTTCCATTGTTTTCACGCTCTAAGACTATCTCTCTTACGAACGACTCACCCACCCCTTTTATCGCTCCCAGACCGTAAATTATTGTCTTGTTGTCAGTAATACTAAATTCATACTCAGATTGACAAATATTGGGCGCACTAACGATAAGCCCACTTTTCTTTGACTCACCTACTGTAAATGCAATACGGTCTGTATCATCCATCATGCCAGATAGAACTGCTGCCATAAAGGGTGCTGGAAAGTGTGCCTTTAGCCATGCCGTTTGATACGAAATATAGGCATAGGCAACAGAATGAGACTTATTGAAACCGTAACCTGAAAACTTATCAATCAAGTCAAATATTTCATTGGCCTTTTTTTCCTTAATATTTTTTTTACCGGCGCCTGTCACAAATACTTGTCGCTGTTCTGCCATCTCTTCGACCTTTTTCTTTCCCATTGCGCGCCTTAATATATCCGCACCACCCAATGAATAACCCGCCATCACTTGCGCTGACTTCATGACCTGTTCTTGATATAGAAAAACACCATTAGTTGGTTTTAAAATTTCTTCAAGCATCTCGTGAGGATATCTCACTTTAGCGCCATGTTTTACCTGGATATAATCATCTACCATTCCAGCATCTAATGGACCTGGTCTATACAAGGCCAACATTGCCACAATATCTTCAAAACAATCGGCTCGTAATTTTTTCAAATAACCGCGCATACCGTTAGACTCTAGTTGAAAGACACCTGTAGTATCACAGCGTTGTAATAATTTATATACTTCTGGATCATCTAAATCCAACCCATCTATGTCTATTGGCTCTTTACTCAAACCTTTTTTTGCAATTATTTTAACTGCCTTATCGATAACAGTTAAATTGGATAAACCCAGAAAGTCAAATTTTACTAAGCCAACAGCCTCTACGTCGTCTTTATCAAATTGAGAAACAACCACATCAGATTCCTCAGAGCCCTTATAAATTGGACAAAAATCACTAATCTTGCTAGGGGCAATTATTACACCACCGGCATGAGTGCCAACATTTCTAATCAATCCCTCTAAATCTTGAGAAAGATCAATGAGTGTTGAGACACTTTCCTCTGAATCATAGCGTGATTTGAGTTCTGAAGAGTCTTTTAAAGCTTTACTTAAGGTCATTTTTAGTTCGTTGGGTATCAATTTTGATATTGTGTCACTGAAACCATATGGGTGACCCAATACTCTTCCAACGTCTCTCACAACTCCTTTTGCTGCCATCGTGCCATAGGTAATAATCTGTGAGACTTTTTCCGAACCATACTTTCTGGCCACATATGCAATCACCTCATCTCGACGATCCGTGCAGAAATCAATATCAAAATCCGGCATCGAGACTCTCTCTGGATTTAAGAAACGTTCAAACAAAAGTTCGTGTTCAATTGGATCAACATTTGTAATGGAAAGTGCCCAAGCCACTAATGATCCAGCTCCAGAACCTCTGCCTGGACCAACAGGAATACCATTTTCTTTAGCCCAACGGATAAAGTCAGAGACAATCAAAAAATAACCAGGATAATCCATCTCTAAAATAACAGATATTTCAAAATTTAATCTTTCGATATAAATATCTTCATCTACCGAGCGCCCCTTAAGTCTTTCATTAAGACCTTTTTTTGACTCTTCTTTAAAAAATTCAGAAATAGATTGACCTTTTGGGGTTGGAAAGATGGGTAAATAATTTTTCCTAAACAATTCAAAATGCAGATTACAACGTTTTGATATCTCAACAGTATTGTTTAAAAGTTGTGGAAAGTCAGCAAATAGTTCTGACATTTCATCGGCGGTTTTTAAGTACTGAGACTCACTAAAGTTTTTTAATCGACGAGAATCATCCAAAAGCCCACCTTCAGCAATACAGATTCTAGCTTCGTGAGCCTCATATTCTTTTTTGTCTAAAAATTGAACGTCATTGTTAGCCACAATAGGAATATCTAATCGCAATCCAAGTTCAATGGTTAGGTGAAGGAGTTGCTCATCTGATGCTCTATCAGTTCTCTGAACAGACATATAGTAACGATCAGGAAAAATAGATTTCCAACTGAGAGCCTTTTCCTCTGCCAACTTTGAATCGTTGTCAAGAAGTAATTGAGCGATGTCAGAGCTTACAGATGTTGCAACCATAATCAAACCCCTCTGGCAATCTATAAGTTGCTTTTCTGCGACGCTCACACCCTCAATTCCCTGTTCATTTAAATATGCTTTTGAAATGAGTTCAGAGAGATTTAAATAGCCTTCATTATTTTGGCACAACAAAATAACATCGTACTGACCTAAACTAAAAGCCACAGTTACTTTAGCCCCAATAATAGGTTTAACTCCAGCATCAATGGCTTTTTGATAAAATTTCACTGCTGAAAACAGACTCATATCATCTGTCAAAGCCACGCTATTCATACCCGCTTGTTGAACACTTTCAACAAGTTTCGGTATACGAATCAAACTATTCTTAACAGAATACTCACTTTGACATTGAAGATGAACAAAATTTGATGAGTCCATTTAAAGTAGAAACTATGACAACATTTAGTCTTCATTTTACAAACAAAGTTATCACTGTCTTGGGGGATTTTTTAAAATTAATAGCTCTTAATATGAAATCGTTAAAGACCAATAAGAACGAAAGTTTTTTATCGTCATTACTTAAATATTTTTTGCAGCTTTAATTAAGGCTTGAGCTTTATCCATGGTTTCCTGCCATTCTAATTCTGGTACTGAATCATAAACTATCCCAGCACCAGCCTGAACATAGAGGACCTCATCTTTAATCACCGCAGTCCTAATGGCGATAGCCAAGTCCATCCCACCATGCCAAGAAAGGTTACCAATGGCACCAGAATATATATTACGCTTCAAAGACTCTACCTCGTCAATAATCTCCATCGCCCTAACTTTTGGAGCACCACTCAAAGTACCAGCTGGAAAAGTTGCTCTTAACACGTCAATGGAACTCATTCCTTCTTTTAACTCGCATACCACATTCGAAACAATATGCATCACATGAGAATATCGCTCAATAAACATTTTATCAGTGAGGGTTACACTACCTGTTTTGGCGATCCGACCTAAATCATTACGACCTAAGTCAATTAGCATTAAATGCTCCGCAATTTCTTTGTCATCTGACAATAGATCTTCTTCCAGTTGTTGATCCTCCTCAGCCGTTTTACCTCGCGGGCGAGTTCCTGCTAGCGGTCTCACCGTAGCTATATTATTATTATCGACGCGAGTTAAAATTTCTGGAGACGAACCAACTATAGTGACATCATCCAAATTCAAAAAATACATATAGGGTGAAGGATTAAGTATCCTTAGTTGCCGATACAGGTCTATTGGTTTGGCTTTGAATGGGCAGCTTAAGCGCTGAGATGGGACCACTTGCATAACATCACCAGAAATTATATAGCGCTGAATATCTTCAACCGTTTTCATAAAATTATTTTTACCAAAACTTGAGACAAAATCATCAGTCTGAATTCCTGCTTGAGGACTTGGTACATGCTGGAATGACTTCTTGATATTACCTTCAATCAGATTAAGTTTTAATAGTGCATCTTCGTAAGTGCTTTCATCAGGATTAATGTGGGTGATGATGTGAACTTTACTGAATAAGTTATCAACAACCAATAGATCATTCGACACCATCAATAAGATATCGGCAACATTTAACTCATCTCTTTTGTCAATACTTGCAAATCTTGGCTCAATATAACGAATAATTTCATAGCCAAAATAACCTACCAGGCCGCCATTAAAGTCGGGCAAATCATCAAGTTTCGGAACATTAAATTGATTTTGGTAATTCTCAATCCATTCAAGGGGATCTTCAACTTCATACTTCTCCACTAGGTCACCATTTTTTTCAACCCTCACCTCATAATCATAAACCTTAATGACAGTTTCAGCAGTCAAACCAATAAATGAATAACGACCCCATTTTTCGCCACCCTGCACTGACTCTAAAAAATAGGTATAAGGTGAATTGGCAAGTTTTAGATACAAAGATAAAGCAGTATCGGTATCTACAACAATCTCTCTGGAGAAAGGTATGTGATTGAAACCTTGTTCAATTAGGCCAGTAAACTCTGATTTTTCCATGGGTGCATTTTAACTTACCCAGATAATGAGTTGTTTGCTTTAGTTGAAGCGAACACTCGCTCTTTCTTAAGAGACTAACTCATTCTTATCACAATTTATAGGTATAAGTAATATCGGCACCTCAATAAAATTAACTTTTTTTTTGAGATGCCCACTTTACCTACTAACAGTATTCCTATTCCTGTACCTCAGCTGCAACTTCACTTAACTGTTCAGATAGTTCTTGCTCAGCTTCAGCGGCCTGCATTGATTCTTCTATACGACGCCTCTTTTTATCTTGATGATGCTTAAAGCCAGTACCAGCAGGTATCAAACGACCTACAATGACATTCTCTTTTAAACCTTTAAGGTCATCAACTCTTCCAGTAATCGATGCTTCAGTTAAAACTCTAGTTGTTTCTTGGAACGATGCAGCCGATATAAATGACTCGGTTGATAGTGACGCTTTGGTAATACCCATTAGCAATCTCTGGAAGACAATCTCCTCTTTGCCCTGAGTTTTAAGTTGTTTATTTTTCTCAATAACACGCGCGTATTCAACAGTCTCATTGTTGACATAGTTAGAATCACCATTATCTATAATTTCTACTTTTCTTAGCATTTGTTTGACAATAACTTCAATATGCTTATCAACAATTTTCACACCTTGTAGACGATAAACATTCTGAACCTCGTTAACGATATAGTTCGCTAAAGCTTCAACCCCTAACAAACGCAGAATATCATGTGGATTTGATGGCCCATCGGAGATCATATCTCCCTTTTCTACAGTCTCACCATCAAATACATTGATTACACGCCAGTGATGAATCATCATTTCAGTTACTTCACCCTCTTCACTAGTAATTAACAAACGTACTTTTGATTTAGTTGGGCTGCCGAAACTCACAACACCTGCAGTTTCTGCCAGAATTGCATGATCTTTAGCCTTACGTGCTTCAAATAGATCAGCAACACGTGGCAAACCACCAGTAATGTCACTTGTTTTTGAAATGGCTTTAGGAATTTTAGCAAGAATTTCACCTGCTTCAATTAATTGACCATCTACCAAGGTAATTTTGACACCTGATGGCAGATAATGCCTTGACAAAATAAGTTTTTTATCTTTTTTATCAACCAACTTAATCATTGGCTTCATGTCCTTAGCTGCCGAAGTCCTCTCACCTTCTTCAATCATTTCAAAGAAACTTAGTCCAGTTAATGGATCTGAATTTTTGACTACCGTCACTCCTTCAACAAAATCAATAAAAACTACACGACCAGAGTTTTCAGCAATAATTGGGTGAGTATGCGGGTCCCAATCGGCTATTTTATCTTTCGCTTTTACTTCACCGCCATCTTGGAAATGAACGATTGCACCATATGGCAACTTGTATCGCTCTTTTACTTGTCCCAATTCACTACGAATTGAAGCCACAGAAGACCTTGAAATAACCACTAAATCACCATTAGAGTTAGTGATAGATTTCATGTTTTCAAAATGGACAATACCATTGGTATTAATATTGATACTATTAACAGCCGTAGACGCGCTTGCCGCACCACCAATATGGAATGTACGCATTGTTAACTGCGTACCAGGCTCACCGATTGACTGCGCAGCAATTACACCAACAGCTTCACCTACTCCTATCCTGTGACCCCGTGCCATATCATTGCCGTAGCAAGCTGAGCAAACTCCATAAGAAGTCTCACATGTAATAGCAGAACGGACTTTAACAAATTCAAAACCCAATTCATTAATCTGATCTGAATCATTCAAAGTAATTAAATGATCTTTATCTAAAAAGACTTCCTTCGTATTTGGAATAAGCACAACCTCAGAAATAACTCGGCCAATAACAGCCGAGCCTAAAGTTTGAACCACATTGCCACCCTCAATTACTGCCTTCATGACCAAACCATTTTCGGTATTACAATTCTCTTCGGTGATTACTAAATCTTGACCAACATCAACCAGTCGACGTGTCAAATAACCTGAGTTAGCTGTCTTCAATGCAGTATCAGCCAAACCTTTTCGAGCACCGTGTGTTGAAATAAAGTATTGCATGTTATTCAAACCTTCACGAAAGTTACTGGTGATTGGTGTCTCGATGATAGACCCGTCTGGCTTCGCCATTAATCCACGCATACCAGCTAACTGCCTAATTTGAGCTGGAGAACCTCTAGCACCAGAGTCTGCCATCATATAAATCGAGTTAAACGATGGCCTCTTCTCAGTATTGCCTTTAGCATCGGTTACTTCTTCGTAACCTACTTTGTCCATCATAGCCTTTGCAACGTCCTCTGAGGTGCGAGACCAAATATCAATAACCTTATTGTAACGTTCTCCATTAGTCAAAACTCCTGAAGAAAATTGCTGTTGCACAGCTTTAATTTGGGCATTGGCCTTCTCAATCATTTCCTCTTTCTCTTGCGGAATAATCATATCGTTTGAACAGAATGAGATGCCTGATTTTGTTGAAAACTCAAAACCCATATACATCATCTGATCGGCAAAAATAACCGTCTCTTTTAATTCTTGTGTACGGTAGCAAACATGGATTAAATTAGAAACTACTTTTTTTGTTAATGACTCATTGATTAGATCATAAGATAATCCTTTTGGTAAAATTCTTGAGAAAATTGCTCGACCAACAGTAGTGTCAACTATGCGTGTAGAGCTTGGCTTAAAACCACCCTCAGTTTTTTTATAATCCTGAACTCGCAATTTAATCCTTGCATGGAGAGCTACGCCCTCTCCATAGGCGTTAAGTGCCTCGTTAGTATTAGCAAAAATCATTCCTTCACCCTTTTGATTTACCTTCTCTCGGGTCATATAGTAAAGACCCAAAATAACGTCTTGCGACGGAATAATAATAGGGTCACCACTGGCTAAATGAAGAATATTGTTTGAAGCCAACATTAAGGTTCTTGCTTCCAACTGTGCCTCTTCAGAAAGTGGTACATGTACCGCCATTTGGTCACCATCAAAATCCGCATTAAATGCAGTACATACCAGAGGATGTAATTGAATTGCCTTGCCTTCAATTAAGAGTGGCTCAAACGCCTGTATGCCTAATCTGTGAAGCGTCGGCGCACGATTCAGTAGAACTGGATGTTGATGTACTACTCTTTCTAAGATATCCCATACTTCTGGGATTTCACTTTCAACCATTTTCTTGGCAGCTTTAATAGTTGACGCTAAACCATTAGCTTGTAGGCGATTGTAGATAAATGGCTTGAAAAGCTCGAGCGCCATCTTTTTCGGTAGACCACACTGGTGTAATTTAAGGTAAGGACCACAAACTATGACGGAACGACCCGAATAATCAACTCTCTTACCCAATAAATTTTGACGAAAACGTCCCTGCTTACCCTTAATCATGTCCGCAATTGATTTAAGGGGGCGTCGGTTATTACCCATCACCGCACGCCCACGACGACCATTATCAATTAATGAATCAACAGCCTCTTGAAGCATGCGTTTTTCATTACGAACAATAATCTCAGGTGCATCAAGTTCTAATAAGCGTGCAAGACGGTTATTTCTGTTAATCACACGACGGTACAAATCATTCAAATCTGAGGTCGCAAAACGACCACCATCCAATGGCACCAAAGGCCTTAAATCAGGTGGCAGGATAGGTAACACTTTTAACACCATCCATTCAGGCTTGTTACCAGATTTAATTAATGAGTCAACCAGCTTTAGACGCTTATTAATTTTTTTCAATTTGGTTTGTGATTTTGTGTTGAGTGCATCTTCACGGAGAGTTGCAGCTTCTTTTTCAAGTTGCATTTCGGAAAGAACATCATGCATAGCTTCGGCACCCATTTTAGCAACAAATTCATTATCACCATATTCGTCCAATGCATCGTAATACATTTCTTCCGTAAGTAGTTGTTTTTTTATCAAAGGTGTATTACCCGGATCAGTTACCAAGTATGCCTCAAAATAAAGTACTCTCTCAATATCTTTTAGTGTCATATCCATCAACAAACCTAAACGTGATGGTAATGATTTTAAATACCAAATATGCGCAACTGGTGCAGCTAATTCAATGTGTCCCATCCTTTCACGGCGAACTTTGGAAAGTGTAACTTCAACACCACACTTTTCACAAACTACATTTCGAAACTTCATACGTTTGTACTTACCACACAAACATTCAAAATCCTTCATAGGGCCAAAAATTTTGGCACAAAACAAGCCATCTCTTTCTGGTTTAAATGTGCGATAGTTGATAGTTTCTGGTTTTTTTACCTCACCAAAAGACCATGAACGAATTTTCTCTGGAGAAGCTAAACCAACTCTAATCGCATCAAAATCTTGCTCTTTATTTTGCTGTTTTAAAATTTGTAATAAATCTTTCAAGGGATTCTCCTAATTTAATTTTGCTCAAGTTCAATGTCAATACCCAATGACCGGATTTCTTTCACCAGAACGTTAAATGATTCCGGCATCACCGCTTCAGCACGATTTTCACCATCTACTATATTTTTGTACATTTTTGCTCTACCACTGACATCGTCAGATTTAACGGTTAGCATTTCACGAAGCGTATGAGCGGCGCCATAGGCTTCTAGAGCCCAGACCTCCATTTCACCAAACCTTTGTCCGCCGAACTGTGCTTTACCACTCAGTGGTTGTTGGGTCACTAATGAATAAGGTCCAGTTGAACGCGCATGCATCTTGTCATCCACTAGATGGTTGAGTTTTAGCATGTGCATATAGCCAACGGTTACATCACGATCAAAGGCATCACCAGTGCGACCGTCAAATAATTGTATTTGACCGCTTTCAGGTAAACCAGCCATTTTCAGTAATGACTTGATATCCTCTTCTTTAATGCCATCAAAAACCGGTGTCGCCATTGGCACACCATTACGAAGATTATTCGCCAACTCAAGTATTTCATCATCACTTAAAGACTTGAGGTCTTCACTTTTGCCATAACTGTTGTAGATATCATCTAGCATTGAACGTACTTGCTTAACTGTATCTTTACGGTGCTGATCAAGCAAATTACCTATCTTGTAGCCAAGACCTTTTGCAGCCCAGCCTAAATGTACTTCCAGCACCTGTCCAACATTCATACGTGAAGGAACACCGAGCGGGTTAAGAACTATATCGACAGGAGTGCCATCTGCCAAATGAGGCATATCTTCTACAGGTGAAACCCGTGAAATAACGCCTTTGTTACCATGACGACCCGCCATCTTGTCACCCACTTGAAGGGTCTTGCGTGTCGCCACATAAACTTTAACCATTTTCATTACCCCTGGTGGCAATTCAGCGCCTTCTTCAATTTTTGCTTTTTCCTGCTCAAAGAACACTTCAAATTCTTCTTGCTTAGCTTTAGATTGCTTCACTAAGGAAGCAACCTCTTTATTGACTTCAGCATCTTTAACTTTTAGTTTTACTAGGTCAGTGTTTTCAAGAACTTTTAAATTTTTTGAGCTTAACTTGTCACCAACTTTAATATCGCCAACAGCTATGCTAGCCTTGTTACCAGAAAGCTTTAAGCGAATACGTCGGAAAATATCTCCATCAATGATATCAAACTCGTCGTCGATATCTTTTTTAACATTTTCTAAACGCTCTTCGTCTATAATCATTGCACGGGAGTCTTTTTCAACTCGGTCACGAGTAAAAATTTGCACATCAATTACGACGCCTGATTTTGAAGCACCCATTCTCAACGAAGTGTCTTTTACATTATTAGCTTTTTCACCAAAAATAGCACGTAATAGCTTCTCTTCAGGAGAGAGCACAGTTTCACTTTTGGGAGTCACTTTACCCACTAAAATATCTCCGCCTTTGACGCGCGCACCTACATAAACAATGCCACAATCATCTAACTTGGATAAAGCGGATTCACTTACGTTTGGTATATCTGAAGTAACTTCTTCTGAACCAAGCTTTGTATCTCTTGCATAAACTGTTAATTCTTCAATATGAATTGAGGTATAACGATCTTCCCGAACAATCTTCTCAGAAATTAATATTGAGTCCTCAAAGTTGTAGCCATTCCATGGCATGAAAGCAATCATCATGTTTTGACCTAGTGCAAGCTCTCCTAAATCAGTTGATGGGCCGTCAGCCAGTACATCACCTGCAACAATTTTATCGCCTGGTTGAACGAGTGGCTTTTGATTAATGCAAGTATTTTGATTAGAGCGAGAGTACTTGACCAAACTATAAATATCAACTCCCAGTTCACCGGCCTTAGCTTGCTTCGCATCGACACGTATTACAATTCTTGATGCATCTACTGTCTCAACAATACCGTCATGATTTGCTATTACACACACGCGTGAATCTGTTGCAACAACTCGCTCAATGCCCGTTCCCACCAATGGCTTCTCAGCGCGTAAGACTGGAACAGCTTGGCGCTGCATATTTGATCCCATTAATGCACGGTTGGCATCATCATGTTCAAGAAATGGAATAAGCGAAGCTGCAACAGATGCTATTTGTTTAGAATCAATGTCAATCAATGTAACTTCTGACTTCTCTACCAACACAAATTCATTCTTATGTCGCCCAGTAACCAAGTCATCCACTAAATAACCTTTACTGTCAACTGTAGAGTTTGCCTGCGCTATGGTATGGCTAATTTCATCAATTGCAGAAATATAAACAACTTTTTTGGTAACAAGACCATTTTTAACAACCTGATAGGGAGTTTCCAAGAAGCCATATTCATTTGTTTTAGCATAGACGGCCAATGTATTAATCAGGCCAATGTTTGGGCCTTCAGGCGTCTCGATTGGACACAAGCGGCCGTAATGAGATGGGTGCACATCACGAACCTCAAAACCAGCACGTTCACGTGTTAAGCCACCAGGCCCTAATGCGGAAATTCTGCGTTTATGGGTGATCCCTGATAAAGGGTTTACTTGGTCCATAAACTGTGACAACTGAGATGAGCCAAAAAACTCTCTAACTGCAGCCGAAACTGGCTTAGAGTTTATCAGATCTTGTGGTGTCAATTCATCGGTTTCAGCGAGATTAAGGCCTTCTTTGACTGCCTTTTCTACCCGAATAAGTCCTATTCTAAATTGATTTTCAATCATTTCACCAATAGCTCTTACGCGTCTATTAGCCAAAGTATCTACATCATCAACGACGTCATGACCATTCTTGATATCAACCAACTTCTTGATAACTTGAATAATGTCATCATGTGTTAAGACATGTTCACCCGTTTCAGAATTAATACCTAGACGTCTATTAAGCTTCATTCGTCCAACTCGAGATAGGTCATAGCGATCGTTCTTAAAGAATAGATTTGAGAACAGTGAATTTACCGCATCTTCTGTTGCAGGCTCGCCTGGACGCATAACATGGTAAATTGACATACGAGCTTCAATTTCTGTTTGATTTTCATCAAGACGTAAAGTTTCTGAGATATAGATGCCATTCTCAGCATCATTAATATAAATAATCTTAATTTTTTTAATCTTAGTTGTAGTCAAAACTTCAATGGATTCTTCAGTTATCACAGCATTGGATGACAACAAGATTTCACCAGTATCAGTATCAACCACATCCGAAGCAATCACTTTGCCCAAAAGATAGTCAAGTGGTGCACTTATAACATTAACACCAGCGTTCTCTAGCATATTTGCATGCTTTGCTGTAATGCGACGACCTTTTTCAACAACAACGTCTTTTCCTAACATGATATCGAATTCAGCAATAATGCCTCTCAAACGTTGTGGTTGAATGACCAAATCACATGACTTAGTTTTTAATTTAACTCCAATGTGTTCAAAGAAAGTGTCAATAATATCATTCGTAGACATCCCCATTGCGCGCAACAAAGCGGTCACTGGAAGCTTTCTACGTCTATCAATTCGAACAAACAAGTGTTCATGATGATCAAACTCAAAGTCTAACCATGAACCACGGTAAGGAATAATACGAGAAGAGAATAATATTTTACCCGATGAATGAGTTTTACCCTTATCGTGCTCAAAGATAACACCTGGTGAACGATGCAGTTGAGAAACTACAACGCGCTCTGTACCATTAATAACAAAGGTTCCAGTATTTGTCATCAAAGGGAGTTGGCCTAAATATACATGCTCTTCGATAACTTGTTTTACGCGACGCTTTTTCTTAAGTGTTGAACCATTTTTATCAAAAAGCACAAGGTTAAGTTTCACTTGCAGTGTCGCCGCATAGGTGACACCACGAAGCTTACACTCATTCACTTTGTATTTAGGTTCTTGAAGTTCGTAATCTACATATTCAATTTCAGCGTAACCATTCAACGCTGTAATTGGAAATACAGATTTGAATACAGAATGTAGACCGACATCTTTCTTTTCAGTCTCCCCTTCTTGAATAAAAGTGTTAAATGAATTAATTTGAATGGATAATAAATCTGGCTCTTTTAGAATCGATTCTCTTGTGCCAAAATTATTTCTGATACGCTTTTTCTCAGTGAATGAATAAGTCATGAATGCCTCGAATTAATCAATAAATTGTTTTCAAAATTACTTTTAAATAAAAACATCAAAATCCCCTGCTAGGGGATTTTGGTATATAGCATCGAACAAGTTACTTAAGTTCTACGCTAGCGCCAGCTTCTTCAAGCTGCTTTTGCAAGTCATCTGCTTCTGCTTTAGGTGCACCCTCTTTAATAGGTGCTGGAGCGCTTTCAACAAGGTCTTTTGCTTCTTTAAGACCTAAACCAGTGATAGTGCGAACAGCTTTGATAACAGCAACTTTCTTGTCACCAAAACTTGTTAAAACGACATCAAACTCAGTCTTTTCTTCAGCTACTGGACCGGCTTCAGCTGCTACAGCAACTGGCGCCGCAGCTACTACTGCTGCAGAAACACCAAATTTTTCTTCCATTGCTGAAACTAGCTCAACAACATTCATAACAGACATGTCTGCAATTGCATTTAAAATATCTTCGTTCGTTAATTTCGCCACGATATTTACTCCTCTATAAAATTATTATTGTTGTTGATCACGAATAGCTGCAACAACTCGAGTTAGTTTGGTTGGAACCTCATTTAAAGTCCTTGCCAATTTCTCGGTTGGTGCAAGCATCAACGCCATCAACATACTGATTGCTTGATCTTTAGTTGGAAGATCCGCGATGCGTTTTAGTTGATCTGCATCAACAAATTCACCCGAAACACCCAAACCTTTAACGACTAACGCTTCATTGTCTTTAATAAAGTCACGAAAAACGCGCGCTACGGCACCCGGGTCTTCTTGGGAAAAACCCAAAATGACTGGACCACTTAGAACCGGCGTGATACACTCACATTCGGTTTCAGCTAACGCTCTCTTTGCTAACGTGTTTTTTACGACACGCAAAGAAACATCTGCATCTATAGCAGAGTTGCGTAAGTTAGTCATTTGTTCAACATTCAATCCACGATACTCGGCAACGCCAACAGACACCGCATTAGTAGCTACTGCATTGACTTGTTCGACAACTGCCTTTTTTGCTTCAAGATCTAGAGCCATAGTCTCTCCTGAACAATTAAAAATAGAAAGTTATAAAACTACAACTTTCGCCACAGAGTATTTTCATACCCTCTACATAGGCAAATTGAAGGATCAATTTATTAAGCAGCAAGTTGCGTGCAACTCATCGCACCTATGGTCTTTGAGGCATAACTAGTAACTCTGTCGCCCAAAGAATTCAAAAAATTAATAAGTATTCGTTAACTTATCAACTATAAAACTAATTAAATATCAACACTTGCAACATCAACACTTAGACCTGGGCCCATTGTTGATGAAACGATCACTTTTTTCAAATAAACACCTTTTGCAGAACTAGGCTTGGTTTTTTTAAGTGCATCAATTAGAGCAATAATGTTCTCTTCCAAAGCCTTTAAATCAAAAGACGCCTTACCAACCGCTGCATGAACAATGCCAGCCTTATCAGCTCGATAACGAACTTGACCAGCCTTAGCATTGTTAACCGCTGTAGCAACATCTGGTGTTACTGTGCCAACCTTAGGGTTAGGCATCAAGCCACGCGGACCGAGCACTTGGCCAAGTCGTCCGACAACTCCCATCGCGTCAGGAGAGGCAATAACAACATCATAATTGAGATCTCCATCCTGCATAGATTTCATCAAATCCTCCATACCAACAACATCTGCACCGGCGTCATTTGCTTTTTGTACGTTATCGCCTTGCGTAAAGACCGCGACACGAACAATTTTTCCTGTTCCATTTGGAAGGACAACAGCACCGCGAACGTTTTGATCTGATTTTTTGGTATCAATACCAAGATTAATACTGACATCAATGGACTCATCAAATTTTGCTGTTGCGCAATCCTTAACAAGGCTAAGGGCATCTGTCATTGAGTAGCGAACTCCTGTTTCAATTTTTGAATCGTTATCTTTTTGTTTTTTTGTTAAGTTAGCCATCTTTAACCCTCCACCACTAAGCCCATCGAGCGGGCTGTACCTGCAATAATTTGTACTGCTGCATCAATATCATTTGCATTTAAATCTTTCATTTTTATGTTAGCTACCTCTTCTAATTGAGCGCGAGTTACTGTTCCAACTTTGTTCATATGTGGCTCACCGCTTCCTTTTTCAATACCTGTTACCTTGCGCAAAAGAACTGCCGCAGGCGGTGTTTTAGTAATAAATGTAAAACTACGATCGTTATAGACTGTGATGATGACCGGGACTGGCATACCCTTATCAAGATCTTGAGTTTGAGCGTTAAAAGCTTTACAAAAATCCATAATGTTTACACCATGTTGACCTAATGCTGGACCAACTGGTGGTGATGGATTCGCTTCTGTTGCAGGTACCTGCAACTTGATGTATAACTCAATTTTTTTTGCCATTATTCTATCTCCTATGGGTACAAACGCTGTTAGGCTCCCCTTTAGTTAAAACAGCCCGTCAAGGCCAACTTAGATTTTCTCCACTTGAGCAAACTCTAACTCAACTGCAGTGGTACGCCCAAAAATCAAAACTTCCACTGTCAGCAAACTTTTTTCATAATTAACACCCTCAACAGTACCATTAAATTCATTAAATGGACCATCTATAACCAACACTTCTTCGCCTGGCTGGAATGCCACTTTCGGTTTAGGTTTATCAGCTCCTTCCTGAACACGTGCAAAAATTCTATCAACCTCTCTTTGAGTTATTGGAGAAGGTTTTCCTGAAGAGCCACCAATAAAACCGATCACATTATTGGTGTTTTTAACTAACAACCAACTCGGCTCAGTAAGTTCCATATTTATTAACATATAACCTGGAAAAAATTTACGCTCGGTTTCCTTTTTCTTTCCACCTTTTAGTTCAACTACTTGCTCGGTTGGAATCATAATCTCTCCAACAAGTTCTTCGATACCTTCACGAGAGACAGCCTCTTCTATGGCAGCTTTTACTTTTGCTTCATAGCCACTTCTTGCATGGATGACAAACCACTTCTTCTCAGCGGGCGCTTTTTTTTCTGCAACTTCTTTAGTTGATACTTTTTTAGTAGCAACTTTCTTTGCGGGCGCTTTTTTTTCTGCAACTTCTTTAGTTGATACTTTTTTAGTAGCAACTTTCTTTGCGGGCGCTTTTTTTTCTATTTTCTCTTCAGTCATAGACATGAAAACCCTTTACTTAAAAACTTAACATTGAAATCGACTGCACACCCCAAGTAAAGAATGCATCAACAATCCACAAAAAGATTGCAACAATAATAACTGCAATCAACACAAATCCGGTTGTTTTGATGGTTTCTTCTCGAGTTGGCCAAACAACTTTTCGTAATTCAATTCTAGTTTCCTTCACAAAGTGGAGAAATCTATCACCTTGTTCAGATTTAATAAATATAGCTGCCGCGACAACAAGTCCAAATAGCATTATCAGGACTTTAAAGAGTGTCGTTAATCCGAGAGGATTTAAATAAAACACTGCCATTGAGAGCACCAATACAACAATTGACAGGGCAGTGTTTAATTGAAATGATCCTTTATTTAGATTGTCTATTTGCTTAGTCACATCCATCCTTTTAATTTGGCAGGCAAGGAGGGACTCGAACCCCCAACCAACGGTTTTGGAGACCGCCACTCTACCAATTGAGCCACTTGCCTAAATATTAATTCCTAAAAAAAATCGTAGCTACAGAAAAACTGTAGCTACAAGTTATATTCATTATTAATCAGTAATTTTCGAGACCACACCAGCACCCACTGTGCGACCGCCTTCTCTGATTGCGAATCTTAAACCTTCCTCCATCGCAATTGGTGCAAGTAACTCAACC
>Ga0209554_1000803_pt1 | contig 25809 bp, 25 predicted proteins | sample MarorgKNORR_S2LV_5_FD_188221 | JGI IMG/M metagenome (GOLD analysis project Ga0209554, IMG submission 188221) | Marine microbial communities from the Southern Atlantic Ocean, analyzing organic carbon cycling - Bottom_A/KNORR_S2/LV (SPAdes) (version 2) | ecosystem: Environmental > Aquatic > Marine... | reverse complement strand
CATCCACAAGCGTCCTGCCGAGGAGCTGCTTGTCGACAAGGCATTCCTTCTGAACCTCACCGCGCCCGAGATGACGGTGCTGGTCGGCGGTATGCGAGCACTGGACGCCAACGTGGGCGGTGCCCAGCACGGTGTGTTCACCGACCGCCCCGGCCAGCTCACCACGGACTTCTTCGTCAACCTGCTCGATATGGGCACGGAGTGGAAGGCCTCCGGGTCATCAGAAGGCGTGTTCGAGGGCCGTGATCGCGAGACGGGCAACGTGCGCTGGACCGGCACTGCCGCCGATCTCGTATTCGGCTCCAACTCGCAGTTGCGAGCCCTCGCTGAGGTGTACGCATGCGACGACGGCCACTCGAAGTTCGTGGATGATTTCGTTGCCGCTTGGCACAAGGTCATGAACCTCGACCGGTTCGACCTGGCCGCCACCCACGGCTGAGGCGCCGGACCGCTCCGGACCCTCGTCGAGCCGCCGACGGCCGCTACGGTCGCGGCATGAGCACGCTGGCCGACAAGGAACACCTCGACAGCATCAGCGTCGAGTTCGATGCCCTCTACACCTGGGACTACGACCGCAGCCGAGACGGGCTGAACCGCCTCTACGAGAAGGCCAAGCGCTCCCAGTGGAACGTCAGCGACGACCTCGACTGGTCGACTCCGGTGGATCCGTGGCGTCTGGTCGCCCTCCAGGCCGAAGCGACCGGTGTTCCCCCGGGCTTTCCGGGCCGGGCACTGGCCGAGGTTCCCCGCTCACCGGTCGCCGACTGGGACGAGGACCGCTGGATCGACTTCGCCGTCCACTCCCAGTGCGCCTCGCTGAGCCAGTTCCTGCACGGCGAGCAGGGGGCCCTCATGTGCGCCTCCCGCCTGGTCGAGTCGGTGCCATGGATTGACGCCAAGTACTACGCCTCCACCCAGGTGGTCGACGAGGCTCGCCATGTCGAGGCGTTCCACCGGTACCTCGATGAGAAGATGCCCACCACCTATCCGATCAACGAGAACCTCAAGACCCTGCTCGACCAGCTGCTCCAGGACTCTCAGTGGGACCTCGTGTACCTCGGCATGCAGGTCGTGGTCGAAGGCCTCGCCCTGGCGGCGTTCGGCATGATGATGGGCACGACCCAGGACCCGCTGCTCAAGCAGATGATCCGCTACATCATGGCCGACGAGGCCCGGCACGTGGCCTTCGGCATCCTCTCGCTCCAGGAGATCTACGACGACCTGCCGTCCGATGCGTTCCGGGAGCGCCAGGAGTTCGCCTACGAGGCGTGCGATCTGATGCGCCGCCGCTCGCTGAATGCCGAACTGTGGCCGTCGTTCGGCGTGTCGAACAAAGAAATCGAGGCGCTGCTTCCGCCGACCCGGACCCAGCAGCGCTTCCAGCACCTGATCTTCTCCAAGATCGTCCCCAACTGCAAGAAGCTGGGGTTGCTCGACCACCGCGACGGCTGGCTGCGCGAGCGGTTCGGCGAGATGGGGATCATCCAGTACGAGGACTTCTCGATCGAAGCCGAGGAGTTGACGGTCGACTCGGCGATCGAGCCGAGCCAGAACTGACCCCGAGAGCCAGCCCCGAGAGCCAGCCCCGAGAACTACTAACCCCGGGTCGCCTCGACGAACTGGTCGAGGAGGGGGAGCACCTCGTCGGCACCTGCGGGCGGCAGGCCGAACAGGGCCCGGCTGATACCGGCCTCGACCATGGCCTCCACCGCAGCCCGCTCGGGTGGGGCGTAGAAGATGCTGACCTCCACCTCGGCAGGATCACGGCCGGCCCGCTCGCAGGCCTCATCCTTCTGGGCCACGACCGCCGCCGGATCGAAGCCGTCGTCGCCCCGTCCGGCGATCGGGATCCAGCCGTTGCCGTAGCGGACGGCCCGTTCGAGGCCGCCGGGGAACACGCCGCCCACGTGGATCGGCGGATGCGGCACCTGCACCGGCTTCGGATTCTGGTGGATGGGCGCGAAATCGACCTGGTCGCCGTGGTACTCGGCGCCGTCGGCCGCCCAGATGGCCTGCATGGCCTCGATGCGCTCCCGCAGCAGCCCGAAGCGCCGCGACGGGTCGGTGCCGTGGTTGGCCATCTCCTCCCGGTTCCAGCCTGCGCCGACGCCGAACAGGAACCGGCCTCCGGAGAGCACGTCGAGGCTGGTGACCTGCTTGGCCGTGTGGATCGGGTCGCGCTCGACGACCAGGCAGATGCCGGTGCCCACCTTGAGGCGCTGCGTGGCGGTGGCGGCCGCCGTCAGCCAGACGAACGGATCCATCGTGTCGTAGTACATCTGCGGCATGTCGGGACCGCCGGGCCATGCCGAGGCCCGCTCGACCGGAATGTGGCTGTGCTCGGCCACCCACAGCGACTCGAAGCCCCGCTCCTCGAGGGCGGTCGCCAACTCGACCGGTCCGATGGCGTACTCGGTCGGAAAGATGCAGACGGCGCTGTGCATGGGGGGTCTCCCTGGTCCGGTGTTCAGTCTTCGAGCAGGAACGCGCCGCGGCCCAACTGGTCGCGGACGGTGGTGATGGGTGGATTGGCGAGGGTGCGACGCTGCCAGTTGGCGCCGTCGACCACGAGCGTGTGGCCGGAGATGAAGCGGGCGTAGGGCGAGGCGAGGAAGGTGGCGGCCCAGCCCAGCTCGCGGCGCTCGCCGACCCGGAGGGCCGGCTGGCGATCGGCATGGCCGTCCATCGGTCCGCCTGCCTGCTCGAGTCCCTCCCGAATGTCGTCGGTCATGTCCTCGTGGGGGAACAGGCCCGGCACCAGCCCGTTGACCTGGATGCCGAAAGGCCCCCACTCGACGGCGAGCGTCTCGACCAGGTTCTTCACCCCGGCCTTGGCGGCGGCCGAGTGGGCGAAGCCCGGTCCACCCGTCCATGCGTACGAGGCCCCCACGTTGACGATCGACGCAGGGGAACCGGCAGCGAGGTGGCGCCTTGCGAACTCGCGGCTCACCAGGAAGGTGCCGTTGAGCGTGATGTCGACGACCGTGCGCCAGGCGTTGGGCGACAGGTCCTCGGCTGGCGACGGGAAGTTGGCTGCGGCGTTGTTGACGAGCACCCGGGGCAGGCCGAAGCGGTCCTCGGCGGCGTCGAAGGCGGCACCGACCGCCTCGGCATCGCGGATGTCGCACTCGACGACCTCGACCTCGGCGCCGACCGCTTCGATGGCCGCCCGGCCGGCGGCGAGGTGGTCGGAACTGCGGCTGGCCACGACGATCGACGCCCCCAGTCGGGCGAACTCGATGGCGATGGCCTTGCCGAGGCCGGTGCCACCACCGGTCACGAAAACCGTGTCGCCGTCGTAGGTGCCGGCGGGCAGGGCGCTGGTGCCTGTCGGCGGTGGCGCAGGCAGGCCAGGAGTGCCGGACTCGCTGCTCATGCCTGGCCCCGCTCCTGGTTGAGGCGCGTCTGGAAGGCGCGTTCGTCGGCCATCGATGCGGCGATGTCCGGCCGGGCCAGGCCGCCGATGACCTGCCGGGCGAGGGAGACGGCCAGGGGAGGCGCCGCCGCGATCGCCTCTGCCATCTCACGCACCGTGGCGTCGAGCGCGTCGTTGGGCACCACCCGGGACACGATCCCGTAGCGGAGGGCCTCTTCGGCGTCGAGCCGACGTCCGGTGAGCACCATGTCGCTGACGAGGCCGTGGCCGCACATCTCGTAGAGCACCCCCATGCCTCCGGTGTCGGGGATGACCCCGTGTCCGAGCTCGGGGAGCATGAAGCGGGCGTCCTCGGCGGCCACCCGGATGTCGCACATCAGGGCCCGTTGGAACGAACCGCCGATGGCCCAGCCCTGGATCGCCACGATGACCGGCGCCTCGAGCTCCCAGAGCTGCTGGATGCCGTCGTGGCCTCGTCGCATGAGCGACGCATGCTCGTCGGCGGTCAGGGGCACGCCGATGGCCGAGACGTCACGGCCCGACGACCACGAGCGACCCTCGCCCCGCCAGATGACCGCCCGTACCTCGGGGGTGGCCTTCAACTCGCCCAGGATCTCGAAGAGGCGCAGGTCCATGGCGTCGTCGAAGGCGTTGTGCTTGTCGGCATTGTCGTTCGTGATCGTGGCGATCGGGCCCTCGATCTCGAGACGAACGCGCGCCTCCGTGTGGCCCTCCATGGGGCGGAGACTAGGCGGGGTGCACCAAACGGCCAGCCCCCGGCAGGCCCGTCCCGGCTTGACAGGTCGATAATGATGGTTATTATTCCCGCATGACCCAAGCCGTCTCAGAGCACACCCCTCGCCGGGTCGAGCGAGATCCCCTGACGGCGCGCCTGCTGCACGCCGCTGCCGAGGTCTTCGCCGAGAAGGGCTACGAGAAGGCCGGCGTCGCAGAGATCGCCCGACGGGCCGGCGTCACCACCGGCGCCATCTACAGCCGCTACAGCGGCAAGGCCGCACTCCTCCTCGACGCCGTCGACCACCACGTCCCCGACGAGATCGAGCGGCTGCTCCGGTCCGACCACGCCGGCGAGTCCGCCACCGACGTCCTGGCATCCCTCGGAAGCCACCTGCTCGACGAACTTCCCACCGGCTACGGCCTCCTCCTCGAAGCCATCGTCGCCGGACGCCGCGACCCCGAGCTGGCCGGCGCCATCCGCCGCCGCGTCGAGGACGAGGACGCCCGACTGGCCAAGCTCTTCGACGAGGCCACCACCGACGGCCTGGTCGACCCCGACCTCGACCGCCTCGCCACCGTCCGCCTCGCCCACGCCATCGGATTCGGCATGACCCTCACCCGGGCAATGGGCCTCGAGCTGCCCAGCACCGAGGCCTGGACCACCGTCATCGACCGCGTCATCGCCGCCGTGGCGGTGCCCGTGGCGCAGACCCTCGACCCGACTTCACCGATTCCCGAGCATTCACAGCAAACAGGAGACCCCCAGTGACCACCACCGAACCGAGTCCCGACTACGTCATCGACCTGGCCGAGTACGCCAACGATCCCGACCGGATCTCCGAGTTCTCCGTCTGGAACGACGACGTCACGTCGGTCATCCATGCCGTCGAGGACAACGCCGACGCCATCTTCACGTGGAGCTACGAGAAGGCCGAGCGGCCGCGGCTCGACAAGCTCTACGAGAAGGCCAAGACCTCCCAGTGGAACGGCCAGACCGACCTCGACTGGTCGATCGACGTCGATCCCTACAAGACCCTCGCCCCTGCCGACCCCCTCGAGGTCCAGTACTTCGCCGAGAACCCCGAATCACCGCTCTACAAGCTCAACGAACAGGAATGGGCCGACCTCGGCGTCGAGTCCATGAACTGGAGCCTTTCGCAGTTCATGCACGGCGAACAGGGCGCCCTGCTGTGCACCGCCAAGATCGTCGAGACGGTCCCGTGGATCGACGCCAAGTACTACGCCGCCACCCAGGTCATGGACGAGGCCCGCCACGTCGAGGTCTTCGCCCAGTACCTCGACCAGAAGCTCGACGGCATCAAGTACCCGTGCAACACCCACCTGGGCCTGCTCCTCGACGACATTCTCGAGGACAGCCGCTGGGACATGACCTACCTCGGCATGCAGATCATGGTCGAGGGCCTGGCGCTGGCCGCCTTCAGCTTCATGCATCAGACCACCGAGGAGCCGCTGCTCAAGAAGTTGCTGCGCTACGTCATGAGCGACGAGGCCCGCCACGTGGCCTTCGGCGTGCTCAGCCTCCAGGAGGTGTACCAGGAGCTCTCCACCGCCGAACTGCGCGACCGCCAGGAGTTCGCCTTCGAGTCGGCCCTGCGCATGCGCGACCGGTTCATGCGCCAGGAGGTCTGGGAGCGCATGGGCGTCCCCGTCAAGGACATGGTGAAGTTCACGCTCGCCATGCCCGACGAACTCCGGGTCTTCCAGCGCCTGCTGTTCTCCAAGATCGTGCCGAACTGCAAGAAGCTGGGGCTGCTCGACGCCGGCGACGGCTGGCTGCGCGACCGCTTCACCGACATCGGCGTCATCCAGTTCGAGGACTGGATCGACACCGGCGAGGAGTACGCCGACCTCGACGAGGTCGCCAAGGACCGGGAAGCCGCACAGGCGTAGTTTCCCGGGAGGTTCCTCGCTCGAACTACTGCTCCTCGCCGTTCACCTGCAGGTGGTGGCGGATCACCTCGTCGATCACGAAGCGCAGGAACTTCTCGCCGAACACCGGATCCAGGCCGGCCTCGTCGGCCAGCCGGCGCATCCGTGCCACCTGCACGTCCTCACGCTCGGAATCGGCGGGCGGGAGGCCGGCCTCGGCCTTGTAGGCCCCCACCCTGCGGGTGACCTTGAAGCGCTCGGCCAGCAGGTGGATGAGGGCGGCGTCGATGTTGTCGATGCTCGCCCGGAACTCCTCGAGCTGCGGATCGTGTTCTGGGTGTTCTGGGTCGCTCATGCCTTGCGTTGCCCTCGCGTCCGTCAATTTCGTCGGAATCGCCAAGGCTACGCGCACCGGCTCCGCCGCGGGCGTCTGATTCGCCGACCGCTCGTACTACTGTCGCCGACCCGGGGACGCCGACGAAGGGAAGAGCACGCATGGAGATCCCGCTGACCATCGCTGACCACCTACGGCGCGCCGAGCTCGTCTACGGCGACCGCATCGCCGTGGTCGACGAACCCGACCAGGTGGCCCCACCACTCCCCGACCTCACCTACGGTCGCATGGCCGAACTGGCCAGGGCCATGGCCGCCGGGCTCGACGGCCTGGGCCTCGACCTCGGCGCACGGGTGGCGATCGTGTCGCACAACGCCGCACGGATGCTCGTGTTCCTGTTCGGCACCAGTGCCTACGGGCGCGTCGGCGTGCCGATCAACTTCCGCCTCAACGCCGAAGAGGTCCAGTACATCGTCGACCACTCGGGTGCAGAGGTGCTCCTCATGGACCCGGAGCTGGTGCCGGCGCTCGGAGACGTGAAGGTGGGCCGGCGCCTGATCACCGGCGAGGAGTCGGACAGCCTGTTCGTCGAAGGCGTCGAACCCCGCCCATGGACCCCCGACGAGCGTGCGACCGCCACGATCAACTACACGAGCGGCACCACCGCACGCCCCAAGGGCGTCGAGATGACCCACCGGAACCTGTGGCTCAACGCCGCCATCTTCGGCTGGCACACCCTCGTGAGCGACCGCGACGTCTACCTCCACACGCTCCCGATGTTCCACTGCAATGGCTGGGGCATGCCCTACATCGTGACCGCCATGGGCGGGAAGCACATCGTCCTCCGCAAGGTCGACGGCCCCGAGATCCTCCGTCGCATCGAGCAGCACGGGGTGACGCTGTTGTGCGGTGCTCCGGCGGTCGTCGCCGCAGTGCTCGACGCCGCCGCCGACTGGGACGGGCCGATCCCCGGCGCCGGGACCGTCCGGGTGGTCGTGGCGGGCGCTCCGCCGCCCACGCAGACCATCGAGCGCGTCGAGACCGAACTGGGCTGGGAGTTCATCCAGATCTACGGCCTCACCGAGACCGCCCCCCTGCTCACCATGAACCGACGACGGGCCGAATGGGACGACCTCGACGCTGCCGGACGGGCAGTCAAGCTGTCACGGGCCGGCGCCCCGGCACTCGGCGTCACGCTCGAGACCGCACCCGACGGCGAGCTACTGGCCCGCTCGAACCACGTGCTGAAGAGCTACTGGCAACAGCCCGAAGCGACCGCCGATGCACTGGCCGGCGACTGGTTCCACACCGGCGACGGTGGCACCATCGACGACGAGAACTACGCGACGATCCTCGACCGGAAGAAGGACGTGATCATCTCCGGTGGCGAGAACGTCTCCTCCATCGAGGTCGAGGACACCCTGTTCTCGCACCCGGCGGTCGCCGAGGTGGCGGTGATCGGCGTGCCGCACGAGAAGTGGGGCGAGACGATCAAAGCGCTCGTGGTGTTGGCCGAAGGCCATGGTGGGTCAGATGGTGCAGGCATCGACGAGCAGGCGCTGATCGACCACTGCCGGGCAAAGCTGGCGCACTTCAAGTGCCCCACCTCGGTCGAGTTTCGCGGGGAACTGGCCCGGACCGCCACCGGCAAGCTCCAGAAGTTCAAGTTGCGGGCCCCCTACTGGGAGGACATGGCGAAGCAGGTGAACTGAGTCGGGCTGAACCAGGATTTCGCCATGAATTAGGATTTCGCCATGGATCAGGATTCAGCGATGAACCAGCGCAGGTTGATGTGGGCGATCAAGGGTGCACTCGCCGCCTGCCTGCTGGCCGGCCTCGTCTTCCCGGGCATCCCCGGGGTCGAGGGCAAGGGCTGGCCCGAGCGGGCGGTGGGGTACCCGATCTCGGCCCTGATCGTGCCGCTGGTCTGGCGCCTGCGCGGCCGCCGCGTCTCATATCCACACCTCGCCGACGCACTGTTCGTCACTCCGTTCGTGCTGGACCTGCTCGGCAACCTGGTGAACCTGTTCGACACGATCGACCAGTTCGACGACTTCCTCCACTTCGCCAACTGGACCTTCCTCGTCGCCGCCTTCGTGCTGTTCCTGAGCCCCTACGTCCTGGCCCGCTGGAACCTGGTGATGCTGGGCTCCGGGCTCGGGGCGATGGCGATCATTGCCTGGGAGGCCGTCGAGTGGGTGATCCAGGAGATGGGCACCACCGGCCTGCAGCTCACCTACGACGACACCGTTGGCGACCTGGTGTTGTCCACAGCGGGAGGCATCCTCGGCGCAGTGCTGGTCGCCACGGCGCTGACGAGGGGTCGCCGCAGCGACGACGAGGGGATCGGCGGGCGCTGACTTCGACCTCAGGTTCCATGCATGGCCTACATGAATCTCCGAGGGCCATGTTGCCAATGCCACGCAGGGCATCTACCGTTACCGGGTCACCCAACGCTGGGTGACCCTGCCTATCCGTGAACGGGTGGGGGGATCAATCACCCGGAGGGGTTCACACATGAAGAGCAAGTACTGGAAGTTGCTCGCCGTGTTCCTGTCGATCGGAATCGTCGCCGCAGCATGCGGCAGCGACGAAGGCGGCGGTAGCTCGACGACCACAATGCCAGAAGCCACGACCACAACGGCAGAAGCCACGACCACAACGGCAGAAGCCACGACCACAACGGCAGAAGCCACGACCACGACCGCAGAGGTCGAGGTCGTCCAGAGCGGCAGCCTGCTGGACATCGTCCAGGCGCGAGGCACCTTGCACTGCGGCGTTAGCGGCAGCGCGGTGGCCTTCTCGGAGACCCAGGCCGACGGCTCGGTCACCGGCTTCGACGCCGACTTCTGCCGTGCAGTCGCCGCCGCCATGACCGGTAGCGCCGACAACGTCAGCTTCACCGCCCTCACCGCCTCGGAGCGCTTCACCGCGGTTCAGACCGGTGACGTCGATGTCCTGATCCGCAACACCACCTGGACCCAGAGCCGTGACAGCTCGGTGGGCATGGACTTCGGTCCCACCACCTACTTTGACGGCCAGCAGCTCATGGCCCGCGTGAGTGACGGCTTCTCAGCCTCCAGCACGGTCGCCGACATCGACGGCGCGGTCGTCTGCACCAACGTCGGTACCACCACGGAGAAGAACATCGCCGAGGCCGCACTGATGGCCGGCGCCGATATCACGCTGCTCGGCTTCGAGACCAGCGACGAGGTGTACGAGACCTTCATCAACGGTGGCTGCGACATCACCACCACCGATGGTTCGGGCCTCGTTGGACGCAAGGTCCGCATGCAGCCCGATGATCAGGAGTGGGTCATCTTCCCGGCCACGCCGATCTCCAAGGAGCCGCTCGGCCCGACCTACGGCCAGAACGACTCGGCATTCGCCGACGCCGTCAACTGGACCGTCTACGCCACGATCATCGCCGACGAGTACGGCATCACCTCCGCCAACGTCGACGACCACGTCAACGACGAGGGCGAGGTTGGCCGCCTGCTCGGTGGCGACGGCGAACTCCAGACCGGTATGGGTCTGGCCGCCGACGCCTTCTACCAGGTGATCAAGCAGGTCGGTAACTACAGCGAGATCTACAACCGCAACCTGAACCCGGTGGGCCTCGTCCGTGAGGGCAGCGCCAACGCCGGTTGGCTCGACGGGGGCCTCATCTACTCCCCGCCGGCCCGCTAAGTAGGCAAATCCGAAGTACGTGATGATCCCGGGGTTCGGGGGCGCAAGCCCCCGGCCCCGGGATCACTCGCGTCACGGGGCATGTCGATTCCCAGTTACTGTCGCGCTCCTCCAATCATGTCCTGACCTCGCCCCCCACGAACTGACCCTCGAACAACCATGACGGCTCCCACAACCCACGAGCGTGCCCACCAGCGGGTGCCGCTGTGGCGCGACGTCATCGTCCTCAAGTGGGTGACCCAGGTCTTCCTGCTGGTCGTGGTGCTCAGCACCATGTTCTTCCTCGCGACGCAGGCCGGCGACAACCTCCGTGCCAGGAACATCGTCTCTACGTTCGACTTCCTCGAACGTCCCATCGACATCCAGCTCAGCGAGGGCATCGACACCCACCCCGACACCGGAGCCCGCGCCCTGTGGACCGGCATGGTCAACACCCTGCGCATCTCCGTTGCCGGCATCTTCTTCGCCACCCTGCTGGGCATCGTCGTGGGCCTGGCCCGCCTCTCGGACAACTGGCTGGTTCGTCGACTGGGAAGCATGTGGGTCGAAACGCTGCGCAACATCCCGTTGCTGGTGCAGATGATCTTCTACTTCTCGGTACTGACGACCCTGCCCCGGGTCGGGCTCGGCACCGGCCCCATCAACGGCTGGTTCCACATCTCCAACAAGGGCATCTCGATGCCCCGGGTGTTCATCGCCGACGGCTTCTACCAGTGGTTGATGGTCGTGGGCGTGGGTGCCGTCGCCGCCCACTACGTCCGCCGACACCGCCAACGCATCCAGGACGAAACCGGTGCCATGACATCGCCGATCCTCTGGGGCATCGGAACGGTGGCCCTGTTCGGCCTGATCGGCATCTTCGTCCATCCGATGTTCACGTGGATGGGCGGCATCTTCGGAGCCATCGCCGACCTCCTCGACTCGCTGCCCATCATCGCCCCGCAGATCCTGTTCTCCGTCGTCGCCCTGGGTGTCGCCGCCCGGTGGATCAGCCGCTTCCTGACCGACCACCGCAGCGTCCGCGGCCACCTCTCGCTCTCGGACGACGACTGGTTCCGGATCGCCTTCGCCGCACTCGCCTCCCTGATCATCGTCTTCGTGTTGGTGCGTTGGACCGGGTTCTCGTCATGGACCCTCAACAGCGGCCGCGACCTGTTCCACGTCCTCGAGGACAAGTTCAACGTCGACGGAGCAGCCCGCCCATTCGACGCCATGCGCCCCGACATCATCCAGAAGAGCCGGTTCCCCAACTACGGCAAGAACGGCCTGACCATGTCGATCGGGTTCGCGGCCGTGTTCTTCGGCGTCGTGTTCTACACGTCCGCCTTCATCGGCGAGAACGTCCGAGGCGGCATCCTCGCCGTTCCCAAGGGACAGTCCGAGGCGGCCATGGCCGTCGGCCTCGGCCGCGGTCAGGTCCTGCGCCACGTGGTGCTCCCCCAGGCCATCCGCATCATCCTGCCGCCGACCGGCAACCAGTACCTGAACCTCCTCAAGAACACCTCGCTGGCCGTCGCCGTCGGCTACAGCGACATCGTCCAGATCGGCCAGACCACCTACAACCAGACCGGCATGACCCTGCCCGTCGTGGCGATCTGGATGCTGTTCTACCTGAGTTGTTCATTGAGCATCTCGGTGGTCGTGAACTGGTTCAACGTCCGTATGAAGCTGGTGGAGCGGTAGATGAGCGAGTTCGCCGGGCTGGGCGCCGACCTCGGAATGTCGACCGGAATGATTCCGATCACCGCGCCCCCAGAGACCCCGAAGTTGCCGCCCCGCGAATGGGTCAAGGCGAACCTCTTCTCGAGCCCGTTCAACTCGGTGCTCACGGTCGTCGCCTCGATCATCATCCTGGCCATCACCCGTGGGCTTATGTCGTTCATCTTCAACCCGCAACGGCAGTGGGACGCCACCGCCACCAACCTGCGGCTGCTGATGACCCAGGCCTACCCGGAGGAGCAGTACCTCCGCATCTGGATAGCCACCGCCGTGGTTTTCACGCTCACGGGTCTCTCCCTGGCCGTCTGGCGGGCGGGTAGCGCCGTTCCCCTCTCCGACGTCGGCCGCCGCCTCCTGACCTTCGGCGGCACGATCGCCCTGCTCGTGCTCCTCGCTCCGTTCAGTGTCAGAGCCACGATCATCTGGCTGGTCGTCGCCGTCGCCGTCGCCGGTGGTGGCGAAGCCCTACGCCGACTGGTCGATGACGAGCGCACGATGAGCACCCTGGGCATCCTGCTCATCGGCCTCAGCGGCCTCGTGGGATCACTGTGGGTGATCCCGTACGGCAACCACACCTTCCAGCTGCATCGCACCCCCCGGGTGCTGGCCGAGCCGGGCACGGTGGCACTGACCACCAAGTTGCCGTGGACGGTCATGCTGCTCGTCGCCGTTGCGGCGTACTTCCTCGGCATCTTCATTCGAGAGCGGCTGCCGACGAACGCACCGCGCATCACCCTCCTGCTGCTCTGGCTCCTGATGCCGCCCACCCTGCTCTACCTGGTGCTGCGGGACCCGAGCTTCGACATGGGACACGTCCTCGGGACCGACATCCCGATCTTCCTGGTCTATGCCGTGCTCGGTGGCGCCCTGCTGAACTGGCTCGCCCGGCCCTCGACCGGCGAGATCGGCCGGATCGTCGCTGCGCTGGTTCTGGTGGCCGCCTTCGCCGCGTTCCTGACGCCGATGCGCATGATCGTGCGCCTCGACATGCTGGTCCTGGCCGCCTTCGCCCTGGCCGCTCCCACGTTCAGCGGCGGACCCCGTGCCCGGAAGAACTACGTGATCGGCTGGTTGGGCTTCCTCGGCATCATGTCCTGGCTGGTCACGGCCATCAACACGCCATCGACCGTAAAGGTGCCTGGCCAGTTCTTCATCGGTGGCCTGTCGCTCACGCTCATCGTCGCCGTGTTCACCATCGTGATCTCGTTTCCGCTGGGGCTGGCCCTGGCCCTGGCCCGCACCTCCAACATGCCGATCTTCCGGCTGCTGGCGACCTGGTTCATCGAGTTCGTGCGCGGCGTCCCGATGATCACGATCCTCATCTTCTTCTCGATCATGGTGCCGCTGTTCCTCCCACCGGGAATGCACCTGGGCGAGGTCGCCGCCGTGATCATCGGCTACTCCCTGTTCTCGGCGGCGTACCTTGCCGAAAACGTCCGGGGTGGCCTCCAGTCGGTGACCCGCGGCCAACACGAGGCCGCCGAGGCGGTCGGCATGACCACCTCGCAGAAGACGGTGTTCATCGTGCTCCCCCAGGCCCTGCGGATCTCGATCCCGCCGCTGGTCGGACACTGCATCGGCGTGTTCAAGGAGACCTCGCTGTTGGCCATCATCGGCCTGTTCGACGTGCTCTTCATCGCCCGCAGCGTGATGCCGAACCAGACCGAGTTCATGGGTAGCACCAAGGAGAACGTCCTCTTCGTGTCGCTGATCTACTGGATCTTCTGTTACCAGATGTCCAAGGCCAGCCAGCGCCTCGAACGGCGCACCGGACTGGGAGAACGCTAGGTGACCCGAAACCTGCCCAAGACGAGGGGAATCGTGAATCGAACCGTGAGGCGTAACGTGACCAGTACCGAGGTGAATCCATGACCGATGCAGCTGCAGCCGAGCCGGCGGACGACCAGGGCCAGACCAGGGACCTGTCCAACGCCCGCGACATGATCGTGTGCGAGGAGGTGTCGAAGTGGTACGGCGACTTCCGGGCCCTCGACAAGATCTCGACGACCATCAAGGAGCAGGAGGTCGTGGTGGTCCTCGGGCCATCGGGCTCCGGGAAGTCCACGTGGATCCGGTGCATCAACCGACTCGAGATCCATCAGGAGGGCCGCATCGTCGTCGACGACGTCGAGCTCACCAACGACCTGCGCAACATCGAACAGGTGCGCTCCGAGGTCGGCATGGTGTTCCAGCAGTTCAACCTGTTCCCCCACCTCAAGGTCATCGACAACGTCTCGCTGGCACCGATCTGGGTCCGCAAGAAGCCCCGCGCCGAGGCGGAAGAACAGGCCATGGCACAGCTCGAGCGGGTCGGCATTCCCGAACAGGCCCACAAGTACCCCGGTCAGCTCTCCGGTGGCCAGCAGCAGCGCGTGGCGATCGCCCGGGCGCTGGCCATGGAACCCAAGATCATGCTGTTCGACGAGGTCACGTCTGCCCTCGACCCGGAGATGGTCAAGGAGGTGCTCGACATCATGAAGACGCTGGCGCTGTCCGGCATGACCATGATGGTCGTCACCCACGAGATGGGCTTCGCCAAGGAGGTGGCCGACCGCATCATCTTCATGGAGGAGGGCCAGATCGTCGAGCAGGGCACCCCGACGCACTTCTTCGAGAACCCGACCGAGGACCGCACCAAGCTCTTCCTGTCGCAGATTCTCTAAACAGGATCGTTCCGACCGGCGAGAGAACTTCAGGCGACAGGGGTTCGGCATCGTGGAGATCGAGTGCCTGACCGGAATCCTCGGTGCCAGGGCCACTGGCATTGATCTGCGGAAGCTTGGCGCAGACGACGAAGGCGCCGCCGACCTGCGGGCGGCCATCTGTGCCCATGAAGTGCTCGTGGTGCCCGGACAGGATCTCTCACCCGCCGACCAGACGGCCTTCAGCCACAGCCTGGGGCCCTACTCACCGGTCCCGTTCGTACAACCGGTCGACGGCCACCCTGAGGTGATCCGGGTGGTCAAGGAGGCCACCGAGCCGGAGGCCTTCAACTTCGGCGGCGTGTGGCACAGCGACTTTTCGTTCCTGCCCGCTCCGCCGGCCTTCACGATCCTCCACGCCATCGACGTGCCCGACGTGGGAGGCGACACCGTCTGGGCCTCGATGACCGCCGCCCACGACGCCCTCGAGGGCGGGGTGAGGGAACGCCTCGGCGGGGTCACGGCGATCCATTCGGCCAGTGCCTCGTACTCCCCCGCCCAGCAGGGCCTCCACGCCCAGTTGTCCGGCATGGACATCCGCACCTCGGAGGACGCACTGGAGACGCAGCGTCATCCGCTGCTGTGCACCCATCCGGAGACCGGACGACGCAGCCTCTACTTCAACGGCACCTACGTGCGGGGCCTCGAGGGTCCGGGAATCGACGGCTCCGACGGCCCCGGTGGAGAACGAGCCCTGCTGGACTGGCTCCACGAGTGGACCACGCACATCCGGTTCACGTTCCGGCACCGCTGGTCGAAGGGCGACGTGGTCATCTGGGACAACCGCTCGACCCAGCACGTGGCGCTCGACGACTACCGCGGCCAGCGCCGCGAGCTCACCCGCACCACGGTCGCCGGGAGCGCGCCCGCCAGTTGACACGGACCGGCAGCGACGCTCGAACCTTCGGCAATCAATCGTCGCGCAGGAGCTCGATGAGCGTCGAGGTGTCGGAGCGGCCGTGGCCGAGGCGCTGGAGGCGGGCGTAGAACTGGTCGACCATGGCGGTCACCGGGAGCGTCGCCCCGATGCGTCCGGCCTCGTCGAACACGATCCCGAAGTCCTTGCGCATCCAGTCGATGGCGAACCCGTAGTCGAACTTGCGGTCGAGCATGGTGCGGGCCCGGTTGTCCATCTGCCATGAGCCGGACGCCCCCTTGCTGATGGCCTCGAGCACCTTCTCCTCGTCGAGGCCGGCACGGCGCCCGAAGTCAAGTGCCTCGGACAGCCCCTGGATGAGCCCGCCGATACAGATCTGGTTGACCATCTTGGTGAGTTGGCCGTGACCGACGGGGCCGACCAGAACGGTCGCCTTCGCATAGGCATCGATGACCGGCTCGATGGCGGCGAACACGTCCGGGTCGCCGCCGCACATGATGCTGAGTTGGCCGTTCTCCGCTCCGGCCTGGCCTCCGGACACGGGTGCATCGACGAAGCCCACGCCCTGAGCCGACGCCACCTCGGCGATCTCGCGGGCCACGGCGGCCGACGCCGTCGTGTGGTCGACCAACGTGGCGCCCGCTGCCATCCCGGCCAGGATGCCGGGGTTGTCGCCGCTGCCGAAGACCACGCTGCGCAGGTCGTCGTCGTTGCCGACGCACACCATGACCATGTCGGCGCCTGTTGCGGCCGCCGCCGGCGTGTCTGCCCTTTCGCCGCCGTGTTCGGCGACCCAGGCGTCGGCCTTCGACGTGGTCCGGTTGTAGACGGTCGTCGGGTGGCCTGCCGCCTGCAGGTGCCCCGCCATCGGATAGCCCATCACCCCAAGTCCCACGAACGCACACGTGCTCATCGGCTTGCTCCTGTCTGCTCCTGGTTCCCGTACTTCATCCTGCTCCGTACTTCAGCTCCGCCATCGCTCCGAAGATGTTGCGGGGCGGCTCATGGACCCTGTCTTCGGCTTGTGCCAGCTCACGGTAGACGGCGTGGACGTTGGCCACGATCCGTTCCCACTCGCCCCACTCCCGGTAGGGGCCGAGGTCGATCTCGGCGATGGCCTCCTCGGCGGTCTGCCCGGCGGCGTGGCGGGCCCGGCATTCGTCCTCGACGAATGCGAGGTAGTCGCGCACGGCGAGCACGCCGGCGTCGTCGGTGAGGGGCCCGTGGCCGGGCACGATCACCTCGCAGTCGAGCCCGAGGATGGCGTCGCAGGCGCCGATCCAGTTGGCGACGGGACCGTCCCAGATGATCGGGGTGCCGCCGATGAACAAGATGTCGCCGCAGAAGACGGTGGAGGCATCGGGCAGGTGGACCAGCAGGTCGCCGGCGGTGTGGGCGGGGCCGACCTCGAGGAGTTCGACCGTGCGGCCGCACACGTCGAGCTGCAGTTCGCCGGAAAACGTACGGTCGGGCTCGGGCACGCCACCGGCTTCGGTGATCTCGGCGAAGTCGAATGGCGCGAACGCCTCGTGCACATACCGGTTCGCCGGCTCGCCAAGGTCGGCGTGGAGAAGTGCCTCGAGCGCCGACGGTGGCACGGCGCCCATCTCGGCGGCCGCCGCCTCGGTCGTCACCACCTGGGCACCAGCCTCGACCAGCAGCCCGTTGCCGTAGCAGTGGTCGCCGTTGGCATGGGTGTTGACGACCACGTCGATCGGCCGGCCGGCGGTGACGGCGTCCATCTCCTCGAGCATCCGGCGGGTGAGGCGGAGGTCGAAGAGGGTGTCGACGAGCAGCGACGACCAGTCGCCCGCCAGGAGTCCGGCGTTGCTCCAGCCCCAACCCCCGTCTGGCTGGAGGTAGGCGAACACGCCGTCGGCCACTTCGTGGAGGCCATGTTCGTAGGGGGCGTGACTGTTCACTGCCATCGACCTTAGGCGGCGAGTGCTTCCCGTCTGGTCAGCCAGACCCCCCGGATGGCAGGCTCGTGTGCGGAGAAGTAGAGGAAGTCGAGGGAGCAGAGTTCCATGAGCAACTTATGTGCGGGCCGTGTTGCGGTCGTGACGGGTGCCGGTCGGGGCATCGGGCGCGAGCACGCCCTGCTGCTGGCCGAGAACGGCGCCAAGGTGGTCGTCAACGACCTCGGCGGCGACGCTGCAGGCGACGGGACCGACCTCTCCCCCGCCCAGGAGGTCGTGGCCGAGATCGAGGCAATGGGCGGCGAGGCGGTCGTCAACGGCGCCAACGTGGCCGACTTCGATGCCGCCGGCGAGATGATCCACCAGGCCATCGACACGTTCGGCAGCTGCGACATCGTCATCAACAACGCCGGGATCCTGCGGGACCGCATGGTCTTCTCGATGGCGGAGTCCGACTGGGACGCCGTGATCGCCGTGCACCTCAAGGGCACGTTCGCCCCCTCCCACCACGCCGCCGCCTACTGGCGCGAGAAGGTCAAGGCCGGGGGCGAGGCATTCGGCCGCATCGTCAACACGTCGTCGCCGTCGGGCATCTACGGCAACGTCGGCCAGTCGAACTACGGCGCCGCCAAGGCCGGCATCGCCGCCTTCACCGTGATCACCGCCATGGAACTGGTCCGCTACGGCGTCACGGTCAACTGCATCGCCCCGGGAGCGTTCACCCGCATGACCTCCGACCTGCCGGGCTTCGAGCAGATGGACGACGAGGCCCAGGAGGCCATGTCGCCCCGTTGGATCGCCGTGCCGGCGGTGTGGCTGTGCAGCGAGGCCGCCAGGAACGTGACCGGCCGGGTGTTCGACGTGCGAGGCAACCAGCTGGGCATCGCCGAGCAGTGGCACCTGGGACCGACGGCGATCCAGCCCGACGACCCGGCCGACCTGACCGACGTCATGGCCGGCCTGATGGCCGAGGCGCAGCTCAACCCCGCCATGAGCGGGCGGCCCACCGAAGGCCCCGGACGCCCGGGCCCGGGGCTCTAGCGCCCAGACCCGTACAGAACCCGTACAGAACCCGTACAGAGCCCGTACAGAACCCGTACAGAACCCGTACAGAACAAGCAAAAGAGGCACGCCATGGCCATCGACTTCAGCCTGTCGCCGGAACTCGAGGAGATCCGACTACGGGTCCGCACGTTCGTCGACGACGTCATCAAGCCGAGTGAGGAACGCATCGAAGCAGCCGGCGGCGAAGGCAAGGAGCGCCTCGGCACGCTCATCGGAATGCGCAAGGAGGCCAAGGCCGCCGGCATCTGGCTGCCGCACATGCCCGAGGAGTGGGGCGGCATGGGGCTGGGCCACGTCGAGCTCGCCATGGTGCAGGCCGAGGCGGCCAAGTCGCGCTACGGGCCGTGGGTGTTCAACTGCCAGGCGCCCGACGAGGGCAACATGCACACGCTGCTCCACTGGGCGACCGACGACCAGAAGGAGAGGTACCTCAAGCCGCTCTGCGAGGGCCGCACCTGGTCGTGCTTCGCCATGACCGAGCCCGAGGTGGCCGGCTCCGACCCCACCCTGATCCAGACCAGGGGCTACCAGGACGGTGAGGAGTGGGTGCTCAACGGACACAAGTGGTTCATCTCCAACGCCCACCGGGCCTCGTTCGCCATCCTCATCGCCCGCACCGAGGACGACCCCGACCTGCCACAGGCCGCCAACACGGCCTTCCTCGTCGACCTGCCTCACGACGGTTGGACCGAGGTGCGCCAGATCGAGACCATGCACGGCTCGACCGGCCACTCCGAGATCCTCATCGAGGACCTGCGGCTCCACGATTCGCAGATGCTGGGAGGCCGCGGCCAGGGACACCTGTTGGGCCAGTACCGACTGGGTCCCGCCCGCCTGGCGCACTGCATGCGCTGGATCGCCCAGGCCGAGATGGCCCTCGACATGATGGTCGACCGCTCGCTGAACCGCTTCAGCCACGGCTCGCTGCTGGCCGAGAAGCAGGGCATCCAGTGGCTCATCGCCGACTCGACGATGGAGCTCTACCAGTCGAAGCTCATGGTGCTCCACGCCGCCTACAAGATCGACCGGGGCGACGACTTCAAGTCCGAGGTGTCGATGGCCAAGCACTTCGTCGCCAACGCGCTGGGTCGGATCATCGATCGCTCGATCCAGGTGCACGGGGCGCTCGGCTACTCGACCGACACGCCCCTGGCGCACATGTACCAGCACGCCCGCTGGGCCCGGTTCGCCGACGGTGCCGACGAGGTCCACCAGATGCGGATCGCCCAACGCACCATCAAGGCCTATTCCGACAGCGGCTCGACAGCTTCCGCCACCGGTGGATTACCCATCTAACCAGAACCATTCATCGCCTCTGGCAACTCAACACTCCTCGGCTAACAGGGTTTCGAGTCCTCGCACGGGTGGCATTCGAGGGCGAGGGTGGCGTGGGCCACGCCCTGTTCCGCCAATCGGGCCTCGAGTTCCGCTGCGACGATCTGGGCGTCGTGGAGCGTGTCGGCGGCCACGACCACGTGGGCGCTGAGGGCGACCAGCGTCGAGTCGACCGCCCAGACGTGCAGGTGGTGGACGTCGTCGACCTGTTCGTGGGCCGTCATCAACGCCGACAACCCGTCGACGTCGATGCCGCCCGGCGCCCCTTCGAGCAGGATCCGGGTGGTCCGCCGGATCAGGCCCACTCCGGACCAGAGCAGTAGGGCGGCGATCAGGTACGACACCGCCGGGTCCACCCAGGCGGCGTCCCACAGCACCATCGAAAGGCCGGCGACCAGGGCGCCGAACGAGCCTGCGGCGTCGCCGAGCAGGTGGAGGGCCGCCCCCTGGACGTTGAGGCTCCGGTCGCCGGTGCGTCCCAGCAGCCAGGCGCTGCCGCCGTTGACGGCCAGGCCGGCAAGGGCCACGACGGCCACGCCCCAACCATCCACTTCGGGAGCGTCGCCGATGCGGCGGGTGGCCTCGAACACGATCCAGCCGGCGGCCGCCAGCAGCAGTACGGCGTTCACGAGGGCGCCCATGACCTCGGCCCGGCGCAGGCCGTAGCTGTAGCGGCCACTCGCTGCCCGGCGCGACACGGCGATGGCGACGACGGCGATCGTCAGGGCAAGGACGTCGGAGCCCTGGTGGACGGCGTCGGCAGCCAGGGCCAGCGAGGCGAAGGCGAGGACGCCCAGCACCTGGACGACCAGCAGCACGCTGTTTGCTCCGAGGGCCCAGGCCAGAACGCTGCCAGTTCCATGCCCATGTCCGTGCCCGTGCTCGTGTGCCATTGCTGCTCTCCTCCCCGGTCTCACGTGGCCAGCCCGCTAATCGTAGGGTGGTGGAACGAAGCGGACCCCTTCCTTGGAGCACCCCAATGACAGCAAGCCCCGACAATCCCGTCGTCATCGTCGATGCCGTGCGGACCCCGATCGGCCGTCGCAACGGCGGGCTCTCGTCCTGCCACTCGGTCGATGTGCTGGGCACGGTCCAGCGGGCCCTGTTCGACCGCACCGGGATCGACCCGCTCGAGGTCGGCCAGGTGGTCGGCGGCTGTGTCGGCCAGGTCGGCATGCAGTCCATGAACGTGACACGCACGGCGTGGCTGACCGCCGGCCTGCCGCTCGAAGTGCCGGCCACCACGGTCGACGCCCAGTGCGGCTCATCCCAGCAGGCCACCAACCTCGCCTACGCACTCGTCGCCTCGGGCACGGTCGATGCGGCCGTGGGCTGCGGCATCGAGCTCATGAGCCGGGTCAAGTTCGGCGCCACCCGGCCCCAGGAGCCGGATTCGGGGAGCCCGATCAACCGCAACTACTTCGAGCACTTCGAGTTCACCTCGCAGTTCGAGGGCTCCGAGCGCATGGCCGACCACTGGGGCATCACCCGCGAGGACTGCGACGCCTTCGGCAAGCTCTCCCAGGATCGTGCGGCCCGGGCATGGCGGGAGGACCGCTACGGGACCCAGTTGGTGCACGTCGAGGCCCCGGTGCTCGACGACGAGGGCAACCCCACCGGCGAGACCGTGACCGTCACCAGGGACGAGGGCCTGCGCGAGACCACGCTGGAGGGACTGGCACAGCTCAAGCCGTCCGGACGACCCGAAGGCGTACACACCGCCGCCTCTTCGTCGCAGATCTCCGACGGCGCAGGCGCCGTGCTGCTCATGACCGCCGAGAAGGCGGCGGCGCTCGGCGTGACGCCGCTGGCCCGGGTGGTCGACACCTGTCTGGTGGGCTCCGACCCCGAGTTCATGCTGACCGGCCCGATCGGGGCCACCCGCAAGCTGCTGGCCGACAACGGCATGACCATCGACGACATCGACGTCGTCGAGATCAACGAGGCGTTCGCCACGGTGGTGCTTGCCTGGGAGAAGGAGATCGGCCCCGACATGGAGCGAGTCAACCCCAACGGCGGCGCCATCGCCCTCGGCCACCCGCTGGGCGGCACCGGCGCCATCCTCACCACCAAGGCCGTCCACGAGTTGCAGCGCACCGGCGGTGAGTACGCCCTCGTCACGATGTGCTGCGGCGGCGGCCTCGGCACCGGCACCCTTCTTCAGAGGATCTAGGCCGGACGGCAGGGATCGAGACATGACTTCCTGCCGCGCCGTCGTCTTCTCGGGTGACGGCACCTGGGAGCGTCGGGACGACTTCGCCGTCGCCACCGCTCCCCCGGGCGGGGCCGTGCTGGCCGTCGAGGCCGTCGGACTCTGCCACAGCGACGTCGCCCAGCTCAACGGCCACAAGCACGTGCCGGGCGAGGTCTCGCCCACCGTGCCCGGCCACGAGATCGTCGGGAGGGTGCACGCCCTCGACGACGATGCCGACCTGGGCGTCGAGGTCGGCGACCGGGTGGCGGTCAACATCGTCACCTACGGGGCCCCCTACGAGGGCAACCCGTTCGGGGTGCGCTGCTACGGCTACTCGTTCGGCCTCGACGAGCGGGAGGGCCTGTGGGGCGGCTACGGCGAGTACATGTCGATCCTGCCCGGCACGCAGCTGGTCGGGCTCTCCGACGACATCTCGGCCGAGGAGCTCACGCTGTTCGAGCCGCTGTCGAACATGGTGGCGTGGCTGGCGAAGGTGAACCTGCAGGCCGGCCAGACGATCGTCATCCAGGGGCCGGGCCACATGGGCCTCACGTGCGCCGCCTACGCCAAGACGCTGGGAGCCACCGTGATCGTGACCGGCACCGGTGATGACGCCCTCCGGCTGGACGTGGCCCGTGAGGTCGGCGCCGACCACACGATCGACGTGACCGTCGACGACCCGGTCGAGGTCGTGCAGGACCTCACCGGCGGGTTCGGCGCATCGGTGGTGGTCGACCTGGCGTCAGCGCCGTCGACCCCGAGCCTGTGCTTCGACCTCGTCCACCACGGCGGCCAGGTGGTGTGGGCGGGGCTCAAGGACCGGGCAGCCGTTCCCGTCGTCACCGACAAGGTCGTCATGAAGTCGCTCACCGTCCACGGCGGCGCCGGTGGCACGCCCGAGTCGGTGGCCGAGGCCTGTCGGATCCTCAACGAGGGCGACTTCCCGACCGGGCCGCTGCTCGGCGAGGTCGTGGGCCTCGAAGACATCGACCGGGCCATGGACATCCTGCTGCGCACCTCTGAGACCGACGCCGTCCGGGCGGTGCTCAAGCACGCGCCGGTGAGCGGCTAGTCCGGTCCCCCCGGGATCCTCGGCCGGGTGCGCGAGAGGCTGGCGCCGGCGTCGGCCAGGATGAGGCCGCCGGTGATCGAACGGGCCAGGTCCGAGGCGAGGAACACCACGAGGCGGCCTAACTCGTCGTGCTCGGTCATGCGCCGAAGCGGCGTCGAGGCCACGACGGCGTCGATGTAGCCCTCCGGCAGCGCATCGGCCACGGTCTCGGTGAGCGTGGTGCCGGGGGCGATCGCCACGACCCGGATGCCGAGCGGCCCCCACTCGACGGCGGCGGTGTCGGTGACGTGGTTGATGGCGGCCTTGGCGGCGCCGTAGCCGGCCAGCCCCGGCGCCGGCCGGGTGGTCTCACCGGAGGTGATGTTGATGATCACCTGCTGCTCGTCCTCCCCACCGGGTCCGTACTCCAGCATGGCCTTCGCCTCCGCACGCATGGAGAGCGCCGTGATGACGAGGTTCTGGTCGAGGACGTCGCGCCAGGCCGGTCCGTCGAGGTCGAGCAGCGGGGCGCTGCCCCTGGGGCCGAGCATGCCGATGTTGTTGACGGCGATGTCGAGGCCGTCGAGCCGATACGCCGCCTCCTCCACCATGCGCTCGAGCTCGGCGTCGTCACGGGCGTCGGCGACGACGGCGAATGCCTCGCTCCTCGCTCCGACCTCGACCACCTCGTCGAGGATGAGTGCCACGGTCTCCTCGGCCTTGTCGGCCCGGATGTCGGCGACGGCGACCGAGGCGCCGGCCCTGGCCAGCCAGCGGGCGATCTCCCTGCCGATGCCCGCACCCGCTCCGGTGACGATGGCGGTCCTGTCACTCAGGTCGATCGCGATGCTCACAGGATCATGCCTCCAGCGCAGCCAGTACGTCGTCGACGGCCGCCTCGGCCCATTTGATGACCGTCGCCTCGTCCGTACCGCCCAGCGGATGCGGAACGGCAACGATCCGGGCATCGGGGAGGCCCAGATTCTTCGCCGAGGCCGCTGCGAGGGGGGCGAACGGGATCGTGGCGAGCACCACGGTCGGGATGCCGGCCCTTTCCAGTTCGACGAGGTCGTGGACACTCCACGACGAACACGATCCTCAATCGGCAGAGCCGGTCAGCACGATCCGGACCTCCTTGCTGAGGCTCTCCAGCACCTGCGACTCACACGCAGTCGCCGCGTTGTTTCCGGGGGCACCCTTGCCCGTCACCTTCACCACCTCGCCGCCGATGCGGGCGGCCAGGCCCTCGGCGGCCGTCAGGAGGAGGAGTCGGGCATTGGGCTTGCCGTTGTCGAGCACGCCGATCCGCCCACCAACCAGGGCAGGGGCGGCCGGGGCGAGCTGCACGGCGCCCTCGGCGAGGGGACCGGCCGGATCATGGATGGAGGTGGTCACGGGAGCAAGCCTTGCATGTGGGAAGGCCCGGGTCAGCCTTCGACAGGCAACGTGATGCTGCGGGTCATGCCCCAGGAGGGGATCACGCACGAGTGCTTCCCGGCGCCGCCGGTGACGAAGACCCGGATGTTGCCGACCTCCTCGGTCATCGGGAGCAGGTCGTCGTCGGCTGCTTCGCGCATCCAGGGCGCCCAGGCCAGCAGGTCGAACTGCTCGCGGAACTCCCAGGCCGGCCGCCGGGCGTGTTCGAAGAGGTAGGCGGCGACGTCGTCCCGGCCCCAACCTGCCCGATCGGCGGTGGCGGCATGCTCGGGGCACAGGCCGATGAACCACTCCCCGCCAGAGATGCAGGCGTTGTTCACCCCGAAGGTGGCCATGGCGGATGCGGCCTTGTCGAGGATGCGTTCGATGTCGTCGGATTCCATGTCGTGGAAGTTGTGCGGGTTCTCGCCGCAGTGGACGGTGACGGCACTCGGGGCATCGACGCCCACGGAGTGGTGGTACGGCTCCCAGGGGCTGGCGGCCTGGTTCTCGGCGGTGCAGTAGGCGTACTTGGAGGGTTGGCCCTGGGTGGCGGCGTCGCCGGGTCCGGGGCGTGCGCCAGCCACGTGGAGCAGCACGAGGCGCACCGCACGGCCGACGGTGGCGTTGGCCCGGTTGCCGGGTCCGAAGGCGCCGACCTCGGCGTTGAAGCCCATCTCGTCGACGGCGTCACCGTGCACGATCACCAGCGGCGACACCGGATGCGTCGTGGCGTTGACCCCCCGCAGGTTGAGGCGCTGCTGGCCGAGCGCCCGCACCGCTGTTGCCACGACGGGGAACACCTCCGGCGGGCAGCCGGCCATGACGGCGTTGACGGCAACGGCCCGGCGCGTGGCGGATCCTCCCCTGGGCGGCAGCACGGCGAGCACCTCGTCGGGATCGAGGCCGGCGAGCATCGCGCTGACCCGCTCCTCGGTGGGCGCCACGACCGGCAGGCCATCGCCCCACTCGCGCTCGGCCAGGAACGCGTACAGCGCTTCCGGGGATTGATCCTCGATCTCGTGGAGCCCTTCACTCATGGGCGCATTGTCCCCCATGGTTGGCCTTCTGCGAGACTCCTGCGCTTCGCCGTTGGCTACGTTTCGGCCTCGAGGACTCGTCCGACGCGGCCGCCGTAGTCCTCCCAGAAGCGGCGGGACTGCTCGTTCTCGCCGGTGCTGGTGGGGTCGTAGCCTTCGTCGAGGCAGCGCAGCGGGTGCATGCCGTCGACGTAGCCCATGAACGGCGGGTGGATGCTGTAGCCGATCATTCCCTGGATGCGCTCGGAGTAGTCGGCGGCCATCGGTCCGGTCGCCAGGATCATGTTCTCGAGCTGCCGGGCCCACGGCTCGCAGTACTGCGGCGTGATGCCGAGGCGTGGTTTGTCCGACTGGTTCGCTCCGCCCCGGTGCCACAGCAGGCCCGAGAACACCACCACCGACCCGGCCGACATGATCACTTTTTCAGGATCTACTTGCATCTGCTCCGGTCGCTCTTTGCCCC
>Ga0209554_1000802_pt1 | contig 25815 bp, 17 predicted proteins | sample MarorgKNORR_S2LV_5_FD_188221 | JGI IMG/M metagenome (GOLD analysis project Ga0209554, IMG submission 188221) | Marine microbial communities from the Southern Atlantic Ocean, analyzing organic carbon cycling - Bottom_A/KNORR_S2/LV (SPAdes) (version 2) | ecosystem: Environmental > Aquatic > Marine... | reverse complement strand
GCATCATATAAATAATCACCATCTAACCATTTCCAAGCACCCTTTGGTTCCTCATAATAAGAATCTAATTTATCTTGGTAAAGGCCTATCAATAAATCTTGTGATATCATTGCTGTGATTGCAGCATTTTCATCTTCTGTTTTTATAACAGCAAGATATCCACCAGCTGCTTCTGCCGCAAGTTTAGCATCAACCCAATTTATTGCTGTATTTGATTCAAAATAACTATGGCCATCATATTCACCCAAATAACTATAACCAGCCAATGTCGTTATCGAACTTTCCATCTCAATAAGGTGGGGTTTAATATATGTTAGTTCATTTACATCATTCCACATACCAGAAGCTTCTATTGCAACAGCTTGTTCATCACCTGACAAATTATTTGGTTCACCAGTATCCCAATTTTGATACCCATCTCCTCCAACTAACTTACAATCATCACTTTCATTATCAACTGTTAATGAACCTCCCTCCTCAACATAATATACATCATCTATCGGAATAGGACAATCGTTGACATTACTTATAACAATATATACTGTCACCGTTTCACCACCATAACATTTTCCACCATCATCCTCAGCTGTATAAGTAAGGCTATCTAATCGATCTTCACCATGATCATGAACATAAGTAAAAGTACCATCTGAACAAATTCCTTCATCCGTTCCAGGTGGACAAGTAACTGTCCCATGTTTTGGTCCTTCAATTAATTTAACGCTTATAGTATTTCCTTCTTCATCTGAATCATTGTCTATAATAGAAACACCTAACTCAGCAAGATCTAAAGTTCCCCCCTCTTCAATATTGAAAGTATCTGCAAGAGGTATAGGACAATCATTAATCTGTATTACGGTTATTTTTACTTCGGCTTCTGTATCACAAAGACTATCTGAAGCTGTATACTTGAAAATATCAAGTACTGTTGGAGTACCATCGTGGCAGTAAGTAAATGAACCATCTAGACAGATTCCAGATTCACCAGTATCTGTACACGTGACCGTACCATTGTTAGGACCAAAAAACCATTTAGCATATAAACTTTTATATAACAAGTATGCTTGAGTATCATCAATTGACTTCCTATAAACATAAATATCATCAATCTTTCCTTTAAAATAATTTCCTGAAGTATAGCTTCTGCCAATTTGAAGACTACTCATCTTGGGACCACTTAGACCAATGTCTAGATCTGTTTCGTACTCTAAAAAACCATTAACATAGAATTTATAATTAGTGCCATCTTTTACAAGCGAAAAGTGCGTATCAACAGTGTTCTGTAAATTAAATCCAGTAATTGTAATTACTTTATCTAGTTTCCAGGAATTTCCATCTCCAATCTTTAAGGTAAAATTTGAATTCTTATGTCCTATTGAAATCCCTTCCTCACTTGTTCCAACATTAAAATTTAAAATTGTTAATTCATCATTTGCTTTTAATGGAAAAACCCATCCACTAATAGTATAGCCCGATAAATTGATATCAAGTACAGTAGTATCCACTTCAATATAATTATCACTCTTAGGAGGCTTACTGAAACGATATGCGCTGTACTCATTACTTTCTCTATCTCTATCTGAATCAGGACCAGTAGAATCTGCTGGTTTTAGACGTCCATCATAGTTTGTTCCTCCAAAATCTTTTACCACATGAATAGCAGGATAATCTATAGCACCTCCAGCCCCCTCAAAACCCGCCGTAGTATCCTTTGTAAACCAAGTCTCAAATGAATAATACGTAAGATTAGTAAGATCTTGAATAAATGGAAGAGTTCCCATATCAGGATCAGTATCATTTGAAAGTAAATTATTACCTGTACGAGCTATTGAAATACATTCACCTTCATTTACTACATACTCATCATCACTAGGTGTAGGACAATCATTTACTGGTTCAATTTCAATGTAAATTGTTTTTCTATCACACTCGTCAGGAGCATGAGCTATATCTCCCATAGAATATGTTATGGTATCAAAATAATTATCAGATCCATCATGTATGTAGATGAAGGACCCATCTGGATTAATCGTAATTTCCCCAAAGAGTGGGCCGTTTCCAGGTATTAAAGCAATCGCTGATCCATAATCTACATTTCCATAGGTCAAAATCCAAAGGGAATCCCCTTCTGAGTCAAAATCATTTAAAAAGATTCCTGTAAATTGTTTGCCATTTAAAGTATCAAAGTGTACATTAACATTGCCATTGGATGCATTTATCTCCAATGTGCCTCCTTCCTTCATCGTATAAAAATCATTATTTGCTTCTGCACAATCGTTATCAGGACCAAAAAAGAGTAATATAGAATCTAACACACAGCATCTATATGGCGCAATACCATCATCAGGGTCAAAATCGTTGCATGCTTCATAATAAATAACATCTCGTAAATTTTCACTTCCATCATGGACGTAAGTAAAAGAACCATCGGAACAAAGACCAGGAAGACCGGTATCTTCACACTTCACAACACCATACAATCCATCAAGTGGACTATCATCCGTCATTATTCCAGCATTAATTAATGGTCCCCATTTTTTCTCAAGCTCAGGCGTCCACTTGTCTTCTTCCTTTAATTTTCCAGGCGTTGAATATTTGCCATATACATTGTCTCCTTCTTCATCGGTATCATCTCCAAGTATTTCTTCTCCCGTTCCTTTAAGTTCACCTCCTTCAATCATATACTCTTCTTTTACCCAAGTTACGCCGTCACCACTAGAATTACGTGTATAGGCATACAACGTATCATTAATCCCATTACAATCGCCCTCTAATGGAGTTCCATTACCATCTTCAATCGCATTTCCCTCTGCATCTATTTGTACACATACTACACTGTCAAGAGTAAATCCTTTATCATTAAAATATTCATTAATATGCTTACCCCCTATAAGCCCAAGACTATTAAAACCATCCGTTGTTGTTTCAGGACAATCATTAATTGGCTTAATTGTTATATGTACAGTGTCAGGATCACTATCGCAGAGATCATCGGAAGCTGAATATAAGAAAAAATCATAAAGAGGATCTGCCTTTCCATCTCCAGTTATATCACCATATAAAGTAGGTTCTGTTCCATCATGTCTGTAGATGAATGACCCATCATCATAAATAGTTAGTCCAGCTGGAAAAATATGATGTGGATCCAGTACAACTTTAGCCGTTATAGGATCATCATCATCGTCCGTAGCTCCAACTAAAAGGCCATAAGTAGCTAAATCAAGTGAAAATGCATCAATACCTACTTTTAATGTATCTCCTTCAAATATCTCAAAGTTATGATATACTGATTCTGGACATTCATTAATCATAAATACAATCGAGGCTGTTTTTCCGGATAAATCAAAACCATCATTTATTTTATAAACCAACTTATCTATTGATGATGTAGTTGAACCATCATGTTTATAACAAAATGATCCATCAAGCTCTAACTCACATGTTCCATAGAGAGGACAAAGAGAAACTTGTGCTTCAAGTTTAGCCCGATCTCCTTCAGTCCCTAAATCATCATTCACTAGGACTCCAGGTGCCACCCAACATATTTCTTCACCCTGACCAACAAATACCGTATCGTTTACAGGAATCGGTAAATAATTCTGATATATAACTTTTATATTTTTTGTTATTATAGAACAATTATCTTCAGGAGAATTGTCAGTAACTTCATACCAAATATTAGCAGTTACTGGAGTAGATCCAACTGCCTTATTAGGTGCTGTATAGCTAAAAGTTCCATCAGCACAAATCCCAGGGTTTCCTGTAGTTGGACATATAAGCGCACCGCCTTTTAGGTAATTTGTTCCGTCTGGTTGATCACCATCAGGTAAAATTGTAAAGATAAAATCCGTTTTTAGATTATCTAAATCATTCGTTTCTATCTTTAGATCTCCTACCCCCTCTTCTCCAGGTTCAAGTTCCAATAAAAGTTCTGTTGGATCTGGACAATCATTCACAGGAGTTATACAAAGTTTAACTTCTTTAGTGTTACCTTCATTTCCTTTACTGTCTACTGCATAATAAGTAAAACTATCATTATGCTTTTCATCTCCATTATGCGTATACGTAAAACTTCCATCAGCATTTAATTCTAAAATACCAAACGAAGGATTACTCTTTTTCTTAGCCTCCAATGGTGTATCTCCCTCTGGATCTGTGTCATTAGCCAGAAGACCGTCAGCAACAGGAATATCAACAGTACCACCCTCAGGAATTGAATAAGAACTTCCAGCACAACCAAAAGTATCTTCAACGGATTGGGGACCATTATCATCATCTACAATATAAATGATAACAGATGTATTGCCAATTTTATCAGCTCCCCCACCTTGAACATATAATATGTTAATTTCTAATTCATCATTAATTAGTGACCCAGGAGTAGGCTCATCTTTATCATCATCTACTACAGTGACTGTTATACTCCCTGTAGTATCGCCTGCCGCTATTATAGTTTCGTCACCAGATAAAGTATAATCTCCAGCTGTAGCAGTGGATCCATCTGCTTTTACAAATTTTACTGTAACATCCGCAGGAGCTTTTTTACTTAAAAAAGCAGTTATAACAGCTTCCATAAATGGACTCCCACTTTCATATATGGAATCATTACTCAAATGAAGCTTTACTATTATCTCATCATCTATAATATCCAAATTAGCAGTACTAGGGTCACCTACTGTAGCATTACCTGGATTTGTTGAAGATTTATTAATTTTAAAAATAGCAAGCTCTGTATTTTCACCAATAATATCATCTTTTCCAGTTACCGTTATGAAACCAGTTAATTCACCAGCAGGTATTTTTATGGTGTCTGAGCTAACTGTAAAGTCTGGATCATTACCAGAAATCTTACTATCTGATGGAGATTCGGATGGTGCAGTAGGATAGGTTAATACAAATACATTTTCTTTTGAATCTGCAGCACTTAAAGTAATAGTAAGTATTGCTGTTCCTCCATTTTCTGAAATCGAAGTTGGAGCAATTGCTACAGTAGCTGTCTGAGAAAAAATATTAATTGAAATACTAAAAAATAATGTTATAAATAAAAAAAATGATTTTCTCATGGGCTTTGCTAAAGTACAAATCATACAAATATAAATATTTCCATTCCCTGGATAAATTTATTAGTTATTTTTGATAACGCTAAAATTAGGTATAAAATTTTAATTTTTATTAGCTAATTGACCACAAGCAGCATTTATATCTTCTCCTCTGCTTCGTCTAATACCCACATTTAAACCTCGTCTCTCTAAATACTCTATAAAAAGATTCAGTTTTTCAACTGATGACTTATCATAATCTAATCCATCAACCAGATTATACTCTATCAAATTAACTTTTGAAGGCACATGCTTTGTAAAATTATATAAATCTTTAGCATCTTCTAAACCATCATTAATATCCTTTAATAAAATATACTCATAAGTAATTTTCTTTTTAATTTTTGAAAAATAATATTTTAAAGAATCTCTTAGCTCAGTAAGAGAATTTGATTCTCCTATAGGCATAATGCTATTTCTTTTTTTTTCTGAAGCTGCATGTAAAGACAAAGCTAAATTTACTTTAAGCCCATCATCAGCAATTTTTCTTATCATTTTAGAGATTCCAGATGTGGATAATGTTATTCTTCTTGAAGACATATTCAATCCTTCTTCAGATGTCAGATAATGAATTGCACGCACAACATTCTTATAATTAAGAAGAGGCTCTCCCATACCCATAAAAACAATGTTAGATAAAGGTCTATCGTATTTTTCGATTGCCTGATTAGCAATTAAGACAACCTGATCATAAATTTCAGCAGAGGAAAGATTTCTAATTCTATCAATTTTTCCAGTAGCACAGAATACACAACTCAAAGAACATCCTACTTGTGAGGAGATACATGCAGTCATTCTTTTATTTTGCGGTATTAAAACACCTTCAACCAGATTGCTATCATGTAATAAAAAACGGGATTTTATAGTTCCATCACTACTCTCTTCAACTAAATCAGTTGAAATAGAATTTATAGTAAATTTTTTGTTGAATAATTCTCTATTAGACAAAGATAAATTTGTCATATCATCAAAAGAAACACAGGACTTTTTCCATAGCCAAAAGTAAACCTGAGAAGAAACATATTTTTTCATTCCATTAGAAATACAATAATCTTTTATCTCATCTAAAGAGATTTCTCTAATATCTTTTTTCAAAACAATAAAATTTTATAAGCACAAAGATATTAAAACCTTATATTTAAAAAATTTGTTTTATAATTAATAATGGTATTAAAGAAGATAATTAGTAAAACTGGAAAAATAAGTTCCTGGTTCTCTCTGGCATTAGTCTTATTAATTTCTACTGATGTATTATTAAGATACGTTTTTAATTTTTCTACTGCTTCCCTTTATGAAATGGAGTGGCATCTTTTTGCAATTATATTTTTATTAGCATCCCCTTATACTCTTCAAAAAAATAAACATGTTAGAGTAGACGTATTTTATAATAATTTTTCAAAAAGAAAAAAAAATATTATTGATTTAATAGGTAACATAATTTTTCTTATACCATTTTCATTTATAATATTCTACACTTCTCTACCATTTGTTGAAGATTCCTATTCAATTTTAGAATCTAGTCCAGATCCTGGTGGATTACCTTACAGGTTTATCATTAAATCTATAATTCCAATTGCTTTTTTTCTCTTAATGATTCAGGGAATACTAAATACTATTAAAAATTATAACAACATAAAAATTAAGAAATGATAGAATATATTCCTCTAATTTTATTTGCTCTAGTTTTTATACTTATCCTATTTGGATATCCTGTAGCTCTAGTACTAGGAGGGATTTCAGTTGTATCAGGACTACTCTTTTTTGATATGGACTTTTTTTATTTAGTATCACTAAGAATTTTTGGGATAATGAACAACTTTGTTCTTCTTGCTGTTCCTCTTTTTATTTTTATGGGCATGACACTTGAAAAATCTGGAATAGCTGAGAAACTTCTTGAAACTATGGCCATATTATTTGGTAAGATTAGAGGTGGATTAGCATACTCAGTAATAATTGTAGGTGGGATGCTTGCCGCATCTACAGGTATTGTAGGGGCAACTGTTGTTACAATGGGACTTATAAGCTTACCTATAATGATAAAAAGAGGATACAATAAAAAGCTTGCAACAGGAATAATTGCATCATCAGGAACTTTAGGACAAATTATTCCTCCTTCTGTTGTTCTTGTTCTCCTAGGTAGTGTGCTAAATATCTCTGTTGGCGATCTATTCACATCTGCTCTATTACCAGGACTAACACTTGTTGTTCTTTATCTGATTTACGTATTGATAATTTCAATTCTTTATCCAGAATTCGCTCCAAGTATGCCTACTAAATTAATAAAAAAATTTAAAAAAGAAACTGGAATTGTTGAGATAATTAAAGCTTTTCTTCTCCCTTTTGTACTAATATTTGCTGTACTAGGCTCAATTTTTGCTGGAATAGCATCTCCAACTGAAGCCGCAGGAATAGGAGCATTGGGAGCATTGATATTAAGCTACTTTCAAGCAAATATGAATCTTAAAAAACTAAAAATTATTATGGAAGAAACAACTAGTTTAACTTCCATAGTATTTATGATATTAATTGGCGCAACTTCGTTCTCTCTAGTTTTCAGAGGTCTTGAAGGTGATAAAATACTAATTAATATAATTACTCAAGCAAACTTAACACCAGAACTTTTTATTGTATTAATATTATTTATTGTTTTTATCGCTGGATTTTTTATAGATTTTATTGAAATAATATTTATAATAGTTCCTGTCATAACTCCCATTTTAATAGCATTAAATATTGATTTGATTTGGATAGGAATTTTGCTCGCAATTAACCTACAAACATCTTTTTTAACTCCACCTTTTGGATTTGCATTATTTTATTTAAAAAGTGTCGCACCAAAAGAAATAAGAACAAGAGACATCTATTATGGAATTATTCCTTTTGTAATTATTCAGTTGTTGTTTTTAATCTTCTTATTTTATAATCCTGATTATATCTATATAATACCAAAAATTCTTAATAATTAAAGATTATAATACATCCTATCACCGACGTTAGCCCAATCTTTAAAAGAAATTCTAAACTTTTCATAAGCATTATAAATTTTTCTGCTTTTTGGATCATTTTCAATTAACTCATTAATAACCTCCTTAGATTTCTCCTTAAAAGATGCTAGTACATCTTTAGGAAATTCTCTAAGTTCAACATTTTCTTCTTTAATTAATTTGTTAAGGTATGTGCTATTCTTAGAATCAAACTCACAATGCATCCACATGTTCAATGATTCTATCCCTTTAACAACAATTTCTTGAAGATCAGAAGGTAACTGATAAAATTTTTCTTTATTTACAATTATCTCTAACACTCCTCCAGGCTCATGCCATCCGGGATAATAATAATATTTTGCGACCTGATAAAACCCCATTAGGTAATCGTGATACGGACCAATCCATTCTGTAGCATCTATCACTCCCCTTTCAAGATTAGTATAAATTTCAGCCCCCGCAACAGTTACTGCAGTTCCACCAGATTTTGAAAGAACCTTTCCACCAAAACCAGGAATTCTCATTTTTAATCCTCTTAAATCAGAAATAGAATTAATTTCTTTATTAAACCAACCCCCCATTTGAATACTTGTATTTCCTCCAGGAAAAGGCAGTAATCCAAATGGTTCATAAATTTCTTTATATAACTCATGTCCACCTCCAGAAATTATCCATGAGTTCATCTGATTAGAATTCATTCCAAAAGGAACCGATGAAAAAAATTGAGCCGCAGGAATTTTTCCAGCCCAATAGTAAGATGCTCCACTTCCCATTTCAACAGCCCCATTACTTACGGCATCAAAAGATGCTAAACTTGGAATTAATTCACCACCGCCATATACTTTAATGTCTAGCCTTCCACCTGACATTTTATATATCGACTTAGAAAGAAGATTACATCCTTCCCCTAGAACTGGCATATTAGGTGACCATGTAGTTGTCATTTTCCATTTATATTTCTTGTTGAAATTAATATTAGTTTCCTTATAATTATTATTACTTTTTTTGTTTGAACATGATGACAATACCATAGTTCCCGACAGGGCAACAAATGATTTTGCAATAAATTTTCTTCTATTTGTATTTTTAGATTTCATAAAAGTTAATGTCTATTTTAAGGTAAATTAAAAAAAATATTTGTTTGACAAAATTAAACATTAAATTCCCCTCTTCTTAAATGAATAAAAAAAATTATAGTCTACTTTTTATTTTTATAACAATATTTATTGATATAACAGGTCTTGGTATCATTATCCCTGTAATACCAGCACTACTAACAAATTTAATAGATGGAACAATTAGTGAAGCAGCAAAATATAGTGGTTGGTTAATGTTTTCATATGCTACTCTTCAATTTCTTTTTGCTCCAGTTTTAGGAGGTTTAAGTGATCAATACGGAAGAAGACCTATAATTCTATTATCATTACTTGGTTTTGGAATAAACTATATGGTAATGGCAATAGCCCCAACAATAACATGGCTATTTATAGGAAGAATTTTTCAAGGTATAATGGGAGCCAGCATGACAACAGCAGCGGCTTACATAGCAGATATAAGCACACCTGAAAAAAAGGCTCAAAATTTTGGATTAATTGGAGCCGCTTTCGGATTAGGATTTATATTAGGACCTGTAATAGGTGGTTTTTTGGGTCAGTATGGCCCAAGGGTTCCATTCATTGCTGCAGCTATTTTTACATTAGTAAATTTAATTTATGGCTACTTCATTTTACCAGAATCATTGTCAGTAGAAAACAGAAGAAAATTTGATATTAAAAGAGCTAATCCAATTGGAACATTATTATCTTTAAAAAGGTATCCCATAATTTCAGGTTTACTCTTGTGTATTATTTTATTTAATATTTCTGCACATGCCACCCAAAGCACATGGACTTTCTTTACAATTGAGCAATTCAATTGGAATGAAAAATGGATAGGATATTCTTTAGGTTTTGTCGGTCTTATGGCGGCAATTGTTCAAGGGGGGTTAATAAGAATTATTATTCCAAAAATTGGAAATATTAAAAGTGTTTATTTTGGAATGATATTTTATATTATTGGGTTAACATTATTTGCATTTGCAAATCAAAGCTGGATGATGTTTGCTATTGTCATACCCTTCTCTTTAGGTGGAATAACAGGACCAGCCCTTCAAGGAATAATGACAAATAAAATTCCCTATAATGAACAAGGAGAATTTCAGGGGGGAATGACAAGCCTTCTTAGTCTAACAGCAATTATTGGACCATTACTCATGACCAATCTATTCTCATATTTTACTAGTAAAGAAACAAATATTTATTTTCCAGGTGCACCCTTTATGCTTGCAGCAATTTTATCATTTATTGGATTATTAATTGCTTATAATTTTCTATCTAGAAAAAATATTTTCGATTAAAGATTTAACCAATAATTAATTTTGAAAGCAAATGATCTATTTTTGATGTTCATAAATAGAGGATTTTTAGCATAATAATTATCAGTATACACTAAGAAAATATCTGATAAAGGTTTAAATCTCCATTGAAATCTTGCATTAATATTAATATTATCAATCTGATTATTGTATTGTAGATAAGTACTAAAAAATAAATCTTTAGAAAAACTTACATTTATTTTTGAACTTAAAGAAAAAAATTCAGCTGATGAATAAGGTTCAGGAAAATTTAAATTATTGTACTGACTGCTTAAAGATAAATTTAAAAAAGGTGGAAACTTATATGAAATTGTTCCTCCTATATTATTTATTTTTCCATTAAAAAATTCTCCTGTTTTTCCATTTACACTAAAATAAAATTTTTTTCTTTGATTAGATCTAAAATAAAAAGTATAATTAGAATAATTATAATCAGATAAACTATCTAAAGATTCTCCTTCGGATCTTGAAGGATCAAAATCATGTAATAATAATGTATATTTTATATTAGACTTTAACGTCAAACTTGCATCTGAATTAAATGTAATGTTATAATCTAAATCAATATCATAATCAGTAATTCCATTTGCATCATTGCTATAAAATTCATAATCAATACCTGGCCCATGTCTATTTAAAGAGTTGTCTTTTGGAATAAATTTATACTGAAATGAAGGACTAAAAAAGATAAAATCTTTTCTTGGAACAAAGCCTACTTCTGGATTAAAGTTTTCTCCTACTCCATAAAAATAAATATTAGTTTCATAATTTCTTTTCTCATAGGAAGCATTTATCCCATAGGAATTAGAGTTTGATAAATTTTTATTATCTAATGATTGATGATAGAAAAGCCCAGATTTAAATCTTGTATTATTACTTTGTAATTTTGATTCAACTCCAAAAACCCTATTAAAATCATTTAAACTTAAATCCTTTGCATAAACATCATCTTTATTGTTAAATAAGGCTTGTTTATTTATAATGAACGATGATATTTTAGAATTCCTAAGAATATTTTTTTCTAAAACTACCATACCATAATTATAAGAGGGTACTCCACTTGAAGAAAGTCTAGCGGTTTGCATATTTAATACCCCTATTCTTAAATCTTCATTAACCTTACCAGATAACTTTGCACCATAAATAATTGGATTTTGAACATACTGTTTTGTTACAGTATCTCTAACAATACCTATTCTTCTTGTAAACATAGGTCTGGCTGCTCTAGATCCAAGATTTGAAAATAAATCAGCATTATCATTAAAAAACTCTCTTTTTTCTGGTAAAAAAAGTTCAAAACGTGTCAAATTAGTCCTTTGTTCATCAACCTCTACTTGAGAAAAATCAGGATTAAATGTTAAATCTAAATTCAAAGAAGAGCTTAATGCTAACTTCATATCTAAGCCTGCATTAAAATCAAATTCTTTTGGTGGTTCACTAATTTTACTATTACTTCCTGAGCTTGATATATAAGGAATTAAAACCATGCTTTGAGAAGATTTTTCAAGTGGAAATTCAAATTCTAAAGTTCCTGTCATAGACAAGTTTCCAGGAGAAAATCCTAGAGGAATCGCAGTCCAAACTGATCCTTCATTTATTTTACTATTTCCTCTATGAGAATTTAAATTCCATACTTTAGATCCTGTTTTATATCTTATAGAACTAAAAGGTATTTTAAATTCAGCAATCCAATAATCATCATGTACTTTTGCTCCTGAATACCACTTTGTATTCCAGTTTATATTAAACCAACTTATGCCACCTCTTCCTCCTCCTCCAGAATGAGAATATGATCCTTCTCCACCATCTGAAAGTAAAGCCTCTCTTTGAATATTATATGGTGACAATCCAAAATTATAACCATTTGTTTCATCCAGAAATGTATCAAAGGTAAATGATATGTAATCTACTGATCCACCAAAAAAATCTCTTTTTAAATCTCCTAAAACAAATTTTTTATCTGAAATATCTTCCATTTTAGCCAATATGTATATAAACTCATCATCATACGCTATCCTAAATTCTGTATCTAACTCAGCGGAAACAGAGTCTCTTGGTCTATATTGAAAAAAATTTGAAACTGACTCGGCATTAATCCAAAAATTTTCTGTCATTTCTCCATCTAATATAATTTCTTCATTGATTTTTTTTGCAAGTATTTTTTTATTTAAAAACTTTTCTGACTGTGAAAAACCAACTGTGATAAATGATATAAAAATTGAAAAAATTGACACAGATACTTTCATAACATTATGCATATGCATATTAGATGATAATTATTTATAAATCTTTCTAATTATTTTCTGTATATAAATCTACAACTATAGGAGTAGCAATAAATACTGAAGAATATGTTCCTACTATAATTCCAATTAAAAGAGCAAAAGAGAACCCACTTAATGAAGCTCCTCCAAATAAAAATAGAACCAAAACTACTATAAAAGTTGTCATAGAAGTTATCAATGTTCTACTAATTGTCTTGTTTATTGATTCGTTCACAACAGGAATTAAATCACTCCCCGCTTTTATTCCCATATTTTCTCTAATTCTGTCAAACACAACAACAGTATCATTAATTGAATACCCAATAATAGTAAGCATAGCAGCGATAAATACTTGATCTATTTCATATGAAATTCCAAATAGATTTGCAAATGCAAATGCAGAAATTACAAATAATATATCATGAAATAAAGCAATAACAGCACCTACAGAAAATTGCCATTTTCTAAATCTTATTAGTATGTAAATGAAAATTGCTAATAGAGCCAATAAACCTGAAAAAAAAGCTGAGTTTTTAATATCATCTGCAATAGTTGCCCCAACCTTAGAAGAACTTGATATAGTAAAATGCGATTCATCTATTTTCGAATCATCTTTTGAATAATCAAGACCAGTTAAAGATTTTATACCACTTATTAAATTAGTTTTCACCTGAGTATCAGCATTATCAGTTTCATCACTGATTAAATAAGAGGTAGTAATTTTTAAAATATTATCGGCGCCAAATGTTTTAACTTCAACACCTTCATTATTAAATGTTTCTTTCAAACCACTTTCAATTTCTGTTGGATTCTGAGAATTATTAAAAGTAACAACATAAGATCTTCCTCCTTTAAAATCAACTCCTAATATAAGTCCTTTAAATAAAAGAGATATCATACCAAATGATATAAATAAAGTAGAAAATACATAAGCAATTTTTCTCTTTCCAATAAAATTAATATTAATATTTGTTAATAAATTTCTACTAAAAGGAAATGAAAAATTTAGTCTGCTCTTATCACCTCTTTCACTTAATTTTTCAATTATAACTCTTGTAATAAAAACAGCTGAGAAAAATGAACATATAATTCCAATAATTAAAGTTACAGCAAAACCTTTAACAGGTCCTTGTCCAAAATTATATAAAATTATTCCTACTAGTAAAGTGGTGAAATTAGCATCAATTATAGATGTATAAGCCTTTTTATAACCATTAGAAATTGCTTGTTTTAAATTAACATTATTTCTTAATTCCTCTTTAATTCTTTCAAAAATTAAAACATTAGCATCAATGGACATTCCTATAGTTAATACAATACCTGCAATTCCTGGTAATGTCAAAGAAGCAGAAAGTTGTGCTAAAATTCCAAGAATAAAAAATATATTAAAAAACAAAGCTAGATTAGCAACAAATCCTCCCCCAGCATAATAAAATATCATAAATACAACAACAATAAAGAGTCCAGCCATCATAGATCCAAACCCTTGAACTTGAGCAGCTTTAGCTAAAGTAGGTCCAATAACAACATCTTCCACAATAGTAGTTGGTGCTGGAAGCGCACCAGCCTTTAAAATATTAGCTAAATCTTGTGCCTCTTCAATAGTAAAATCACCTGTAATTTGTGAATTTCCATTTGGAATCTCATTTTGTACATTAGGTGCCGAGTAAACATAATCATCTAATACAATAGCTATTCTCCTATTAATATTTTGAGATGTTAATCTTCTCCATTTTTTTGCACCATTAGAATTCATCTGCATAGAAATAGATGGTCTAGAACTTTGATCTAAATCCTGTCTAGCATCTGTTATAACCTCTCCAGTAAGTGGAGCATTACCTCCTCTAGAAGTTTTAATTGCAAATAATTGAAGAACCTCATCACTTGGATCTGAGGTATTTTTTGAAGGTTTAACTGACCATAAAAATTTTAAATTAGAAGGGATAAGTTGCTTTACATTTGAATTATTTAAAATAGAATTTATTTGAATTGTATCTTCTAGATTATAAAATAATCCACCAAATTCTGATCTTAGCTTTGAAAATAAAGGAGAAGTAGATAAAGGAATAGAATCACTCACTTCTACATCATCATTTTCTAAATCATTATCTTCAGTAATTTCTATAGAATCATCAGCATCTAATAAATCTTTTAGATCCGCTAAAGTTTCTGAAGGCGCTTCTTGAGTTTCAGAACTTTCAGACTTAAAAATTCCTTCTTTTACAACGTATTGATCTATTAACTGAAGAGTTTGAAAAACTTCTGTTTCATTAAGTTCTGCAACTTCCCAAAATTCAAGTTTAGCAACCCCTTGCAACAATTTTCTTACCCTTTCAGGATTATCAATTCCAGGAAGTTCAATTTGTATTCTTCCCGTTCCCTGAAGTCTTTGAATATTAGGCTGAGATGTACCAAATCTATCTATTCTAGTTCTAAGTATATTAAAAGACCTATCAATAGCACCCTCCATTTCATTATTAATTATATCGATTATTTGATCATCACTTGAATCAAAGTCTATTCTACCTCTATTTGAAACGGTTGAAAATATTGTAGATAATTTTTTATCTGGAGCAAGGATTTTAAACTCATTATAAAACTCAGTAATAAAATTTAATTGAGTTCCAATTATATTTTTTTTAGCTTTTTGAATAGCTTCTAAAAAATCTTTGTCCTGATTATTTGAAGAAAGCCCTTTAAGTATATCAACAGGTGAAACTTCTAAGGTTACATGCATTCCCCCTTGTAAATCTAGTCCAAGATTTAATTCAGATTCTTTAATTTCTTTATAAGTATAATCTGATAGCAAAGTGTATACAGGCTTATTCCAAATAGAATCTAGATATCTTTGTTTTGATTTAAAATCTATATTTCCATTCTCATTTCTAGAAAATTCAGTAGCATCATTTTGTATTCTTTGAGAAACAAAAGTGAATTGAAGATAGTATATCGATAGTAATGATATTATTACTGTCAAAAAAATTATTAATCCTCTATTTTTCATTTATAAAATTGCAAAAATTGGTCACAAAACTATTCAATTATATGGAAATTAACTAAAAGCTAAATATTATTATTTAATGCTTGAAATTCAGTCTTAATATAGTCTAATGTTAATTTTGCGGCCTCATTATCATTCTTTGTATTATTTACTATTAAATCAGCATCATTTTTATACGGTAAAATATATTTATTATATGAAGGAATTACATGATTATTATATTTATAAAGTACATTATTTTTGTCATATCCTCTTTCTTCAAGATCTCTTTTAATTCTTCTTTTTAAACCTGTATTTTGATCAACATCAATAAATATTTTTCTATCAATTAACTTTTGAAAGTTTTTATAATAAAATAAAAACATTCCCTCAACAAGAATTATTGATCTAGGTTTAACTATTATTTTTTTAGGAAGAATTTTTGGATTATTAAAAGTATACTCAAGTCTTTCCACAGTACTATTATTTTTTATTTTTTTTAAATCATCAAATAATTCATCCTCTAAAAAAGATGATGGCAAATCAAAATTATAATTTCCATCACAATCTTTTTTTTGATATTCTCTTCTTTTATAATAATTATCTTGTAAAAGGATAGAAATTACATCGAGATCAAAATTATTTTTCACATAATTTACTATATATGATTTTCCAGATCCACTACATCCTACAATTCCAAAAATTAAATTTTTCAATTTAAACTATTTAAATATTTTACAAGTTTTTTTGTTGCTATTGCTCTATGAGAAATTGAATTTTTAAATTTAAATGGCATCTCAGCAAATGTTTTTTTATAACCATCAGGAACAAAAATAGGATCATATCCAAAACCATTATCTCCTCTTCTAATATGCGTTATATTACCACGAATCATTCCCTCAAAAAATTTAACATCAGAACTTATAATTAAACATATAAAAGTTATAAATTTTGCTCTTCTATTTTTTATATCTTTTAAATTTTCTAGTAAAAGATCAACATTATCATTTGAAGAAGCATTTTTCCCAGCATACCTTGCTGATTTTACTCCTGGTTGATTATCTAGAGCATCTACCTGAAGACCTGAATCGTCTGAAAAACAATTAACTCCATATTTATTAAAAATAAAATCTGCTTTTATAAAAGCATTTTTTTTAATAGTATTTTCTGTCTCTTTAATTTCACGATTAAAATTCAAATCTTTTAGAGAAATTAATTTTTGATTTTTAATTAAAGACTGAACTTCCTTTATTTTGTTATTATTACTTGTAACAAAACAAATTTCTGTCATTTTCTAATTTTTATTAAATGAATATCAAAAATTAAGACTGCGTTAGCTGGAATAACAGGGGTAGTAGCATTACCTAATTCACCATATGCGTTGCCTGATGGCATTATAATTTTAATTTTACCCCCTTCACTAATTTTACTGATAGAAAAACCTAAAGCTTTTTTAAAATCTGATACCAACGCTAAATATCCATGATCTGATACAATTGGGAAAAATGATCCAAATCCATTGTATGTATAGACTAAGGGAACATAAAATTTTGATTCATCAACAATACCAAAATATTCAGCAACTGAGCGATCATTTGTGTCAAAGAAGACTAAATCAATAGAATCATTTGTATAAAATATAGAATCCGTCGTATAATAAGCAGCAAAGTTCAAACTTATGATATCATTATTTTCTGGATAAACTTCAAAATCTCCAGAATCTATTACAGAATATAAAACCCCCTCTTCTGTAGTATCAACAACTGTTTGAAGTCCTATTCCATCTATATAAGAAAGAATTAATTCTATATCATCACTTCTTTGTTTAAGTGAATCTAATTTTGCTTGTTCTGGATCATACGTTTCAATATATTCTTCATCTAAAGTACATGAGATAATGAAAAAACTAATTAATATTATATAAATAATATATTTCATCATTTTATATCTAATAAAGATACTCTAAAAACTAATACTGAATTTGGGGATATTGAACCTGAGACAGTATTTCCATAACCTAAACCTGACGGAATAATAAGAATTCCAGTTCCTTCCTCATCAATGTACTTTAACCCAATGTTCCAACCCTGTATAACTAATCCTGTTCCTAAAATAAACTCAAAAGGTTGACCCGTACCATTTCTATCAAATTCAATTCCATTTAAAAATTGACCTACATAATTAACCTTTAATGTATCCCCATTTACTGGAAATAATGAATTTCCTTCTTCAATAACTTTATAATATAAGCCGTTATCTAAAGATGTAAATCCCGAAAGATTATTCTCATTTAAATAGCCTTCTATTCTTAAAATATCAAATTCTAATTGTTCTTGTTTTGACTTAATCAAAATTGAATCATCATCTGTGCAAGATGATAAAACAAATAAAACAATGATAACCCTGAAAACCCTTGTAAGCATATTTTTAAAAATCTAATAATTCAATATCAAATATTAAAATAGAATTTGGAGGTATAGCTTCTCCAGATCCATTAGGACCATAACCTAGAGCACTAGGAATATATAAAGTACCTTTAGCTCCTTTATTAAAATAACCAAAGCCTTCATCCCATCCTTTAATAACCTGTCCTTGACCTAAATTAAATGTGTATTCTCCTGAATCAAATGTTGTACCGTCTAAAAGCATTCCAATATAACGTACTTTTGCACTACTTCCTACTGAAGCATTTGGTCCACTACCTGCTTCCAATATAACATATCTTAAGCCACTTGCGGTATTTATTGCTTCAATATTCTTATCAACTAAATATTGATCTATTATTTGAGCATCTATAATTAATTGTTCTTCCATATTATTATTCATTTGATTTTGCATTTTTTCATATTGTTCTCTTTTAAAACTTTCAAACTCATCTTTATTCATCACATTCTCAACGCCACAATAAAAAGAAAGTAATTTATCTTTTAATGAATCTGGTGTAGTAGCTAATCTTGGATCATTTTCTAAAAATTTTTCAGTTGTTATCTGAAAAAAAACACTATCTCCTTTCTCTAAATTATCAATGACTTCATAAATTATTCCATTATTCTTCCACGAAGAATCTTTTAATAAAACTACCGGATCATTTCCAACTTTATTAAGCAGTTCGTTACCATCATGATCAAAATATTGAAGATTTAACATAACAATTTGTCCATCCTCAATAGCTTTTCCATCACCATGTTTAAAATATTTTAACTTAATACCATTATCCAATACTTTTTCTTTTACAAGAAATGAATAGGTTATAAAAAGAGTTACAACTATAAGAAATATAATATCTAAAACTTTCATATAATTAATAATTTAATAATTTTTCATTTTTTGAAATTGCAATCAAAAATTTTTTCAAAGCTACTGAAAGTTTATTTTCTAGACTTCCACCAGCAGCATTTTTATGTCCACCACCATTAAAATTTTGTTTTGCAAAATCATTAACAGAAAAATTTCCAACTGATCTAAAAGAAAATTTGATTTTTTCTCTTGTCTCAACTATTAATGTCGCCATATTTACTCCCATAATTGACAAAGCATAATTAACTAAACCCTCAGTATCGCCCTTCTTAAATTTAAATTTCAACAAATCGTCTCTTGTTAGAACTATAAAAGCTGCTTTATTATTGCCAATAAGTTTAAGTTTTTTTGAAAGAGAAAAGCCAATAAGCTTAAGTCTATTTAAAGAATTGGTATCATAAATTAATCCATTAACATTTGAAGAATCAACACCTCTATCGATCAAATCTGCAACAATCCTATGGACCTTTGATGAAGTAGATGGAAATTTAAATGATCCCGTATCTGTTAGAATGCCTGTATACAAACACTCTGCAATATCTTGATCAAGAAAATCAATGTTTATCATTTCAATTAATTCATATATAAGTTCTGCTGTAGCAGATGCATTAGAATTATGATATGCTATATCATAAAATTTTACTGGATCCAAATGATGATCTATTAAAACTTTTACAGATTTTGACAAATTAATTAATTCTCCTAATTCATTTATTCTAGATAAATTGTTAAAATCTAAACAAAAAATAATAGATGAATTATTTACTAAAAAACGAGCTTTTTTTTTTTCATTAGAATAAATAACAACATCATCATTCCCCTTCATCCATGTTAAAAAATCCGGATAAGGATTAGGTACAATAACATTAACATTATGATCATATTTTATTAAAAAATTATATAACGCAAGAGATGAACCTATTGCATCACCATCAGGATTTACATGAGTGGTTATTACAATATTTTGTTTTACAGATAGTAAATCAAATAATTTTTTCATAATTTATTTAAGTTATTGATCTGCAAAATTGAATAATTTTCTTTTAAAGAAAAACAATTAGTTTAAATAAGAAATTAAAAGAGTATTTCATAATGTTAAACATTATTTTAAGTTTGCAAAACTAAATAAATAAAAATGAGTGAAAATTTAACTTTTGCTATAATAAAACCTGATGCTTTTAAATTAGAACATTCAGGTTCAATTATTAAAATGATTGAAAAAGCTGGATTCAAATTACTTAAAATGAAACTAGTTTCACTCACTAAAGAAAAAGCTTCAGAATTTTATAAAACACATAAAGAAAAACCTTTCTATGATAGATTATGTGATTATATGTCATCTGGACCTATAATAGTAATGAAACTATCAAAAAATAATGCTATTGAGGACTTTAGAAAGCTTATAGGATCGACAAATCCTCAAGATGCTGCAAAAGGAACTATTAGAAATTTATTTGCTACTTCAATAGAAGCAAATGCAATTCATGGTTCTGACTCAAATGAAAATGCAGTTATAGAATCTGACTTTTTTTTTAATAATTAAGATTTTATTAGCCAAAAATTATTTAATCCTTTTCCGATAGAAATTTTAATTTTTACTTGCTGTAATAATTCAAGAATTGCTAAAAAATTATAAATAACTAAAATTTTTAATGGATTATCATTAATTAATTTTACGAAAGAAATTTTTTCTTTTGATTTTAATAAATTTATAATAAATTTTTTTTGCTCATCAATAGTGTAAGGATACTTCTCTATTTCATGAGGAGGTTTGTTTTTTTTCTTTTCAAATTTTTCTACAGCATTCTGAAACACCACTAATAATTTATACAAATCTAAATCTTGAAGTTCTGTCTCTAGACTTGCTCTTTCACTAATTTTATTAACTTCAGACATTAAATTTCCACGATTTTTTTTTAAAAATCTAAATTTTTCTAAACTTGAAAACTCATCAATTACTGATTTATATTTTTTGTATTCTAATAAGTGTTCTACAAGTTCTTCCCTAGGATCAATCTCATTACCATCTTCATCTATAGATAGCCTAGGTAAAAGCATTTTAGATTTTATTCTCATAAGAGTTGCCGCCACAACAATAAATTCACTAGCAACTTCAATGTTCATTTTTTTAAGACTTGATATATATTCTAGAAAGTCTTTTGTGATTTGTGAAATAGAAATGTCTACAATATCTATTTCATCTCTCTCAATAAAAAATAATAATAAATCAAAAGGACCTTTAAATAATGGGATTTTTATTTCGTAACTCAAAAATTATATAATTATTATATTAAACATCAACAGAATATGAATCTCTATAAATCTTAGATCTCATCAAATTAGCTTTTTTATTATCTATAAAACTTTCATTAATAGGATTCCAATGAAGTTCTTCTCTTAATTCATAAGCAATATTTGATAAATGGCAAACAGAAGCACTTCTATGACCAATTTCAGCATGACATATAGGTTCTGTACCATTTTTAATGGATGTAACCCAATCTAAAAGATGGTTCTTAGACTGATAGAGTTTCAAATCTTCATTTTTAAATTCCAATTTAACTATATTTTCAGGTTTTGAATCTATAAATCCCCTACTAACATCCATAGTTCCTTCTGATCCTATAAACCTGACACCATATCCCCTACAAAAATCCTGATGAATAACTTCAATATCATTACCATAATACATTTTTAATCCTTTCACAGCATTTGGTTCTTGAGGAGGAACAAATCTAACAGGGCCTGAATCATCCATCCCTAATCCCCACTGAACAATATCAAACATATGAGCACCCCAATCTGCCAAAATACCACCACCAAATTCTTTATACCATCTCCATCTAGGAAAAAAACTAGTAGATATTAATGCCTTATTATAAGGTCTTAACTGAGCAGAGCCAAGCCATTTATCCCAATCAATAGAATCAGGAGTTTCTTCAAATGGAAGTTTACAAACACTTGCAGGATTACCAACATTAACAAGTGCCTGTGAAATTTTTCCTAAATAACCATTCCTTACCAATTGACATCCTATTAAAAAATTAGAACTAGACCTTTGCATACTACCAGTTTGAAGAATTCTATTGTATCTTTTTGAAGCATTTACCATTGCTCTACCTTCTTTTATAGTGTGAGATAATGGTTTTTCACAATATACATGTTTTCCTAATCTCATTGCATCAATGGACATTGCAGCATGCCAATGATCTGGAGTTGAAACAACTACTCCATCAACATCATTTCTATTTAGTAGATCAAAATAATTATCTGTAAAGAATAATTGATTTTTCTTATTATTCTTACCAGAATTTGAAGATTTTTCAAATTCCAAAAAGAATCTTTTATATTTTACTTTATCAATATCACAAGCTGCAACCACCTGAGTTTCTGATAGTTTATTGAATCCAATTGATAAACCCATTCCCTGTGCCCCTGTACCAATCACACCAATATTAAATTTATCACTAGGAGGTATATGCCTCTTACCTAAAACATTTATTGGAACAATTGAAAAAGCACCAAATGATAAAGCGGCACTTTTAATAAATTGTCTTCTCGAATTATAATTTATTTTCATAGAAAATAAAAATAATACTTTTTGAGAAAAGTTATATAGATTTATAAACTAATTTTTAAAAATTCAGTATAAGTTTATATCACAATTAATTCTATGAAAAAAGAAAAATTCAAACGATTATCAAAAATAAATTACCCCGATGATTTAAGAAAATTAGATAAATCTGAATTAATAAACATATGTGGCGAATTAAGAGAATATATTATTGATACCATTTCTATGCACGGAGGTCATTTAGGAGGTAGTTTAGGAGTAGTTGAATTAACAGTTGCTTTACATTATGTATTCAATACACCATATGATCAAATAGTTTGGGACGTAGGACATCAAGCTTATGGACATAAAATCCTAACTGGAAGAAGAAAAGATTTTCATACAAATAGGGTCTATAAAGGTATCTCAGGATTTCCAAAAAGATCTGAAAGTATATATGACACATTTGGAGTGGGTCACTCTTCAACATCTATATCAGCAGCACTAGGAATGGCAACTGCTTCTAAATACAAAAAACAATACAAAAAACAACATATTGCCGTTATTGGAGATGGAGGCATGACAGGAGGAATTGCTTTTGAAGGGATGAATAACACCGGAGTTTCAAAATCTAATATACTTATCATATTAAATGATAATTGCATGTCCATAGACCCAAATGTTGGAGCACTAAAAAATTATTTAACTAATATTTCAACCTCTAGCACATTCAATAAACTAAGAAATGACATATGGAAAGTACTTGGAAAGATTAGCAAATTTGGACCAAATGCTAGAGAAATTGGAAAGAAATTGGAAAAAAGCTTAAAATCTTTTATTACAAACCAATCAAATTTATTTGAATCTTTAAACCTTAGATATTTTGGACCAATTGATGGTCATAACATAGATCATTTAGTTCATACTCTAGAGGGTTTAAAAAAAATTAATGGTCCAAAAATTTTACATTGTCTTACAGTAAAAGGAAAGGGATATAAGTTAGCTGAACAAAATCAAACTAAATGGCATGCTACAAGTAAATTTGATAAAATATCTGGAAAAAGTAAAAAGAAAAATATCATAAATCCTCAACCCCCCAAATATCAAGATGTTTTTGGAAATACAATTGTCGAATTAGCAAATAAAAATAAAAAAATAGTAGGTATAACACCCGCTATGCCTTCAGGATCTTCAATGAATATTATGATGGATAAAATGCCAGATAGAGCTTTTGATGTTGGAATTGCAGAACAGCATGCTGTTACATTTAGTGCTGGCCTAGCAACTCAAGGCCTAATTCCTTTCTGTAATATTTATAGTACTTTTATGCAAAGAGCTTATGATCAAGTTATTCATGATGTTTGCATACAAAGTTTACCAGTAATCTTTTGTCTTGACAGAGCAGGGATAGCTGGATCTGATGGGCCAACCCACCATGGCGCATATGATTTGGCATATATGAGATGCCTTCCAAATATGATAGTTTCAGCGCCCATGAATGAATCTGAATTAAGAAATTTAATGTATACTGCTCAATTGCAAAAAGAGAAACCATTTACAATAAGATATCCTAGAGGTCAAGGGGTTTTAGTAAATTGGAAAACTCCTTTTAAAAAAATAAAAATAGGTAAGGGAAGAAAAGTATCTAACGGTAAAGATTTAGCAATACTTACTATTGGCCATATTGGCAATTATGCTTCCAAAGCTATAATAGAACTAAATAAAATAGGAATAAATCCTTCACATTATGATATGAGATTTGTTAAACCTCTTGATAGCGAACTGCTCCATAAAATATTAAGAAAATACAAATACATATTAACTGTAGAAGATGGATGTTTACTTGGAGGATTTGGCAGTTCTGTTATTGAATTTATGTCAGATAATAATTATAAAAACTATATTAAAAGACTTGGTATACCAGACAAAATAATTGAACATGGTTCACAAGATCAATTATATACTGAGTGCGGTTATGATAAAAAAGCTATAATCGAAGTATGCATAAAAATAACTGATAAAACAATGCTTGAAGAATTAATCTTCTAAATCGTTAATGATTTCTTCTAAATTAGTTACGAAATTATAAACATCCATAAAAGAATTATATAATGGAACAGGAGTAACTCGAACTACATTCGGCTCTCTATAATCAACTATAAACCCCCTATCCATCAATTCATTAAAAATTTTTTTACCATTCATCTGAAAAAATAATGACAATTGAGATCCCCTATTAGAAGGAGTTATAATTTTAAAAATTGAACCATAAGAACTTAAACTTTCTAAAGATTCCCCTAAATATTGAGTTAATAGTTTTCCTTTTTCTAAAATTTTAGGAAAACCAATCTTATTAAAAACATTTAAAGATGCTAGATGAGAAGCCAACATTAAAATTGGAGGATTACTCATTACCCATGCCTCTGAAGATATAGATGGATCTATGTTTTCATTCATTTGAAATCTAGTTTCGATTTTATTTCCCCACCATCCTTGGTATCTTGGAAATGAGAAATCACTATGAAATTTATTATTTACATAAATTCCTGAAATTCCACCTGGACCAGAATTTAAATATTTATAACTACACCAAGTAGCAAAATCAACACCCCATTTACTTAAATTTAATTGTACATTTCCAATAGCATGAGCGAGATCAAAACCAACAATAATCTTATGTCTATGACATTCTTCTGTAATTTTTTCAATATCAAATAATTGTCCTGTATAATATTGAATACCTGGCAATAAAACCAACGATATATTATCATTATTTCTTTCAATTGTATTAATTATATCTTCAGTTCTTAAGTTATCTTCATTATCTCTAGGCGATACTTCAATAATAGTATCTTCATAAGATAAATTACGAGATTTCAAATGAGAAATCACAACATATCTATCAGAAGAAAAAGCATTTTTCTCCATTAATATTTTAAATCTTATTTTGTCAGGTCTGTAAAAACTTATCATTAATAAATGGAGGTTAACTGAAAGTGAATTCATAACAGCTATTTCTTTCTGACTTGATCCCAATAATTTAGACAACATTCTTTTAACTTCTTCTTGATAGTCAACCCATGGTCTATTACCAATAAAATGTCCGGCTACAGCATTTTTTTTCCAACTACTCAATTCCTCTTCTATATAAATTTTTATATCCTTATGTTGTAATCCCAATGAATTTCCACATAGATACGTTACTTTAATTTCTTTTTTTTGAGG
>Ga0209554_1000800_pt1 | contig 25831 bp, 23 predicted proteins | sample MarorgKNORR_S2LV_5_FD_188221 | JGI IMG/M metagenome (GOLD analysis project Ga0209554, IMG submission 188221) | Marine microbial communities from the Southern Atlantic Ocean, analyzing organic carbon cycling - Bottom_A/KNORR_S2/LV (SPAdes) (version 2) | ecosystem: Environmental > Aquatic > Marine... | reverse complement strand
GCGGTTGGACTACAACGAGGTCCGGCCCCACAGCTCGCTGAAAGGTAAAACGCCCAAGGAGTTCATTGAATCAGTAGCCGGACTCTACTAGCCAACGATACTAACTTCGGGGTAAGGTCAATCGGGCTAGGGTTTGCAGTTGTAGGCGAGGTCAACGGGAGCAAACAGCTGATAGGAGACAAGGTCGCTCTTGCACATGAAGTAGCATCCCTGGAAGTTGAACAGCAGACGCTGATGGATACCATGGTGGCTGAGCGTAAATCGCATCAGAAGGAATTAGAGTTGAGTCTCAGCATGGCCGGTAGACTGATTCTGCCCATGCCCCAGACCGGCTACCAGATAGGACAATCTCCGCATCAAGAGTAAATACCAGATCTTAGTGTCTTATGATCTGGCCACGTCGCTGAGTCTTACCGCGCCGCCATCTGGTATCAGTCCTGAAAACACCTCGGGGTGTATGATTTCCGCCATGATTTCCAGCCCAGTCACCAGCCTTGGCCCCAACCGGCTGGTGTAGGCATCGGCATCTATTATGAAAACCCGGTCGTTTCGTACCGCGGGGAGAGAATCCCACCCTTCTAGATTCAACAGTAGCGGAACGTCTTTAATCGCCCGATCTAGGTTGAACCCACAAGGCATCAACATTATTATCTCGGGTTCGCTCGCTATTACCTGATCCCAGTCCAGACGCGACGACCCCGTTTCCTTGCTGCCAAAACAACTATCACCGCCAGCTCTTTCCACCATTTCCACCACCCAGTGACCACCGCACAACAGGGGATCAACCCACTCGAGTTGGAGAACTTTAGGACGGTGCTCTACCTGAGCCGCTCTCTCGGTAACAGCATCGATGCGGACCTGCAATCGACCGGTTAATGATTCAGCGGCTTCGAGCCTATCAGTGGCCCGCCCGACACGCCGGATGTCCTCCAGAACGTCGCCAAGCAACTCCGGGTCTAGAGAGATCACCTGAGGTTCCTTATTAAGTGTCAAACCAAGTTCGGCTACCTGCCGAGCGGACAGGGCTCAGACATCGCATAGGGCTTGGGTCAACAGGATATCTGGGTTAGCGGCTCGCAACGCCACTTCATCGGTTATGTATAGTCCCAGCCCTTGCCGAAGTTTTTCCGAAATAATCTCGCTGATCTCACCACTGGACGGGCTGGTGCCATCGAAAACGCTGCGAACTATGACCGGCTTGGTTTGGGCTTCGACCGGATAGTCGCACTGGGCGGTCACACCGTACAGCTGGTCTTCCAATCCCAACGCGTAGACTATCTCGGTTGCCCCAGGCTGAAAGCAACAGATCCGCATGAATCACCTCTGCCCGTTCGAATCGGGCGACCCCGACCAGAACCTTAAATTCTGCCAAATTCTTGTATAAAACTCGTGTCTGGACCAACCTGCAAATGCTTGCCCCTCAGAGGTCTCGCCAGAAACCGCTTCCGACAGGGAATCAAGGATTCCTACTCGACCAATACTCTCACCCGTTGGGCCATGTTGTTCCCCATTCCCTGGGCGTTCCAAAACTGATCGATCGGTTGTACATTTTCCTCAGTGTCGGTGGCCCGCACCGATAGAGTGTGCCATCCCGGGACAGCATTCCAGTCAAAAGACCACTCCCGCCAGGCAAACGTTGAAACCTGTTCGCCCAGGATGGCTTCGGACCAAGTTGATCCATCGTCGACGCTGACTTCCACACGGGAGACCCCCAATCGACCGGCCCAAGCCCTGCCGGTTAACGAATGCTGTCCAGCAGTCATCCATCGCACTCTGGTCATCGTATCGGGAATCCCCGGGGGGATCATCAGCGCCCGGACGCGGATCAACGTCACCGGTTCGCCGGGTTCTTCTGTATCCTGGGTGTAACGGTAGGACTTGGCCATTTGATAACCCTGGAACTGATCGCCAACCACCTCGATCCTATCTAGCCATTTGACGCTGGCCATGCCGTACCAGCCGGGCAACAAGAGCCGAAGCGGGTAGCCGTGCTGGGGTTGGAGGGGCTGGCCGTTCATCTCGTAAACCAGCATCATCTCTTCCCGCATAGATTCTTCAATGTTCAAGCTACGTTGGTAAACCTGCAACACTTCCCCTTGAATCCCTTGATCCGCTCCGGAGAAAACTATGTTCACGGCTCCGTCCGTGAGACCGGCTTCATCCAAGATCCCCTTCAGAGGAGTACCGGTCCATTCGGCGGTGCCGATCCCTTCGTTGAACCATGGCTGACTGAAGACACGTGGATTTAGCAATGCTCGGCCGTTGCCGGCGCATTCCATGGTCACCGCCATCGTGCGTGCCGGCCGTTTTTTGATGTCGTCAAGGCTCAAGCTGAGGGGCTGGGAAACCAGACCGCCCACTTGTAGCTTCCATTGGTCTACGTTGACATCGGGGATATCAAAGTGAATGACAAGATAGTGCATCCCAGTCGGGGTGACAGGATAGCGCATGATCTCTAGCGGCATGCCTCGGTTGCGCAGGGCAAGTTGTACTTCTTCCCTGTGAAACAAGTCGGTGGCTTCCCGTTCGCTGGTATCTGGGAGTTTTAAAAACCGGGATGTTGGGTTCTCCAGGGTCATGTTCCACCTCGTTATCACTGATAGGGCTGCGCCTTCAGTTTACTATCCTAACCGGGAATTCTTCGTTTTGGAAGAACCAGCGACGCATGCGACAAGCCCATTTGGCCAACTCTCGAAAGACTGAGGGGATATTGTTTGGCGTCTGATTTATTGTTGATTGGGTGCTGCCATTAACGTATCATCGCTTTAGCCGGGCATTATCCTTTAATCGCACGGCGGCATTTCTGGACCTGATTCGCACGATAGAAAGAGGCGCGGAATGAGCGGCCCTTCACAACGTCACCGCACATCGAAAGCACCCCCTACGACGAGCCGTCTGAAGCTATATTGTCTCGAGGCGTCGACAAAATCGTCGTGAATATGCAAGAGTGCGAAGCCCTAACGGGCGCAACGCCGCTTTCCAGAGAACAGTGATGGAGCTGCGCTTTCGCCGGTTACATCCCGTGATTCTTCTCTTGTTCCTCGTCATTCCGGTTTTGATCTCGTGTAATACTGGCCAGACTCCGGCAACGCCTCATATACCGCCCTCCGCGACCGTCATCCCAACGGTGGCGCCACAGTCTGCCACTCCGGCGCCGCTTGCCTCCAGAATCGATGTCTTGGACGATTGCCTCCAAACTATCGACGTCTCCACCCATTTCCACGTCCAACTGACCATCACCCTCCATGGCCGCATCTTGCCGATTCCCTCAGGGATCGGGATCGATAGAGGTTGCTTCAATCGATTGCACACCCACGCCGGCAGCGGCGTTATCCATGTCGAACATGCTGTATCGGAGTCTTTCACCCTGGAAGACTTCTTCTTAGTGGGTCAGCGCTCGGAAGGGTTCAACCCCCTGGCCGGCCGGCGGATGGTCCGGGTATTGGTCGACGGCAAACAGTACCCCTTCGATTATCTGACCATACCACTGCGCGACGGGCTCGACGTCCGCCTCGACCTCGTCCGGCAGATCTCGGCAAGAAGGACGGAGGAAGGGGGTAAGTTTCTTGCTCGGCGCTCTTCCATTCGCCACGTGAATCTCTCACGATACGATTGACAATCGATGTGGATGATACTTACCCTGTTTATCCGTATCCCGGAAATCTAGGGCTTACCAAAGGCGCGTATGGCAGACTCAGACCGTATTAAATGGGACCAGCGGTTTGCGCAGTCCGATGAGATTGATATAGCGCCGCCGAACTGGCTCACGGAAGTCGAGGCCTCGCTACCCCAGCAAGGTTACGCACTGGATATCGCGGCAGGCGCCGGGCGCTTGGCGATCTGGCTGGCAAGCCGGGGACTAGATGTGCTGGCGGTGGATATCTCACGGACCGGGCTGGAACTGGCGCGCCAAGGAGCCGCGGCCAAGGGGTTGCAGATCGAAACCCTAGCCGAAGACTTGGAAGCCGAGCCGTTGCCTGAAGGCCCATTCGACCTGATTACCTGCTTCAACTACCGCCAACGCGACTTGTTCCCTTTTATATGCAAGCGTCTGAAGGTTGGGGGATTGTTTCTGTCTGAAGTCGCAACCGTTTCCAACTTGGAGCGCAACGCCCACCCATCCCTGAAGTACCTGGCGGAGCATGGAGAATTACGCCAAGATTGTGCCCCGCTGGAGATCGTGTACTACCGTGAAGGCTGGTCAGACGACCGAGCGTCGGCCCGTGTACTTGCCCGTAAGATTTCTTGTCACAAATCGGAGGCGCCAATATGACAGAGGACCGAGTTTCCCAACCCCAAGGGAACGGCATCACCGCAATCGAACCGATGACCGCCATGCGATGGCGCTGCATCGGTCCTCCCAGGGGAGGCCGTGTGGTCGCGGTGGCCGGGGACCCGGAAGACCCGGCCGTCTTCTACTTCGGCGCCTGCGCCGGCGGTGTCTGGAAAACCACTGACGCCGGAACTTATTGGGAGAACGTGAGCGACGGGTTCTTTCGCACCTCAGCCGTCGGCGCTATCGCCGTCGCCGACTCCGACCACAACGTGGTGTACGCCGGTATGGGTGAGTCGTGCATCCGAGGCGACGTCTCCTACGGCGATGGCGTTTACAGATCCACCGACGGGGGCAAGACCTGGACTCACTTGGGCTTGGAAGATACCCGGCACATCGCCCGGATCAGAGTCCATCCCGAAAACGCCGATCTGGTATACGTTGCCGCCCTAGGTCACACCTTTGGTCCCAACAGCCAGCGCGGCGTTTTTAGGTCCCATGACGGTGGGAAGTCGTGGGACAAAGTGCTGTTTCTCAGTGAAGAGGTTGGCGCCATCGACCTGTCCTTGGATGCAACGAATCCTCGAATCCTATACGCCGCGATGTGGGAAGCTCACCGAACGCCGTGGAGTTTGGTTAGTGGAGGCCCCGGCAGCGGGATCTACAAATCTACCGACGGCGGAGATTCCTGGCAAGAACTTACCGGGAACCCGGGACTGCCTCAAGGGCTGAAAGGGCGCATCGGGATCGCGGCGTCGCCGGCCAAATCGGGCCGGGTATGGGCGACGGTCGAGTCGGAAGACGCCGCCCTGTATAGGTCAGACGACGCCGGCGCCACCTGGGAAAAAGTGAGCGACAACCAGGACATCCAAGGGCGGCCGTGGTATTACCAACACATCTTCGCCGACCCCCAAGATCCCGACACTGTGTGGGTCCTCAATTATCAGACCTGGAAGTCCATCGATGGCGGGAAGAACTTCGATCAGGTGACCACACCCCATGGCGACAACCACGACCTTTGGATCGACCCCAAAAATCCCCATCGAATGATTGAAGGCAACGACGGCGGCGCCTGCGTCAGCTTAAACGGCGGGGAAACCTGGTCTACCATTTACAACCAGCTTACCGCCCAGTTCTACCACGTGGCCACCGACGATGAGTTCCCCTACCGGGTATATGGCACTCAGCAGGACAATTCGGCCATCTCCGTTCCTTCCCGCACGCACAAAGGAGCTATTCCCTGGGGCGACTGCTACACCGTCGGCAATTCGGAGAGCGGCCACATCGCCGTCCACCCCCAAGATTCCAACATCGTTATCTCCGGCGCGGTGGGAAGTTCGGCAGGGGGCGGCGGTAATCTGGTGCGGTACGACCATTCTACCGGCCAGGTCAGGATCATTACCGTATGGCCGGAGCTGGGTACAGGCCGGGGCGCCAACGAGATGAAGTACCGTTTCCAGTGGACCTTCCCCGTCCAGTTTTCTCCTCACGACCCGGACATCTTATACGTGGCCGGCAATCTGGTGTTCCGTTCCACCGACCAAGGGAACACCTGGGAGCCAATCAGCCCCGATCTAACTCGTGGTGACACCACAAAGATGGAAACTTCAGGGGGGCCGATCACCAAAGACACCTCGGGTGCGGAAACCTACGGTACCATCTTCGCGTTCGTGGAATCACCCCATGAGCCGGGGGTTTTCTGGGCGGGCAGCGACGATGGATTGGTCCACATTTCCAGAGATAGCGGGAAAACATGGAGCGACATCACTCCCATAGACCTCCCAGAGTGGACCCTTATCAACATGATCGAGGTCTCTCCCCACACTCCTGCCACGGCCTACATGGCCGCCACCAGATACAAACTGGACGAAACCAGGCCCATGCTTTACAAGACATCGGATTATGGCCAAAGTTGGACCGATATTTCACAAGGGATCCCTGAAAGCGACTACACAAGGGTCATCAGGGAGGATCCGGGCCGCCGAGGATTGTTGTACGTTGGCACCGAGACCGGCGTTTACGTCTCTTACGACGATGGCGGCGCTTGGTCGCCCTTGCAAGGTAATCTACCCACCGTACCCATCTACGACCTGGCCGTCAAAGATAACGACTTGATCGCCGCCACCCACGGCCGGAGCTTCTGGATCTTGGACGATCTGACTACCCTGCATCAGCTTACCAACGAATTGACGGTGTCGCCGGTCCAACTGCTGCAGCCCCGCACCTCGGTTCGGCTTCGATCACCCGCCGCGCCGCGCAAACCTTCCATGGGCAAGCATTATCGCTTATCCCTAGGGGCCGACGTCACATACACCGAAAAAAAGGGTCCCGGCGGCGAAACAGTACGCCAATTCCTAGATGCGGGTGAAAATCCGCCGCAAGGGGTGATCGTTACCTACTACCTGAAGGATGCCCCAGAAGGAGAGGTCACCCTGAAGGTTTGGGACAACCACGATCAGCTGATAAATACGTTCACCAGCACCGATCCAGAGAATCAGTCCGGCGACGGGGACCAGGAGCCACGGCTTCCCGCGGTGTCCGGTATAAACCGGTTCGTGTGGAACATGCGCTATCCCGACGCCAGGAAAGTGCCCGGAGACAAAACTACGGAAGACATGACCACCGGCCCGACGGCCCCACCGGGAGACTACCGGCTTAGCCTATCCGTCGACGGCACGGAACAAACCCAGGAATTTCAGATCGTCAAAGACCCTAGAGTGGCCGCCAGCCAGGCCGATTTCGACTCCCAGTTTGACCTGCACATCAGCATCCGGGACAAGTTGTCTGAGACCCACGACTCTATCAACAAGCTTCGTAGCATCCGGCGCCAGGTGGAGGAGTGGGCGCAGAGGGCCGAATCCCACTCCTCGGCAGAGACGGTGGCAAGCGCGGCGATCCTCTTGAAAGAAAAACTGGCGGCGATCGAAAACGAGTTGGTACAGGTGGAATACAAAGGGGCGCGGGACCGGCTTAATCGGCCGGTGAAGTTGAACCGCAAGCTGGCTGAAGTAATCGCCGTGGTGGCAAGCGCCGACTTTGCGCCCCCAAAACAGGCCGGTGAGGTATTCCAGGACCTTTCCACTCGTATCGACGTTCAGATCAAGCTTCTGGAAGACGTGGTCGAGAATGATGTGTTCCAGTTCATAAGCCTGGTAGAGGAGTTAGGGATTCCCGCTATCATTCCCAGCGCCGCTCCTCCCGCCGGATCCTAGACGGAGTCTGACGGAACGGAGCGTAATTTATATTTAAGCCAAGGTGAAACCCGCATGGATTGACAAAGGGGACCTCTCGTTTGTCAGAGCAGACGTCATGCTGAGCCAGCCGCAGCGGCGAAGCATCTGGGGTGGGGCGTCCACTCCACCTCCCCAGACCCTTCACTTCGTTCAGGGTGACAATCGAAAGATCCCGGGTTGATCTAGTTGTCCATGTAGGTTCCACCTTGGCTGCATTTTAGTACTTGGGGTGGAGCGTGATGGGCTGACTGGCGGACGTATGAAGAAAAAGGGCATGTTGCCGAAAAGCGGTAGCATGCCCTATCATCCACAAGATTATGGTTGCCCTCGGGCATAATATCAAAACCACAAAGGAGTCGCTATGTACACGCTGATTCGAGCTCTACCGCTGCGGCGTTTACTCTCGGAGCAGGCCCCGGCTTTTGGGTCATCCTTGCTCATCGCCGAGCTGTTTTACAAATTCCACAGCTTTCTCTTGGAAACCGGCGCGTTTCTCGCGACATGGTTCGTGGTTGACATAGTGCTGTCAAGCGTGATGCAGCGATTGCGCCGAAGTCGCGTCCCGGCAACGATTCCTGATTCCCCTTAGATCGGGAACGCCTGTTCCTGCCGATGACAGGAAGTACACTAACGCGTACTGGTGCTGTTTGGTGGGAGCCATCCGCCGGCTGAGGAGAAGCCCATGAATCCCGTGACGACTGGCGTCTTGCTCTTGGGCGAATTGCCTGCTACGGAACTAGCATCGTTGGCCCAACGGATCGAGGAATGGGGGTATGACTACCTTTGGCTTGCGGATGAGCGGTTCTTCCGCGAAGTGTACTCGAGCCTTACTTTATGCGCGTTGAACACTTCCCGAATCAAGCTGGGTCCATGCGTCACCGACCCATATTCCAGGCATCCAGCCCTGACAGCTCAGGCGATCGGCACGCTGGACGAGATCTCCGGCGGCCGGGCGGTCCTGGGTATCGGAGCTGGGATATCGGGATTCGCCGAGCTTGGGATAACCCGGTCCCGGCCAGCCCTGGCGATCCGGGAGGCGGTAACACTGATCCGAGCCCTCATGAGAGGCGAAGAGGTTGATTTTCAGGGCCGCACCGTGGAATTCAAGGGTGGGTCCCTCAATTTTGCCCCTCTCAGGCCTGATTTACCCATCTACATCGCCAGCAATTCACCCAGGGGACTTCAACTTGCTGGGGAAGTGGCCGATGGAGCCATAATATCTAGCTGCGCGACTCAGGCTACCGTGGACTATTCCCTAGGCATTATCAGCGAAGGCGCCTCTAGAACCGGCCGGGACATCGCCGCCATCGACCGGGTAGCACGCCTTAATTGCTGTATCGCCGCAGACTCTCAGGAAGCGCTGCAAGGGGTAAGAATGTCCGCGGTTCGATCTCTAGCCACCTACACCCGCTTCGCTATATCTGCTGGGTTAGAAGTTACACCTGATCTGATAGACGCAGTCGCCCAATTAGGCTACACCCACGACACTCAGAAATTGGAAATTCTGGCCAAACAGGCGCCAGATGATCTCATACGGGACGCCACCCTTGCCGGAACGGCAGAAGAAGTTACCGCTAAAGTCGTGAGTATGATCGAGTCGGGAATCACTCAGGTAACGATCCGACCGTCCGCGACTCCCCATCAAGGAATCGCCACGACGCTGGAGGCCTTCGCCTCCCAAGTTATGCCTCAGGTGCGCGAACAAATCCCCTGACCGTTAACGAGGAACGGGCCTGCTCACACGTCCAGACCCTGAAGCGGGGACCGGACATCAGAATCAGACGATGTCTTTAGCGCAAGTCATTGCTGAAGCTATACGGCGCTTTGGGACGCCCGCCTTCCGGCAGCCCGATGGGCAGATGGACGTTCAGCAGGAAGGGACGCTTCTCATCCTCCACCATTTTAAGTCCGTGCTCAATGGCGCCGGCGATACTCGACTCGTCAGTGGCGTCCATGGCCTCGACCCCAAAGCTTTCCGAGAGTTTCACTGGGTCTATGTTGTCTAGGACGACGCCCCGGTAATCGCCGGTCCGTTTCATGTCGGCATCCGCACCGCCAAAGGCCCCTGCCACGATTCCGTATGCCCCGTTGTTGGAGATTACGTAAAGTACTGGAATATTGTGGCTCGCAGCCGTCCAGAGAGCAGAGTCAGAGTAATAAAGGGAACCGTCGCCGACGAGGCCGACGACCGGTTTGCCGGGAGCGCCGAGCTTGGTTCCGATGGCGGCGCCCATACCGTAACCTTCCGAGCCACCGGCGGGTCTGATGTACTCGTTGTTGCCGGCATCCCCGGTGTTCTCAAGTATGTCTTGGGCGACGGCGAATTGCTCAATGGTCACCAGCCCACCGCCGATCCGCTCCAGGGCCTTGTCTAGAGCGTCCGCGAGTACATATGGACGCACCTTGCCCTGCTGTTGTGGGATCGATCGGGCGGCGTCCCGCCGCCGGGCGCGGAGTGATGCAGCTTCTTCTCTTGCCCACGCTCGACGGTCCGCGAGATCGTCCGAAGGGGAGTCGGTTATCTCGAGTAGGCGCTCCGCCGTGCGTTTTTCGTCGGCGAGGACAGCGAGGTCCAAGCCTGGGATATTTTGGAGATTTTCAACGTCTGAACCTACAGCGATGATGCGCTCGGCGTTGAAGAAGGCGGAATAGTCGTCAGCGGTACCGGCGCCGTTGTGCCGCACGCCGAAACAAAGGATGAGGTCGGGGTCGATATCGCTTGCCTGCTCAAGACGGCGTCCGCCACAGTGGAGCGGATGCTTGATGGACACGCCGCGCAACTCGCCCACGACTGGGATGCCGAAGCGTTCGGCCAGGGCGGTGACTTCCGCATCTGCTCCGCTTTTCCAGATACCGTCGCCGGTGTACAGGAGGGGGCGTTTAGCATCGCGTAAGGCTTGGGCAATCTTCTCAACGTCGCTATCGGATGGATAGCCCGTGCGAATCTCCGGCAGGTCACCCTCGATAATGTTCGCGGTGTACTGCTCGGGACCGAGCAACCGGTCGTACACCGCCAGGTGGACTGGGCCGACCGGTGGAGTCATGGCAACCCGGAGGGCGCGCTCAATGGCAGCCGGCAGTCCTTCAGGCTCGATCACCGTCCAGCTGGCCTTGGTCATTGGGGCGCTGATGGCGGTTGGGCCGGCATTGTGGGTGAGGTCCAGGCTTATCCTATCCGCAAAGCTGCCGGTGTCTCCGGCGAAAGTGATCACGACGACCGGCAAGCTGCCCGTCCAAACGTTGATCAGCTGTCCCATGCACTGGGCCAGGCCAGCTCCCAGGTGAACGACCATCACACCCGGAGCCAAGTTGGCCTGGGTGTAGCCCCCGGCCATGGCGGTAACCGTGCCTTCATGGAGTCCAAGGATGCCGTGGATATCGGACCGCGAGTGGAGCTCGTTGAAGAACAGAGCTTCGCGCGAACCTGAGTTGTTGAAGACGTATTTGACTCCCGATGCTACGAGTTGCTCGACCATCAGGTGGGACGCATTGGCTGTCATTTGCCTAGTTGGCATCGTTAACTCTCCTTAGTTGGCTATCCGTCTCTAGGTGGAATCATTCATGCTGGTTAGCGCCAGCGCCACAGCCCACGAAAATGGGCGATCCGTGTCACTCCGAGCCTTCGGCGGAAGGAGAGGGGTCTCATGCCTGGTTGTAGCGGTCACCTGAGATTCCTCGCCGCCCTTCCGCCGAAGGGCTGGTGTCGGAATGACCAAGTGTGCAGCCGAAGGGCTGGTGTCGGAATGACGATGTGTGCGGCCGACGGTTGGCAATTCTATTGTCGGACCAATGTCTATCTGAAGCTCATTGCCCGGGCCTTTGGCAATTCGCCCCGGAACTCCTGGTACAAGCGCTGAACATTGACCATGACCCGTTCCGGGTCCACCCAATCGGCATATTCTCCCAATCGAACTGCACGGCTAGTGTCCTCAACGCTCGCGCCCCGCTCGAAATGAGATTTAGCTGTCCGTTTCACCAAACGGAGGTACTTCAAAGTGGCACTAACCATTTCCTTACCGCTCACCGGCCCATGGCCCATAACCAGTGTCGTGGCATCCAAATCTTTAAGAATGCCATTTATCACCTTGATCCAATTGCTGATGTGACCGTCCCGCGCCAATGGGGTCAGATACTGAAAAGCGACATCACCTGTGAAAAGCACCCTTTCCTGGGGCAGGTATACCAGGGTATCCCCATAAGTATGGGCTGGGCCTGGATGAAGCAATTCGACCACCCGGTCGCCTAGGTGGACAATCATCTTGTCCTCGTAGGTAATACTGGCTGGAGTTAGTCGGGACTGAGCCCAATCATCGCGGTACTGGGGGTATCGTTGGCTCAAGCCTTCCACATCGACGCCGGCGGTAATTGCGGCTTCCCGGCACCAGCGGTGGGAAACTATCTCGGCCGGAAGGTAGAATTGGTTGCCAAAGGAATGGTCCACGTGATGGTGGGTGTTTACTACGTATCTGATTGGCTTATCGGTGACCTTGCGTATCTCCTCCATGTACGAACGTACCTGGCTGGCCACCATCATGGCGTCGATAACCAACACGCCATCGTCGCCTACGATGAAGCCGGAGTTGCAGATGTCCCATCCCACCCCGCTGTGTATATGAGCGAAAACGTTCGGTGCGATTTCCTGTAGTCCCGACTTCCAGGATGGTATAGGCATCATCGGCTCCTCTGGCGAATATTATTAGGCAGAAGATTGAGTGTGGTTGGAGCGAATACCCTGATTCCCTCTAAGCGTTCGCAAAAGCCAATGCTTGGTCAACGAAGTCCACTCCAGCCATCTCGCTCCAGGCGGACTGTAATTGGCGTGTGATTGGACCCGGCACGCCTTCGCCGACCGGCCGGTTGTCGATCTTCCCGGCGGGCAGGATGCAGTACGTGGTGTTGGTAAGAAATATCTCGTCGGCGGTGTAGGCGTCGTAGGGCTGGAGGTCTTCTTCCCGCGTTGGGATCCCCAGCCGTTTGGCCATCTCCCGGATGACCCTCTGGGTATCGCCTTGAAGAGAGCTGTGGTCGGTCGGCATCCGGAGCACGCCGTCGGTGATCAAGTAAAAGTTGCCGGCTATATGCTCGGCGATGTTGCCGTTCTCATCTAGGAGAACTGGATATGCCTCCGGGTCCACGTCAGCCGCTTCCAGGCTGGCGATGACGAAATTCATCCGGCTATAATGCTTCACCTTGGGATCGAGGGATTCGGTGGAGTAGGAACGGGTTCGCGGTATAACGACGTGCACGCCGGACCGGTAGAATCTGGCGAACTGGGCGAAGTCTATCCGCTGGGGTAGGATACACACCGTCGGGGGCACGGGGTCGACGACACTTTTCGCCCTGCCTCGTGTGACGAACTGGGTGACGGTAAAGTCTCCACCAGGCTCACGCAAATCTTCGTTTCGCTTCACGACTTCGCGAGTCAAAGCTTCTAGCTCGTCTATATTAAGTCCGGGGTCCAGACGGGTGAATTTAAGTGAGCGCATGAATCGCTCTAGGTGTTCACGCAGCCGAAAAATCTTTCCATCAAAGGTACGTTGGAGATCGTAGACCACGTCTCCAGTACGAAACCCCCGGTCGGTGGCGTGGATCATACACTGACTGTCAGGAACAAACTCCCCGTTAAAATACGCGATAAGCTCGTCCATTATTACCTCAATATCGAACGCTGGCATGGAGGCCAAGAGACAGAAATCTTTGGACGGTCAGCGGCGTCCATGCATCCGGTTGCTAGGGGCATATTACGTCGGAGGAGAGGGGTTGTCCACACGGTACAACGGTTTCTCCGGAAGTGAGTATCAAGCGCGATAGCCACGACGGCGGAAGAATCGTGGCACTGGGAGGACCTAATTTTGATAGTAACTGTTAAACCGTTGGTCCTTAAATTGTTATAAAATCCATTCCGCGAGTCCCCTGGGTGATTCGATAGAAGGTAATTAGGAGGGATGACCATGCTAGATCTGATAATTAAAGGCGGCCAGGTCGTGACTAGCTGGGGCGTGGGCGACTGGGAGATAGCGGTCCAAGGAGATAAGATCGTCGGAGTTGGGGCTCCGGGGACATTCACCGAAGAAGCGGGCCGGGTGATCGACGCTTCGGGCAAGATCGTGGTTCCTGGAGGCATCGAACCCCACGCCCATATCGCCGCGCCATTCGTGGCCCAGGGCCAAAACCTGAGTACGGCGCCGCCGGAGCAGGTCAGCCGTGCCGCCCTCTTTGGAGGCACCACCACGCTGCTGGATTTCGCCGTCCAGAATCCCGGCATCGACGTCAACCAGGCCATCGCCGAGCGCACTTCGGTCTGGCAGGGAAATTCCTACGCCGACTACTCTCATCATCTGATGCTATCGGGCGAGATTGATTCCAACATCATGGGCCAAGTGCGCGAGGCCGTCGAGGAAGGATTCGCATCCGTTAAGATTTTTACCACGAATGTACGTCCTCCCACCACTCCAGGACCTGGGCGGATGGTCCGGATGGGCCACCTTCACGATCTGATGGAACTGATACAGCGTCACGGCGCCATGTTGCTGGTCCATTCCGAGGATGACGACATGGTGATGAACATGTACCGGAAGCTGGGCGAAGAGGAGCGCACCGTTTGGTGGAATATGCCGCTGGTGCACAGTAACGAGTCAGAGGACGTGTCGTTTCGCCGGGTTTTGAACGTGGCCGGGTGGACCGGATCTCCGGTCTACTTCGTCCATGTCAGCGCCAGGGAGGGGATCCAAGCGATCGGAGAGTCCAGAGCCAAAGGGATGCCGGTATACGGAGAAACGCTCCACAACTATTGCTGCTTCAACTCCGATAACTACCGGGAAGAGAATGGCATGAAGTACCACACCTATCCGTCCCTAAAGTCGGAAGAGGATCGGCTCTCCCTGTGGAACGGCATCGTTCAGGGCGGCCTCAGCACCATGGCCACCGACGAGTACTGCACATCCTGGGAGGTCAAGATTGCCGGGAAAACCATATCCGACGTGACCGGAGGACACAACGGGGCCGAGACCCGCATGGGGATCACGTTCAGCGAGGGGGTTTCCAAGCGCGGAATGACGCTGCCGCGGTTTGTGGACGTAACATCGGCCAACGCCGCCAAAATCATGGGCCTGTACCCACGCAAAGGGGTCATCGCCCCAGGCAGCGATGCCGATATTGTCCTTATCGACCCAAGCATCGAGAAGACACTGGCCACGGGAGACTTCCACATCACTGACTACAGCATTTGGGACGGATTCGAAATCGAAGGCTGGCCGGCAACCACTATCTTGAGAGGAAAGGTGGTCGTGGAGAACGGCGAGCTACACGCAACCCTGGGCGGGGGCCAGTTTCTTCGTCGAAAAGTCGACCCCGCCGTCACCAACGGGCCGGTCTGTTAGTCCTAACCACCGCTGCGCTTTCCCAGGAAAGGTGAGCCGCAGCAGTGAATCTGAAAAAGATTGGGACGTCTTCCTCCTGAGAAGTGTGGCGCCCATCGCTCAGATGTATTAATCTCCGTCGGCACGAAGCATCGGTGGAGCGGTATTTCGGGCGTAAGCCGGATAGAACACGCTAGCGACCACGCCCAATCCGGTGAGGAGACACAGGGTTACCAACCCGGTCTGCAGCGAGCCGGTGAACTGGGCGACCAGCCCGGTTACAATCGGGCCCGCGGCGAAGCCCAATCCCGAAAACGTGACTACCAAGGAAGAGATCACCGCAACCTCCCTGGGCCGTATCCCAGGAAACTCAAAGGGCAACACGTTAATGGCCGGGGTAGCAACCCATACGATCCCCAGCCCAGTGATCAGAAACATCAGCAGAATCGGGTTGGTCGTAAAAGCGATGGTCACCCCGAATAGCACGTTAAAGAGCGCCGGGACACCCAGCAACAGCTTGCGGTTCCGAATCTTGTGTGCCAGGAACCCTCCAAAGAGTCCGCTGGGAATCAGACCGTAGTAGAGGAAACCCAGTAAGGGGCCACCCAGGGTGAGCGACACTCCCCTTTCTTCCAGCCAAAGCGTCGGCAGGAAAGTCACCATGGCGGTCCAGGTAGCCGACAGGAAGAACATCATCGCGGCGATGATCCAGGCTTGAGGGTAAAGCGCCAGGGCCCGAAGCGGCGTTCCTTCTTGGTCGTTCAGCTGGCTCTTCCTGTCGCGCACCGGGGCCTTTCTCTCCCGCGCCACCAACACCCAAGCGAAGGCTTGCACCAGCATCAATCCGCCCATCAACAGGTATGCGATGCGCCAACTGCCAACTGCCGTGATAAAAAGGGCGCTGGTGCCCACGGCCAGCGCGAGGATCAAGCTGTGCTGCGAAAGACCGACCGAGTTGATCTGGGCGTATTGGCGGGGTGCGGCCCACTGCTGCAACAGCAATGTCCGGGCGGGGGTGGCGATGACGTGGCAAAGGACGAAGAATAATCTCGCCAATAGCAGGAAGACGAAGCCGGTGGCCAAGGCCTGCATGAATAGAAAAGGGAGGCTCAGTACCAGCGACACCAGGACCACGGGCACGGGCCGGAAGCGAGAGAACCAAGCGCCGAATGGCAACGCGGCGGTAGCAGCCGTAACCCACCAGACCCCCTGGAGCAACCCTGCCTGCAGCAGTGAAATATTCAGGTCGTCGCGGATAAACGGCAGAAACAGGCCGAAGGTATAGGAGATGAGGACGACACTGCTGCCCTGAGCCCGGAAGAGCAACAACACCGCCCAACCGCGGGCCGGGGTACGCGCCACGGTACCTATCGGTGGATCGGAGGCGTCCATCTAGGAACCTGGTTTTTCAGCGAGGGGTCCCCGGTGCGCCCCTATGGGACATCTCGAGGGACATGTCATCAACCCCGGACCACCGTGCCATCGATGCGGGCCATAACTTCCGGCGGAAGTCGTCCCTTGGCTTCGGCTTCGACACACTCCTGGAGCTCGGCCCGATTCTTTACGCCGAGAACTACTGTGGCTATTCCATCCATGGACAAGGCATAGCGGTGGGCTAACGCGGCGGAAGATTCACCCAACTCTCTGCTCAGATCTCTGAAGGCTGCCGCACGCCGGTAGTCGGCCATATCCGGATGGTCGTCAGGCAACTGCCGGTCAAATTCACTGGTCAATGCTCCCGCTTGGACCGCTCTGATGCCCATGACACCTACGCCGCGGCGGTGTGCTGCGGCGGCGATCTCCCTGGGTTTGGCCGGACCCTCAAACCGCTTTAGCGCACCGGGGGAATCTAGAAGATTGGTAATGACTTGGATCGCCTGAGGAGGTGGACTGCCTTCAATGGTTTCCAGTATGGCATCGGGCACGCCGATACCGGTGATCCCCCACGCCCCGATCAGGCCTTCATCCTTTAGTTTCTCAAAAGCCGGAATCACGCTATCGACGAATAGTGTTCGGGGCGTACCGTCGTAGCGTGCGTGGTCTTCGTCAGCCACGATCATGTTATGTAGAAAGAAAAAGTCCACCCGCTCCAGCTTCATCCGGGCCAGGCTGTCACTCAAGCTCGCCCGCAAGCGGTCTAGGACCTCCCCAGACGGTGGGTTGCCCAGTCTACACTTAGTGGAGACCCACACCCCGTCCGGCAGCCTGCCACCAAATGCCTTACCGATGACATCTTCCGCCTTCCCGTCGCCGTAGGTGGGCGCCGCGTCCAGGAAGGTGATACCCAATTCGACGGCCGATTTTACCGTAGCCACCGCCTCTTCCCGGCTGGTGGGGCCCCAGACCTGCCCGGTCCCTCCGCCGCCAAGAGTCAGGACGCTAACTTCTCCCAGATTTCCAAACCGGCGTTGTTCCATAGCTTCCTCAGACTGACTACTAATCGCGCTAATGACCGATCGGTAGGATTAGAGCGCCCCTATTGAAAAAATGGAATAACGTGACGGCCGAATAGCTTGATCGACTCCATGATTCGGTAATGCTCCAGATTGCCCATCTGCATGAAGCACAGGACTTGGTCCACTCCCGCTTCCTGATACTTCCGCAATACTTTGATAACGGTGTCTGGGTTGCCCATGGCGAAGGCTCCAGATTCCAAGTGGTCCTGAGCCGTTTTGTCTACTCGTTCCTGCTGCACGGCGTCGACGGAGAACTTATAAGACTCGGGCACCTCCCGGCCCTGCCAGGGCCGATACAACTCTTCGGCCTTGTTGACGAACCACAGTCCCTCGGGGGCCGCCACCTCTCGGGCCTCTTCGTCGTCTTCGCCGCAGTGGACCAAGCACAGGGCCGCCACTTGGTCGTTTACGAACTTCCCCACGGGATGGGCGTGTTTCAGGCCCTCACGGTACATATCCACCCGTTCTTTCATCTGGTCGTATCCTGCCAGATTGAAGCAAAGCACTCCCAGCCCCATCTCGCCGGCGGCCCGGAAGCTATCGGGCTGGCTGCAGGCCACCCACATCGGCGGATGAGGCTTTTGCACCGGCTTTGGGATGACCGACCGGGCAGGTATGTTGAAGAACCGTCCCTCATGGGCGAAGGGGTCCTCGGTCCACATGCGTGGAATGATAGAGACCGCTTCTTCCCACTGGGCTTTGGTATCCTCCGGGTTGACCTCGAACCCGTCCATCTCGATCAGCGTCGTGGAACGACCGGTGCCCAGGTCCATACGGCCATCGCTGAGAATGTCCAGCACGGCGGCTCGCTCTGCCACCCGTACCGGATGGTTGTACTGGCTGGGCAGCAGGGCCACTGCGTGTCCGATGCGGATGCGCTTTGTGATCTGGGAGATGGCCCCGTAGAGAACTTCGGGCGCCGAGCAGTGGGAAAATTCATTGAGAAAGTGGTGCTCCACCGTCCAGAAATAATCGAAACCCACTTGGTCGGCCAGCTCCGCTTGAGCCAAGACCTGCTTGTAGCGCTCTTGCTCGATCCCAGGGTAGTGGGGCTCGGGTATCTGTATCTCGTACATCAGCCCAAATTTCATGGCTTATCCTCCGCGGTATCTGATCCAGTCATCCCCTCGAAAGGAGCGCTGGCGATCAAACGAAAACACCTTCGGGGCTAGTATGGGGGAATGGTAGCGTTGGGGAAGTCGATTGTCCATCGACGGGTCAAACGGGGAATTTAGGATTCCTGCCTGAGTTGTTCCAATACAAGAATGTCGGTAGGGAAGGCTAAATTTTCCGGCAAGTCGTCTATCGAGAAGTAGTCCGCCGCGTCCAGGTCGTCCGCGGCCTGTAGACTCCCGCCAATGACGCTGCCACGGAACCAGATGCCCACCGTGAGGGACTTGGGGTTGTGAAAGTTGGAGTGTACGGTATATACGGGTCCAACCTCTACCTGAAGTCCTGTTTCCTCCAAGAACTCCCGTCGAGCCCCGGCCCGCACTTCCTCTCCCCACTCCAGATAGCCACAAGGGATACACCAGGCCCCTTTGTACGGCCCGCGGGCACGGCGGCCGAGGAGGATCGTTCGCCCCTTTTGAACGATCATCGCCACTCCTACAACAGGATTCCGGTAAAATATGTAGCCACATCCCTGGCATACCAAACGTCCATTTAGCGTATTTAGCCGATCGCCGCACTTTGGGCAGAACTGGAATTCGGTCACTGATCTCTCCCAATGTTTTTTATTTAAAGCGCGTGGACTCTGCTCGCCATTGAGGAATTCTCTCGCCGGTCCGCAACCTCAGAACTTTGCTGGAGTATCAGCATTGTATACTGGCCTTTCTCAGGGCGTTACCGCGGAACAAGCGGAGTAACCTTTTGTCCCAACGAGGCGGATAGATCAGAATCGCCGAATGGCGGGAGCCGGAAATTTGAGTTCAAAGAACGCGGATGTAGTGATCGTGGGTGGCGGAGTGATAGGCTGCTCCATCGCTTATCAGTTGGCGAAACAAGGAATCAGGGCCACCGTGCTGGAATGCGGCCGGTTCGGCTCGGGCGCGTCGGGCGCCACCGCCGGCGTGATCGGCCCTATTTGGCATTTGGACCCGGCCCACAAAGCCGTTTTCGGCCTGGGCATTCGGAGTCTGGACTTGTTCCCACGACTGGCGAGTGAGCTGACCGAGGCCGGGGTCGATCCCGAGTTCCAGCACCGCGGTATCCTAAAAGTAGCATTTACACCGGCACAGGTTGACGAGCTAAAGCAAAACCTCACGTGGCAGGGTGAGCTTGGGTTAGGCGTCAAGTGGCTCGAAGCGGCGGAGATTAGAAATCTGGAACCGGAGGTGAGTGACGAACTCCTGGGAGGCGTCTTTTCACCTAGGGAAGGGTGCGTCAATGGGCAGAGATTGGTGGACGCTTTGGTCCATGCCGCCACCGGCCTGGGGGCTGTGTTCTTGGAGGAAACTGAAGTTACCAGCCTAGAAATCTCGGGGCAAAACGTCGTTGGAGTGCGTACTTTAACCGGTTCTTATCAGTGTGGCCACACTGTGCTGGCGGCGGGCCCGTGGACGGGCATTCCCGGCCGTTGGTTGCCGCAAGACTTGCCGATCAGTCCGGTTAAAGGACAGCGCATCCTGCTTCGCAAACCCGGATTTCTTCCCAAATGTCCGGTTCGCAGCTTCGAGGGATACGTCGTGCCTCAGGCCGATGGCAGCCTATTAGTGGCATCGACCCGTGAAGAGGGTGTCTTCGACGTTCGGATCACTGCTGATGCTATCCGGCAGCTGCTGGCCAAGGCGACCGGACTGTTCCCGGCCTTAGAGGACGCCTCCTTTGTGGGCGCCCGCGCTGGGGTCAGGCCGGGGTCACCGGACGGAATTCCCATCATGGGGCCCCTGCCTGGCTGGGATGGAGTCAGCATAGCCTGCGGGCACGATCATGCCGGGGTGATGTTGAGTCCAGGTAGCGCCGAGCTGGTAGCCCGCTACATTTCAGATGGAGACCCTCGCTCGTTGGAGGCCTTCAGTATCTCCAGGTTCGATGCACCGGCAAGTCAATGACTATTCTCAGGCTAGGCTCGCCAGAGTCTCGTTTTGCTGCTCTACGGTCGCCAAGTCTGGCATCAGCTTCAACACCAGACCTTCTTCATCGATGATGACGGCCGGCCGCCTACCTTCGGCTGGGTTGGCTAGGTATTGGCTATCACCCTCTTTTGACATGCCGTAGGCCAGGGCAATGTACCGCTCCGGGTCGGATAAAACCGGGAAAGGCAGCCCTTCCTTCTCTACCCATGCCCGGGCCGATTCCGGATCCCGGTCATTGACCCCGAAGACTCGGACGTTTTTGTTCTGGAAGTCTGAAAGGTTGTCACGGTACCCGTGACTATGGCGAGTTCAATTATTGCCTCCCGGTGAGGAGAAGAACCATAGCCAGACCTTTTGACCTCTGAGGTCTGACAGCTTAACCACGTTTCCCGCATGGTCCATCGCCGAAAACCCCGGAGCCAGGTCCCCTTCTTTTAGCACGTTATTTCCCCCCATGATGCTGCTTGGTGTTGCGTTGAGGTTGTGACACTGAGAAATAGTTGCCCTTTAGGCTCGATGTGATCCACTTCTCGACTGAACTCGCGCCTAAGGGTTGGGAAGATGATGGTTGCCCATCATCCAAAGGCTAGCATATACTCTCATTACCTCGTTGGCCTAGGCCAGGATGAGATGACACGGGAGTTTTCGGATCGATCGAGCTACCGCCTGACCTCTTATCGAAAGGAGAATCGCCCATGGCGAGTAATGATATACAACTGATGGCCCATTTGATGCGCCGCGCCGGGTTCGGCGCACCCTTTGAGGAATTAGAGGCGCGAGCGGCCAAGGGTTACGAAGCCACGGTGGAAGAGTTGCTCCGGGCCGAGGAAAAACCAGACTGGGAAGAGGACGTGGCACGGCGCCATATGATCGGAGGTCACCTCGGTAACGCCATGCCGGAGATTCAGGGCTTTTGGATGCAGCGGATGATTGCCACCACCCGTCCGTTGCAGGAAAAGATGACCCTGTTCTGGCACACTATACTGTGCAGCGGCGACTCCAAATTAGACCACCCCGAGACCATGGACACTCATATCGACATGGTCCGGGAGAATGCTCTGGGCCGCTATCCAGACCTGCTGGTGGCCTTGTCCCGGGATCCCGCAATGATTATCTATCTGGACAACAGATACAGCCACAAGGACTCGATCAACGAGAACTACGGCCGGGAATTGCTGGAGCTGTTCTCCATGGGAGTGGGCAACTACACGGAGGATGACGTCAAGATGGCGGCTCGGGCCTTTACCGGTTGGACCCTGGCGCCCGCTATGAATTCTTTTATTCCCTACCAACGCCACGCCTTCAAGTTCCAATACGACCCAGAAGACCACGATGACGGCGAGAAGGTGTTCTTGGGCCAAAGAGGACGGTTTAACGGGGACGATATTATCAACATCATTGCCAGGCAGCCTGCCACCGCCCGGTTCATCGCCCGCCATCTTTACGATTTCTTCGTAGCCGACGAGGTCCAGGTGCCCGCTTGGCAGACCACTCCGCCCCGGGACCCGGCGGCGGTCAACGTCCTGGCAGATGCCTACCTGCAGTCCGACTACGACATCCGGTCGGTGCTACGGGTGTTGTTCAACTCCGACTTCTTTAAGGACGAAAGCGTTTGGTACGCACGGGTGAAGAGCCCCGTTGAGGTCGTGGTTGGCACGATGCGGCTGGTCGGCGATCATTTGACCCCCGCTCCTGGGATAGAATCTCTGGTGGGCGCAGCCGGCGGTATGGGGCAGATCCTCCTGAACCCGCCCAGCGTCGAGGGTTGGCACGGCGGTAAAGAGTGGATCAACAGCGGAGCGTTGGTCAACCGGGTCAATTTCGTCGCCAACCGGGTGGGTGACCTCAGCCTGCCGGGCGTCCAGCGAATCGTGGAGCGTCTTGGCGACATCACGGAGTCCATTTCCCCCAGTGATTTCGTCGACGGCTGTTTGGAGCTGATGGGTTCCATACGCGTCGAAGAGGACACCCGCCTTGCTTTGATCGCCCACGTCGAGCGGGGTGGCCCGCTGGTCCGGGATACTGAAGAGGAGCGCGCCTCCTTCGCCAGGAAGGTAGGCGAGCTCCTCCAGCTGATCGCATCTTCTCGAGAGTACCAGTTCGCCTAAACCAACGGAGGGAGAATGATGACAACTTCCACGAAGGATCCCGTCCTGGTGGTCATTCAGCTATCAGGCGCCAACGACTACATGAACACGGTCATACCCTACACAGATCCACTTTATTATGATTTCCGTCCCGTCGTCTCCATACCCCAGAACGAGGTCGTGCCGATCGACGGCCAGTTGGCGTTTCATCCTTCGTTATCGCCACTGAAGGACAAATTCTGGGATACGGGCAAGATGGCTCTCATTCACGGTGCGGGTTATCCCAACCCAAACCGCTCTCACTTCCGGTCAATGGACATTTGGCACACCTGCGAGCCTGAAATAATGGGTATCGAGGGCTGGCTGGGGAGAGCGATACGCGACCTGGATCCCACCGCGGAAAATGTCCTGACTGGCGTGAATCTTGGTCAGAGCCTGCCCCGGGCCCTGGCAGTGCCTGGTGTCCCAGTGGCGTCTGTGGCTAATCTAGAGCAGTACGGCGTTCTGACAGGGATCGAAGGGGACAAGGAACGAAACCAAGCGCTGGACGTATTTGCCCGGATGTACACTCCTGCTGTCGGATCGGGCATCGTGATGGATTACTTGGCCCAAACCGGCCAGGATATCCTCAAAGGCGCCGACATTCTGAAAGTTGCCCCCGCAAAATACTCCTCCACTGTTGAATACGCTGAAAACTCGATCGCCCAAGCCCTCAAAGGAATCGCTCAAGTCCACCTGGCTGACTTGGGGACTCGAGTTTTTTACTGCTCACATGCCCTGTATGACACCCACGCCACCCAGGTGGTCGACCATAAGAAGCTGTGGGACGATCTGGCGCCGGCGGTATGCGACTTCTACGACGACCTACGGGAGCACGACGCTTCAGACAACGTGGTCATGCTTCTTTTCACTGAGTTCGGCCGCCGGGTACGCGACAACGGCTCCGGTACCGATCATGGGTCCGGAGGTGGTTCGTTCGTGATCGGAGATCCCATAAAGGGGGGCATGTACAGCGAATATCCCTCCCTGAAACCGGAAGACCAGTTGGATGGAGACCTCCGTTTTAGCTACGACTTTCGGGGAATTTACTCCACCATCTTGGAGCGGTGGTTAGGCCTCGACGCCAAGCCGGTGGTCGGTGGCAGCTTCGAGCAGTTGGATTTCATCTGACCCCGTCGCGGGTTTGTTGGTATCAGATAGCCGCGAGGAAGAAATGACGACGCAAGCAAAGGTTACTCGAGATTTTCGTTACGACGTTACCCTGGGCCGCACTAATCTATCGGGCATTGGATTCCGTAATCCGGTAGATCTGGCACTGGGCAAGAATGGCAACATCTACGTGATCAACCGCGCCAACGAGGCGCAGCCCTTCGGCACCAGAATCTCATGGCTGGACATTAACCAGGATTTCCACGGTGAATTCGGCCAACGGGGCAACGAGGATGGGCAATTTATCTGGCCCCTCTCCATCGCCGTGGCTCCGGACGATCGGGTGTTTGTCGCCGACGAGTGGCTGAGCCGCATCGTGATCTTCAGCCAGGAGGGCCAGCCCCAGGGAACCTGGGGAACCAAAGGTAGTAGCGACGGCGAGCTGGACGGCCCATCCGGCCTGGTCTTCGACTCCAAGGGCAACCTCCTGGTATCGGATGGCAACAACCATCGCATACAAAGATTCACACCCGAAGGCGTCCTAATATCCGGGTTCGGCACATTCGGCGCCGGCGAAGGACAGCTCAATCAGCCTTGGGGCATTACGGTTGACGTCCATGGGGCCATATTCGTGGCCGACTGGCGCAACGACCGCATTCAGAAGTTCACACCTGAAGGCCAGTTCCTGCTTCAGATCGGGACATCCGGATCCGGAGAGGGTCAGCTCAATCGGCCCACCGGAGTGGCGGTCGACCGGGACGGGGATATCTATGTCACCGACTGGCTGAACGACCGGGTCCAAGTCTTTGACGCTCAAGGCAACTTTGTTACCACGTGGACCGGCGATGCCAATCTCTCCAAATGGGCCGAGCTTCAACTGGCCGGAAGCCCGGACGTCGTCGAGCAGCGGGACACCGTTCCAGACATGTTAGAGATGGAAAAGCGGTTCCGGGAACCCATCGCGGTGGAGGTGGATGAAGAGAACCGCATCATGATCGTGGACTGCCGCCGCGACCGCATCCAGGTCTACAAGAAAGTATCTTAATCTCCCGGATTTGGCGAGCCGCGCGCATATCATCGCAAGCAAGATCAACGAAGATCAACACGGAACGATAGGTCTCAGGCGGTGATTGCCTGCCGATCGTCGAAGGAATGAACATGAACTCAGCCCGTAAACCGGTCGCCGTCGTGGTGGGGGCGACATCCAAGTGGCAGGCAGATGGCCGAAATACCAAACTGGCGCACGGTAAGGTGCTGGACGACAGCGACATTCCCGTCGGCGCGCGCTGGGGCATCGGGGGCGCCATAGCCCAAAAGTTTGCCCAGGAAGGCTTCTTCGTCGTGCTGACGACCCGTACCGCCGCCAATGCGGCTGCACTGAATAGCGCGATCGGCGAGCAGGGCGGCGAAAGCATGATTGTCGAGCTGGACTTGGTGTCCGAAGACTCCATATCAAACGCGTTCACCGAGATTCGAGAGCAAGCCGGCGACCCGGATGTCTTGGTCTACAACGCGGGCTACCTGGAGGGGCGTGACCTTCCGCCGGAGAAAGAACTACTTGAACACATGCCGCTCGAAATGTTCGAAACCGCGCAGCACATCGCCAGCCGTGGACCGTTCTTGGTCGCCAAGGAAGTGTTGCCTTACATGAGGGAGCGAGGCGAAGGCTCTTTCCTAATCTCTAACAACCCGGCGTCATTGCGCGGACGAAAGCGGCAGACCGGACAGTCGCTGTACTATCCGAGAGTGATGATGCGCGCGCTGGCGCAGGTGCTGACGGAGGAATATTCCGAATACGGCGTGCACGTGGCCAATGTCGTGATCGACGGCACTATTGATTCTCCGGGCACCCGAGCCACGCCCAAAGGCCAGCAGCAGCCTGACTTGATAATAAATCCTGTTAAGATCGCCGAGGCTTTCTATTACCTCCACACCCAAGATAGATCCTGTTGGACCCACGAGCTCCAACTGACTCCATTCCCGGCCAAGCCGGCTTACTAAAGGCGTCAACTTCGATCAGGTCTGGCTTAGCGCTGGGGACTCGATAAACGGAAAGGTGGCAATGGCCCTCCAAGAAGAAATTGGATTGATGGCCCACTTGATGCGGCGCGCGGGCTTCGGCGATCCCCGTGAGGAACTGGAGGAGCGCGCCTCCAAGGGGTACGAAGCCGTGGTCGAAGAGCTCCTGCATCCGGAGT
>Ga0209554_1000796_pt1 | contig 25944 bp, 25 predicted proteins | sample MarorgKNORR_S2LV_5_FD_188221 | JGI IMG/M metagenome (GOLD analysis project Ga0209554, IMG submission 188221) | Marine microbial communities from the Southern Atlantic Ocean, analyzing organic carbon cycling - Bottom_A/KNORR_S2/LV (SPAdes) (version 2) | ecosystem: Environmental > Aquatic > Marine... | reverse complement strand
CTCACATCCTATCCCCTTTGTTTTGCGTCCAGTCATAGCCCTTGCCATAGCGCTGCGCGAGAAAATCGACAAAGGCCTTCACCTTGGGCGGCACGAATCTTTGATAAGGATGTACGGCGTAAAGCGGCGTCCGATTCGGGACCGGTGGATGCTTCGCCAGTACCTCGACCAGTTCTCCCTTAGCCAGCAAGGAGCCAACCAGCCATTCCGGGGCGACGACGAGCCCCATGGCGTTGTGCGCGGCGTTTATCAGGGCGTCACCGCTGTTGGCGCTGAAGCTTCCGGATGCGCGCACCTCAACGATGCGCCCGCCGTCTTTAAAACGCCAGATGTTAGAACCCGGATGCGACCGGAGGATCAGGCAATGATGCCCGGCTAAATCTTTGGGGTGCTGCGGCGCGCCGTAACGTTCGATATAACGCGGGCTGGCGCATAAATAGCGCCGAGCCTCGCCGATCTTGCGTGCGCGAAGCGTGGAATCCTCCAGCCGGCCGAGACGTACGGCCAAGTCGTAGCCCTCGCCCACCAAATCGACCAACCTGTCGGTGAAGGTGAGCGCAAAACGCACGCCGGGCCAACGGGCCTGAAACAAGCCGATGCCGGTCGTCAGGTGGCGTTCCAGGCTCGCCGGGACGGTCAGGCGGATAAGGCCGGAGGGGTGATTCTCCAAGCGCGCCGCCATCACCCGGGCCTCCTCCAGATCGAGCAGGATGTCTCGCGTGCGCCCATGAAAGGACCGGCCGGTTTCAGTCAGGGCCACCCGACGCGTGGTCCGGTGGAAAAGGGCCGCGCCGACCCAGGCTTCGAGCTCCTGGATGGACCGCGAGACCGAAGAAGGTGCCATCCCCGATTGCCGTCCGGCCTCGGAGAACGACCCGGTTTCCACCACTTTGGCAAACATTGAAAGCGCGCCCAGCCTATCCATCAGCGTCTTCCGGGAATTTTATTGATGTAAAATACACAATAATCTTTTGCATACTATTGATATTAACGCAAAAGAAAATATTCCCTACCTTGTTACAGAAGCCAACGGCTAACCAAGAGAGGGCGCCATGATCGAGCTTTACTTCTGGACTACGCCGAACGGCTACAAGCCGTTTCTGTTTCTTGAGGAGGTTGGCGCCGACTATGAAATTCGCCCCGTCAATATCTCGAAATGCGAGCAGTTTGCGCCAGCGTTTCAGAAAATTTCCCCCAACAACCGTATCCCGGCCATCGTTGATCACGACCCGGAAGATGGCGGCGCGCCGCTGGCGCAGTTCGAATCCGGCGCCATTCTTCTTTATCTGGCCGAAAAGGCCGGCAGGTTCATCCCCGAGGATACCCGAGGCCGGGCCGAAGTCCTGCAGTGGCTGAATTGGCAAATGGGGGGGATTGGTCCGATGTTCGGCCAATACCTGCACTTCGCCGATTACGCACCGGTCGACCTTCCCTACGCCAAGGATCGCTACAGGCGGGAAGCCGAACGGCTTTTGGCCGTACTCGACAAGAGGCTCGAGGGCCGCGAATACGTAACGGGCGAGTATTCGATTGCCGATATGGCGATTTACCCTTGGCTGCGCCAGCGCATAGAGCGCTTCGAGGGCTTCACCAACGTCGAGCGCTGGGTGCGCACGGTCGCGGATCGACCGGCCACAATTAGCGCCTATGAAAAGGGCGCGGCGATCAACACCGTTCCCACCATTACCGAAGAATCGAAAGCGCTGCTTCTCGGCATAGCCAGCGACCAGGCGGCTTAACCCACCCTTCTTGAAGGAGAACGAACATGTCAGACCAAAACGAAACTGTACTCATCACCGGCGCCTCGACAGGCATCGGATTTGCCGTCGCCCGCGCTTTCCTGGACAGGGGCTCGAACCTGGTGCTGAATTCCAGAGACTCCGGGCGGCTCGAGGCCGCGTTCGAGTCCCTGGGACGGGCCCGACAACGTCTTGCTCGTCGCCGGCGACGTCAGTGACAAGGCGGTCGGGCAACGCATGGTCGACGCCGCGCTCGAGACATTCGGCCGCGTCGATGTGTTGGTCAACAACGCCGGCATCTTCTCGCCCAAACCCTTCCTCGATGTCGAGGAGGTGGACTTAGACCGCTACTATGCGATCAATCTGAAAGGCACATATTTTACCAGTCAGGCGGCCATCGCCGCCATGATCAACCAGGGCGGTGGCGCGGTAATCAATATCGGCACGGTTCTGGCCGGTCACGCGGTCGGAGGGTTCCCGGCATCCGCCGCCGTGGCCAGCAAGGGCGCCATCCATGCGCTGACCGTTCAACTGGCGGCCGAGTTCGGAAAGGACAATATTCGCGTCAACACCGTCGCGCCGGGGATCGTCCGGACGCCAATCCACGCTCGGAATGGCATCGAAAACGTCGATGACCTGGCCGGCCTGTCTCTGCTGGACCGCGTCGGCGAGGGCGAGGAAGCGGCCGACGCCATCCTCCATCTCGCCACGGCCAAATTCACCACGGGCGTTGTCTATCCGCTGGATGGCGGGCACAGCGCGGGCCTCCACTTCGGCTAAGTCCGGCCGCCTATTACGTCAAGCTGGCGAGCGAGTAATTGTAAGAAGAAGGGCCGTCAGCTATCAGCTTTCAGCCAAGATTTTTAGCTGACCGCTGACCGCTGACCGCTGACAGCTTTCTTACTATTCTTCCGCCGGAGTTTTGGCGTAGGAACCGGGGGCGGGTTCGAGGGCTTTCAGCTTGCCGTCGCCGGGGGTGCGCACCGGAACTTTCTTGCCGGATTTCTTGGCGTTCCACTCGTCCCAGTCATGCCACCAGCTACCCGCTTCCTCCGTGGCGCTTTCGAGCCAGGCCTCGGAGGTCGCCGGGCATTTGCTGTTTTTCCAATGGGAGTATTTGTTCGCGTCCGGATGGTTGATGACCCCGGCGATATGGCCCGACGCCGCCAGCACGAAGCGTACCGGCCCGCCATAGATCTGGGTCGCCGCATAGGTCGATGTCCAGGGCGCGATATGGTCCTCGCGGGTGGACAGGATATAGCTCGGCGTCTTGATCTTGCTGATGTCGATGGGCTGGCCGTCGAGGGTCAGTCCGCCGGGCTCGATCAGCTTGTTCTCGATGTACATAGTGCGCAGATAGAAGCTGTGCATGGCGGCGGGCATGCGCGTTGAGTCCGAATTCCAATAGAGCAGATCGAACGGGAAGGGCTCCTTGCCCATCAGGTAGTTGTTGACCACGAAGGCCCAGATCAGGTCGTTGGCGCGCAGCATATTGAAGGTGTTGGCCATGGCCGAGCCTTCGAGATAGCCCTTCTCGCTCATGCGTTCTTCCAGGGCTTCGAGCTGATCTTCATCGACGAACACACCGAGTTCGCCGGGTTCGTCGAAATCGATCATCGAGGCGAAATAAGTCGCCGCCTTGATGCGCGTATCACCCTTGGCCGCCATATAGCCCAGGGTGCAGGCTAGCAGGGTGCCGCCCAGGCAATAGCCCACGGCGGTGACGTCGGTAGAGCCTGTCGCCTGCTCGATGGCGTCGAGGGCGGCCATCGGTCCTTCGAGCAAATAGTCGTCGAAGGTCTTGGCGGCGAGAGCGGTATCGGGATTGGCCCAGGAAATGACGAATACGGTATAGCCCTGTTCGACGGCCCATTTGATGAAGGAATTCTTCGGCTGCAAATCGAGGATATAATATTTGTTGATCCAGGGCGGCACGATAAGTAGCGGGCGGCTATAGGTTTTGTCAGTAGACGGCGCGTACTGGATAAGCTGGATGAGGTCGTTCTGATAGACCACCTCTCCCGGTGCGATGGCGATGTTTTCGCCGAGCTTGAAAGCGTCCGGGTCGGTCATCTTGATGCGCAACTGGCCGTTGCTGTTGTCCATGTCATCGAGCAGGTTGTTGAGCCCGCGCACCAAATTCTCGCCGTGGCTGTCGATGGTTTCGCGCAGTACCGCGGGGTTGGTCATAACGAAATTGCTGGGCGCCATGGAGTCGGCGAATTGACGGGTATAGAACTCGACCTTCTTGGCGGTTTTATCGTCGAGGCCGTCCACATCGCCCACCGTGGTTTGCATCCAGCGGGCGGTCAGCAGGTAGGACTGCTTGATGTAATCAAACATGAAGTTATCGTCCCATTCGGAATCCTTGAAGCGGCGGTCGTCTTTTGCCGGCTTGATAACCGGCTCCACTTCCTGCCCCATAAGGCGCTGGGTGGTGCTTTGCCACAGGGCCATATAGTCCTGCCACAGGTTCACTTGCGCCGCCATCATCTTGCCCGGATCGGCCATCATCTGACGCGTCATTTCCATGAAGGCATCGCCGATTTTGCTTGGATCGGCCATGCCGGCGCCGCCCTGCTGGCGGGCCATAAAATTAGTGATGATGCGCTGGCTGCGCGCGGCGATGGCGGCCATGTCATCGCCGTCGGATAAGGCTTCGGACTGACTTCTGGACTGCTCAGCCATGGGACCTCTCATTGATAGACTCGGTACATGCCGAGCCCTGTTTTGCGAACCTGTATCGATGCTTTCAGCCCGCCGACAAATCGGCTAAGCTGCCCGCTGCGCATCTATAGAACAATCTCATTGTTATTGCACTGCACAATAAATATGTTTTGTGACAATAAATTCGGAGGTTCCCAAGAGGGGCCATTCCAGTGGGCACGTGGGGCTTGAGAATCGATATGGGAAACTTTGAATGTCATGGCGCCAAACGCTCAGCCGGCGGCTGGGTTGCCGCCATCGCTGCGATGCTGGTCGTGACGGGCTGTTCCAGTGTGCCCGATTACGCCAATCCGGTGGAGTGGTACAACAGTACCGTTGATTTCTTTGATGAGGATGCCCCGCCGCCCCTGGCTGCTGAGACGGTTCCCGGCTCCAACGATCCCTATCCGGTGCTCGCTGATACGCCCGAGCCGCCGTTGCGCGAAATCGAGTTGGATTATCTCGAAACCATTGGCGAAGGTCTCGTCGCGGACCGCACAAACGCCCAATACACCGACGCGGTGATCCGCGCGGATGGTGAAGCGGTTATCGTTGAGGCGCCCACTTTTCAGGAGGAGGCGCCGGCGGCTCCCGCTGCGCAGCCTGTTTACGTACCGCCGCCACAGCCGGCCATAGTGCAGCCGTCCATAGTGCGGCCGGTCGTCGCGATGACCGAGCAGAGCGTGGCTCAACCCGTCCTTATGCAGCCCGTGATCATGCCGCTGCGCACAGTCAATCGGGGTGTCGACGTGCAGACCATGTTCGCCAACCTGTTCTCCTCGTCAGGCCCGAGCGGTGTGGCGCCGCCGATGGGAGGCACGCAGTTTATCGGCGGAACGCTGACGTCGGCAGGGTCGCTTTCGGGCCCTTCAATGGGCTTGCCGAGCAGTACGACGCTGATTTCTCGGGGTGGCGGACTGATTGGCGACAAAGGGGCGCTGTTCAGCTCGAACAAGGCGGCGGTGATTTATTTTGCTCTAGGCTCGACGCGCATCACCAAGGAAGCCCACAACGCCCTTCACAAAGTTATCGATTACCACAAGCAGAACGGCGGCAGCTTACGCGTAGTCGGGCATGCCTCGAACCGGACGAAGGAGCTAACGCCGGAACGTCATGAACTGGTCAATTTCAATATTTCCTTCGCGCGTGCTCGGGCCGTCGCCGATGAATTGATCCGCCATGGCGTTGGGCCGGATAAGCTCAAAGTTGTCGCCTTGTCTGACAGCGCGCCGGCCTATGGGGAATGGATGCCGTCGGGCGAGGCAGGTAACCGCCGGGCCGAGATATTTATCGATTTCTAATTCCTCTAATTTTGCGCCAACTGCTGCGGCGTGCGGTTAAGTAACTTATGTCCGAAGATTTGAAAATTGGCATCGCCGGTCTCGGCACTGTTGGCGTCGGCGTCATTCGCCTGCTTGCTGAGCGCGCAGAATTGCTTGTCGAGCGCTGTGGGAGTCAGCTCGATGTGGTGGCGGTGTCGTCGCGCGACCGAAGCCGTGATCGCGGCGTCGATATAAGCGCCATGCAATGGTTCGACGACCCCGTCGCTTTGGCCGCTTCCGACGATGTGGATGTTGTTATCGAGCTTATCGGCGGCGCTGACGGGGTTGCGCTCGACGTCTGCCGCGCCGCCATGGCCGCGGGCAAGCCGGTGGTTACCGCCAACAAGGCGATGATCGCCCATCACGGCGCGTCCCTGGCCGAGGCCGCCGATGCGGGCGGTGTGTCGCTTGGCTATGAAGCGGCGGTCGCCGGCGGCATCCCCATCGTCAAGGCGCTCAGGGAGGGGCTGGTCGGTAATCGTGTCGAGCGCGTCTACGGCATTCTCAACGGCACCTGCAATTATATCTTGAGCGCCCTGAGCGACAGCGGCGAAGCCTTTGACGATGTTTTGTCGGAAGCGCAGCGGCTGGGCTATGCCGAGGCCGATCCGAGCTTCGATATCGACGGCATCGATGCGGCCCATAAGCTCGCCATCCTCGCCAGTCTGGCCTTCGGCAGCGTGCCGGATTTCGACTCGGTCTATACCGAAGGGATCAGCCATATCACGCCGCTGGATACGACCTATGCCGCCGAACTCAACTACCGCATCAAGCTGCTCGGCCTGGCGACGGTGACCGACCATGGTCTTGAGCAGCGGGTGCATCCCTGCATGGTTCCCGTGACGTCACCAATCGCCCAGGTCGAGGGTGTGTTCAACGCGGTGATCACCGAAGGCGACTTTGTCGACCGCACCATGTTTAGCGGACGCGGCGCCGGTGGCGGTCCAACCGCCTCGGCGGTGGTCTCGGATCTGGTCGATATCGCGCGTGGCCTTCGTCTGCCGACGTTCGGCGTGCCGGTGGCCGACCTTCGCAGCCTTCCGTCGGCATCCATGGCGCATCACTTCGGAGCCTATTATATTCGCCTGACGGTGGTCGATCAGCCCGGCGTCATGGCCGATGTGACGGCGGCCCTGCGCGATGCCCAAGTCTCGGTGAAAGCGTTGATACAGCATAGCCACGATCTTGGTGACGGCGCCTCGGTGGTGCTGACCACCCACGAAAACAGGGAAGATTCCATGCTCCAGGCCTTGGATGAAATTGCCGCGCTGGATACGGTTCTGGAGTCCCCCTGCATGATACGCATCGAACAATTATAGGAATCGCCGGTTATGGCCAATCCACGTCCCTTGGACCGAAATCTCGCTCTCGAAACGGTAAGGGTTACCGAAGCCGCGGCCATTGCCTCCATTGAATGGATGGGTCGCGGTGACGAACATGCCGCCGATCAGGCCGCCGTTGACGCCATGCGGACAGCCCTTAACGGCCTCGCTATCGACGGCACCGTGGTGATCGGGGAGGGCGAGCGCGACGAGGCGCCCATGCTGTTCATCGGCGAGAAGGTCGGCACCGGCAAGGGGCCCAGGGTCGATATTGCGCTTGATCCCCTTGAAGGCACGACCATAACAGCCACCGGCGGCTCGAACGCGCTTGCCGTACTGGCCCTCGCCGAGGACGGCGGCTTTCTGCACGCGCCGGACACCTATATGGAGAAGATCGCGGTCGGCGGCGGACTGCCCGACGACGTGATCGATCTCGATGAGTCACCGGGCAGCAATCTGGCCAGCCTGGCCAAGGCCAAGGGCTGCGAGGTTTCCGATCTGATCGCCTTGATCCTCGAACGTCCGCGCCATGAGGAGCTTATCGCCAAGACCCGCGAGGCCGGCGCGCGGATCCGCTTGATCCAGGACGGCGATGTGGCAGGCGTCATCGCCACCAGCCGCCGCGAGACCGGGATCGACATCTACATGGGCACCGGGGGCGCCCCCGAGGGGGTTCTCGCCGCCGCCGCCCTGCAATGTATCGGCGGTCAGATGATGGGCCGCCTGGTGTTTCGCAACGATGACGAACGCGCCCGCGCCAGCCGCATGGGGATAACTGATTTCAACGCCAAATATAAGCTCGACGATCTCGCCCACGGCGATATTGCCTTTGCCGCTACCGGCGTCACCGAGGGCTGGATGCTGAAAGGCATAGAACTGCGCCCCGGCTGCATCACTTCGCAATCCATGGTCATGCGATCGAAGACCGGCACGGTCCGGGTGGTCAGCGCCGAGCACGACATACGCCGTAAACCGGCGCTTTGATCCGGTGACTCAATCTAGTTATGAGTGAGGCCGTCCTGGGTGTCGAGCACTCGGTCAGCGGCCGTCTCTGGCGATCCCGGCTCACTGATTCCCGGTTGGCTGCGCAAATATCGCAACAGCACGACCTCCCCGAAGCGGTGGGCAGGGTGCTCGCCGCCCGCGGGGTGGCGGCCTCGGATGTCGAGGAATTTCTCGATCCGAAATTGCGTGGGATGCTGCCCGATCCCTCCCTGTTTGCAGGCATGGATGCGGCGGTCGCCCGGCTTGTGGCGGCTGTGGATGGGGGCGAGACGATTGCTGTGTTCGGTGACTACGATGTCGATGGGGCGACCGCCTCGGCGGTGTTACAGCGCTATTTCAGAATGATCGGCGGCGACGCGCGGGTCTATATCCCCGATCGCCTCGCCGAAGGCTACGGGCCGAATGGACCGGCATTGCTGCGCTTGAAATCCGAAGGCGTCGCGCTCGTCGTCACTGTCGATTGTGGGATAACCGCCTTCGAGCCCCTGGCCGAGGCTGCCGAGGCTGGTCTCGACGTCATCGTCGTCGACCACCATGTCGCCGAGCCGCGCCTACCGCTCGCGGTTGCGGTGGTCAATCCCAATCGCCTCGACGACAGCTCGGGCTGTGGCCAGCTTGCCGCCGTCGGCGTCGCCTTCATGCTCGTGGTCGGTCTCAACCGGGCCCTGCGCGAAGCCGGCCGCTTTGCGAACCGCACCGAGCCTGATCTTATGACCCTCCTTGATCTGGTCGCCCTGGGCACGGTTTGCGACATGGTGCCGCTGACCGGAGTCAACCGGGCCCTGGTGTTTGCCGGTCTTAAGCTGTTGTCGAAACGGCGCAATACGGGCCTTACGGCGCTTGCCGATGTGGCCAAGCTGGATGCGCGGCCGGAGGCCTATCATCTGGGTTATGTGCTCGGGCCCCGGGTCAACGCCGGCGGCCGGGTCGGCAAGTCCGATCTCGGCGCCCGCCTGCTCGCCACGGACGATGCCGATGAGGCCGCCACGCTGGCCCATCGGCTGGATGAATTCAACACGGAACGTCGCGCCATCGAGGCGGCGGTCGAGGCCCATGCCATAACCCAGATCGAAGAGCAGGGAGACAACACGGGCCCGATCAGCATTGCCGCCGGTGAAGGCTGGCACGCCGGGGTGGTCGGTATCGTCGCTAGCCGCCTGGTCGAGCGCTTCCGCCGCCCGGCTCTGGTGATCGCCCTGGCCGACGGCGTGGCCAAGGGCTCCGGCCGCTCGATCCCCGGCGTCGACCTGGGCGCCGCGATCATCGCCGCGCGCCAGGCCGGCCTGCTGATCACCGGTGGCGGCCATCCGGCGGCGGCCGGCCTGTCCCTCGCCGCTTCGGGCATCGATGCCTTGCGCGACTTCCTCAACGAGCGCCTGGGCGATGCGGTGGCGGAACACGGCGGGCGGCCCAGCCTGGGCCTCGACGGCGCCCTCAACGCCGGCGCCACCACCGTATCCTTCGTCGAACAGCTCAAGCGGATCGGTCCCTTCGGCATGGGCAACCCCGAGCCGCGTTTCGCGGTGTCCTCATGCCGGGTGGTAAAAGCCGACCTGGTCGGCGGCAATCATGTGCGCTGCATTCTGGCCGATAGCGGCAAGGGCCGGGTCAACGCGATCGCCTTTCGTGTTGCCGACAAGCCCATAGGCCAGACCCTGCTGGAATCCCGGGGCCGCACGCTTCATGTGGCGGGTCATCTGCGCAGCGATAACTGGCGCGGCCAGGACCGGGTTCAGCTTTTCATCGACGATGTGGCGCTTGCATCGGGATAAGACGATAAACCACCTTGATTTCCACCTTGATTTTTAGGCCCACCCCCACTAAATCTCTGCCCGTTGCGTCCCCATCGTCTAGAGGTTAGGACACCACTCTTTCACAGTGGAGACACGAGTTCGATTCTCGTTGGGGATGCCAACCTTTCTGCCGTTTTATGTACAAGCACCTTAAACGTCCCCAATATATTCCCCAATAAGCGTTGCTGAATAGCGTGTTTCGTTGCTTGGTAGGGGGGCTGACCACCCGATTGACTGCGCTCTCTCGGGCCCGGGCGAGTGCATCTAAGGCTTCCTTGGCGTCTTTTTGAGCCTTCTCTGCTGCTCTCTCAAGACGCGCAGCCTCGCATCTAGGGGCGAGGTCAGCATTAGATGCTTCTTTTCCAGCCGGCCCAGCCTTTCACATTCACCGTGCCGGGACTAACATAGCGACTGCTACATCAAGTGGGGGCAAGTCACTGCCACGCCGGTAACAATGAGATAGAGACATGGAAAAATCATTTGATTACATCATTGTTGGCGCCGGATCAGCGGGGTGTGTCCTGGCAAATCGACTGACAGAGGATTCAGATACTTCGGTTCTTTTGTTGGAATACGGCGGCAAGGATGACAGCATCTTTGTGCAAATGCCGACGGCGCTGCAAATTCCCATGAACATGCCACGGTTCAACTGGTTCTTTAATTCCGAACCGGAAGCAAACCTGAAAAACCGCCTTGTCGACGTATCGAGAGGCAAGGGCCTGGGTGGTTCCTCATCGATCAATGGCATGATTTATGTTCGTGGAAATGCCTGTGATCTGGATCTATGGGAAGAAAAAGGCGCTACGGGCTGGGCGTATGGCGATTGCCTGCCGTATTACAAAAAAGCCGAGAATTGCGCCTATGGGGAAGATGAGTACAGGGGCGGAAGCGGTCCGTTACATACCTGCAATGGCAACGGAATGAAAAACCCTCTTTACCAGGCTTTTATCAATGCCGGAAATGAAGCCGGATATGGAATAACTGACGACTACAATGGATACCGGCAGGAAGGAATGTCCAAGATGGACATGACGGTCAAACGCGGTGTTCGCTGTAGTACGGCCAATGCTTATCTGAAGCCGGTGCTGCATCGCAAAAATCTGACTGTAATCACAGAAGCCCTGACCAAGCGTGTCATTCTGCAAGGCAAGAAAGCCGTGGGCGTTGAGTTTGAAAAAAATGGCGATACGCAACAACTCAAGGCAAATAAAGAAGTGATCCTATCGGCAGGGTCTATTGGCTCTCCTCACATTTTGCAGATGTCGGGAATAGGTCCGGCTGCTGTGCTGAGGGAAGCCGGTATTGATGTGCTTCATGAATTGCCGGGCGTGGGCGAAAATCTGCAAGACCATCTGGAATCCGTCATCCAGTATGAGACAAAGCTTCCCGTGTCATTGAACAGACATATGGGGCCCATCAGTAAATTATTCATCGGCATGCGCTGGATGTTGTTCAAGTCCGGTTTGGGCGCCACCAATCATTTTGAATCCACGGGGTTCATTCGCACCCATGCCGGCATGAAATGGCCAAACGTTCAATTTCACTTTTTACCGGCGGTCGTGCGGTATGACGGAAAGGGTAATTCGGGGCCTCACGGCTACCAGATTCATTTTGGCATTAACAGATTGCGTAGCCGTGGTTGGGTTCGGGCGAAATCCAAGAACCCTCTGGAAAAACCGACAATCGTGATGAATCATTTCCAGGATCAACGCGACATAGACGACTACCGGATGGCCTTCCGCCTGACGCGGGAAATTGGCATGCAACCCGCATTTGATCCTTATCGGAAAAGGGAGATCGACCCCGGTGAGACTGTGCAGACTGATGACGAAATTGATACCTGGGTTCGGGAGAACGTGGAAACGGCATACCATCCGACCTGTACCTGCAAGATTGGCGCGGATGATGATCCTATGGCCGTTGTCGACAGCAAGTGCAGGGTCATGGGAATCGACAGTTTGAGGATAGTTGATTCATCGATCTTCCCGACTGTTCCCAACGGTAATACCAATGCGCCAACAATAATGGTGGGCGAGAAAGCCGCGGATATCATCAGGGGGAAAGACCCGTTGCCACCCTCAAATGCACAGGCATATGTCGCACCAAACTGGGAAACCAAACAGCGGGAAGGCGTCGCAGTCAGGCCTATCCTGTAGCAAGTGATGCCGCCCTATCAACGTCGTCTAAAATTTCAGCGGTATCGGCAAAAAACCTGACGGCTTCCTGACATCAATAGCGGGGATAGGATTTTTCCTCGATGATATGTGAACCGGTAAGCGCGGTGATGCGGCTTTTGAGCGCCGAGCGCTTGTCGTTCTCTCTGTATATCGACCGAGCCAGCTCAATGAACTGATCGTTGAAGAGTTTCTTTTGTTCGTGGTTGCGGATGCTGTTCTCGATATGCCAAATCGGACTTCTTTGTTCCGCTCAATCCACTAGCACCGCTCGGCGAAAGGGATGGCGTGCGCCTGATCAGTCTGCAACAAGACGATGGCGACCTGTCCGCAAAAGATGTCAGCTGGATTGAGTCGTTGGGGCCCAGCCTTGACGCTGGTCCTCATGCCTTCCTCGACACCGCTGCTGTGATGATGAGCCTTGATCTGATCATTACCTGCGACACCGCGGTTGCCCATTTGGCAGGCGCCCTGGGACGACCGGTATGGGTTGCACTTAACCTTCGTCCCCCACTTTTATTGGATGATGGGCCGAGACGACAGCCCGTGGTATCCGACAGCGCGCCTTTTTCGCCAACAAACTCTCGGCGATTGGGGCCCGGTAATCGACAGCATCGCAACGGCGTTGGGAGAATTTCGGCGATGACAACGCAGACAACCATAATTTCCATCAAGCCACCCGAAAGCAGACGTCGCTCAGGGCCGCCATCTCGCCGGCGCCGCTCCAGGCGGGTACTGCATTCACTTTTTATTGATTGTTAAATTATTCTCTATTCCTTGGCGAAGGGCCGGCGATGCTCTATGTGGTTATGGTGGCAACGATGAAGAGGCTATTCATGGCGAAGGCGACTTTTGCGGCGGGCTGTTATTGGGGTGTCGAAGCGGAGTTTCGCCAGCTTTCAGGCGTGACCGCAACCCGTGTCGGGTTCATTGGCGGCGCCTCCGCGGCGCCGACCTACCGCGAAGTCTGCTCCGGCGGGACAGGGCATGCCGAGGCGGTCGAGGTCGACTTCAACCCCAACGCCGTGTCCTATGATCAGCTTCTGGAGCAGTTCTGGGGTATGCATGACCCGACGACGTCTGACCGCCAGGGCTGGGACGTGGGCAACCAATACCGCTCGGCGATCTTCTTTCACTCGCAAGAGCAGGAAACCCAGGCCCGCGCCTCCTGCGCGGAACAGGGCGCCTCGAGGCGTTTCCGCGACCCCATCGTCACCGAAATTGCCGCGGCCACGGTCTTCACGCCGGCCCATGAGGATCACCAGCGCTATCTGGAGAAGCGCGGCGCGGTTCCCAGAACCAATCTGAGCGCCGCCAGCTAGTCTAGGCCGTGCCCACGGGCCGCTCGCCGGCCACCGTCACCCGATGGAGAAGCCGACGCTCGCCATCGTAATCATTGACTGCCAGATGCTGGGTGCAGCGGTTGTCCCACAGCGCCAGGGAGCCGTTTTGCCACGAGAAGCGGCAGGTGAATTCCGGCCGAACGGCATGCTGGCCGAGGAAATCGAGCAGCGGCCTGCTCTCCGCCTCGGTCATGCCCTTGAAGCCCGCCACATAGACCGGGTTGATGAACAGCGCCGGGCGTCCGGTAACCGGGTGGCGGCGCACCACCGGATGCTCGGTCTCCACATCGGCGCTGGGGTCGCCCCGGGTCAGCTTGATCGAGCGCGAAACCGACAGATCCGCCGGTGGCGCATGGGCCGTGCCGTGCGGCGCGCCCGTATGGATTGCCACCAATCCATTGAGGGTCGCCCTCATGCCGGCCGACAGGGCATCATAGGCGGCATACATGTTGGCCCACAGGGTGTCGCCGCCGAAGGCTGGAACCTCCAGGGCGTAGAGAAGCGTCGCCGCCGGCGGCTGTTCGAGGAAGCTGAAATCCGTATGCCAGGTGCCGCCGAAGGTCGAGATGTTGCACTCGTCGGCCTCCTTCAGCACGGCGATGATGTCCGGGTGATCGGCCAGCGGCTCCACATAAGGTACGCGCAGCAGCGGCCCGAGCTGTGTGGCAAAGGAAATCTGTTCCTCGGGGGTGAGGTTTTGGCCGCGAAAGAACAGCACCAGATGATCGGCGAAGGCCAGCTTGATCTCGAACAGCGCCCGATCATCGAGTGGCCGGCTAAGATCGACGCCGGAAATCTCAGCGCCCAGGGCGCCGGTGACGGGGGTGGCGGTGATAATCTCGTAGGTCATGGCCCCATGGTCGCCGAACGGCGCAGATCAAGCAAGCCGGTGTGGCTGTGAGGCTTGCCTGCAGAAATAGACGCTGGTACAAATCTCCCATGAAAAAACACAACGCCAATGGGTTTGTTGCCGACCTGATCGCGGCCCGCAAGCCGGGTTTTGCCATCGATCAGGCGTTCTATTCCGATCCGACGGTCTATGCCCGCGATGTGGAGCGGGTATTCATGTGTGAATGGCTGTATGCTGGCCATGCCAGCGAAATTCCTGATCCCGGCGATTATTTCCTGTACGAGGTGGCCGGCGAGTCGGTCATCGTCGTGCGCGGCGACGATCGCGAAATCCGCGCTCTGGTGAACGTCTGCCGCCACCGGGGCTCGCGGGTCTGCTATGAGGCGCGGGGCAACAAGAGCTGGTTTTCCTGCCCCTACCACGGCTGGACCTACGATCTGCGGGGCGAGCTTAAGTCGGCGCGCCTGATGCCCAAGGATTTCGACATGTCGGGCTATGGCCTTGCCGAAATACATGCCGAGCTGTTTCACGGCTTCATTATGATCAATTTCGCCGACCAGCCCGAGGATTTTGACAAGGCCCATCGCCTGCTCGATCCGGTGCTCGCGCCCTTCGGTCTGGAGCGCACCAAGGTGGCCCATAAAGAATCATACTGGATCGACGCCAATTGGAAGCTGGCTGTCGAGAATTATGTGGAATGTTATCACTGCGCGCCGGCCCACCCGGAGTTCGCCGAATCCCACAGCATCCAGCGCCCCGATACGCGCAACGTCAAGCTGATGGAAGCGCTTGCGGTCAAGGCAGAGGCAGCGGGGGTCTCGATCGAGGAGATCAGGAATAGCTACGGCGAAGAAGGGACAGCGGGCTTATTGTTCCATTACGACCGATACGCGCTTTTCCCGGGTTTCGACACCGGCAGCCAGGACGGCAAACCGGTGGCGCCCTTGATGGGGACGATCAAGAGCTTCGATGGTGGCGCCTCGGATCTTTCGCTCGGAGAGCTCAATTTCTTTCTGTTCTACAGCGATCACGGGGTGGTCTACCGCTTCATCCCACACGGCATCCAGAGCACCGAATGCGAGATCGTCTGGCTGGTCAATGAAGACGCAATAGAAGGCGTCGATTACGATATCGAGCGCATGGCCTGGCTGTGGTCGGTGACCACCAAGGCGGACAAGCTGATCATCGAGAAGAATCAGCAGGGCGTAAACTCAAGATTTTTCCAGCCGGGGCCTTATTCCCCCATGGAGACTTATTGTAAAAGATTTGTCGACTGGTATTTCTCGTCGATTGGTTGAGACCAGGCTTAGCGCACCGGATTTTCCGGGCCGCGACCGCGATAGGCGTCGATGAAGACCGCCGCGGCGGGCGCATCGAACCCATCGAGGGTGAGGGACTTGTGCCAGGCGGTCAGCACCAGCTTGTCGTCCAAGCCGGGTTGGCGCGTTAGCACGATGCCGCTGAAATCCGCGCCGTAGAGGCCGCTCCACTCATTGAGGGTCGCCATGGCGTCCGCCGAAAGGCTGTCGTAGTAGATCACCACCATGCCATGCTCCAGGGAATGCACCAGCATGGTTGGCGATTGGGCCGTCTCATAGACGCCGGGGGAGACCGGGCGGGAGCCGTGGCGGCCCGAGGTCGGTGTGTTGGTGCCGTAATTGATGCTTTCTCCGGGCGACAGATGGCCGGATGTGCCGTGATCCGCATGGCGCACCACGTGATCGAGGGTGCCGACGCCGCTCTGAACGTGATCGAAAAATCGGCTTTCGGCCTGCTGGCTCCCGAACCACCACCAGCCGGCCGCGCCGGCGAGGGCGGCGGCGACGGCGATCTTGATGACGCTCGGTTTGACCTTTCCCTTGTTCTCCGGCTCCGTGTGTTGCGGCGCAGATTTGGATTTGGATTTCGATTTTTTTCTGGATTTCGATTTAGCCATAATCACTCACTGGAAATTCAATAGATACAATTGACTAGCCCCATAAAGCCGGCGGAGGCGGCTGCATGATGCTGCCTTCAAAGACGATGCCCGGCTGGTGATCCCGGGCCAATAGAAGCGGGCCGTCGAGATCGACAAAGCTGGCGTGGGCGGCGACCAGGGTGGCCGGCGCCATGGACAGAGAGGTGCCGATCATACAGCCCACCATAATACCGAGACCGGCTGCACGGGCGGCGTCTGCAAGGGCCAGCGCTTCGGTCAGCCCGCCGGTCTTATCGAGTTTGATATTGATGATGTCGTAGCGCGACTCCAGGCCTGCAAGGCTTGCGCTGTCATGGCAGGATTCGTCGGCGCAGAGCGGCACCAGGCGCTCGATGCCGGCGAGTCCGCCGTCCGATCCGGCGGGCAGGGGCTGCTCGATCATTTCGACGCCGAGCCTGGCCAGTTCGGGGGATGCCTCAGCCAGCAGATCGACCGTCCAGGCTTCGTTAGCGTCGACGATGATGCGCGATTGCGGCGCCGAGGCGCGCACCGCGGCGACCCGCTCGACAACACCCTCGCCGCCAAGCTTGAGTTTGAGCAGGGCGCGCGCCGCATTGGCGGCGGCCGCGTTGCCCATGGCCTCGGGGCTATCCAGGCTGAGGGTATAGGCGGTGATCAGCGGGCCGGGTTCCGCCAAGCCGGCGAGACGCCATACCGGCTCGCCGCTGCGTTTGGCTTGCACGTCCCACAAGGCGCAATCGAGGGCATTGCGCGCGGCGCCGGGGGGCAGGGCGGATTGCAGCGCTTGGCGGTCAAGGCCATCGGCGATCGGATCGGCCATCGCCTCGATTGCCGCCATGACCCCTTCCACGGACTCACCGTAATGGGCGTAGGGCACGCATTCGCCGCGCCCGGTGACGCCGCCCTGGGATATTTCGGCGACCACCACCCGCACTTCCGTGCGGCTGCCGCGCGAGATGGTGAAGCTGCCGGCAATCGGCCAGGTCTCTTCGCGAACGGTTAAGCTCATGCCAGGCCGTCGACGATGCGGCCGACGCCTGTCGCCACGGGATCGACGCAGGGCACCCCGAGTTCGGCCTCGGCCGCCGCCAGGGTCGTCTTGCGCTCGTCCTCGGACAGCCGCGAAGTATCCATGGAGATGCCGACAAACCGAACGTCCGGGTTGGTCAATCGCGCGGCTTGAAGGTTCAGAGCGATGCAGTCGGCGAGGCTTGGCAGCGGTTGTCCCGGCAGGGCGCGCATATGGGTACGCGTCGGTTCATGGCAGAGCACCAGGGCGTCGGGCTGGGCGCCGTGCAGCAGCCCCATGCTGACCCCGGCGAAGGAGGGGTGGAACAAGGATCCCTGGCCCTCGATGAGGTCCCAATGATCGTCATCATTGTCCGGGGCCAGCCATTCGATAGCGCCGGATATGAAGTCGGCGACCACCGCATCGACGGCGACCCCGTCGCCGGCAATGAAGATGCCGCTTTGGCCGGTGGCGCGAAAATCGGCCTTCATATCGCGGCCCTGCATTTCGCGTTCCAGGGCGAGGGCCGTGTACATCTTGCCGCAGGAGCAATCGGTGCCCACCGGCAGCAGGCGCAAGCCCCGGCGCTTGACACCGGTGCCCACCGCAAAGCTCCGCGTCGAGTGGCGTGCATCGAACAGGGTCCGGCCATTTCGCTCGGCGGCCTCGGCGATGGGCGCAATGCCGGACAGGCGGGTGTGCATGCCGGACGCTACATCCATGCCCGCATCGAGTGCGGCGACGATGGTTTCGGTCCAGTTGTCGGGGATCACGCCGCCGGCCTTTGCGATGCCGATGATCATGGTCTTGGCGCCCGCATTGGCCGCTTCGGCCACCGCCATATCGGGCAGGCCGAGGTCGGCCTTGCAGCCCTCGAGCCTGATTTGCCCGAGGCAGGAACCGGGCCGCCAGTCCAAGACCCCGCGCGCCGATTTAACCGCCAGGCGGTCAGGGGCGTCGCCGAGGAAAAGCAGATAGGGTGTGTCCATGATCTCTCCAACCGGGATAGTGTTTTGTCCGCCGTTGACGTGGCGCTTGATTTGCGGCGGAGTGTAGCGGTTCCGTTGTGCGGTGGGAGAATAAATTCAAAATTTCAGAAATTTTGGCCTATTCTGGTGCCGTCGTTTGATTGGCAAGCGAGGGTTTTCATAGTGCGCTTCACAGTCACACTTGCCGCCATGGCCCTGCTGTTTGGCATGGCCGCCACCGCCGCCGCCGCCGCCAGCCAGCGCGACATCGTCGGCGCCTGGGATGCGTTCGACGACAGCTGCCAGAGTGGTTATTTGGAATACCGCACCAACGGAGAATTCCAGCAGGTCTATCGCCAGAGCCAGGCGGTTTGGATCATCGATCCGATCTGGGGCAACGGCGCCTACCGCGTCGAAGGCGATATCCTCATTACCAGTGAGGAGAAATTCGATGGCTCCATGCGCGTCGAGACCAAGCAGCGTATGCGCTTTATGGATGATGACAGTATGGCGGTGGAATATCTCGATCTGGTATGGATCGACGGTGAAACCAACGACGTCAAGACGGTCGAGAGATTCACGGAAAACTGGTCGCGGTGTCCGGCGGGTACGGCTGACCATGTGATCCCGGTCGCCGGCTTCGTCGATGTCGATCCGGAGCTTCTGATCGGGCACTGGGGATGGGAGCGCGGCTGCACCACCGGCTATGTGGATTACACCCGGGACGGTCGTATCGAGCTGTTCGAGACGGAGCCGGACAAGGTCGAAGAATTCAAATACGGCTTTTATGAAATCAAGGGGCGGGTTCTGCTAGAGGTCTATGCCTACGAGAGCGGCGTATGGAAGTCGGAGAGCAACTATGCTTTCGACGATCACGGCCGCCTGTTCTTCACCGATGGCATGAACCCCACCTGGTCAGAGCCCTCGGGCGCCACCGAGGCTAGCGATCCCTTCTTCGAAGTACTGTTTAACTGTGCCGAGGCCGAGGTCGAGGCCGTCACAGTCACCGATACGCCCAAGGATGAGGCGATGGACCTCGACGGCATGCTGTTTGACTCCGACGTGGCGCGGGTCGCGCGGATCATCGCCGAATCCAAATCCCGTTGTAACGTGAGCAACAACAAACCAAAGGCCGCCGCCGACTGTATCGATTACGCCTGGTCGGCGATCGACGTCAGCGGCGACGGCTTGTTGTCTCTCTCCGAGATCGCCAGGGCCTTGCGCATGATTGCCAAATGGAGCGCCCACGAACAGGCGCGCAACCAACAGGCGCCGCTGGATTCAGAGACCAAGCTGGGTATCCATATACTCGGCGTTATATTCTCGCCGCTCGGCGCCAAGCCGCTGCTGCACAGCTACGACTACGACGACGATGGATTGCTGAGCCGCGAGGAGCTGTTTGCCGATATGGAATTCAACGCTGCCCTCGCCCTGTCGCAACAATCCATGGCCGATGCTATCGATATGGAGAGCATCCTCGAAAAGCTGCAACTGATCTTGCAGTTGACGATGCCGTAAATTTGGGCCGGAGTTCCAGGGGCTACGGCGCCTCGAGATGGATCGGCGCATCGGGGTAAAAGGCTCTGAAAGCGAAGGCAAAATCGACGCCGTAGGGGATGTCCTCCATGACTTCGCCGTCGGTTTTGCGCTGCACGACCACATTTCCGATATCAAAGCCTTGGGCAATGATCGATGTATCGAGAGCCGAGGATTGGCCGGGCTCCCATGAGATGACCATATCGTCCTTGGCGATGGTGCCGAGCTTGCGCAGCAAATCGAGGCTCCAGGCTTCGCCGTCAACGGTGACGACCCGCGCCAGGGGGGCGATGTCGACGGGCAGGTCGCCTTTGTACAGCCACGGCGAAGAGAGGCTGTCATAGCCTTCGTAGGGGTTCCTTCCATAGTCTCTGAACAGTGAGAAGTTGGGCTTCAGGACTTTTCCCTGTGGCGCGCGGGCGCGGAAATTGGCGAAGGATTCGATACGCGCCGGCAACAGCTTCAGCCGTTTCCCGGTCATCGATCCGACGATGGCTTCGCCGAGAAACTGCCGCCACCAGCTCTCGGTCTGGCGGTCATACATGACGAGATCCGAATTGCGCAGCTTTCCGGTGGTGCCGAAATCGAGCACCTGGCCATCGAGCCTCCGGTCGAACACCATGGACGCGTTGCACAGCGGGCAAAAGGTCACGGTCACGGGAACGCCGCCGACCACGTCATTGACAATTTCATGCCACATCAAGACCTGCAGGGGATAGGCGCGAAAATCGTCGCCCACATTGAGCCCGATGACCGGCTCGATATCTTCCAGCACGGCGTCCTCGATGGCGACGAAGCTGGGGTCGTCGATCGAGGGAATGCCATCCTTGGGCGGCCCGCCCGAGAAGATTTCGGCGAGATCGATCGAGGTGATGGTGAAATCGGTCTTGGGCCACTCATACTGCCAGCGGTCGCCGGGCGCCGCCGGAGCATCCGACGCATAAAGGCCGATGATCAGCAGCACGAGAACGAGATACAGTCGAGGCAAGGCCATGGCAAACCCGGTTGCAGTTGTCTGAGCCATTACTGTGAGCGACCAGGGCAACACAAGCAATTCAAGCCTGCGTGAGTTCGTCGTTAGGAGACTGGAGCGGATAAATTTAGGGTTCCCTAGAATTGCGAATTCAAGGCTCAGTCCGGTTGTTCTCATGCGCTTCGAAATACGATCTGAGAACGGCATTCATCCGGGTTTGATAGCCTCGACCCCCGGCCTTGAACCATCGTACAACGTCTCGGTCAAACCGCACCGTGAGGCGTTCTTTTGGGCTTTGAGGAAGAACCACTCTTGCAGTTTTCCAGAAGTCCGCATCCATGGGGATGCCTGCGGGAGCATCTTCGCGGGTCCGGTCTTCCATTGACACCACATCATCCAAAGATACGGTTTTTATATTCTTCATGCTCATTTCTTCCTGCTTTCCACGCCGAGATAATCCGGCGGTTTTCTCCACGTCGTGTGGTAATAACAACCATGTAATTGTCCTGCCAATGCCCGATGGCGATCCATCTGTCCTCACCGTAATCTTCACGGTCATCAAGACGTTCCAGGATGGGATTGGAGAAGATTTTCACGGCCCGGACAAAATCCACACCGTGTTTTTGAAGGTTGCTTTCGCGCTTGTTCTCATCCCATTCAAACAGCATATTAAAATAGTATGTACAAGTGTACATATAATCAATGGAAATGTCAAATTTGTACTCATTGTTCCGTGGTTCGTCATGGTTAAGGAATAGGACAAACACGGTTGAACCGAACGCAAAATGCGCCCTCTGTGCGAAATATGCTAAGTTGCGCGCCCAAGCGGAATAGGAAGATTGAGAGAGATGATAGTGCGTTATAGCCGAGAGGAAATGGTCGCTCTGTGGGCTGCGGAGGAACGGTTTCGTATCTGGTTCGAAATTGAGGCCCACGCCGCCGATGCCCTGGCTGACCTCGGCGTTATACCGCCCGAGGCGGCGGCGGCGATCTGGAAGAGAGGCAAGCCCGCCATGGCGGCGGTCGATATCGACGCCATCGACGCCATAGAGCGAGTCGTTCATCACGATGTCATCGCATATCTCACCTGGCTGTCGGAAAAGATCGGCCCCGAGGCGCGCTATCTGCACCAGGGCATGACCTCGTCGGACGTTTTGGATACCTGCCTTGCCGTGCAGCTCAGCCGCGCCGCCGATATTCTGCTCGCCGACATGGACGCCCTGCTCGCGGTGCTTGAGCGCCGGGCCGTGGAGCATAAGCTCACCATTTGTGTCGGTCGCAGCCATGCCATTCACGCCGAGCCGACGACCTTCGGCGTCAAGCTGGCTGGCCATTACGCCGCCTTTAAACGGGGCCGTGACCGGTTGCTGACGGCGCGGGTGGAAATCGCTACCTGCGCCATATCAGGCGCGGTGGGCACCTTCGCCAATGTGGATCCCGCGGTCGAGGCCCATGTGGCGGAAAAGCTTGGTCTCGCCGTCGAGCCGGTCTCGACCCAGGTCATACCCCGCGATCGCCATGCGGCTTTTTTCGCCACCCTCGGCGTGATCGCCGCCTCGATTGAGAACCTGGCCATCGAGATACGCCATCTGCAACGCAGTGAAGTGCGCGAGGCCGAGGAGTATTTCTCAGCCGGCCAGAAGGGCTCGTCGGCCATGCCCCATAAGCGCAACCCGATATTGACGGAGAACCTGACCGGTCTCGCCCGGTTGGTGCGGTCCGCCGTGACGCCGGCGCTTGAGAACGTCGCCCTGTGGCATGAGCGCGATATCTCGCATTCATCCGTGGAGCGCATGATCGGCCCGGATGCGACGGTGACCCTCGATTTCGCGCTTCATCGCCTGACCGGCGTTATCGATAAGCTGGTGGTTCACCCCGAGGCCATGGCGGCCAATCTCGAACGGCTCGGCGGCCTGGTCTATTCCCAGCGCGTGTTGCTCGCCCTGACCCAGGCGGGTCTATCGCGCGAGGCGGCCTATGCGGCGGTTCAGCGCAATGCCATGGCGGTGTGGGAAGAGGGTGGAGCTTTCCTCGACCGACTTAACGCCGATCCCGAGGTGAGCGGCACCCTGAACGGCACCGATCTGGCCGCGCTGTTCGACCCGGCCTATCACACCCGTCATGTGGATGTGATCTTCGAGCGGGTGTTCGGCAGCAAGTAGAAGCTATCAGCTATCAGCTATCAGCTTAGGATTCTTACTTGCTGAAAGCTGATGGCTGACAGCTTCTCACTTCTCACTATTCGTTTTTGACCTGCTCGCGGGCGACGTCCATCAGCCGGTCCATTTCCTTACGCAGCTTGCTCGAAGATACGTCGGTGCCCTTTTCGGTGAAGTCCCCGAGCACTTTCTCGAGGACATCCTCATCGCCGGGTCGGTCGAAGTCGGAAATCACGACGTCCTTGGCATAGGCTTCCGCAGCTTCGCCTGAAAGGCCCATCTGCTCCGCGGCCCAGAGGCCGAGCAGCTTGTTGCGCCGTGAATTGGCCTTGAATTCCAACTCTTGATCATGTTGGAAGCGGTTTTCCGCGTCCTGTTTTCGCTTTTTGAAACCCGACATCGGCTTTGCCCTTTTAATTCGCTGTGTGCTGTTGAGTCATTATATAGCGCTCAAAGACTTTCATGGGTATGGATAATCTATGTGTACCATTGTTCTCTTGCGATCGCCCGGCCAGGCATGGCCTTTGCTGGTTGCCGCCAATCGCGACGAAATGCTGACGCGCGAAGCGCTGCCGCCCGGCCGCCATTGGCCGGACCAGCCCGATGTGGTTGCCGGCCGGGACCTTGTCGCCGGGGGAACTTGGCTCGGCCTCAACGATCAGGGGCTGATCGCCGCCATATCGAACCGCCGGGGATCGCTCGGGCCGACGCCCGGCCTGCGCAGCCGGGGCGAGTTGCCGCTCATGGCCCTGGCGCATGGCAGCGCGGCGAGCGCGGCGGAAGGTTTGGCGGCTCTGGACGCCGGGCTGTACCGCCCGTTCAACCTGGTCCTCGCCGATCGCTGTGAGGCTTATCTGCTCTGCAACCGGGAAGGTGCTGCGACCATCGAGAGCAGCACCGTCCCCACCGGTCTGTCCATGCTGACCGCGGCTGAACTGGATGACCAGACATCTCCGCGCATCCGCCATTACCTGCCGCAGTTCCAGCGCGCCACGCCGCCCGCGCCCGATAGCGGTGATTGGGCCGAATGGCAGGCCTTGCTGGCGAGCCATCAAGGCCCCGATTCCAATGACTCCAACAGCGCCATGAATGTTTCGGTGATGGATGGGTTTGGCACTGTGTCGAGTTCTCTCATCGCCGTGCCCGACGCCCCAAACTCGCATCCCGTCTGGCTTTTCGCCGACGGCAGGCCCGACGAGGCACCTTACCGGACGGTTGATCTCGGTGATTGATCCTTCACTCGAGAATGAAACTTTTCATGCCGTCAAAGAGCTCGTCCCACGCCGGTTCATGGTCAAGAATTACGTGATTGTTGCTTTCCAGCATCAAAAATTCTGAATTTTTGATGCCGGCTGCGAGTGTGCGGCCTTCATCGAGCGGATGCACACCGTCGTTGCGGGCATGAATGACGAGTGTTGGCATTGAAACATTTTCCAACAGGCCTGTTACGTCGAAACTATCGATAGCCTTGCGAATGTCCGCCGCGTTTTCAGGTGTTGTCGTCTGCCGCTGCAACGCCGCCAGAGACTCAATCTGCTCTGTCGTCCCATCCGGGATGTACATGGAGGAAAAGGCTTTCAGGAAAGGGCTGCCCGCCTTGCCCCAACCATAACGAATCAGCGTTAAAAGTGCCTCGCCCTGTTCTCTTTCTTCGAGTGAACCTCTGACCAATCGCCCAAGCGCATAGCCGCCATGTAAAATCAGATGGCTGACGCGCTCCGGATTGCGAATTGCATAGGCGATCGAAATCGGAGCGCCTTGGGAGATTCCATACAAGGCAAATTTCTCCAAACCCGCCGCCTCTACGACCGCCTCCAGGTCTTCGACGAAATGGTCTAAATCAAATGTCGCAACCGACCAGTCTGAGAGACCATTGCCTCGTTGGTCATAACGCGTGACCTGAAAATTACTGCCGAGTTCATCGAGAAAGGGCCGCCAGACCGGACTGTGCCAGTCGTGCTCCAGATGGGTAAGCCAGCCCGGCCCTGACTAACGGATACCCGCTTCCCGTCGTTGCAAAGGCAATCTGCGTACCATCTGGAGAGGCACAGAATTTTACTTTCTGACGATGTTTAGAAGTATGGGGATCAACTTGAGCTTGATTTTCAGCCTCAAGTTCGATCACGAACTGAAACCCTCGCTTTGGAACTGTCCGGATAACGGATTGCGCTTCGCCGGTGTCACCCACCGCTGATCGCGCAGCGCTAATTCGGCTGCTAAGCGTCGCATCCGAAACGATGCGTCCACCCCACACCGCATCAATCAGGTCATCCTTTGAGACAACCCGTTCGCGGTTTTCAATGAGATATTTGAGAACATCGAAGACCTGGGGTTCCACGGAAACCTCTTGGTCTGCGCGCTTAAGCTCATATTTCATCGGGTCGAGTACATACTCGCCAAACCGATACACCATCGCCACACACCCCAAACCCCAAAAATCATGAATTTCTCAAGGTTAAATAAAGGTTTCCTTCAAGCGGGAATTATTTTGAACATCTAACCTTCCTCTGTCACCCGGAAATGGAGGAAGCAATATGTTCGATACTACTGAGATTCGCAGGCTCGCCAATGGTTCCATCGATGTGGAACATTACTCAAAGCTAGGTAAAAACCTTCATGGGACGGCCATTTATGATGCTTGCGTGGCGGTTATCATGCGTCTGCTGAAATCTCCGACAAAAGATAACGGCGCGTTCGAAATCATCCCCGCAGAGTAATTTCCAACCGCGGCTCTGCCATACGGCTTGTACGATTGTTTTCACAACACATATGACTTATGTTTCGGTTCCGAAAAACGGGCTCGTTATCGATTGCGGGTCCAGCGCCCCCGAGGGGGCTTCTTTATTCCAGGATATAAGACCATGGCGCGGCGCAAGAAAGTTTACGAGGGCAAAGCGAAAATGCTTTACGAGGGGCCCGAACCCGGCACCCTTGTCCAGTATTTCAAGGATGACACCAGCCGCGATGGCGATGGCAAGCAGACCACCATCGCGGGCAAGGGGGTGCTGAACAACCGCATCTCCGAATATATCATGACGCGGCTCAATGAGATCGGCATCCCGACTCACTTCATGCGCCGGCTCAACATGCGCGAGCAGCTCGTGAA
>Ga0209554_1000795_pt1 | contig 25949 bp, 22 predicted proteins | sample MarorgKNORR_S2LV_5_FD_188221 | JGI IMG/M metagenome (GOLD analysis project Ga0209554, IMG submission 188221) | Marine microbial communities from the Southern Atlantic Ocean, analyzing organic carbon cycling - Bottom_A/KNORR_S2/LV (SPAdes) (version 2) | ecosystem: Environmental > Aquatic > Marine... | reverse complement strand
CAAGGACAGCACTGCAGCCATCGGAATCGCCACGCCCGTCTACCGCAGGACCCGGGAGGGACTCGATGGGCGACCGCCCACCGACGGGGCAACCCCCGCTCTGGATGCCGGCGACCGCCAGATAGCCGAGCAAGCTGACCCGTTCAGGACATGTTTCGAACGCGATCGTGACCGGATCCTCCACGCCACGGCATTCCGACGCCTGGCCGGCAAGACCCAGGTCTTCGTGTTCCCCGAGGACCACCAGCGGTCCCGGCTCACCCACGCCCTCGAGGTTGCACAGGTAGCCCGGGCAATCGCCACCAGTCTCGGACTGAACGTGCCGCTCACAGAGGCAATCGCCCTGGGTCACGACTGTGGACACGGCCCGGGAGGCCATGCCAGCGAGGACGCTCTCAGCCCCTACGTGGAGGGCGGCTATGACCACGCACGTTGGGGGGCCGACGTGACCCTGGCTCCCTTGAACCTCTGCAGAGAGACCCTCGACGGAATCCGGAACCATTCCTGGTCCCGCCCAGCACCATCCACGCCCGAGGGTGAGGTGGTGAGCTGGGCCGACAGGATCGCCTATGTATGCCACGACTTCGAGGACGCCGAGCACACCGGAATCGTCACAGCAGGGGAACTCCCCGCCCTCGTGCGGGAACGTTGTGGCACGAGTCGCCGGGAACAACTGGGAGCCTTCATAGGAGGCGTCGTGAGGGCCTCTGCGGAGTACGGCCGCATAGGCATGGATGCCGACATGGCCGATGCCCTCAGCGCCTTCCGGAACTTCGACTACGAGAGGATCTACCTACGCCCGGAATCAGTGGAGCAGGCAGGGATGGTGATCGACCTGCTGCGGGCTCTCGTGGACCACCTCACCACGAACCCCGCGGACCTACCGGCTGATGCGCTCCCGGAACCTGATGCCTCGGAAAGCGACGTGGTGCGCCTCGCCGCCGTCAGGCATGTCAGCGGGATGACAGATCGTTACGCCTGCAGGAGCGCCATGCGACTCCTGGATTGGGAAGTTGATCGACTCCCCGCTGCGCTGGACTTCGGCCCCTAGGGCCGGACAGTCCTTCAGAAGCGACGCAGGGTCGCCTCCCGAGTAACCCGGTAAGCCAGACCTCAGTCGGTGGCCAGACCTCAGTCCGTAGTGAGGATGTCGACCAGCTTGCGGCCGGCGCGACGCCCGAACTTCACGACACCGTCGGCGGTGGCGAAGAGGGTGTCGTCCTTGCCTTTGCCCACGTTCGCACCGGGATGGAACTTGGTTCCACGCTGGCGCATGATGATGCTGCCGGCGGTCACCCGACCACCGTCAAAGACCTTCACGCCGAGACGCTGGGAGTTGGAATCCCTACCGTTGCGGGTTGAACCGCCGCCCTTGGTCTTTGACATGTCCTCAGCCCCTTGTGATCCCGGTGATCTCGATCTCAGCCAGGTGCTGACGGTGTCCCCACCGGCGACGCTGGTTGGTCTTGTTCTTGTAGGTGAAAGCCCTGATCTTGGGGCCCTTCACATCGGCCACGATACGAGCCGAGACATTGGCACCGACGAGGGCCTCAGGGGTGGCGAGCACCTCATCACCGTCGACGACCATCACGGTCGTCAACTGGACCTCGGTGTCGACGGCGCCGAGGCGCTCTACGACGACCCGCTGGCCTTCCTCGACCCGATACTGCTTTCCACCTGTGGCGATTACTGCGTACATAGTTTCCTCACGATATCCGGGGCTGCGAGTGGCGCCACCGCCCACCACCAACCGGAGGTGTGACGGTTGCCCACTGATCGGACCCGGGTTCCAGTGTCAATCAGTTCAGCGCTGTCCGGCCCGGCCGGAACCGGCCAGGAGATCGTCGTCCAGGATCCGTCCGAGACTCGAGCAGTCGGCACACGCCGTGCTGAAGGACTCCAGGAGGCCCTCACCAATGCGCTTCCGGGTCATCTCGACGAGGCCAAGGTCCGATATGTCGAACACCTGCGTCCTTGTCTTGTCCCGGGCCAGGGCATCGCGCAGCGTGGCCGCCACCGCTTCCCGGTTGGCCCTGACCTCCATGTCGACGAAGTCGATCACGATGATGCCGCCGATGTCGCGCAACCTGAGCTGCCGGGCAGTCTCCTCGGCGGCTTCCAGATTGTTCCTGAACACGGTCTCCTCGAGACTCGACCGTCCGACGTTCTTGCCGGTGTTCACGTCGATCACCGTCAGGGCCTCGGTGTGTTCGATGATGAGGGAGCCGCCGGAAGGCAGCCATACCTTGCGATCCAGCGCCTTGCGGAGCTGCTCGTGTACATGGTGCCTCTCGAACAGGGGCAGCGATTCGGTCTCGGGATCGTGGTACGAGATACGTGGCACCAGTGCCGGGTTGACACTCTCCACGTAGGTGCGTACCCGTTCGTACATGTCGGCATCGTCGATGACGACTCCACGGAAATCCTTGTTGAACTCCTCACGGATGAACCTGAAAGCCATCTCCGGCTCCCGGTAGAGAAGGCTCGGTGCCTGCGCACGCTTAGCGAGGGCCTCGATCTCCTCCCACTGTGTGAGGAGCCGACCAACGTCACGCTCGACCTCCTCGGCGGTGATGTTCTCCGCAGCGGTTCGCACGATGATGCCGTGCTGCTTGGGCTTGACCTTGTCCAGGATCGACCGGAGGCGTTTGCGCTCGGAATCAGGCAGACGCTTGGAGATCCCGAACGTCGAGCTGTTCGGAACCAGCACCACGAACCTCCCGGGGAGGGAGACCTCCTGGGTCAGACGGGCGCCCTTGTGGGCGATCGGGTTCTTGGTGACCTGGGCGATGATCGTCTGACGTGCCCGCAGGACCTGTTCGATCCGCGGCCTGCCCTTGCCTTCGAAGTCCGACTCCGAATACTGGAGATCGCCGCGGTAGAGCACCGCGTTCTTGGGAGTCCCGATGTCCACGAAGGCGGCCTCCATACCCGGCAGGACGTTCTGGACCTTCGAAAGGTAGACGTTTCCGTGGATCTCGCTGACGTCGTCGGCAGGACGTGACAGGTAGTGCTCGATGAGCTGTCGACCCTCCATCACCGCTATCTGGGTGACGCCACCGCTCACGCTGACGCACATGAGATAACGCCCGATGGGCTTCCCCCGGCGTTCGCGTCCACGACGACGCTTGAGGGTCTCCTCGTCCAGCTCCATCGGAGCATCGTCGGTTATGGCCTCCACCGGTTGGTTGCCCTGCCCCTGACGGCGCCTCTGGTCCGACCGGCCCTGACCGGAAGATCGGCCATCGCCACCGGAGCGACCATCGCCGCCGGAGTGACCATCGCCGCCACCGGAGCGGCCACGACCGCCGCGCCGGCGTCGGCGTCGACGCCCGGCACCCGATCCGGGCTCATCCTGACCGCCATCGCCGTCCGCTGAGGGACGGCTGTCGCCGATCTGTGGGGCCGGCCGGCTGTCGCCGATCTGTGGCTTCTTCGCACCATCCGATGATGGTTGGCTATCGCCGACCGTCGGGGTGGCAGGAGCCTCAGCGACCTCTGACCTGGTTGTATCTGTTCGGCCCGTATCGGACCTGGTTTCGTTGCCCGTGTTCTCGGACATATCTGGTTTCCCTTCTCATCACGCCGGCACCGTGGCCGACGGGGCAGGGGCGACCGGGGCCGTCAACGGCTCCTCGCGATCGTCTCCCTGCGACATCCATTGGTTCATCCTGCACACAGTTCCCGCCTTCAACGGCGGATATAGCGCCGTCAACAACTCGGAGGGCCTGAGTGCTCGGGGTTGGGTCCCCAGGTCGGCCAACAGCCGAACCCCGGTTTCCGTGGTCCCGGTGACGTCCAGCGACAGCACATGGGGCCGGAGGTCTTCGACCACAGGCTTGCCCTTGCGTTCACGCTCGACGACGATCTCATCGCGGGACAGCACGTCGGCCACCCACGCATTCATCTGTTCCATATCCACGTCTTCCACCTCGATGGACCAGGTGCATGAGGTGACGGCCTGTTGGAGCGAATCGCCCTTCTCCACCGGGGAGACAGCCACGACGTCGAGCCCGACGGGCAGTGCCTCAGTGAGGCGCTGGGCCAGGTCCATCGTCCGCTCCGTGTTCCAGTCGGCAGCGTCGCCCTCCTCGTCGGAGAGTTCGAGTTCCAGGAACTCGGCCTCCGACTCGTGACCGGTCGAGAGTGCCAACCCGAACGACATCTTCGGGCGGGGTGAGAAGCCCTGGCTGTAGGCCATCCCCAGGCCGACCCGACGCAGTGCCCGCTCCCAGATCCGGGCGACGTCACGGTGGCTCGTAAAGCGCACCTTGCCCTTCTTGGTGTAACGGACCCGGAGACGCATCAGGCCACCACCATCTTGGAGTCGGGCTCCGAAACGGGACGCGACATCAACGCAACCGGCACCTCGCCACCGATGCTCAGATCCTGTCCGGTCCCCTGGCTCCCACCAGCCGGCGGCACGGCTGATGCCACGACGTGTTCGATCCCGAAGCCGGTGCAGGCCCCGCAGTCGTAGCAGGGAATCCAACGGCAGTCCTCAAGCCCCAGCTCGTCGAGGGCGTCACGCCAGTCCTGCCAGAGGAAGTCCTTGTGGAGGCCGGCCGAGAGGTGGTCCCATGGAAGGGCATCCTCCGGTTTCCTGTGCCGGTATACGAGGTCCTCGAAGGTCAGGCCATGGGTTTCCATGGCGGCCTCCCAGAGGCGGATGTCGAAGTGCTCGCCCCATTCCTGGAACACCCCGCCAGCCCGCCAGACATCCTCGATGACACGACCGAGGCGTCTGTCACCACGGCTCATCATCCCCTCCACGACCGAGGCCCGGGCATCGTGCCACTTCAACTGCACCCCCCGGTAGACCTTCGGCTGGCGCTTCAACTCGTCGCGCAGCAACCCGATCTTGCGGCGCAGTTCGTCCTCGGTGTTCTGTCCGAACCACTGGAAGGGCGTGAAGGGCTTGGGTACGAAGCCGCCCACAGACACTGTCACGGAGGGGCTTTGCTGATGTCGCCGGCCGACCTCGATGCACTTACGGGCCAACGCCAGGATCGCCAGGGTGTCCTCATCGGTCTCGGTCGGAAGACCTGTCAGGAAGTACAACTTGACCCGTCGCCAGCCCTGCGAATACGCCGACTCGACGGCCGAGTAGAGGTCCTCTTCGCTGATCAGCTTGTTGATGACCTGACGCATCCGCCACGTCCCGGCCTCGGGCGCAAAGGTGAGGCCGGTGCGGCGGGCCCGCTGGAGTTCTGCTGCGATCCCAACGGTGAATGCATCCACCCTGAGACTCGGGAGGGAGACGGAGACCTGGCCGCAGGAATCGTCCTGCATCGCAGCTGTCACCACCTCCTGGATTCCGCTGAAGTCCGCCGTGCTCAGGGATGTGAGCGACACCTCGTCGTAACCGGTCCGCCGTAGGCCCTCGGCAACCATTGTCCGGACCTGTTCAGCGGGACGCTCCCGTACCGGGCGGGTGATCATCCCGGCCTGACAGAACCGGCAACCCCGTGTGCAACCCCTGAACACCTCGACGTTGAGCCGATCGTGGATCACCTCGGTGAGGGGCACCAGCTGGTTCTTCGGATACGGCCAGTCGGCCAGGTCCGCCACGGTGCGCTTCTCCACCACCGGCGGGGCATCGTCGATCGGCACCACCCCGGTGAAGACATCACCATCGAACCCAGCCCGGTACAGCGACGGGACGTAGACGCCGGTGACCCCCGAGAGGGCCCGTAGCAGTTCCGGCCGTGAACCCGAGCCGGCGGCCTTCCATGCCGCCACAACCTCGGTGATCTCCCCGACCACCTCTTCGCCATCGCCTAGAACCGCGGCGTCGACAAAATCGGCCATCGGCTCAGGGTTGTAGGAGCAGTGTCCACCAATGAGCACCAGCGGGTGCTCCGGTCCGCGATCCGCAGCCCGGACCGGCATGCCTGCAAGGTCCAGGCATTCCAGGACGTTCGTGTACACGAGTTCCGCGGCCAGGTTGAAGGCCAGGATGTCGAACTCGGAGGCGGGCCTGTGGGTATCCACCGAGAACAGCGGTAGGCCCTCGCGGCGTAGCACCTCGGCCATGTCGGTCCATGGCGCGTAGCTGCGCTCGGCCTCGGCGTCGGGCCGTTCGTTGAGGATCTCGTACAGAATCTGGAGACCCTGATTGGGAAGGCCTACCTCGTAGGTGTCCGGGTAGAGGAGGAGCCAGGCCACCGCGTCGGGGTCGTGGTCCGGGACGGTCATCCCGTCCTCACATCCGATGTAGCGGGCCGGTTTCTGCACCTCGGCCAGGACACGTTCGAGTTCGGACCAGATCGAACTCATGATCCGACCAGCGTACCGACCTGCCTCAGGATCGGTGCCGTCGGGCCAAGACCCCAGATTTCAGGTTCGGGGTTCAGGCCCGTGCCGGACGTTCGTGACGGCGCATGTGGACACTCTGGACAAGGCCGATCGAAGCGAAGGTGGTGAGCAGCGAGGAACCCCCGTAGCTCACCAACGGGAACGGAATTCCGGTGATGGGCATGATTCCGGTCGCCATGCCGACACTCTGGAACACCTGGAAGAGCAGCATCGAGAAGACCCCGGCGGAGATGAGAAGCCCAAAGCGGTCGTCGGCCATCTGGCCTATCCGCCAGATCCGTAAGAGCAGGAACCCGACGAGGCCCAGAAGGGCCGCACCGCCGACGAAGCCGGTCTCCTCCGCAACCACCGTGAAGATGAAGTCGGTCTGCTGCTCCGGCACCAGAGCGGAGTTGTTCTGGGTTCCCTGGAAGAGACCGCGACCGGTGAAGCCACCGTTGCCGATGGCGATCTGGGCCTGTTCGAGGTTGTAGCTGGCGGTGGTGTCGGACTCGTCGTCAACGAAGACCAGCAGACGCCTCACCTGGTACTCCTCGAGTACGTCTGACTGCAGGACACCAACCAGGCCGGTCACGAGGAGCAGGCCCAGGATGAACATGTGACGGCCCTTCACGCCGGCCACGAGCGCCATACCAGCCGCTATCGCCCCGTAGACGAGCACGGTTCCAAGGTCCGGCTGGAGGATGATGAGGCCGACCGGTGCGGTCACGAGGAGCACGGCTATGCCCACTCTGGGCGCCGATGGTTCATCCGAGCGGGCGAACCACGCTGACAGCGTCAGGATGAGCGCCAGCTTCCCGAACTCCGACGGCTGGAACTGGATCCCCCCGACCTGGAACCAGGCCTTTGCGCCCTTCACCTCGACCCCCACCACCAGGACCGCCCCGAGCACGCAGAGCATCCCCACGTACACCAGTGGCACGAAGCGGTGGAGGCGTCGATGCCCGAACCAACCCGCCAGGACCATGGCGACAATCCCGAGGGCCACCAGCCGGGCCTGTCGAACGAGGTGGAAGGTCTCCGCCGGCCGGATCTCGGTTGCCGGTCCACGGGTGGCCGAATAGACCATGACGATCCCGATGAGTGCTACAAGACCAGCCAGCAGGGGAAGGGCGAAGTCGACGTGCCTGTACACGCTGGGTCGGTCGAAATCAGGCCTCCGGAGGTCGACCATCAGCCATCCACCCCCGCATTGACACCATCACCGAAGACGGCCATCACGTCGTCGAGGAGGCTCTCGCAGTCGACCGGTATTCCCCTCACCCTCACCGTCCCTGAGGCATCAAGGGACGGGCCCCCGGTCTCCAGAGAAGACGGATCGGCCGCCTCGAGACGGTCCAGGGTGTTGCCCGCCCTCCACTCGTACCACTCGAGGCAGAGCGGGAGCGCTACTGAACGGGCGTACCGGACCGAGGCCAGCGGTGCTTCCGGCACGGTCTCCTCCACCATCTGCTCCAGGATCCTCGCTACGAGCGGAGCAGCGACCGAGCTGCCGAATCCAGCCTCTTCGAGGATGGCGACAATCGCGAAGGTGGGCTCGGCAACCGGCCCGAAGGCTGCGAACAGGGACGTGTCGGCCTTGCCGCGGACCTCGGCTGTGCCGGTCTTGCCGGCCACCGGATAGGCATCCAGCGGAAAGTAGGCGCCGCCCGTGGCAAGCGAGTTGAAAGCCTGGTAGGCGGTTCCCTCCTCGTCGGCGGTCACACCCGACAGGCCCTCCAACACGCGCCATCTGAAGCCGGGATCCATCTCCACCTCCGAGAGGACCCGCGGGCCGAACTCACGTATCACCGTGCCATCACGGGCCACCACGCGCGTTACGACGTTCGGCGAGTGGCGGATACCGCCATTGGCGAAGGTGGCGAAGGCGTTCGCCAGCTGCAGCGGGGTGACGAGGACCTCACCCTGGCCGATTGCGGTGATCACGTTGTCGCCGGTTGACCAGCCCCACTCCGGGAAGGCCACCGGATTCAGCCGGTTGCGCTGCCTCCGACTGGCCGGAGTCGGGATATAGCCGGCCTGCTCGAATGGCAGCGTGATACCTGTCTCCAATCCGAGGCCGTAGGCCTCGGCGGCATCCTGGATAGCCGTGTCCCGATGCCCGGGATTCACGTAGATGGACTCGCCGATCCGGTAGTAGTAGACGTCGCTTGAGACAGTGAGGCTTCGAATCAGGTCGACGTCGTCATAGGGCTTCTCACCAGCATTCATGTACCGGCAACCGGGTGGTGGGTCACGGGGGTCGACGTCGCCACAACCACGCAGGATGTATGCACCGGGATCGTCCCAGAGCTCGTCGGCGCGAGGGATGGGACCTACACCGAACACGCCCTCGTGCCATGCGGCATGGGCGGTGAACAGTTTGAAGGTGGAACCGGGGGCGTACTCACCCTGGATCGCACGGTTGAACATGGGTAGGTCGTTGGCTGGATCGTTGAGTTCCGCCCACTGCTCAAGGCTGAACCCACCGATCGACATGTTGGGGTCGTACGACGGGAAGGACGCCATCGCCAGCACGTCGCCGTTGCCGGGATCCAGGATCACGACCGCTGCACCCGGTACGTCGAACGGTGGCATCAGCTGGCCGGGTCTCCGTGGGTCGGCCTCCGGTTCCTTCGCCCTCGCACGGTGGACCGACCGTTCCAGCTCCATCTCCACGAGGAACTGCAGGTCGACATCTATCGAGAGGACCAGATCGGCTCCCGGGATGGGGGCCACGTACAGGTCGTCGCGCTCACGCAGGATCTCGCCCAGACGATCGACCTCCACGACCTTGCGGCCGGCCACCCCGCGGAGATCGTCTTCGAACATGAGCTCCACTCCGGCCTTTCCGATCTCGTCACGGAGCCTGTACTCCTTGCCCGCAGGGGGACGACGGCTCTGGAGTTCCCGGTCGTTGATCGAACCCACCCAGCCCAGGAGGTGGGTGGCGAGGTTCCCGTAGAGGTACGAGCGGACCGTGGCCTCGGCCACCTGCACCCCTGGAAACCGTTCAGGCCTCTCGCCGAAGAAGACCAGGAGGTCCTCACCCACATCGTGTGCGACGGGAATGTCGTCATAGAGGCCGTAGGAGGGATCCGCCAGGGCCCGCTCGACATCAACGACCTTCATCAGGCTGCCCGAGCGGTTGATCTCGATCGCGACGTTCGTGAGCATGTCGAGCAGTTCGTCTTCGTCCAGATCAGCCTTGGCCAGGTCATAGCGGTTCATGGTGAGCACGGTCGTCAGGCGGTTCCCGACAAGTGTCCTGCCCTTCACGTCCAGGATGCGTCCGCGTGGTGCGGGCACGGGAATCACCCTCGTGATGTTGCTCCGCGCTGAGACGACCGCCTGCTCGCTTATCAGCACCTGGAGGTACCAGAGGCGCGCACCGAGAGCGACGAACATCGAGATACCGATGATGGCGAGGATGCGCATCCGGTAGCGGCTGGTCTCATTCACCCCCGGGGCTCCACTCCTGAACCGCGCACGTCCACGTCGACCGGCAGTCCCCCGGTGACGGCCCAGCGGACCGCCCGGCTGGTCGGCACCGCAACGGCCACCGACATCAGTGCGGCCACGAGAGCGGTACGTACCAGTCTCGCCACGTCCACGTCGTGCATGCCGAAGAGCCCACCGACAAGCATGGTGGAGAAGACCCCCACAGCCATGGCGACCCCCAGGCCGACAGCGAGGAAGGGTCGGGTGGACCGGGCCAGTCGTACCTCGAGGTGGCTTGTCGCTACCGCCAGGGGGGCGTACACGAGCGCGTGCAGCCCCATTGGCGTGGCGGTGATCGAGTCGTGCAGCAGCCCGGCGCAGAAGGCCACCACCGCTCCCCTGTCCGGCCCCCCGTGGAACCCGGCCAGGACCGAGACGAGCAACAGCAGTTCCACGGAGACCCCGTCGATCCGGATCTCCTCGAAGACCGTGACCTGGACCGTCATTGCGGTGAGGAGGACCGCCACGACCCTCAACCTGCCGGTCACTGGTTACTCATCCCCTGTCCAACGGGCCGGCATCGGCCAGACGCAGATCCAGCACGACGTTCAGGAAGCTGAGGTGTTCCAGGGACGCTGCCGGCTCCACGAGGATCTCCCGATCCAGGTCGGCGCCCTGGTCGGGGTCCACAACCCGACCGACCGGGATGTCAGCCGGGAAGCGGCTCCTGCCACCGGACGTGACCACGACCTCACCGACCGCCACCTCCACGTCGAGTCTGATACCGGCATCGATCACCAGGTAGCCGCTGGTTCCGCCACCGCGCGCCAGCCCCTCGTCCTGGGAACCCACAAGGCGGACCCCCACCCGGAAGGCCGGATGGGTAGCCAACCTCACGATGGACCGGGACCGGTCCACCACCTCGAGACGCCCGACCAGACCGGCGCCTGTCACGACCGCCATCCCCTCGGCGAGACCATCGTCCAGACCCTTGTCGACCTCGATCGTGTGGCGGGAGAAGTTTCCGGGGGGCGTACCGAGTATCCGCACCACAACCGTGTCCAAGGTCGCGTAGTCGATACCAACCTCGCTCATGAGGCGCTTCAGCAACTCGGTGTCGGCCTCCGAGGAGAGCTCGTGCCCACGCATCCGGGCCAACTCCTTCTCAAGCCGTTCGGTCCTGTCCCGTAGGTCGTCGTAGTCGAAGACCCCCCGCCATGCCGAGCGGAGCGGTCGCGCTGCGGTCTCCGAGACGGAGCGAACCGGGTCCAGGAGGTCCCGTACACCCTGCTGGAAGGAGTCCATCGGCTCGAAGCCCCTGAACTGAAGGGTGAGCAGCGTGAGGGCCGCTGCGATGAGGAGGAGGAGTAGAGGCCGGGAACGCCCCGTAGGTCGCGGCGACTCCATCGGCTAGTGCCCGTCGTCGAAAATCATCTCTCCATATCTGGAGAAGTTCTCCAGGATCATGCCAGCCCCCTCGACGACGACTCCGAGCGGGTCGGCAACGACCCGGGTCGGCATGCCGGTCTCTTCCCGGATCCTGTCGGGTAGGCCAATCAGGAGCGATCCGCCTCCAGCCAGGTGGATTCCCCGCTCCAGGATGTCGGTGACAAGTTCCGGTGGAGTTCTGTCGAGGGTCACCTTCACGGCGTCGATTATGGCCTCAACCGGCTCCTCAAGGGCCTCGCGGATCTCCCGGGTGGAGAACTCAACCGACACGGGCAGCCCGGTCAGCAGGCTCCTACCCGTGACCGCTGCCCTGAACTCGCGGGTCAGCGGGTGTGCCGAACCGAGGCGGACCTTGATGGCCTCGGCGGTCCGATCGCCCACATCCACGCCCTTGTCCTTCTTCAGGAACTGCTTGATGGCATCGTCCATCTCGTCCCCGCCGACACGTGACGACTGGCTGGCCACCACGCCCCCGAGGGAGATGACGGCCACCTCCGTGGTTCCGCCACCCACGTCCACGATCATTGAGCCGGTCGGCTGGGCTACCGGCAGGCCGGCACCTATGGCGGCTGCCATCGGCTCGTCGATTATGTAGACCGGAGAGCGGGCACCAGCGAACTCCGCAGCCTCCTGCACCGCCCGACGCTCCACACCCGTCACGCCAGACGGGACGCAGATGACCATGTGTGGCTTGGCCCAGCGTCGGCTGTGGACCTGTTGGATGAAGTAGCGGAGCATCTTCTCGCAGTTCTCGAAGTCGGCAATGACGCCGTCCTTGAGTGGTCGGACCGCCGTGATGTGGGGCGGGGTCCGGCCGATCATCCGCTTCGCCTCGCTGCCGACCGCCAGCAGGGTCCCGTCCATCGAGTTCAGAGCGACCACCGACGGTTCGTCCAGGACGATGCCCTCGCCACGCACGAGGACGAGGGTGTTGGCTGTTCCGAGGTCCACCGCGATGTCTCGGGTGCCGAAGGCGACACGTCGGGATGCCTGCCCGCGGGGCCGTCGAACTACGTCTTCGGCCATTAGCCGGATGCTCCGTCAGATTTGGCGGGGAGGCCCGGATGCCCGCCCGCTCGCTCCGGAGAAGGTAACGCGTTCCTCAACTGATTGCCACTCTGGGTGCACACGTCACCACCCTGAGCGAGAAGACAACTTTTGGCGTTCAGCTTCCCAGACCCGGAAAGAAGATCCCGATCTCGCGATCTGCTGAGGCCTGCGAGTCAGATCCGTGAACCAGGTTCTCGGTGAAGAGGGTCCCGAGGTCACCGCGGATGGTGCCGGGAGCGGCATCGCGGGGATTTGTCGTCCCCATCATCGAGCGGACCACGGCAAACGTCTCCTCCGGGCCTTCGAGGACCATCACCAGCGCCGGCGATCGGGACATGAACGAGACCAGATCCTCGTAGAAGCCCTTTCCCACGTGCTCCTCGTAGTGCCGGGCCAGAGTCTCGCCGTCGAGGTGGCGCAACTCGGCTGCCACCACCTTCAGGCCCTTACGCTCGAATCGGCCGATTATCTCCCCGACGAGACCGCGTTCGACGGCGTCAGGCTTGCAGATCACGAAGGTTCTATCCATGGCGGCAGGCTACGACCCACCCCGCACCCGTGGGCGCGGTTCAGGCGTCGAACCCGTCCTCGTCCAGGTCCACCACGTCGCGGATCGCAGCCCGTGCTGCCGCCAACACGTAGAACGAGCCAGTCACGAGGACAAGGTCTGATTCATCGGCGGTGGCCACGGCCAGACGCACCGCATCCACCGCATCAGGCACGACCTCCACCTCGATACGACGCTCACGTAGGAGTACCGCCAGATCCGCCGCCGGCACAGCCCTCGGCGACGGAGCCGTGCAGGCCACCACCAGGTCCGGGGACAGAGCGCACAACTCGTCAATGAACTCCGTCGGCTCCCTGGGGCCGAGGGTTCCGACCACCAGGATCCTGCGACCGGTGGGAAAGACGGTCGGGATCGCCGCCACCAGGGCCCTGGCCGCATCCTGGTTGTGGGCGCCATCCAGAACCACGAGTGGTTCCGTGGCCACGATCTCAAGTCGCCCCGGCATCCGTACGGACCCAAGCCCCTCGGCCACCACCTCGGAACTCAGCGGTACGTCCAGGAATGCCTCGGCAGCCATCAGGGCGATGGCTGCGTTCTCGGCCTGATGGTCCCCGTGCATCGAGAGGAAGATCTCTTCGTGCCTGCCGGACGGAGTCCACAACTCGACCAGCTGGCCACCCACGGCCTGCTCAGCACCTCCGACGCCGAAATCGGAGCCCGTGATGAGCAGTGGCCCCGGGGCCTCGGCTGCGAACACGTCCAGGAGCTCAATAGAGGTCTCGCCGAGGACCAGCGGTCGGCCCTCACGGATAATCCCCGCCTTCTCGTGCGCTATGTCATGTCGCCAGTCCCCCGCACCGTCCGTGTGGTCGCGACCGATGTTTGTGATGACCGAGACGGTCGAATCGCAGACGTTCGTTGCATCGAAGCGGCCCAGCAGCCCCACCTCCACGACCGCAGCATCCACGGCCTCGTTGCTGAACCAGAGGAACGCCGCCGCTGTCAGCAACTCGAAGTAGGACGGCACCGTGGCAACCACACCCGCGTAACGCTCAAGATCCGCAATCAGGTCCGTGAACGCATCCTCCGGAATCAGCTCGCCGTCAATGGCAAGGCGTTCGCGCACGGTGTCCACATGGGGACTGGTGTAGGCACCCACCCGCAGACCGGCTGCTCCCAGCAGGGCCGAGACCATTGCCGACACAGAACCCTTGCCATTGGTTCCGGTGACGTGGATCGTGCTGACATCGTGCTGCGGATCACCCATCGACCCGACGAGACCACGCATCGCATCCAGGCTCAAGCCGTGGATACGGCCAGCTGAAGCCTCCAGGTTGACGAACCGACCAAGGAACCTGAGGGCACCCCGGTAGTCGTCAATCGGCGGCCAGTCCACCGGCCCCGTCATAGTGACACCCCCACGACCTGAGCGATCAGGAGGCGGCGCGGTCTGGATGGTCGGCGGTACGGGGGAAGACAGCGGGAGCGGTCCGTTCGACCACCGAATCCACGTCCACCACCACGCGACCGACCTCGTCGTCCCCCGGCAGCTCGTACATCACGTCGAGGAGGACCTCCTCCAGGATGGCACGCAGGCCACGGGCCCCGGTTCCACGCTCAAGCGCCTGGGTGGCGATGGCCGAGAGGGCCTCGACGGTCACCTCCAACTCGATGTCCTCGAACTCGAAGAGGCGTTGGTACTGCTTCAGGAGGGCATTGCGCGGCTCGGTCAGGATCTTGACCAGGGCATCGACCTCCAGCTGGGCGACGGATCCGATCACCGGCAGGCGACCGATGAACTCAGGGATCAGCCCGAACTTGATGAGGTCCTCGGGTCGCACGTCGGCGAACAAGGCGCCCACGTCCTTCTCCGCCGCAGACCTGATGTCGGCACCGAAGCCGACTCCAGATCCACCCTGCCTGGACTCGATGACCTTCTCCAGACCTGCGAAAGCCCCGCCACAGATGAACAGGATGTTCGTGGTGTCGATCTGCAGGAACTCCTGGTGCGGGTGCTTGCGTCCGCCCTGCGGGGGCACAGCCGCCGACGTTCCCTCCAGGATCTTCAGCAGGGCCTGCTGCACCCCTTCACCGGAGACGTCCCGGGTGATCGAGGGGTTCTCGCTCTTGCGGGCCACCTTGTCGATCTCGTCGATGTAGATGATCCCGGTCTCGGCCTTCTTGATGTCGTAGTCGGCGGCCTGGATCAACTTGAGGAGGATGTTCTCGACATCCTCACCCACGTAACCGGCCTCGGTGAGGGCCGTGGCATCGGCAATGGCAAACGGAACATCCAGCATGCGGGCGAGCGTCTGGGCCATAAGGGTCTTGCCACAACCGGTGGGTCCGAGCAGAAGGATGTTGGACTTGGCCAACTCCACCTCGACACCCGGACCGGTGCCGGCCCGGATCCGCTTGTAGTGGTTGTAGACGGCCACCGAAAGGATCTTCTTGGCCTTCTCCTGACCGACGATGTAGTCGTCCAGGAATGCGTAGATCTCCTTTGGCCGGGGAAGTTCACCCAGCGAGGTCTCGGTCGGCTCGGAGAGCTCCTCCTCGATGATCTCGTTGCAGAGGTCTATGCACTCGTCGCAGATGTAGACGCCGGGACCTGCAATGAGCTTCTTGACCTGCTTCTGGGTCTTGCCACAGAAGGAGCACTTGAGGAGTTCGCCTTCGCCCAGCTTTGCCATGTCCGACCCCCCGGCCCCTCAGTCCTACTTGACGGCGGCGATCGGGCCGCTGTTGTCGGCCAGGTTCCGCTGGTTGATGACCTCGTCGATGAAGCCGTAGTCCTTGGCCTGCTGGGCGGTCATCACATAGTCCCGGTCGGTATCGGCATGGATCTTCTCCACGTCCTGGCCTGTGTGGTGGGCCAGAATCTCCTCCAACTGGGTCTTCAGACGCTGGATCTCACGCGATGCCAGCTCTATATCGGACACCTGACCCTGGGCTCCCGCATAGGGCTGGTGGATCAGCACCCTGGAGTGCGGGAGGGCGAGGCGCTTGCCGGGTGTTCCAGCCGCCAGCAGGACCGCCGCAGCCGAGGCCGCCTGCCCGAAGCAGATCGTGGTGATGTCCGGCTTGACGTACTGCATGGTGTCGTAGATGGCGAAGAGGGCGTTGATGTCACCCCCGGGCGAGTTGATGTAGAGGCTGATGTCCCTGTCGGGGTTCTCGGACTCCAGGTGCAGCAACTGGGCGCAGATCAGGTTCGCGATCGTGTCGTCGATCGGCGTACCGAGGAAGACGATGTTCTCCTTGAGGAGACGCGAGTAGAGGTCGTATGCGCGCTCTCCACGGCTGGTCTGTTCGACCACTGTGGGAACGAGGTAATTCTGTACCTTCAGGTCTGCGAGGGTCATCTGGTTCACTCTTCTTCTCCATCGGTCGAATCTGCGACCGAACTGTCAGTCTCCCCTACCTCGTCGCCATCGACGGGGATGGCCGCCAGGTCGTCGGGTAGCTCCAATACCGGCTCCGGGGGCACCAGAAGCGCCCGATCCACGGGTTCGCCCTGCTCGTCGACCACCTCGGCCCGTTCGAACACCCACTCCAGGGCGGCCTGCTTGCGGAGGTCCGCACGCACCTCGAGCATGCGGCCCGAGCGGCTGAGTGCCTCCCGTATGCCGTCAGCGTCGCCGCCGGTCTGGACAGCGAGCGACTCGAGGTACTCCCCAAGGGGCTCCTCCACGTCGCCGAGGCCTTCGGCGTCAGCCACGGCACGGAGCCCCAGATCCACGCGTGATGCCAGCTCGGCACCCTCACGGAGTTCCCCACGCAACGAGTCCACGTCGCGTCCCATCGCCTCCATGTACACGGAGAAGTCGATGCCCTGGGAGCGCATGCGCATGGCCATGTCGTTGATCCGACTGTCCACCTCGGCTTCGACGAGATTCGCAGGAATGTCCATGTCGACAAGGTCCGCTATTGCCTGGGCGACACGATCCCGTGCGAGCAGCGGCGTCTGTTCCCTTCGCATCGCCGAGATCCGTTCATGGATGTCGGCGGTCAGTTCCTGGATCGTGTCGAACTCCGAGGAGACCTTTGCAAACTCGTCGTCCAGCTCCGGAAGCACCCGCGCCTGGACCTCTGACACCTTGATACGGAAGGCGAGCATGCCGTCCTCCTCCGGGTGGTCGGCGTCGAACTCCAGTACGTCTCCGGCCGACGCTCCACGTAGGTTCTCGTCGATCTCGGGGACCACTGCGCCGGCACCCACCTGGTAGAGGTAGTCGGTGGTCGTGAGCCCCTCGACCGGCTCACCCTCGAAGGTGCCGTCGATGTCGATGGTCACCTGGTCGCCGTCTTCGGCTGGACGGTCCACCGCCTCGAGCGTCGAATGCTGGCCACGTAGCGCCTCCAGTTGGGCGTCCACGTCCTCGTCAGCGGCCTCGGGAGAGGGGATCTCGACACGCAGCGAGCCGTGTCCGGCAATGGTCGCCCTGGGCCTGACCGGCACAACGGCATCGAAGGTGAGGTCGCCCTCCTCCTGCCCGCCGGTGATCTCTATCTCCGGCGAGTCAATGGCATCCACGTCGTTGTCGACCAGGGCGCGGCCGTAATAGTCGGGAAGCGACTGCTGTATCGCCTCCTGGCGGCCGGCAGCCAGGCCTATGCGGGCCTCCAGGAGCTTGCGGGGTGCCTTGCCGGGCCGGAACCCGGGAAGGCGTACCTCTTTGGCGATGCGTTTGAAGGCGGCCTCGACGGCGACCTCGAACTCGGTCTCGTTGACGGCGACGGTCAACTTGACCCGGTCACCATCCAGTCTTTCAAGGGTGCTGTCCACAGTGCCGGGAGTGTACCGGCGACCCCCTGACGGCCACCCGGCAAAATGGCCCCTGAAGAGGCCCGCGATCCTCAGACCAGGCTGTCGAAGATCATGGCGATGTCGTCGACAGTGGTCAACGGATTCACGATGCAGATCCGCAGTGCCGGCTCACCGTCAACCTGGGTCGGAAGCACGAAGGCGGTTCCATCCTCCATGAGACGGGTGGACCAGGAGTCGTAGTCGGCCTGATCCCAGCCGATCCTCCTGAATGCCAGCACCGACAGGACAGGGTCCATGATCAGGTCCAGGTGGGACGCAGATTCCAGCAGCTCCGCGCCGGCCCGGGTCACCTCCAGCGTCCGCTCAACGGCTTCGGAGTATGCCCTGGTGCCGTGGACCGCCAGCGAGAACCAGAACGGCAGGCCCCTGGCACGCCGGGTCAGGAAATGCCCGTAGTCGGTGGGGTTCCACTCCGAGCTGGCGTTGATCGGATCCAGATAGCTGGCGTGCTGGGCGTGGGCCAGTCGGGCCACCTCCGGCTGGCGGTAGAGAAGCGCGCAACAGTCGAACGGGGCGAAGAGCCACTTGTGGGGGTCAATCACGATCGAGTCGCACCGGTCGACTCCGACGAAGTGTGGACGGGCCGATTCCGCGACCAGCGCCGCACCCCCGTAGGCGCCGTCCACGTGGAACCAGGCGCCGTGTTCCGCCGCTGCGTCGGCAACCTCGTCGAGCGCATCCACCACGCCCAGATTGGTCGTCCCGGCAGTTGCGACCACGGCAAAGACCTCGGTGCCGTCGGGTCGTGCTGCGATGGCAGCGCGAACTGCGTCCCCGCGGAGGCGCCGGTCATCGCCGGTGACGGCCAGCAGCACGTCCACGTCCATGACCCTGGCAGCGGAGTCGATCGATGAGTGGGCGCCGTCCGAGGCCACAACCGCCCACCTGACCGGTCGACCCGAACCGTCCGCCTCGCGACGGCGCATTGCCCGATCGCGGCCGACAATCAACGCCGAGAGGTTTCCCATGGTGCCCCCGGAGGCGAAGCAGCCTCCGGCGCCCTCTGGGAGACCCACCAGGTCGGCAACCCAGCGCAACGCCTGGTTCTCGGCGTACACCGTTCCTGCCGCCTCCAACCAGGAGGTGGCGCACATCGAAGACGCCCCGACCACGAGGTCGAACAGGACCGAGGCGTTCGTCGGGGCACCCGGAACGAAGGACAGGAAACGGGGATGGTCCGTCGAGAGACAGGCCGGCGCCAGATGGTCGGTGAAAGCGGCGAAAGCCGACTCTCCCCCGAGACCGTCCTCGGTGATGGTCTGCCCGACCGCCTCCCAGAGTTCCTGATGCGATCGGGGGCCGTCCAGGGGCGGGTCGGTCTTCACCCGGTCGAGGGCATAGCGGAATATGGCCCAGGCCAGATCGTCGGTCGGTTCGTCGAACTCGTGCATTCTCACGGTGGCGAGACTAGAGCCGCTCCGCTCCGGCCAGCGTGGTCACCGGATGGTGAATGGATTCGCCATTGGCTGCTCGGAGGTGTTGATCCACACGGTCTTCGTCCTCGTGAATTCTCCGATGGCGTCGACACCTGCCTCACGACCGGATCCGGAGTTTCCGAACCCACCGAACGGGGCGATCGGAGAGATCACCCTGTAGGTGTTGACCCATACGATCCCGGCCCGGACCGCACGGGCGACCCGATGCACCCGCGACGCATCTGAACTGAAGATCCCGGCTGCCAGGCCGAACTCGGTGTCGTTGGCCATGGCCACGGCCTCGGCCTCCGTGTCGAACGAGAGGACCGACATGACCGGCCCGAAGAGCTCCACCCGGGTACACGCCACCTCCTGGTCGGGGCAGCCGAGGACGGTCGGTCGGTAGTACCACCCGTCGTCCAGTCCCTCCGGCCGGGATCCGCCCGTGTGGAGGACAGCGCCCTGCGAGATGGACTCGGCCACGACCGCCTCGATGCGGTCCCGCTGGGCCTCGGTGGCCAGAGGGCCCATCTGCGAATCATCGGCCAATGGGTCTCCGATGCGTATCGCCTCGGTACGCCGCACCAGCTCGGCGAGAAAACGGTCGTGGATCCCCTTCTGCACCAGGACCCTGCTGCCGGCGACACAACTCTGACCGGATGCTCCGAAGTTGCCGGCGATCGCACCGTTCACGGCCCCATCCAGGTCGGCATCGTCGAACACCAGGATCGGAGACTTGCCTCCGAGTTCCAGGGAGACAGGGGCCAGGTTCTGTGCGGTGCTGGCCACGATCCGGCGCGCTGTGTCCACTCCCCCGGTGAAAGCCACCTTGGAGACCATCGGATGGCTCGTCAGTGCCCTGCCGCATGGCTCGCCGAATCCCGTCAGGAGGTTTACGACACCCGGAGGGAAGCCCACCTGGTCGAGAACCCTGGCGAATTCCAGGAGAGGCGCGGGAGCCACTTCGGAGGCCTTGATGACGACAGCGTTGCCGGCCGCCAGCGCCGGGCCGACCTTCGTGGCGGTCAGGAACATCTCCGCGTTCCAGGGCACGATGGCGGCCACCACGCCGATCGGATCACGGGTCGTGAACACGTGCAGGTCAGGCTTGTCGATGGGCAGCGTGTCGCCCTGGATCTTGTCGGCGAGCCCTGCGTAGTAGCGGTAGTAGTCGGCCACGTAGGCCGACTGGGCCCGGGTCTCAGCGGCCAGCTTTCCGCTGTCGGTGGTCTCAACCTCGCCCAACCAGTGGGCGTTCTCCGCCACCAGGTCGGCCAACCGGTACAGGAGGCGTCCCCGCATCGTGGCCGTCATGGATGCCCACTCCCCAGTGGTCATTGCCCGGTGGGCCGCCCGGACCGCCCTGTCCACATCGGCTTCTGTGGCTGCCGGAGCCGACGCCCATACCTCGCCGGTGGCCGGGTTGGTGGTGTCGAAACGGCCACCGTCGGAGGCCTCGCAGAACTCCCCGTCGATGTAGAGCTGGTAGTCGTTCATCTGGTCGCCTCCCGGGCGGGTTCATGTCGGCTGGACAGTTGGGGCTGATCCAGGAAGTCGAGGAGTGCCGCCACGAACTCCGCTGGCGCCTCCACCGGCGGCAGGTGGTGGAGACCCGGTAGGACCCGGGCTCTGCAGTCCGGAATCGCCCCGGCCAGGGCGTTACCCATTGCAGGGGTGGAGCCGGGATCCAGTTCGCCGGTGAGCGCCAGCGAACGGGCTGTCACCAGTGAGGCCCCGGCCGGCATCAACGGGTCGCCCTCCACGAACACCCGGTAGGCCTTGAGGTACCCGGCGGGATCGTTACCGGCCAACCGGGCTTTCACCCCTGCGACGAGATCCGGATGGTCCTCCTGCCAGGCGGAGTCGAACCAGCGGTCGACCGCCAGGTCCGCTACCGATCCGAGGCCCTCGGCCCCTGCCAGAGCGAGGCGCTCGCGTGCGCCCTCCACCTCGGCGGTCGTCCGATCGAAGACCGTGTTCAGGAGTGCCAGACGACGCAGCCGCCCCGGATACCGGGAAGCCAACCCGAGAGCGATCAGACCGCCCAGCGAATGGCCCGCCAGATCCGGAGCAGGGCCGGCATGGGCCTCGACCACCGCCAGGCACTGCTCCACCAACTGGTCGATGGAGCGTTCCCCCGGTGGGTCTGGTGAACGTCCGTGGCCAAGCAGGTCATAGCGGACCACCAGGCGGTCGGCTGCCAGCTCGTCGACCACGAGGTCCCACATGGTGTGGTCCAGACCGACACCGTGCACCAGCACCAGGGGTGGCCTGGAACCAGAATCCCTGCCGTCCAGTCGAACGAAGCCCTCGACGCTCACTCGGCGGTGAGCCCCATCTCCTCCATGTCGGAGTATCGATTGCCGATGCGGTGGTGGGGCCGACCCCCGGCCGCTGCCCCGATGGCGATGACGATCTCGTCAGGACCCGGAGCGTCTGCAACGGTGATCTCGAGCGTCAGGTAGTGGGAGCGCCAACCCGGGTCGACCTTGTGCATCATCGGTATGGACACCACAGAACCGGGGCCGCCCCTGGTGTTGGTGAACGACAGGTAGGCGGTGCCACCCACGGCATCCCTGAACACGTTGCCGAACCTCAACGTGTGGATCAGCGCCGATCCGTGTTCGACCTCGCCGGATGTCCCGACCATGGCGGCTTTCCCGTAGGCCTCCACCGAATCCGGGCCGCCTGCAACCTCGAGGAGCCGGGGCACCATCACGTCGGCCAACTTCGGGGCCACGTCCAGGATCGTCGGTCGAAGGTCCTCCACGAACCCCTGTCCGGCCCACGGGTTGGTGATCACCGCCACCACGCCGAACAGGAGCAGGGGCGGTTCGGCCGGTCGGCCACCCTCGATCCGGACCTCCTCGGTGTGGCTGACGACTTTTCGGATCTCCAGCGACATCAGGCGACCTCCTCTGCATCTTCGGCGAACTGGGGCATGACCTCTTCAGTGAACCTGGCGATGCTGTCCATTGTCGCCTCGTGCGCGACGCCTGGGAAGTTGGACCAGACCAGCAACTTCCGGAGGTTCAGCTTCTCCTTCATCTCGTGGATCCTGCCGGCCACATAGTCGGCTGTGCCGAAGAGCATGTTGCGAGGGTGAAGCCACTCGTATGACAGCAGGTCCAGCTTCCCGGGCATATCGGGAAGCTCTTCACCCGGGTAGCGGTGGTTGCCCAGACCCCGGAACTCGCAGACCCACTGCATGTACCTGACGATGCCCTCCCCTGCGAGGTGTTCGGCCTCGGCCATGGTCTCCGTCACGAACATGTCCCGGAGCACGGCGACTCCCTCGCCTAGGCCGACCTCGGTCCCGCGGGCCTCGGATGCGGCGTCCCGGTAGGCCTCGAACCTCGGGATCAGGGAATCGGTAGGTGGTATCCAGAACATCGCCTGCAGATCGTTGCGGGCGGCGAACTCGATCGACGGAGCGGTGTCCACCACCTGCCAGAGGGGTGGATGCGGCGACTGCAACGGCTTGGGGATCACCGACAGGGCCGTGATGTGGCCGGTCTCGGGATCAGTGTTCTGCGGAAGCGGCGGGCTCATGGCGTGGCTGAACGAAACGCCCGGGTGGGGGAATCGGAAGAACTCCCCCTCGAAGGAGAAGAACTCCTCGGTCCACGCCCGACGGATCACCTCCAACGTCTCGACGAACAGCGCCCGGTTGACATCCGGGTTCCGGACGTCCGCCGTGGGGTTCATGTTCACCGACTCGCGTGGGTACACCCCGCGACCCACCCCGACCTCGAGGCGTCCGCCGCTCATGTGGTCGAGCATGGCCAGGTCCTCGGCCATCTGGATCGGGTGGCGGAACGTGATGATGTTGGCCGCCTGACCGATCCGTATCCGCTCGGTGTGGGCAGCCAGGTCCACGCCCATGAGGGTCGGGTTGGGGCATACCTCCAACCCCTCGTGGCCGAAGTGGTGCTCGGTCGTCCAGATCGAGTCCCAGCCATTCTGGTCGCAGAACCGGGCGATCTCGCGGCCCTCAGACAGAACCTGTCCGAACGGCTTGACGAGACCGAGATTGTTCTGGTTCAGGAAGTAGCCGAACCGCATCGCCTGTTGCTCCGTTTCGCCGGATCCGGCATGTGGTCACACGCCTCTGCTGCCCGTCCGGATCCCATGGCGGGGCGTTCCCTCCGGACCTGAGGAAGGGGCGGAGCCTATGGACGAGCCTCCATCCGGTCAATCTGGCTGGATGACCTCGAAGCCCGGATCATCCGAGGAGCCCACCGTCGGTACTGATCGCCCCGGTAGGGGGTGGTCCAGCGGTAGATTCAAGGAGCCCGGTCCGCCGGGTACGCGGGTGTAGTTCAAAGGCTAGAACCTCAGCCTTCCAAGCTGATGATGAGGGTTCGATTCCCTTCACCCGCTCCGCTTCGGGATCCACAGCCGTCGTAGGTCACCTAGGGTCCGGTCGTGCTGATCGCGCAGATCTCCGACTGCCACATCCGCGACCACGATGACGCGTTCGCCCGGTTGGCCGACACCACCGAGACGCTCCGGAGGGTGGTTGACCACCTGGTGGGCCTGGATCCGGCCCCGGATGTGATCCTGGCCACGGGCGACCTGACCGACGACGGCACCGAGTCCCAGTACGCCACCCTCCTGGAGGTCCTGGCCCCGATTGCCGATCGGCTGCTCCCGATCCCCGGCAATCACGACGAGTGCCCGCTGTTCCGAAAGGCCTTCGCCGACCTAATCCCCGGCGACCTGGCCGACGACCACTGCAGTTACGTGGTGGAGGGCCACCCCGTCCGCCTCGTGGGTCTGGACAACTCGATTCCCGGTCGACACGACGGACGTTTCGATGCCGTCCGGGAAAGCTGGCTGAGCGACGTACTGGCCGAAGAGCCTGAGCGGCCCACCCTCGTGTTCACGCACTTCCCACCCTTCGAGACCGGCCTGCGGTTCATGGACGATGCAGGGCTACTGGACGCCGACCGCCTTCGGGCCGTCATCAAGCGCAGCCCCCAGGTGCGCCTGCTGGTGACGGGACACCTCCACCGACCAATACAGACCGTCATCGGTTCAACCCTGGTCTCAACGTGTCCATCCACCGGAAACCAGATCCACCTGGACCTCCACCCGGACCGGGGAGCCGCAGTTGACGAACCCCCCGCCTACCAGCTGCACCGCTGGGACGGTGAACAGTTCGTGACCCACACGGGGATGGTCCGGGATCCCACCACCGTCCGGACGATCAGCCTGGATGGTTTCGTCGCGGAGATCCGTCGACGGGTCGAAACCGGGGAACCCTTCACCAAAGCCTGAACCCTCAGAGACCGGGGTCAGGTCGCCTCGTACCCGCTCAGGTCTGCCGGTCCAGGAACCGGTAGACGTCCAGCAGGTCGATTCCCGGAAATGGCGTGAACTCCCGACTGGCCGATGGAAGCGCCGTCAGGATGAAGCTCCGCTCGGAGGCCGATGGCCATGCCACCCCGTCCCAACGACGAAGGACCTCCGGCTGGACCCGGTCGTCCTCCCTGCGACCGCTCATCCGACGGAGGGTTCCCCCGCCCCTGAACAGATCGGCATCAGCCGCCCGGCACCCCAGCGTCACGGCGTACGGGGTGCGTTCGGTGGCGTTCTCCACGTAGGTGACGCACCAGAACTCCCCCCGGTCCGTGTCCGTGAGTTGGTAATGGAGCAGGTCGGAGCCATCCCATGCCTGACGGGCTCCCCAGTGTCGACCCAGACGGGCTCCCTCCAGGCCGCCATCGGCATCGGTGGGGAACTCGACGCCGTCGTTCTCATAGGCCTTGGTGACCGTTCCCTCGGGATCGGTCCGGATGAAGTGCACCGGAATCCCGAGTCGGGCGGTTGCCAGATTCGTGAACCTGTGGGCGGCCATCTCGTAGGAGACGTAGTACCTCTCCTTCAGGTCCTCGATCGAGAGGTCCCCCTGGTCGCGTGCGGCCGAGAGGAAATCGACCGCTGCGGCCTCCGGGACGAGAACCGCCGCTGCGAAGTAGTTCGACTCGATTCGCTGGCGGAGGTATCCCTCGAAGTCAGTGGTCTCGGCGTGCTCCAGGGCGAAGTGCCCGAGCGTCTGTAGGACCACGGACCTGGCGGCACGCACGCTGAGATCGTCACGCTGCGCTATGTAGATCACCCTGCGGCGGGTATCGGTAACGGATCGGGCCGTACGCGGCATGCCCTTCACCCGGGCGACGGTGAAGCCGTAGTGGGCTGCGAGGTCCACCATCTGCTTCTCGGTGGGCGGGCCCTCCCCCGTGTATCCGGCCGCCTTCAGACTGTCTGATGCCTCGGCCTCGATCTCGGCGAAGTAGTTGTCGCGGGCACGCATCTCGGTACGCAGGGCGATGTTGGCTATCCGGGCACGATCCCCGGCCTCCAGGTTGGCCAGTCCGGACCTGGACACCTCGACCTCGGGCAGGGCCGTGTAGAGGCCGACGAGCACCTCCAGCACGTCGTCGTCGAGACGGGCACCGGCCCGGATCTCAGGCAGATCAAGGGTTGCACGCCACGGGCCGGTCTGAGCCCGTTGTAGCTCGATCTCCAACTCGGCACGGCGGCTCGGTGGAGCCGGATCCAGAAGGTCGATGGTCGTGCAGCCGAGGGACGTGGCAAGGTCGCCCAGCACTCCCAGCTTTGGTTCGATCCGGCCGTTCTCGACCTGGGAGAGATACGAAGCGGGCCGTCCGATCATGGCTCCCAGCTCCGAGAGCGTCAGGCCGGCTCCACGACGTAGGTGTCGCAGCCTGTGGCCGAGCACGACCCTGTCGAACGCCTGCCCCGGCACCGGTACAGCCATAGTCGTGTTTCCTTCCGATCGTGCCCTGTCCCGGTGCCGGCCGTCGGCTGGATCCCTGTTCCGGACAGGAAGGGGCAGAACTCTGTTGATTCTTCGCGGTTTCGGACAGCCTAGGTGAACTTTCCGGTCCGCTGATCAGGCACAGGTGCCGGAAATTCATCAATACTCCCT
>Ga0209554_1000791_pt1 | contig 25961 bp, 24 predicted proteins | sample MarorgKNORR_S2LV_5_FD_188221 | JGI IMG/M metagenome (GOLD analysis project Ga0209554, IMG submission 188221) | Marine microbial communities from the Southern Atlantic Ocean, analyzing organic carbon cycling - Bottom_A/KNORR_S2/LV (SPAdes) (version 2) | ecosystem: Environmental > Aquatic > Marine... | reverse complement strand
CGGCGATTCAGCGCCGAGGACGTTTCGTTGAGCTCAGACGCAGACACTCCCAAGCGCGTCCTGTTCGTGGAGGACGCGTGTACCAGACCGCCACGAGCGGTCTGGACTTCCGACCCACACATTTCGTCGATATCGCAGAGCAGATGCCGACCAAGCTGAAGGCCCTAAGCGCGTTCAAGGATTCCGGACGCAAGGATCTCACGGCCGAGATGGCCCACGCGTATGCGCACTACTGGGGCCGCTACCACGAGTTCTCAGAGGTGGAAGCGTTTGAGATCATCAAGGGGAAACCATAGGTGCACCTCGAATTCGAGCGCGACATCGTCGAGATACAGGCGCAGATCGACAAGCTGCTGGACCTCGCGGACCGCAAGCGCATCGATGTCGCTGGTGAGGTCGAGATACTTCGCGCCAAGCTCGATGCGTTGAAGCAGCAGACATACGAGAACCTCAAGCCCATGGAGCAGGTCCTCGTCGCGCGTCACCCAAAGCGGCCATATACGCTCGACTACATTGAGCGGATCTTCCCGGACTGGATCGAACTGCACGGCGACCGGGCGTTCAGGGATGACGAGGCCATCGTGGGAGGTTGGGGACGCCTGCTCGGACGCAGCGTCATGGTCATAGGCCATCAGAAAGGCCGAGACATGAAGGCGAATCTCCACCGCAACTTCGGCATGCCTCACCCCGAGGGATACAGGAAGGCACTGCGCCTCATGCGGCAGGCCGAGAAGTTTGGGCGCCCCATAATCACGCTGATCGATACGCCGGGCGCCTATCCCGGCATCGGCGCGGAGGAGCGCGGTCAGGCCCAGGCGATCGCCATGAACCTGCGGGAGATGGCGCGTCTCAAGACGCCCATCGTGAGTGTCGTGATCGGTGAGGGGGGTTCGGGGGGCGCACTCGCGCTCGGGCTCACCGACCGCATCCTCATGCTCCAGTACTCGGTCTATTCGGTGATTTCGCCCGAAGGCTGTGCGGCCATTCTCTGGCGTTCAGCGGAGCACCGGGAAGACGCGGCCACCGCCTTGAAGCTGACCGCTTCCGACCTATTCGATCTCGGCGTGTGCGACCAGATCATTCAGGAGCCGGACGGCGGCGCACACACCGACTGGGACGGTGCAGCCACGGGGCTCGAGCAGGCCCTCGACGCCGTCCTGAGTGAGTTGTGCGGCCTCACCACCGAAGCGCTGCTCGACGGCAGATGGGCGAAGTACGAGGCCATCGGTGCCTGGCAGGAAGCATGAAGAGCGCAAGAGCCATGACCGGGTTCGCCGAGATCCGGTTCAAGGGCACGAGGAAAAGCTACTACTCCTACTCGGGTCTCGAACTCCGCCCAGGGCAGCAGGTCATCGTTGAGGCCGACCGAGGTGAAGACCTCGGGGAAGTGTCCGCGGTCGGTGCCATCGCCGAACGGAAGTGCTCTTCGTCCGGCGGAGGCTGTGCGACGCCTGCCCCGGAGAAGAAGGTCCTGCGCGTTGCGCGCAACGATGAAGTGAAGCGCTCCGAAAACGGACGAGCCGACGAGGCTCGCGTGCGAACCGAGGCCCGTACCCTCGTCGCCAAGCACAACCTCAAGATGAAGGTCACGGAGGCCGAGTGGCAGTTCGATCGCAACAAGCTGATCATCTACTTCACCGCCGAGAAGCGGGTCGATTTCCGTCAGCTGGTGCGTGACCTCGCGAGGGCGTTTCGGGCCCGCATCGAGCTCAAGCAGATCGGCGTGAGGGATGAAGCGGCTCTTCTCGGCGGAGTGGGCCGCTGCGGCCGCGAGCTGTGCTGCTCGACCTGGCTGCCTGAGCTGAAGCCCGTGAGCCTCCAGCTGGCCAAAGATCAGCGCTTGTCGCTCAATCCGGCTCAGATCAGCGGATGCTGCGGCAGGCTGATGTGCTGCCTCATGTACGAGCACCGAACGTATGTCGAGGCACGACGCAGATTCCCGCGAGAGGGCCGAAAGATCAAGACGGGACAAGGCATGGAGCGCGTCGTCACCATCGACATCTGGAACGACCTGGTCTCGCTCAGGGACGATGAAGGCGTCCGCCGGACCGTCACGCTCGAGGAGCTCAAGGCCGAGGTCGCCCCATGACCGACGCTAAACGGCGCTTCATCGCGACGCCAATCTTCTACGCCTCGGGTCAGCCGCATATCGGCCACGCGTATACCACGATGCTGGCCGATGTGCTCACACGTTTCGATCGACAGAGCGGCTCGGAGGTCTTTTTCCTTACGGGAACGGACGAGCACGGCCAGAAGATGCAGGAAGAGGCCGACCGGCGTGGCCTCACGCCCATCGAACTGTGCGACGCGATGGCCGAGGTCTTCGAGAGGGCGTGGGTCGACCTCGGCATCTCGCACGATCGGTTCATCCGCACCACGGAGGCAGGGCACAAGGCAGTCGTGACCGCGTTCCTGAAGCGCCTATGGGACCGCGGAGAGATCTACGAAGGGATGTACTCGGGGCCGTATTGCGTGAGCGATGAACGGTATTGGACGGAGAAGGATCTCGGCCCCGGCAACACGTGCACGATCTGTGGCAAGGAAGTCATCCACGTCGAGGAGAAGAACTACTTCTTCAGGATGGGCGCGTATCAGGAGCGCTTGATCCAGCACATCGAAGAGAACCCTGATTGGATCGTTCCCCAGGCCCGCCGAAACGAGGTCCTCGGCTTCCTCAAGCAGCCTCTCTACGACCTGTCGATTTCGAGACCGAGGTCTCGTGTGCCGTGGGGTATCCCCCTCCCGTTCGATGAGGACCACATCACCTACGTCTGGGTCGACGCGCTCATCAACTACCTGACCGCGTCAGGCGCCATCGACCCGAGCGCCGAGCCCGACGCGCAGGGCTTCGACGACTTCGCTGGCTCGTGGTGGCCGACCGACCTGAACGTCGTCGGCAAGGACATCCTGACCACTCATGCCGTGTACTGGCCGACGCTGCTCATGGGCGTGGGCCTCCCCGTGCAGAAGCAGATCCTCGCTCACGGCTGGTGGGTGACCGGCGACACGAAGATGTCCAAGTCGCTCGGTAACGTGGTCGACCCCCTCACCCTCAGGGACGAATTCGGTACGGATGCAGTGCGGTGGTACTTGCTGCGCGAGATGCCGACAGGGTCCGATGCCTCGTTCACGCAGGAACGCTTCCTGATCCGGTACGAGGAGCTGGCCAACGTGCTCGGCAACCTCGCCAGCCGGGCGATCTCGATGATCGTCAAGTATCGAGACGGCACTGTCCCCGACGCCGACGGCGTCGGCATGACCCCTGAGATCGAGGCAGCGTTCACGACGGCGCGCGAGGCGATGACCCAGTATCGAGTTCATGACGCATTGGACACGGCGATGGACCTGGCAAGGCTGGCAAACGGCTACGTGGAGGAACGTCAGCCGTGGTCGCAAGCCAAGAACGACGGCGAGCCCGAGGCGCTCGATGAGACGCTTGCGACGCTCGCTCGGGTGCTGTGCGCCCTGTGCGCTCTGTTCGAGCCCGTCGCTCCGACGAAGATGGCAGACTTGGCGGGAAGACTGGGCCTAAAGCACGTTCCGACGTTAAGCGAAGCGCTCACCGTGGAGCTCTCGGGCAACCGCGTGGAGAAGGGTGAACCGCTCTTTCCCCGGATGGATCGGAAATAACCTGCAATTTCGGGTTGACCTACACTTCGCCACGCGCCTACTTTTTCACGCTGCACTCATAAGGCATTACCCCACCGCCCACAGAGGCGCCGCATGACCGGAGACAGGTGGACATTCCTCGTAGTTCGCGGGGAGAATAGTCCGGTCAAGCAATACTCCTTGTCGTCCCGCCTCCTCCGCGTAGCCGTTGGAGGGGGTCTTTTTGTGGCCGTACTCCTTGCGGGCTCGGCCGTCACGGTGGGCCTGGACGGCTACTCCAAGCTCAAGACGCGCCAACTCCAGAATCGTAACGCCGCGTTGGAGACCGAGCTTGACCAATTCCAGAGCCGCGTGGACCGGCTCGAGGCGACGCTCGACGATGTCGCCCAGAACGACGCACGTTTCCGCAGCATCGCGGGCTTGGAGTCGATCGACCCGGAGGTTCTGCAGGCTGGCGTCGGTGGACCCGGCTTGGGCGCGCCCGAAACGTACCCGCTGTGGGAAGCGGACTCCGTGGCTTCGAAAACGGCGTTTGCAGTGTCGTACGACCTGAACGCCCTCGAGCGACGCGCACGTCTCCTTTCGGAGAGTCTCACCGAGGCCACCGATTCGGTGCTCGCACATCGCGATCTCCTGGAATCGACGCCCTCTATTCTGCCGACGGCCGGGTGGTTCAGCAGCAGCTACTCCGAATCTCGCATGCACCCGATCCACAACCGACCGCTCCCCCACCCCGGGGTCGACATCTCGGCGCCGAAGGGGACCTCGATTTACGCGGCGGCGAAGGGCACCGTGGTGCGTGCGGGCTGGGTAGTTGGATACGGGCTGACCGTTGAAATCGATCATGGCTTCGGCTATAAGACGTTGTACGGACACGCCTCCACCGTCATCGCGCAGAGGGGACAGCAGGTGCAGCGAGGCGACGTCATCGCTCTCGTTGGCAGCACTGGCATCGCGACGTCGGCGCACCTGCACTACGAGGTCCGGGTCAACGGCGTGGCTCAGAATCCGAAGAACTTCATCCTGCCCGAGTCGGTACGATACTAGAAGGCCCGACGCGTCCAGTTTTGCTCAGGCGCCTTCGGGCGCCTTTTCTTTGCCCCCCGGTCTAGCAATCGCTCGTATGCCTGCGCTCATTCTGCTCGTGGTCGCACTGCTCTCGCCTTCGCGAGCGCACGCGCAAGGCGACACGGGTTTTCTCGTGCCCGACACCGTGGTGCAGGCGCCCTCGGGCCCCAGAATCGTGATCCTCGAAGCTGATCGGGGGGGCGTCGCCGCGCTCAGACTGTTCGTGCCACTCATCGAGGGTCCGGCCGAGGCCGGCGTGGGACGGATCCTGGTGACGCTCGCACTGGAACGTATGGCAGGACCGGCTGGACAGGTGGGGGCGCGCGTATCGTCTGAGCGGACGCCTTGGGGCATCGCGTACACGGCCGCGGGGGCCGAAGTCGATCTCGAGTACCTCACGTACCTCCTGCGACGCGCGGCGGAGCGGCCCCAGCCCGAGACGGTCGCGCTGGACAGGGCCCGCGGCGCCCTGCAGGCCGAGATCGAACGGATCTCCGAGACCCCAGCGGAACGCCTGTTGTACGAGGTCGGTCGCTCGGCGGCCCCGCATCTGCCACCCGCCACTGGCAGCCCCACGACGCTCGGCATGATCGGTTCTGCGCGGCTGCAGGAGGTCTGGGCTCGCAGCCACAACCCATCGGAAATGTCCATCGTCGCGTGGACGACGTCGGACCCCGAGGTCCTTCACGCGATGCTGGGAAGCCTGGGGGCCCCCGAGACGACCTCGAGCGCACCACTCGACGCTCCGGACCCCGGCTCCGCGCTCGCGCAGGCTCCGCCGAGGCTTCGCAGCTGGTACGCTCAAGCACAGATCGACACGTCCACATCCGATCCTCATGCCGCGGTGGCTGCCCACATGATCGCCCGGGCTCTGCAGGAGAGCGCGGCCGAGTTCCAGGCGAGTGTCCGCCTCTGGCAACTCCGAGATCGAACGCTCCTGGTGGTCAGTGGCTCTGCCGGACGCGGGCGCGGACCCCGCATGAGGGCAGCGATATCCTCCGTCGTGGACCAGGTACGGGATGGGCTCGACGCCGCGTCCGTGGCCGCATCAGTCTCCGAGGTCGCCTGGCGGTACCGTCTGGAGGCCCGGAACCCGCAAGGACTCGTCGGCGTGATCGGTCGCGCCTTGGAGGCCACGGGCCAACCCACCGGGGCGGAGTCGTACCTGTCGCGCCTGTCGGCGATCTCAGTCACGAGCCTCGCGACCTATCTCGGTTCGCTCTCGGACCCCCTGACGACGGAGCTACTGCCGTGAGGCTCGCCGCGGGCATACGTGGTGGTTCGCTGGCACTGTTCGCCGTCGCGAGTCCGGTGGCGGGACAAGTCGGCGACTACGCCTACGTGGGCGTCGGCTCGGGCCAAACCACCAGCGTTGCGGTCGCGGCCCTCCACCTCCAGGTCGGCTCCAGCGACGACCCCGTCGGCATGGAAGGCACGGCGTGGCTTCTCGGAGCGATCCTGTCGGATCAAACCAACGCGGCGCTGGCCGGCACAAGCGCCACTGTGTCGGCAGTCGTCGGCCGAAGCACCACGATCTACACGATGACCGCGCCACGGGACCGGTGGGGCGCATCCTGGGCTACGCTCGCCGGTGTGATCTTCTCCGACCTCATCCAGCCCGCGGCACTGGAGAGGTCCCGAGCGGCGCTGTCGGCGACGTCGGCCTTCGAAGGCGCGTCTCCCACCGCCGACTTCGGACGGGAGGCCGCCGGGCTCCTGGCTCCTCCGTCGCACCCCTGGGCGCAACCGCCCAAGGGAGACTCGGAGTCACTCGCGTCGATCACCGATGCCGACCTGCAACGGTTCCGGGACGAACGGTATCGCCCGGCTTCCGCATCGGTGGGCCTCGTCGGCACCGGCGACGCCAGGGACGTGATCGCCCGGGTGGATCCAGCGCCGCGACCGGAGATCGACAGCATCGCGTGGACGGAGGGGCGCAGAGTCACGATCGCCCAGGACGTGACGAGCGCGTGGCTGGCGATCTCATACCCACTCCCGGCGCGGGCTGGGCGCACCGAGCTGGAGTTCATCACCCAACTGGTATCAGATGCGGTCGAGCCGCCGGTGCCCGACCCCAGCCTCTTCAGCATGCATGTGCGGCTCGTCGACGCCCCTCACGGCCCCGTCGTAACGATTGAGACGGTGGTCTCACCGAGCGCGGCGGCAGTCTCCGAACGCCGGATCATGGGCGCTGTCCGAGGGCTCGCCGAGCGTCCGCCCGCCGGCGAGCTGTTCCAGTTTGCCCGGCGCCGCTTCCGTGCTGCGCGCTTGTTGGAGGAGAGCTACCCCGAGAATGCTGCCGGCCGGATCGCCGCGGACCTCATGCGAAGCGGCGTCGCCAGAAACCTCCAGGACGAGATTTGGGGCATCGACTCCAGGTCGCTGGCAGGGGCATTGGCCCTTCTCGGCGAGCCTCGCGTGTTCCTCTTGGGACCCGATCCACGTGGACCGCAAGGTTGATGGCCTTTTTAGCGTAGTGTACCTTCGGGCGCTTGTTGTCCGAGTTTTTTTCTTTCCCGAGCACGTTGGACGGAGTCCACTATGAGGCGTAGGTCCCTCCCGCTTGCCATCGCACTACTGCTCTCCGCCGCCGCATGCGGTTCGGGCGAGGTCATAGTCACGATGGAAATCGATATTCCGAACCCCGATGGCGACGGAACGATCACCAGGGCGTTGTCAGACATCGAGGTGCAGCTGCTGCCCTTCGACCGTGACGCGATTTTCGACTCGATGACGGCCGCGTACGCCACGCCCGAGCCGGAGGTGCCACCCGATCTGATCGAGGCACGAGATCTGGTGCGCGAGGCCCAGGACGAGTGGCAACGCGCCCAGCTGCGCTGGAACACCGTCCGCGACACGCTCCAGAAGCTCCTGACAGCCATGGAGGGCTACAACCCGGCTGAGTCCCGCTACATTGCGCTGTACAATGAGTGGAACGACTTCGACGCGGAGCTCGGCCGCGTAGACTCCCAGATGAACCGCTCTTTCGAGCGCTTCAACAACTTGCAACAGGGCACGATCCGGCAATCTGACTCGATGCGTATCGTGCAAGACAACTGGGCGGACGAAGCATTCGCCGGCGTCGGTGATGTCTGGGTGGCCAAGATCGACCTGGCCGGCACCGATCCGGCGGTTGACACGACGGACGCCTCGGGCGTCGCGCGGGAGAACCTGTTCGTTTCCCCCGGTGAGTACTGGGTGTACGCGCGCTACGAGCTTGCGTATACCGAGCTCTACTGGAACGTGCGCATCACGGTCGTCCGCGGGGAGCCGACCGCGGTGCGCCTGACTCGGGCGAATGCCCAGGAGCGCATCAAGCTCTAAGACTCGGAACATGCGCCCGGTGGAACCGACGCAGCACGGTTCTACCGACATTGGATAGCCGTCCCGGCACCGCAGTGTGCCGGGACGGCTTCCTTTTGCGCGGCGCACAAGCAATTGTGTTGCAGTGCCGCTCACGCGCATCCGCCCTCGAGGAGCAGTTGACCAAGACGAAGACGTCACCAGCCACGCCGCCCACGTTCGAGATCGACGAGGACGCGATCGGGTGGATCACGTTCAACGACGCGAGCCGGAAGCTGAACGTCCTCGACGAGGCGATCATGCGCGGTTTCGCGGAGGCGCTGGACCTCGCGCGGGCGGCGGGCCGGGAGGGCCGCGCGAAGGTGGTGGTCATCCGCAGCGGCAAGCCCGACTCGTTCATCGCAGGCGCGGACGTGGACGAGATCGCGGGACTCGAGGACCCCTCGGAGGCGGAGAAGAAGATCCGGCTCGGTCAGGCCATCTACATGGATGTAGAGACGCTGCCGGTCCCGACCGTGGCAGCGATCCACGGGATCTGCGTGGGCGGAGGCACCGAGCTGGCGCTCGCCTGCCGACATCGCGTTCTGTCGGACTCCAAACGGACCAAGATCGGGCTACCCGAGGTCATGCTCGGCATCCTCCCGGCATGGGGCGGGACGACGCGCCTACCGCGGCTGGTCGGACTCAGCGCGGCACTCGACCTCCTGCTCACGGGCAAGCAGATCGACTCGCGGAAGGCCCGCCGGATCGGGTTCGCCGGATCGGTGTTTCCCGAGGATCTCTTCCAAGACATGGTGCGGGAGTTCGCCCTCGACGTGGCGGGTGGCGGAGTCGAGGCGGTCCGGCGAAAAAAGACTCTCCTGAGCCGAGCGCTGGACGGCACGTTGCCGGGTCGCAAGCTCGTGCTCCGCACCGCCAAGAAACGGGTCCTGTCGAGCACCGGGGGACACTACCCCGCCCCGCTTAGGATCCTCGAGATCCTCGATTCCCACCTCGGAGGCACCGTCGAGTCGAGTCTCGCTGCCGAGGCGCGCATCGGCGCGGAATTGGTCGTCTCGTCGGTGAGCAAGAACCTCGTCCACGTCTTCCGCATGCGAGAGGCGACCAAGAAGACCATCGGCAGGGGAAAGGCCAAGCCGGCGGCGATCAAGAATCTCGGAGTGATCGGCGCGGGGGTCATGGGCGGTGGCATCGCTCAGCTCGCGGCGTACAACGATGTGCGTGTCTACATGAAGGACATTCGGCACGATGCGGTGACCGGTGGCCTGCAGCATGCCCGCTCGCTCTTCGACAAAGCGGTCAAGCGACGCAAGCTGTCGAAGCGTGACGCCGCGCAGCACATGGAGCTCATCTCGGGGGGGCTCGAGTACCACGGCCTGTCCGGGGCGGACCTGGTCGTGGAGGCGGTCGTCGAACGCCTGGACGTGAAGCGAGCGGTGCTCGCGGAGACGGAGGACAACGTCCCGGATGACTGCGTGATCGCGACGAACACGTCGTCGCTCTCCGTCGACGAGATGGCGACTGCGCTCGATCGTCCCGAGCTCTTCTGCGGCATGCACTTCTTCAACCCGGTGCATCGCATGCCCTTGGTCGAAGTCGTCAGGGGCCGAGCTTCCAGTGATGACGCCGTAGCGACGGTCTACGCCTTCGCGCTGCGAGTGGGCAAGGTGCCGGTCTTGGTGAGGGACGGTCCCGGCTTTCTGGTGAACCGCATCCTCGGCCCGTACCTCAACGAGGCGGGCTTCCTGCTCGGCGACGGCGCGAGCATTCAGCAGGTCGATGCCGTGGCCAAATCCTTCGGGATGCCCATGGGGCCGCTGAGGCTCGTCGACGAGGTGGGGATCGACGTTTCGACCCACGCTGGCGCGTCGCTGCGCGAGGGCCTCGGCGATCGCCTCGATCCGTCGCCAGTGCTGCTCGCATTGGGTAGTACCGAACGCCTGGGCAAGAAGGGTGGAAAGGGGTTCTACCTCTACGAGAAGGGGAAGGAGACGGGCGTGGACGAGACCGTCTACGCGGAGCTAGGCGCGTCCGTACCCTCGAATCGGCGGAAGCTCGAGAGTCGCGATGTCCGCGACCGGCTGGTGCTTCAAATGATCAACGAGGCGTCGCGCCTGCTCGAGGACGGCATCGTCGAAAACGCCGAGGATGTCGATCTGGCCATGATCATGGGGACCGGCTTTCCACCGTTTAGAGGAGGCCTGCTCAGGTTCGCCGACACGCTGCATCCGCGCGGCATCGTGGATCGCATCAGGGAGTTGGAGGCCGACCACGGCGCCCGCTTCTCGCCCTCGCCGCTCCTGGTGGAGCTGTCGGAGCGAGACGAGACGTTCTACGGGGCCTTCGGCAGGTGATCGCGGGCGTCGTCCCGTGCGCAGGAGCCTCAGAGAGGATGCGCACTCCGAAGGCGCTTCTCGAGCTGGAGGGCGCCACTTTCGTCGAGACGGTCGTCGCCAGGCTCCGGGATGGCGGGTGTGACCCGGTCGTGGTCGTCGTCCCAGAGGCAGCTGCGATCGAGGCAGCCGCCCGGGCCACGGAAGCGACCGTCGTGGTGAACCACGATCCCGGCGAGGGCCCCATCACGTCTCTCAGGCTCGCGCTCGCGGAGCTGGGGTCGTCTCCCGAGGGCTTCCTCTACCTTCCCGTCGACCACCCGTTTGTACGTAGCGAGACGATCGGGCAACTCCTGAAAGCAGCTGAAGCGTCGTCGGCGCCGCTCGTGCTACCGATGTACGCGGGCAGCCGGGGTCATCCGTGCTTCTTTCGCTCGGCGCTGTTCGAAGAACTGAACGATCCCACCTTGGAGGGCGGCGCCCGCACGGTCGTGCACCGGCACCTGGCCCGAGCCGAGTTGGTGGCGGTCGACGACCCGGGCGTCCTCGCGGATATCGACACGCCCCACGCCTATGCCGATGCCCTGTCCGCCAGGGCAGGATCATCATGACGACGCTCCATCCCGCAGACGCCGCAGCACTTCTGGTCGATACCGCCGAGAAGGGAGGAAGCGCCGCGGTGGCTACGCTCCTCAGCGGCGATGGAGCGGCCGGTAGCCGGATGGCGTGGGTCGAGACACCCGCGGGGGAACCTCGCGTCGAAGGCTCGGTGGGCACCGAACCGGTCGATCAAGCGGTGGCGGAGCTTCTACGAGAGGAGTTGGCGAACCCGCGGGCCGGAGACGGCTTGCGAAAGCTCGAGGTCGAGGGAGCGGCGCTGGAGCTCTATCTCGAGATCCGGCACCCCGTGTTGGAGCTCGTGGTCGTGGGGGCAGGTCACGTGGCTCAGCCCCTCGCTCACGTAGGCGCGCTCCTGGGCTTCCGGGTAACCGTCATCGACGATCGGCCCGACTTCGCGACCAGGGAACGCTTTCCCGACGCTCATCGGGTTCTGCGCGCCGATTTTGAGGACCCGTTTCGCGACACTCCGCTTCACCAGCGCTCGCATCTCCTTCTCGTGACTCGGGGCCACAAGTACGACTACGCGTGCCTCCTCATCGCGCTCCGCATGGACCCACCCCCGGCGTACATCGGTATGATTGGGAGTCGGCGGCGGGTTCGGGCGACCTATCTGCAGCTGCTCGAAGAGGGGATCGACCGTGAGCTTCTCGACCGCATCCACGCGCCCGTGGGGCTCGACGTGGGCGCTGAAACACCCGAGGAAATCGCGATCTCCGTCGCCGCAGAACTCGTGATGCTGCGCCGCGGTGGCACGGGAGCCTCGCTCAAGGACGTGGAACGGGTGGCGGACCGTTTTTTCAAGGAAGCCGAATGACGCACGATGACGATCGCACATTGACCGAGGCACTCCTGGCCGCCCGCGAGGCGGGGCAGCAGTGCGCGTTGGCCACGATCGTCGCGACCAAGGGCTCGACTCCACGCAAGGTAGGCGCGCGCATGATCGTGGACCCGGAGTCGGGGCTCGTCGGTACGGTCGGAGGAGGATGTGGCGAAGCAGAGGTCATCGAGGCCGCGTACCAGGTGCTGGAGACCGGTGTGCCGCAGCGCGTACGCGTAGACCTGACGGACGACTTCGTGTCCTGGAGCCCCGCGGTGTGCGGAGGAATCATGGACGTGTTCGTCGAGCCCGTGTCGGGCACGCCGTCTTGACCGAGCGGCGGGTCAAGATTCACTACCGGAGGCCGCCAGACCGCGAGGAGGTGTTCGACCAACTCCTCGTCCTAGAGCGAGACGACGTCACCGTGACCCTCGTCGAGACGATGGACTTCGACCTACCCATGCGGATCTCTAACGAAGTCGCGCTGGAGCAGGGGTCCTCAGTCGTGTGGTTCACGTTCCCGAATGCGTGGCACGACATTGGCCGCTTCCACCGAGCCGACGGCGCCTTCACCGGCTTCTACGCCAACGTCATCACGCCCGTGGACCTGAGCGACGACGTGTGGCACACGACGGACCTCTACCTGGACGTATGGCTAGCGCCCGGCCGTGAAGCGCAACTCCTCGACGAGGAGGAATTCGATGAGGCCGTCGGTCGCGGGCTGATCGATGCCGATACGGCCACGCGGGCTCGCGAGGAGGCTGCCCACCTGCTAGAGGCGGCGAAGAACGGTCAGTGGCCGCCTCAGGTCGTGCGGGAATGGACGCTCGAACGAGCTCTGGCCGCCAAAGCGGGCTGAGCCCCTTAGCCTTCCAGGCGGTGGGCAGCACAGAGCCGCGAGACGTCCACGTACATGCGCTTGAGGACCTCCGGGTCCTCGCGCAAACAATCGATAAGGCGCTCGTAAGCCTCGAGCGAATCGTTCGGAAGCTTCACCTCTTCGTGGTGATACGACCCCTCATCCACGAACAACAGCCGAATTGTCGTGGTGGCCTTGCTCACGATGCCCTCCTGCCCATGTGCCTCAGCTCGGGCAAGGAGGCTGAGAAGATCAGCACCATGATGATGGCCGAGATGACACAGTACTGGCACCACGCATTGATGACATAGGCCTCCAAGAAGGTCAGATAGCCCGAGTACGAGACTCCGCCCAGAGAGCTCAAGAACAGGAATGCTCCGATGGGGGCCGAAGCCCTGCGACCAGGCTGAATCCCGAGAAACGAAGCAGAGAATAGGGCTACGTAGCCGAGCACTCCGACGAGGGACACCGGGATCGGTCCGATCTTGGCGTAGGGGCTCGCCTGCACCGTGCCACAGTCGCCCACGCCGCACACGATCGGACCGGTGAGCCCGATGTTGTGCGCAAAGAGATAGAGCGCCACGAAGAAACCGGCCAGCGCCAGAACGGCGATGGCCATCCGGTTCATCGGCGGCCCGAGCGTAGGCGCGTCTGGCTGATCCGATCCGGACTCGCTCATCGGTATCGCAGGCCTAGCGTCAGTTGCCGGTCGGCTCGCTCGCCGGGGTCATGAGTTGGATCGCCTCTTCGATGGCTGCGAGGCTGTTGGTCATCAAAGGCCTCAGATCACCATCTTTTTCGACGAGGATTGTTGGCGTACCGGTTACGCCGAGCGCCTGACCGAGAACGATGTTTGCGGAAACCACTTCGGCATGCTGCTCGCTCTTCAGGCACCGCTCAAACGTGTCCTGCTCGAGTGAGATGGCTTCCCCGTAACCCAGGAACGCACTCACCGGATCTACACGACCCGACCAGTTCACCTGGTTGCGGAATAGCTGATCGTGATACTCCCAGTACTTGTCCTGATCACCGGCGCACCGTGCGGCGCGGGCGGCCAGGAACGCGTGCGGGTGCATGGGGAGCGGGAAGTCGTAGAAGACGAACTTCGCGATGCCAGTGTCGATAAAGGCCTGGTCGACGCCCGGCTTCACCGTAAGCGCGAAACCGCCGCAGCCCGGGCACTGGTAGTCGCCGAACTCGATGATCGTGAACGGGGCGTCGGGGTCGCCTCGCGTCGTTCCTTGGGCAACCTCAGCCAGCGTGGCCATGTCGTCGAGGCCCTCGACCTCGATCGGCTCGGCGACCGCCGTTCCCAGCATGCTGCTGCTCACCGACCAACCCACCGCGCCGATACCGAGAACGGCGACGAGGATCAAGATCTGGTTGAACCTGTTCGTATCGGAGGCGCCCTCTTCCCGGGCTTTTCTCCGCTCTTGGCGATTCGACACGTTCGTGCTCCAGTGCGAGACGCCCGTCAATCGGGCGTGATAGAAACCTTTGCGGCCGGTTCCGCTGACATCTTAGATGCGTTGTAGCTCACAAGATGTTTCCGGGCGCCCAGGCGATCAAGCGACCAGCCGGCCGCGGGGATGCGTCAAAGCGTCAGAAATGAGACGACATCGGCGGTATCGGACAGGTCTTCGACGACGCTGTCGGCCCCGGCGTCCCGGAGCTGAGATGCGCTGAAACTGCCTGTGGCTACGCCTAGCGTGCGCGTGCCGCCGTGCTGGCCACACTGAACGTCGCGGGGCGTGTCACCGACGACCACGGCGTCCTGAGCCCTGATCGACGATCCCCACTCGGCTCGGGCGCGGTCGAGCGCGATCGCCGGCAACTCGTCGCGCTCCTCGTGATCGGAACCGTAGCTACCAAAAGAGAAGTGCCGCATCAGCCCTCCCGAGCCCAGCTTCAGCTCGGCCCCACGGGCGATGTTGCCGGTGAGCAGCGCCACACCGACGTCGTCGATCCCGGCGAGCGCATCGAGCAGCTCGGACACCCCGGCGAGGACCGTTACCGGCTCATCGACCAAGCGCTCCTGCAGAGATGTGGTATACCTGTGCCACAAGTCAGGAAAGCCATCCTCGATACGCGCCGTATCGAAGCCGACACCCAAAAGTAGCTCCCGAGCGATCTGCGGATCGGTCTTCCCAGCGAAGCTGACACCATCGACGTCGCCGGCTGTCCCGTACGTCTCCAGCATCGCCCCGTGGAACGCCTCCTTGGCCGGGCCACCGCGCACAAGCGTGCCGTCGATGTCGAAGAGGATGACCCGCTTCATGATCGAGCTAGGCCAGTCCCGCCAGAAGCGAGGAGTCGAGGTTGCCGCCACTGACGACGACGGCGACACGCAGCCCTTCGGCATCGACCGCCTTGGAAAGCAGCGCCGCTGTGGTCGCGGCACCCGAGTACTCGACGATCAGCTTGTGCCGACTGACGAGGAACTCGGTCGCGGACTTGATCGCGTCGTCCTCGACGGTGACCACGTCGTCCATGAGATCCCTGGCGTGTTCAAAGGTGAGCTCACCCGCCATGACCGGAGCCAACCCGTCGGCGATCGTGTCGATCTCCTCGAGGAGGGCCGGATGCCCCTCATCCAACGCCTTGCGCATGCACGCAGCGCCGACCGGCTCGACACCGATCACACGCGTGTTCGGGAGGATGCGCTTCACCGCGGCCGCGATGCCGCTCGCCAGCCCGCCGCCGCCGATCGGGGCCAAAACGAGGTCTACGTCGGGCCAGTCGCGAGCGATCTCGAGTCCGACGGTCCCCTGCCCTGCGATGATGTGCCGGTGATCGAACGGCGGGACGATGGTGAGGTTCTCCGACTCGGCGAGCTCCTCCGCTCGTGCACGTCGCTCAATGGACGTGGTCCCCTCGTACACGATCTCCGCACCCAGCCGCTCCGTACCATCGCGCTTCACTTTGGGCGCGGTGGTGGGCATGACGACCACGACACGAACGCCACGTAGCTTACCGGCCAACGCGACTGCTTGTGCGTGGTTACCCGAGGAGTACGTGATGATCCCGGGCGCGACCTGATCGTCCGAGAGTTGAGAGACGAAGTTGTGCGCTCCCCGGATCTTGAACGACCCCGCCCGTTGTAGGCTCTCACACTTGAGCCGCACCTGGGCGTCGACCGCGTCCGACAAGGCGTCCGCCGGGATCAGCGGAGTCGGTACCGCGACCCCCGCCAGGCGGCGCGCTGCCGCCTCGATCTCCGTGAGGCCGACCAGGCCTTCGCCCTGGACCAGGTCGCTCATCAGTCGGCCTCGGGCTCCGCCGAGTCTGTGTCGGTCATCTCGGGTTCATCTCCGGCATCCTCTGCCGCCGGTGCACCCTCTTCCTCTGAGGCGCCCTCTCCTCCCGAGGCGTCGGCGCTGACCTCGGCATCGGCATCGGCGATAGCCTCGGCACCGGTTGCGTCGACCGCCTCGCCGTTCTCCGGGGCATCGCCGTCCAAGGACCCGTTCTCACCGTTCTCACGGTTCTCATCTTCGTCGTCGATGACGACCCGGGCGACGTCCATCACGGTATCGCCCTTATCGAGATTGACGAGCTTCACGCCCTGCGTGGCTCTGCCGATCACGGAGATCTCGGAAACGCGCTGCCGATTCACGACGCCGTTGCGCGTGATGACCATGAGCTGCTCGTCTTCGGTCACCGCCTTGATCGCGACCACCGCACCGGTCTTCTCGGAGACCTTCAGGTTGATGACCCCCATCCCACCCCTCTTCTGCAGCCTGTACGTGTCGACCTCCGAGCGCTTGCCCATGCCATTCTCGGAAACCACGAGCAGAGTCGATTCTGGTCGGACGACGACCATGCCGATGACGATGTCGTCGCCACGGAGTCTCAGGCCGCGCACTCCGGCTGTGGCCCGACCCAGCTGGCGGGCGTCCTGCTCCTTGAAGCGGATCGCTTTGCCGCCCTTGCTCGCCAGAATGATCTCGTCCTCGCCCGACGTGATCTGTACGTCGATGAGCTCGTCGCCTTCATTGATGTTGATGGCGTTGAGGCCCACGGTGCGCACATTTCCGTACGCCGACAGGGTCGTCTTCTTCACGACTCCCAGCCGCGTAGCGAAGATGAGGTTCTTGTCCTCCGAGAACTCGCGTACCGGCACCACGGAAGCGATGTCCTCGGTGTCGGCGAGGTTCAGCAAGTTGATGATCGGCTTCCCGCGTGACGTCCTCCCGCCGACCGGAATCTCCCACACCTTGATCCAATAGCATTGGCCTCGGCGCGTGAAGATCATGAGGTAATCGTGCGTGGACGCCACGAAGAGGTGCTCGACCCAGTCCTCCTCCTTGGTGTCCATTCCCCGCAGGCCTCGCCCGCCGCGTCGCTGAGCGCGATAGGTGTCCACGGCGAGCCGCTTCACGTAGCCCTGACGGGATACCGTGATGACCATGTCCTCTTCGACGATCAGGTCCTCGACATCGAAGGACCCGATGGCGGCCGTGATCTCCGTGCGCCGGTCGTCGCCGAATTTCTCGGACACGTGACGGAGCTCGTCTTTGACGATCTCTCTGCGCCGCTCTTCGGACGCCAAGATGGACCGGAGCTCCTCAATGACCTCGCGGAGCTCGCCGAGCTCCGCTTCTAGCTTGTCGATCTCGAGGCCGGTGAGTCTGGCGAGCCGCATCTCCAAGATCGCCTTCGCCTGTCGCTCGGACAGCTCGAACGAACTCTGAAGCTGCACAGATGCGCTTTCAGCGTCCTTGGAGGCACGAATGACCTTGATGACCTCGTCGATGTTGTCGACCGCGATCTTGAGGCCCTCGAGGATGTGCTCGCGCGCCAATGCACGATCGAGATCGTATTGACTGCGCCGAACCACCACTACCAACCGGTGCTTGATGAAGTGATGCAGCATCTCGCTCAGCGGCATCACCTTCGGCTGACCGTCCACGAGAGCGAGCATGATCGTCCCGAAGGTCGACTGCATCTGCGTGTGGCGGTACAACCTGTTCAGCACGATGTGAGGGACAGCGTCGCGCTTGAGCTCGATCACGATGCGCATGCCGTCGCGGTCGGACTCGTCCCGCATGTCCCGGATGTCGGTCAGCTTCTTGCCGCGGACCAACTGCGCGATCTGCTCGATCAACCGAGACTTGTTGACCATGAACGGGATCTCGGTCACCACGATGCGCTCACTGTTCGCGTCGACTTCCTCGATCTCCGCGCGCGCACGCATGATGATGCGGCCTCGCCCCGTGCGGTACGCATCCCGAATCCCCTCGCGGCCGCACACGAAGCCGCCCGTGGGAAAGTCGGGGCCCTGCACGATGCCCTCCAACTCCTCCTGAGGCAGATCCGGATTGTCGATGAGCGCGATGGTGGCGTCGACGATCTCCCTCAGGTTGTGGGGCGGGATGTTGGTCGCCATGCCGACTGCGATACCGGACGAGCCGTTGATCAGCAGGTTCGGGACACGAGCCGGCAGCACGGTAGGCTCTTCCCGACTCCCGTCGAAGTTCGGCGTGTATCTGACCGTTTCCTTGTCGATATCGGCTAGCAACTCCACCGCCAGAGCGGTGAGCCTTGCCTCCGTATAGCGGTACGCCGCAGCGGAATCGCCATCCACAGACCCGAAGTTCCCCTGACCGTCGACGAGCGGGTACCGAAGCGAGAACGTCTGGACCATGCGGACCATCGAGTCGTAGACCGCTGAGTCACCGTGCGGGTGGTACTTGCCCAGCACATCACCGACCACGGTCGCGCTCTTCTTGTACGCTCGACCAGGACTCAAGCCGCTCTCGCTCATCGCGTAGAGAATGCGCCGGTGCACCGGCTTGAGACCGTCGCGGACGTCGGGTAACGCCCTCTGGACGATCACGCTCATCGAATAGTCGATGAACGACTCACGCATCTCGTCCTCTATGAGCCTCGTAAGGACCTTGGGGCCGCCGTCGTCTCCGTCTACGACCTCTAGCTCATCACTCATACGTTCGCCGCTGTAGAGGTGGGTTCATTCCCATCATTTTTCCGACTTCACGCTCAGTAGCGCACCGAGAGGCCGCTCCACGAGCACACGTCGCAACGCCTCCTGGTGAGCCGGTGACCCATGAGCGTCGAGAGGAGCTTGTGTGTGCGCCTCCTCTTCACCCGCTGGGTCTCGCCCCCGCATGCCGGGCACGCTTCGCCTACCGCCGTCACAGACGCCTCGGCCTTCGTGAGCCACACCCCAAGTCCCGCGCATGACAGGCCGATGAACGAGCATCGCCACGCCGGTCAAGAAGCGCCCAGTCGACACGTGGAACTCGAGCCCGTTCGCGATAGCACTGAAGCCCGACGAGACCCGCCCGGCCGCCAGCGAGACGATCTTGGTCGAGAGCTCGAGCCCGAGAATCGTCAGCCCAACCGCGAGCATGGAAAGCGTCCGCTGCACTTAGGCTGCCAGCAGAAGTGCGGGCGCGCACGGGTGGCGCTCTTGGACGTACCGGGGGTCTGGCAAGCGCAAGCTCCTGTGGCTCTGGAGAGGTCTCCTGGGCGCGCTCGGGCACTGCTTGCCGAGGCCAATAAAAATAACGCTTTTGGCCCCCCGAATCATGCCACGCAGGCGAAATCCTGGAGTTCATGCAGATCTGCGCCAGAAAGCAGGCTCCGCAGCGTCTCCCTGGCACCAGGTTGGCCGACCGCCGCGATGTGAAAAACCCCGCGTAACCCCAATGCTGAAGCGGTGTTCAGGACTGGCGCCCCGTGAATGTTCTGGCCGATCTTACGCGGGTCGACCTCTGCGAACGCACTGATCTGAACCCCCTCCTTGCCGAGGGCTCGACCGAACGCCTTTCCCACCGGGCCGGCGCCCCAGATCACGACGCCTTGCCGGGCCCCGAGGAACGTCTCGCGCAGATGATGCACCTTGCATCGGCGGAAGGCCTCGGACGAGTACCGTTCGTTGGTTCGAGACAAGCGTTGGTCACCCTCCCGCCAGCGCAGAAGGGCCTCTGGCACCTTCCCGAGACTCCCTCCGGATCGCCAGAGCCTCAGCACCAGGTCGTAGTCCTCCGCCCATCCGTGATCCTGATATCCACCCACGTCAGAGACGGCCTCCGCTCGCATGAAGAACGATGGGTGCGCGAGGGGGCATTCAACGAAGATCTCCCGCGCGATTTCGTCGTGGGTGTTCGAGGCGTTGAGCCAGGCCTGGTACCGTCGCGCCCCGTCCCGCACGCTCTCGGGCGGGAAGTACTCGACGCCACAGCCGCACAGCACCAGCCTCTCATCGCTCTCCATGAGATCCCACTGACGTGCGAATCTCTCGGGTTCGGAGATGTCGTCGGCGTCCATCCGGGCTAGATAGGCCCCTCTGGCCACAAGTCGAGCCCTCTCGAGAGCCGCGATGATGCCCATCGGCTCCTGAGTGAGAACGTTGACTCGGGCGTCTCGAATCGCCCATTCCTGAAGCAAATTGGACGAATAGTCCGTAGAGCCATCGTCGACGGCGATCACTTCAAAGTCGGCGAGCGTTTGGGCCTCGAGCGATTCGATGGCCTCGGCGAGGACGGTTCCGCCGTCGCGGACAGGCAGCAGGACGGAGATCGGGGGCGGGGCTGACATGACGACCGAGTCTAATGGTGGGCTCGGTGACCACGAAGGGGACTGATTGCCGGTATGACTGAACTAGAAGGAAGTGGGGGCGAATCTGTCGGGAAACTCTGGCGGAAGCACGGCGGCGGTTACTACGCTTTGCTGGCTGTGGGCACCTTCGTCTACATGGAAGTTCAGAGCATCATCGAATCGATTGCGGATGCCGACAGCGTCGGGAACTTCGTCTCCTCCGAGATCCTCACGCTGGGCATCGAGACGTTCCTGAACACGTTCTTCTCAGGGATGTGGCCGATGATGTGGGTGAGTTGGATGGGCCTCGGGACCGCGGCCGCTGCGGCGGGCGGCGGGTACGCCGTCTGGACCATCACGCTCGCATCGCTGCTCGCCAGGCGCGAGAAGGAGTACCGCAAGGAGTTAGGTCTCTAGGGAGCTGACATCGGGTCTACCGAGACGCGAGCGCCTCAGCCAGGTAGTGCCCCGTCGCGCTCTCGGGCACCCCGGCGATGACATGCGGGGGACCCATCGCGACGATCTCACCCCCGCGCGTCCCGGCACCCGGCCCCAAGTCGATCACCCAGTCGGCCACCTTGATGACATCCATGTTGTGCTCGATGACCAAGACCGTGTTCCCCGCGTCCACGAGCTTGCCGAGCACATTGAGGAGCTTGCCGACGTCTTCGCCGGAGAGGCCGGTCGTGGGTTCGTCGAGGATGTACAGCTTCCGCCCCTGCTTGCCAGAGGCGTTGGCGAACTCCCGAGCGATCTTCAGTCGCTGAGCCTCTCCGCCTGAGAGCGTCGTGGCAGCCTGTCCCAGCCGGAGGTATCCCAACCCGACCTGCTGAAGCTGCCAGAGCTTCTTGCCCAGCTTCCGCTCGCGCATGAAGAACCGGATCGCCTCGTCCACGGTGAACTCGAGCACCTCGGAAACGTTCTTCCCGCGGATCTTCACATCGAGCACCTCACGTCCGTACCTGGCCCCCTGACAGGAGTCACACGTGACGTAGACGTCGGCCATGAAGACCATCTCGATCTCGATTTGGCCGGCCCCCTTGCACGCCTCACACCGTCCGCCCGTGACGTTGAAGCTGAAGTGTCCGGGGCCGAAGCCGCGCTCGCGCGCCAGGAACTGGGTCGCGAAGAGCTTCCGCACGTGCTCCCAAGCCTTGATGTACGTCACGGGATTCGAGCGCGGTGTGCGGCCGATCGGTGACTGGTCCACGAGGACCACGCCATCGATGTGAGCGAGCCCCTCGAGCTTGTCGTATCCGCCGATCACCTCGCCCAGATGCTCCTTCGCGGTCGTCTCGCCGCCCATCTCACGCTCAGCGGCCCGGTAGAGAACATCGTGGACGAGCGTGGACTTACCCGAGCCGGAGACGCCCGTGACGACCGTGAGAGTCCCGATCGGAACCTCCGCATCGACGCCCCGCAGGTTGTGAAGGCGTGCGCCCTTCAACGATAGAAAAGCCCCATCGACGCGCCTGCTCTTCTTGGGCAGGTCGACCGATACGCGTCCGGACAGGTAGCGTCCGGTCGCTGTATCGACGCCCTCGAGCGCTTCGGGTGGGCCCTCGTAGACGACCTGGCCTCCCTGTTCGCCGGATGCGGGCCCCAACTCGACGATGTGATCGGCGGCGCGGATCGCCTGCTCATCGTGTTCGACGACCACGACGGTATTCCCGGCCGCGCTGAGTTGCCTCAGCAGGTCCAGGAGGGAGCCCGTGTCCTTTGGATGTAATCCGATGGTCGGCTCGTCGAGCACGTAGAGCGTGTCCACCAGCGACGCTCCGAGGGAGTTGGCCAGGCCGATGCGTTGAGCCTCCCCGCCCGAGAGCGTGCGCATCTGTCGGCCGAGCGTCAGGTAGCCCAACCCCACCTCGACCAGGAAGGTGACGCGCGAGCGCAGCTCCCTGAGAATCGTCTCGGCAATCTGCGCTTCCATTTTCGGAAGCTCGAGTTGATGCACCCACGGCCCGAGGTCTTCCAGCGGAAGGTCAGCGATGTCCGCGATGGTTCGATCGTCCACACGCACGCGCAGCGCCTCGGGACGAAGCCGCGATCCCCCGCACTCTCGACAGCTCTTCGGACTTTGGTACTGGCGCAGAAAGACACGGATGTACTGCTTGTAGCGTTTCTTCTCCTTCGACACCAAGAAGGGGATCACGCCCGTGAGGTGTTCGCCGCCGTACATGACCGCCTCGCGGAAGGTCTTTGGAAGCTCCTGCCAGGGCGAGTAGAACGACACCTTCTGCTCCATGGCGAAGGCCTTGAGCTTGTCGCGCTCCCGTCGGTAGCGCGGCTTGGCCCAGGGGTCGACCGCGCCGTCCGAGAGCGACCGGTCCGGATTGGGCACGATCAGCGCTGGATCGTAGTCCAGCGTCGCGCCGAAGCCCGTGCACAGCTTGCACGTGCCGTACGGATTGTTGAACGAGAACAGCTGCGGGGACGGATCCGGGAAGGTGATATCAGGGTGCTCCGGACACCGGAAGTGCTCCGTGAACTGAAGGCGCTGCTCGGAGCCATCGATCTCGGCGACGATGATCGCCTCACCTTCCCCCTCGACGAAGCAGGTGCCCAGCGAGTCGGCGAGCCGGTCCCGGGCCTCGGGCCCGACTTTCAGACGGTCGACGATGACAAGCAGCTCGATGGCCGCCGTGAGGTCGGCGCCCAGCTCCACGGGATCGTCCGCCTCGGGACCCGAGATGTCGAGTAGCTCCCCGTCCACGAACAGGCGCACGAAGCCCATCGCCCGCAGATTCGCCACCATGAGCGGGTGCGTGACCTCGCCACTTCTGGGCAACGGGAGCGTCACCTGGATCCGAGTGCCCTTGGGAAGTGCGAGGACGCGGTCGACCGCACCCGTGACGGTATCGGGTCGGACCCGACGGTCGCACTGCGGACAATGAGTGCTCCCGATCCTCGCCCACAGCAAGCGCATGTAGTCGTAGACCTCAGTCGCGGTCCCCACCGTGGAGCGGCTCGACTTGGTGGGGTTCTTCTGCTCGATCGCCACGGCGGGGGAAATGCCCTCGACGGAATCTACGTCGGGCTTCTCCATGCGCTCCAAGAACTGCTTCGCGTAGGTCGACAGAGACTCGACGTATCTGCGCTGACCCTCGGCGAAGAGTGTGTCGAGCGCCAACGAGCTCTTTCCGGATCCAGACGGACCGGTGATCACCGTCAGACGCCGCCTGGGCAGATCCAGATCGATGTTCTTCAGGTTGTGCTGGCGTGCCCCGCGGATGCGGATCGGGTCGTTCATGCGGGAACGATACAATGACCGTCCAGACCGTCTACATGGGGATGTGTTGCCCGATATGCGCCGGGCACCGAGCCGAGATCAGTCCGACCGTAGCGCGGTCACTGGCGTGACCGACGCTGCCCGCCGGGCAGGCAGGTACGCCGCCACCGTCGCCACGAACCCGACAACGGCCGCGACACCCACGGATGCGCGCGGATCAGACGCCGTCACGCCGAACAGGACGCTCTCGACAAAACCGCCCATGACCGCCACGCCGATGAGGCCGGCCACAAGGCCCACGGCGGTGACTGCGATGGATCGCACCAAGACGCCGCGAACGACCGCGGTCCGGTCCGCCCCAAGCGCCATCCGCACCCCGATCTCGCGTTGCTGGTGACTCACCACATACGAGATCACCCCATAGATACCGCTCGCGGCGAGCAGGAGCGCGATCGTTGTGAAGGTGCCGAGAAGCACCATCAGGAAGCGCTCCTCGGCGATCGAGGCCGAAAGCAGCGTCTCCATCGACACGAAGTTGTGCGCCGGCTGGACGGGCTGGTGCTCCAAGACCGCCTGGCGGAGCGTCGCTGCCATCGCATCGGGATCCCCCGCAGTCCTCACGACGATGCTCATGGCGAGGTACGCCGACTGCCGATGGGACAAGAAGACCTCCGCCCTGGAAGCCTCACGCAGTCCGTAGTGCTTCACGTCCTCGACGATGCCGGTCACCAGGTACGGCTGCCAACCCACCCGGAAGTCGATCTCGAACGTCTGGCCCACGGCAGTTTGGTTTGGCCACAACTCCTCGGCCAACGTCCGGTTCACGAGCGCGACGAGAGGCTCGCCGGCAGCGGCGCTCCGGGGCAGGTTTTCGCCTGCGACGAGGCGCATGCCCATTGCATCGACGTAGCCACTCGTGACGATCCGCATCTGAACCTCGGGGGCCTCGGCGACCTCGAGCGCGCTCCCCACAGGCCGGTACGGCCGGCGGAAGTCGTTTCCGATCGGGTTCAGAGGGAGCGTCTGCGCCGCGCCGGCTCGCACCACGCCAGGGAGCGCCTCGAGCTGCGTCATGAGACCTTCGTAGTATCGGAAGATCTCGCCGTCCGTCCCTTCCACGGGATCGAGGGAGATGCGGAAGGTCGCCACGTTCGCCGGGTCCAGGCCCGGGTCGACGCCTCTGATCTGTGCGAAGCTCGTCACGAAGAGAGCGGCGCCGGACAACAGCACGATCGCTACCGCCACCTGCGAGCCGACGAACAGCTCGCGCAGGCGACGGTGCGCGGCGCTACCCGTGGTCCGCGTGCCATCCCGAAGCGACGCCATCGCGGATCCGCCGAGCGCCTGCAAGGCAGGAGCCAGGCCGAACAGAACTGCGGTGAGCCCAGAGATCGTCAGGGTGAACACAATCACCCAGCCATCGATCGATACCTCACCGAGCCGCGGAATGCGTCCGGCGTCGAACGCTACCAGCGTCCGGAGCAGCACCTGTCCGATCACCAGTCCGGTCAGTCCCGCTAGCCCTGCGAGGAGCAGGCTCTCGGCGAGAAGTTCCCCGACGATCCTCCCCCGGGGCGCGCCCAGCGTCGAGCGAATGGCCAGCTCGCGACTTCGCGATGGGACGCGCGCCAGCAGCAAGTTGGCCACGTTCGCACACGCGATGAGCAGAATGAACAGCACGGCGCCGAAGGCGATCCACAGCGTGGCGCGCGTGTCCCCGATGACCTCATCGTGCAGCGACGTGAGCCGCGCGCCCCAGCCCTCGTTCTCCACCGGATAGGCTTCCGCGAGACGCGCAGCGTAGCTGTCGAGTCCCTGCTCGGCGACCTCGAGGGAAGTGCCGTCCTCGAGTCGACCGATGCCGTCGAGGAATCGCCAAGTCCGAGCCACGAAGTTGCCCTCGTAGACCCCGGGCAGATCCCATGCGACCCACGACTCGACTGATTCGTCGGGGAACACGAAGTCCGGCGGCATGACGCCGATGATCTCATACGAGTTCCCGCTGGAGATCATGCTCCTTCCGACGACGGTCGAGTCGCCGCCGAACAGGCGCTGCCAAAGCCCGTAGCTCAGCATGACCGGCCCGTACGTCGTGACCTCCTCTGGCCGGAAGTCGCGGCCGAGCATCGGCTCGCGGCCCATGACCCGGAAGAAGTCAGCGGTCACCTGGGCCGAGCGAATCTCCTCGGCGTAGTCACCGTCGCGGTACGTGCCGGACGTGAGATACCACGCCGCCATCGACTCGAAGCCCGGAGCCTCTCGCTGCCAGTCCGCGAAGTTCCACGGGGAAGGTCCGTGGAGCTGGTCGTCGACGCCGGGATTCGCCTCCCACATGCGCACGAGCCGCTCCGCTTCGGGATAAGGAAGCGGGCGGATGAGAACCCCACGTAACACGCTGAACAGAGCGACGTTCGACCCGATGCCGACGCCGAGCGTCAGCAACGATGATCGCGCTCAGCCCGGGGGCCCGGGACAGGCTCCGGAAGGCGGTGGTGAGCTTCTCTAGCATGGAAAGGATGATAGGGATCGTGTGTAAATTGTCATAGCGGACTCGTT